>Ga0272443_10000336_pt1 | contig 90073 bp, 75 predicted proteins | sample SSMAcet12_FD_193581 | JGI IMG/M metagenome (GOLD analysis project Ga0272443, IMG submission 193581) | Marine sediment archaeal communities from Little Sippewissett salt marsh, Falmouth, MA, United States - SSM-Acet-12 | ecosystem: Environmental > Aquatic > Marine > Wetlands > Sediment ...
AATTCTTGAACAGGACTACATTCTGCAAATCGCCGTACTCGAGGACGGGGTTATGGATGACCTTGAACAGCGGTTTATAGAACCGTGGTTCACGGTGGATTTTGCTGAGCGTATCCCACATATGACGGATTACCGGTATGTCGAGGGTCTGGAAGTTCGTCCCCCGGATGTCTGGCGGTATTTTGTCAGGTTAAAGCCGCAGATCCTCAAGGCGTTTATGGAGGAAAAGGGTCTGGAGGGGCTCAGCCAAAGAGAGGCCGAGGATGAGTTTGTCTATCAGAACAGTTTTAATATCAATAAAACCTATTACGACGCCATGGGCAGACAGCAGGCCTTTGTCATGTCCCACGGCCGGAACTTTTTTATCCTGAAAATCGTTGGGTATGCGGAACAGGTCGTTCAGTATTACAAGCTGGATGACTTTAAGGCCCATATTTGGGTGGCCCACCAGCGCTACCCGACAAAAGGGAGGGTCTGGCATCCTGCCGGTGCTCATCCCTTTATCGGTCTTAACGAGGCCCTTGTCCATAACGGAGATTTTGCCAATTATCATTCTGTAGCAGAGTATCTGCGTCAGCGAAATATCCATTCGCTCTTTTTGACTGACACGGAGGTCTCTGTCCTCTTGTTTGACCTTTATAACCGGACCTATGGCTATCCTTTGGAATATGTAATTGAGGCACTGGCCCCGACCATGGAGAGGGATTTTGATCGGTTGCCGCCTGAAAAGCAGCGGATTTACCGGGCCATACAGGCCACTCATATCCACGGCTCTCCGGACGGCCCCTGGTTCTTTATCATTGCGCGAAATGATACAAAGAACGATCAGCTTCAGCTCATCGGAATCACGGATACAGCCATGCTCAGACCCCAGGTCTTTGCCCTGCATGACGGTCAGGTCCAGGTGGGTCTGATATGTTCTGAAAAGCAGGCCATTGATGCTACCTTGAAGAGCCTGTCAGAAGAAGATCCTCGAGTCGGAACGGTCGCCGACCGGTACTGGAACGCACGGGGCGGGAGTTACACGGACGGCGGGGCATTTGTCTTCAACCTGAGCAAGACAGATCAGGGGTCACTTGAGCGAAGATTGACCTGTGCGGACAAATTCGGCCGGGAGATAGGCATCCCTGAGGGTCAGATCCCCTATCTGCCGGGCAGGGTTTACTATATGATGGAAGCTGAAGACAGGGAACGCTTTGACATATCCGGTTTTTTTGAATTGCAGCGGCCTGACCTTCTGTATGCGTATGTAAAGGATGGTATTAAACTCTGGGACTATGCAGACTTGATGGATTGTCTCAGGGAAATCAGGGAATGGGCCCAAAGAGGAGATGCGCATTTTGAGGTCGCCCTGAAGGCATTGACGCAATTGATCGATCGTCGCTATCCGACGTATGACAAGAGGCGGCGTTCCGTCTTGCAGATGGTAAATCAGACCCTGGAGACTGTATTTCGCGGTTTCCCCTCCCTTGAAAGAGAAGATGAGAAGGGGGCGTACCGGTTGATTGACTGGGAAAGCAGGCAGTTTTTCAGAGGGCCTTCTTACGATGAAAAGGTGTTAATCATTGATGCCTCTCTTTTTCCCCCGGAAGGCAACAGTTGTGACAGCCGTTTGATGGCCGAGGCCTTTTATAGGGGTTGGCGGCGATTTATTGTATTTGGACTCAAGGGACAGCGATTTCATGGATGCGGATTTGGACCGGATACCGGTGGAATACATATAGATATCTACGGTAGCTCCGGTGACTATATCGGTTCCGGTATTGATGGGCTGAGCATTTTTATACACGGTAACGGGCAGGATCAATTGGGTCAGATCATGAAATCCGGTAAGATGGTCATCTTTGGGGATGCAGGTCAGACGTTCATGTACGGCGCCAAAGGCGGAGAAGTATATGTTATGGGGAATGCCGCTGGCCGCCCACTGATAAACGCAGTGGGCAGACCGCGTGTCGTTATAAACGGGACCTGTCTCGACTACTTGGGTGAATCCTTTATGGCGGGTGATCCTTTGAATGGCGGGGGCTTTGTGGTACTGAACGGCGTGGCGTTCGACAGCGGGGGATGTGTCATTCCCCAGCCTAACACCTACCCCGGCTCCAATCTGTTTTCCCTGGCATCAGGGGGGGCCATATATATACGGGATCCTTACAAGACGGTTGATGAGCAGCAACTGAATGGCGGAGAGATCGTGCCTCTCAAGGAGAAAGATTGGGATCTGATTCTTCCCATGCTCGAGGAAAATGAACGATTGTTTGGGATCTCTGTTGAAGAAGATCTTTTAGCGGTCGATGGGGAACAAAGGCGTCCTCTTGAGGTGTATCGTAAGGTTAGGCCAAGGCAGACCGAAGAAGTCCATGATGATGGCCTTGAGGAGTGGGTAGGTCATGAACCTTGATAGTCCAAGGCGCTTTCAAAATGTCATTCAATTTCAAGGATAGGATGGATCTCAAAGAGTATTTTTTTCAGAATAGGTGTCTAGTTCAATACGGACAGTATGCCTTGGCGTATGTCCTCTAATTGGTTTTCATCCTGTATTTTCTGCCCGGAAGCATCTCTGACATAAAAGACCCCGGTCATTTTCTCTTTGTCCCTGTTGAATTTTGCGAATCTTATATTTAGACCCATGGAAGAGATCTGTTCTGCCAGTTCATAAAGCAATCCAACTTTCACCCCTGTGTCCACCTCAATGAAGGTAAAAAAATCAGAAATTTCATTGTTAATTTGGACCTTCCTGGGAGTCGGCATGTGATAAGCCCCTGAATAAAGCATCATTTTCCCTTTTTTGGTTTGGAGCAGTTTTCCTAATTGAAGCCGGTCTTCCATAGCTAAAACCAGCTCTCTCCGGATTTTGTCCCACGTTTCGTCTTCACGGTAAGGGTCAGGGGGGTTTGTCACCTCATATACATCAAAAGCAAGACCGTTTTTAAGGGTGAAAATGTTGGCGGACAAAACCTTGATGTTGTTGAGTGTAAAGACACCCACCGTCTTACTGAAAAGACCCGGTTTATCGTATACGCACTGAATCACCCGGGTGACGGGGACATTTGTGAGCTTTTGCAATTTCCATGCGTGTTTTTTTTGACTCATGGTCAGGGCAAGCCTGACGTGCTCGATCATATCTTCCGGGGTGGTACTCAGGAAATATCGGGATGAGAGCTGTTCTATAAGATCAATGATGTCTTTTTCTGAGAAATGAGCCCTTAGCCTGTCAATGAGCAATTCCTTGTTGGTCTCAATTTTTTGAGTCGCATCCGGAGAGGCCAGAATACCGCCAGCTATGATGTGTCTTACTTTAACAAACAATTCGACGAGCAGTATGATTCTCCAGTCGCTGCGGGCAATCGGCCCGGTTGCAAAACTGTCGGCTACTGTCAGCAGAAACAGCATATGCAAGAGATCTTTATCCTGGATGATCTGGGCGACCTGAACGGCGGTTTTTTCATCGCCTAAGTCCCTGCGCTGTGAAATATGAGCTAATAACAGGTGCTCCTTTACAAGAAAAGGAATGACCTCAAGGGCTTTTCCTTCGATTCCGAGTCTATTCAGGATGTTTGGGATGAGCCAGGCGCCTTTCCTGGAGTGATCTTCCCCATACCCCTTTCCGATATCGTGAAGGAGGGCGGCAAGATAAAGCCAATGCGTGTTTTCCAGTTCCTCATGGGCCTCTCTGAGTAGCGGCCATTTTTCATCGTACGTACCCTTTGAAATCTCATTTAAAATCTCAAGGCTTTTTAGTGAATGCAGATCAATGGTCTCAACATGATAATAACCGGACTGTGTAAGATTCCTGATTTTCTTGAATTCAGGAATAAAAAGGGTGATCAGTCCGATCTCAAGGGCGAGCCTGATAATTTTCTGGTTTTTTGGGTTAAACATGATTTTCAAGAATAGGGCCTTAGCCTCAGGAATTTCAAGAAGTTTTTTCCCTTCTGCGGCAATTTTTTTTCTTGCTTCCCAGATAAAACCCGAACCCAAGAAAAGCCCCCGCTGATTGGCCTCACACAGGGCCTTAAGAATGATCAGCGGTTCTTTTTCCGAAAGCCTCCCTCCTTTTAAAACAATATTTCCCTTCGTCACCTTGAACGCGTGAGGCAGGCCTACCTGGATTGACTCTGAACTTACCGGTAAAGGCGCGATGATATCCAGGGCCTTTGTCAGAAACTCTTCATGTCCATAGCGGATCCGGTTTAAGTGGAGGTAAAGTTCCCGCATGAATTTGTCGGTCCCCGTCATATGTGGACCGTCAACATAGTCAAGGTTTCGGGATAGCTTGTTTTGAAGGGAAAGCAGCAGTTTGTCTTCTTTTCTGCCTGCCAGGAGATGGAGGTGATTTCTTACCTTCAGGAGATAGTTCCCGGATCGATTCAGATTATCAAATTCAAAATGGGAAAAGACTGCGAACTGTTTGATATGACGGAGAAGTTTACATCCAAAATAGATCCTGGCCATCCAGGCCATGAAATTTAGATCTCTGAGACCCCCCAGGCCCTCTTTTATATCGGGCTCTACAAAATATCCTTCGCTGCTATATTTTTCTTTTCTTTTTTCCTGGAAAATCAGGAACTGGTTCAGGACAGATTCCCTTTCACGTTCGATCTTTGACCAGAATGCCCCCTGGAAAAGTCTAAAAAAGAGTCGGGAACCCAGCAGAAAGTGACCGTCCATGACAGACGTTAGAACCCTGAAATCATTCATGGCCAGCCGGATGCATTCATGGGTCGTTAAGATTGAATGCCCCACATCCAGCTTGGCATCCCAAAGGGCGTATAACGTCCGGCTGATGATGTCATCCATCTCAGGAGAAAGACTGCCCTGATGGATGACCATCAGGTCCACATCAGATCCAAAGCAGAGCTCCCGTCTGCCATAACCGCCCAACGCCACAACCGCGAGCGTATTTTCCCTGACTTCTCTGATCTTATGTATGGAACCAGACGCTAAGAACAGGGATCTAATAAACTGGTTCATCAGACCCGTATATTTTCGAGTGGTGCGAAACCCTGAACTTTTTTTGGTGTATTCCAGGATCAGGGCGTCTCTCGATTTAACAAAGGCCTTAATCAGTTGAGGTACCGTATTCAAATTGTTAGAGGACGTCTTCGTCCTCTTCTCCCGTTCGTATCCGGATAGCCTTTTCCACGGGCAGGACAAATATTTTCCCGTCGCCTATTTCACCCGTGTAGGCCTTTTTCTTTATGGTTTCAATTACCCTGGCAACCATATCTGATTGAACAACAACCTCGATCTTTGTCTTCGGCAGAAAATCCACGACATACTCAGCCCCTCTATAGATTTCCTTGTGGCCCTTTTGTCTGCCAAACCCTTTGACTTCAGTAATGGTCATGCCGGTAACGCCTAAATCCAATACAGCCTCCTTAACGTCTTCAAGCTTGAATGGCTTAATAATGGCTTCGATCTTATTCATAATAACCGTCCTTTCTATCTGTCTGTATAGACAAAGAACAAAAAATTTATGTCAGTTTTTTTTGCCCTTTATGTTAAAAGCATAATCTTAATTCTGTGCACTTGTTGTAGCGAAGCAAAAATCCCGCATTAGCGGGGATAGAAGCGGTGATTGTGTTTATCGTATATATCCAGAAACCAACATCACGAAGTCCCGCCGCGGCGGGATGAACAAAGGGAACGGATTGGAGTGACTAAAGTATTAATGATCCGCCCTCTTTGTCAATTAAAAGTGGAAAATCTATTGAAAAATCGTTTCAAAAATGTTTTTTAGCATATGAATTTAAATAAAAGTGAATGGAAAAGATGATTGTTATTATTGATTATAAGGCTGGAAACCTGAAGAGTGTAGAACGGGCCCTTAAAAAATTGGGGTTTGCCTGTCGTATTACGCATGATCGGGAAGCGGTATTGAATGCTGAAAGGATTATTTTCCCGGGAGTGGGGGCCGCTGGAAAGGCACTTGCAGATTTGAAGCATTTTGGTTTGGATAAGGCCTTAACCCGTTCCTTTAAGGAAGGCACACCCATCCTGGGAATTTGTCTTGGGGCCCAGATCGTACTGGAAAAGAGCGAAGAGAATAGCACGCAGTGTCTCGGATTAATCGGGGGGGATGTAATGCGCTTTCCCTCACCTCTTTTTTCCGTTGATAAAGACCGCCTAAAAATACCGCATATGGGGTGGAACCGCGTTAAACGGGTCAGGCGGCATCTGGTACTGGAGGGGATCCGGTCTCAGGATGAGTTTTACTTTGTCCATTCCTATTATCCAATGCCGTCTGCTGACCATCATATCATCGGTACGACCGATTACGGCATAGAATTCCCTTCAATAATTGGCCATAACAATCTGATAGCCATGCAATTTCATTTGGAGAAAAGCGGTCCTCCCGGTCTGAGAATTTTGAAGAATTTTTGTACATGGAACGGTAAAATCTGACAGGATGACAGAATTGACTTGGTTTTTTTGAAGCTGTGTAAGTCCTTTCAATGGATTCCTATCTGCTCTAGTAAGCTGTCTTACAGGTATAAAAAGGTAAAGGATTATAATGTTAAGTAAACGGATCATCCCCTGTCTGGATGTCAGGGACGGAAAGACTACTAAAGGGATTAAATTTAAAAAAAATGTGGATATCGGTGACCCGGTTGAAATGGCGCGGTTTTATTACGAGCAGGGCGCGGATGAGATCGTGTTTTATGATATCACGGCATCGAGCGATAAGCGCAATATTATGATTGACGTTGTTCACCGTGTGGCCGAGGAGATCTTCATCCCCTTTTCCGTGGGGGGTGGAATCAGGACTGTCGAAGATATGCGTGAAGTTCTTTTGGCCGGTGCAGAAAAGGTCAGCGTCAATACCGAAGCCGTCAAAAACCCAAAGATCATTTCTGAAGGGGCCAGGGCCTTTGGTAGCCAGTGTATTGTGTTAGGGATGGATGTTAAGAAGGTTGAGCATACCGGAAAAATTCCATCGGGCTATGAGATGGTCATTCATGGCGGCAGGACGTTCACGGGTATTGACGCACTGGCCTGGGCCAAGGGGGCAGAGCGTTTGGGGGCCGGTGAAATATGTTTAAATTCAATTGATGCGGATGGAACAAAAATGGGTTATGAACTGTCACTCACCTCACTTATTTCTGAAAATGTGAATATCCCGGTCATCGCCTCGGGTGGCGCGGGAAGCATTGCGCACATCGTTGATGCGTTTACAAAGGGAAAGGCCGATGCCGCTCTCATCGCATCGATTGTTCACTATGGGACTTATACCATCCAAGAGATCAAGGAAGAGCTGCATGCACGGGGAGTGAAGGTGAGGAGGACATCACCTCGTTAAACGCTCACATTTTGTTAATCAGAACCCTTTTGAGAAAGCAACCGTATGAAAGCCATATTAGCCTTAGAAGATGGGACCTTGTTTACGGGTCGTTCCTTTACCGGTCATGGTGAATGTGTAGGGGAGGTGGTTTTCAACACCAGTATGACCGGTTATCAGGAGATATTGACGGATCCCTCCTACTGCGGTCAGATGGTGACCATGACATACCCCATGATTGGCAACACCGGCATCAATAACCAGGATATTGAATCGGGCCGGATTCATGTAAAGGCCCTGATGGTAAAAGAATATCAGGAATACCCGAGCAACTGGCGATCCCGGCAAAGCCTGGCCGATTACCTTAAGGCGAATCATATCCCTGGCCTGGAGGGTATAGACACCCGGGCGCTTACGCGGCATATCAGGCTGAAAGGGGCTATGAAAGCTGCGCTGTCGACATTGGATTTAGATCCGGATTCCCTGGTGGAAAAAGCAAGGCAGGGGCCAGATATGGCTGGTCAGGATCTGGTCGGTGAGGTCACCTGTCAGGAACCCATGCTGTGGGAAAATGGCCATCCGGTTAGATTAGACAGAGGGTTAGATAAATTCCAGTGGCCCGAGACCAATGGGAAGTGGCGGGTGGCCGCCATTGATTACGGCGTGAAATACAATATTCTGCGATCGCTGGAAAAGAGAGGGTGTACGATTCTCCTGCTGCCCGGAGATGTAACATCAGAAACCCTTAATACACTCGATCCTCATGGGCTTTTCCTGAGCAACGGGCCGGGAGACCCTGCAGCGGTCACTTATGCAGTGGATACGGTCAGGAGCCAGATTGGCAGGCGGCCGATTTTCGGGATCTGCCTCGGTCATCAGTTGGTGGGATTGGCCCTTGGCGGGAAGACATTTAAACTCAAATTCGGACACCGGGGCGCCAATCAACCGGTCAAGGACCTGCTGACGGGAAGGGTTGAGATCACTTCACAGAACCATGGATTCTGTGTCGATATGGAATCTCTGAAAGATTCTGATGTTGAGTTAAGCCACATTAATCTCAATGACGGGACTTTGGAAGGCCTTATTCACAAAGAGTTGCCCCTTTTTTCAGTTCAATACCACCCCGAGGCCTCACCCGGGCCCCATGATGCCGCATACCTTTTTGACCGGTTTATTGATATGATGACGAAACACCATAAGAGATAAAAGGGACGAGATCGAATAAGCAATAGTCAATCAATAATTATGCCCAAACGCACTGACATAGAAAAGATCCTTATCATTGGCTCCGGCCCCATTGTCATTGGACAGGCATGTGAGTTTGACTATTCAGGGACCCAGGCGTGCAAGGCCCTGATGGAAGAGGGCTATGATGTCGTGCTCGTCAACAGTAATCCGGCCACCATTATGACGGACCCTGAAACGGCCCACCGCACTTACATTGAACCGATCACACCCGAGATGGTCACAAAGATCGTTGAGCGTGAAAGACCCGATGCGGTGCTTCCAACGCTAGGGGGTCAGACAGGTCTGAATACCGCAGTAAAAATGGCTGAGACAGGGATTTTTGAAAAGTTGGATGTTGAAATGATAGGGGCCTCCATCCCTGTTATTTTAAAGGCCGAGGACCGGGAGCAATTCAGGGATGCCATGAGCCGCATCGATCTGCGGGTCCCCGAGAGCGGGATCGTAAGAAATATGGCTCAGGCCAGAGATGTATCAAAGAAGATCGGTTATCCCCTGATCATCCGGGCCAGTTTTACCATGGGTGGGGCCGGTAGCGGTGTGGCCTATAACCGGGAGGAGATGGAAGCCCTTGCTGCTAAAGGGCTTGATGTCAGTATGATTTCCGAGATTATCATGGAAGAATCCCTCATGGGGTGGAAGGAATATGAGCTGGAGGTCATGCGGGACTTTAAGGACAATGTGGTCATTATCTGCTCCATAGAGAACTTTGATCCCATGGGGGTTCACACCGGTGACAGTATCACTGTGGCCCCTGCCCAGACCCTGACGGACAGGGAATATCAGACCATGCGTGACGCCGCCATTTCTATCATCCGGGAAATCGGTGTCGAAACCGGCGGATCCAATATCCAGTTTGCCATTAACCCCGAAAACGGGGAAATGGTGGTCATTGAGATGAATCCGAGGGTGTCGAGAAGTTCGGCCTTAGCCTCCAAAGCCACGGGGTTTCCCATTGCCAAGATAGCTGCCAAACTGGCTATCGGGTATACGCTGGATGAGATTGCCAACGACATTACACGGGAGACCCTTGCCTCTTTTGAGCCGACCATTGATTACTGTGTGGTCAAGGTCCCCCGGTGGACCTTTGAGAAATTTCCGGATGCCGAAGATAGATTGACCACGTCCATGAAGTCAGTGGGCGAAACCATGGCCATCGGCAGGACATTCAAAGAAGCCCTCCAGAAGGCCATTAGATCTCTGGAGATCGGACGGTTTGGTCTAGGGGCTGACTCACAGACTGGACCCGGGCTCGGTGAGGATTCTGGTACGGTTGAAAACGCCCTGATCAATCCAAACTCAAATCGTCTCTTTTATATCTATGAGGCCGCAAGACAGGGGGTGGAACTGGAGAAGCTTTATGAATTGAGCCGTATTGACCCGTGGTTTCTTTATCAAATCTATCAGATACAAGATCTGGAGCATCAGTTGATGGAAATGGCCCGGGCGGGTATTGACTCAAAACAATGGGATCCTGAATTGTTAAAAAAGAGCAAAGAATATGGTTTCTCCGATGTTCAATTGGCGAAAATAGCGGGGTCAACCGAACAGATAATCAGGGAAACTCGAAATACAAAGGGGATAGGGCCGGTCTACAAACTTGTGGACACCTGTGCAGCCGAGTTTGAGGCCTTTACACCCTACTATTATTCTACCTATGAACAGGAAAATGAGATCCGATCGTCAACCAAACGAAAAGTGGTGATTCTGGGTGGCGGTCCTAACCGGATCGGCCAGGGCATTGAGTTTGATTACTGCTGTGTCCATGCCTCATTTGCCCTGAAAGAGATGGGCATAGAGAGTATTATGGTCAACAGTAACCCGGAGACTGTCAGCACGGATTATGATACATCCGACAAGCTTTATTTCGAGCCCCTGACCCGGGAGGATGTCCTTAATATAATCGAACAGGAGGAACCTGAAGGAATTATTGTCCAGTTTGGCGGTCAGACACCCCTGAATATTTCTGTTCCATTGGCTGAAGCGGGGGTGAGCATCCTCGGGACCAGCCCGGACAGTATAGACCGGGCCGAGGACAGGGAGCGTTTCCAGGGGCTTCTTAAGAAACTGGGTATTCTGCAGCCGGAAAACGGGATTGCAGGGAACGAAAAAGAGGCCATTCGTGTGGCTGACAAAATTGGCTATCCCGTAGTTGTGCGGCCATCCTTTGTCCTTGGCGGCCGTGCCATGGAAATCGTGTATGACCGGAAAGATCTGGAATATTATATGAAAGATGCAGTGGAAGTATCCCCGGGCAAACCCATACTGATTGACAGGTTTCTTGATAATGCCATAGAAATTGACGTGGACGCCATCTCCGACGGGATCGATACCGTGATCGGGGGTATCATGGAGCATATTGAGGAGGCAGGCATTCACAGTGGAGACAGTGCCTGTGTCTTGCCGCCCATCTCTCTGCCCGCCGAAATCCAGGAACAGGTTAAGACCCATACAAGGGCCATCGCTAAAGAACTCAATGTGGTTGGTTTGATGAATATTCAGTACGCGGTCAGGGGGGGTATCCTATATGTCCTGGAGGTAAATCCAAGGGCATCAAGGACAATCCCTTTTGTGAGCAAGGCCACCGGTATCCCTTTGGCAAAGCTTGCAACCCAGGTGATTATGGGAAAAAACTTAAAAGAAGTGGGTCTTACCCGGGATGTTGTGCCGACCCATATTTCCTGTAAGGAGGCGGTCTTTCCTTTTGACCGCTTTTCAGGGGTGGATACAATCCTGGGGCCTGAGATGAAATCGACAGGGGAGGTGATGGGAATAGACAGCTCTTTCGGGCGGGCCTTTGCCAAGTCACAATTGGCTGCAGGGCAAAAACTGCCTCTTTCAGGGACCGTCTTTGCCAGCGTCAAGGACAAAGACAAGCCTGCCCTGTTTGAAATTGTGGTAACCCTTTGTGAACTGGGTTTTAAGATTTTAGCTACCCGTGGCACTGCAACCTTTCTTTCACAACATGGGATATCCGTTCAGAGAGTGAATAAGGTTCGGGAGGGCAGACCCCATGCAGTGGATATGATAAAGAATGGAAGAATAGATCTGGTCATAAACACCACAAACAACAAGAAGGCAGTCTCTGAATCCTACAGCATTCGACGGGCCGCTCTCGTATTTAATATTCCTTATACAACCACCCTCGCGGCGGCAAGGGCCACGGCATTTGCAATTAAAGCCATAATGGAAGGGCAGCTAGAGGTAAAGGCTTTACAGGAGTATCAAGGGGGGATTGGTTATTGATTATTGACGGTTAAAGTGGTCTTTTCGGAGTGACTGCTGGAAGGCCTTCGTGATTTCAGGCGGTTATGGGATGGGGGACCCCGTGGCACCGACGTTCCAAAGGAACGGCGGTGAACAGCGGAGGGGGGAGGAATCACCCGCCCATAACCGCCTGAAATCACCAGGCTGAGAAGCCTGGAATCGAAGAAAAGACTGCTTTAACCGTCGACACCCCAATAGTTTGTTGTCTTGAGTCGTACTCATTAACCGGATGAACCCTAGTTCGCTTATTATTAACCATTTAACATTTTTATGATCTTTTAGGGCGGGCTGATCCTCCGAAGTCGGGGGAATCCATCATTCTTAGCTTGTAGGGAAAAAATAATATGAAAAAATTTCCAAAAAAACCGTTTGCCGCCTCTCGTCCCAGAGAGGAATGTGGGATTTTTGCAGTCTATGGTCATGAGGAGGCGGCCAAGCTGGCCTATTTTGGGCTTTATGCCTTGCAGCATAGAGGTCAGGAAAGTGCCGGGATCGTCACTTCTGACGGGAAGCAGATGTCAGAGCATAAGGCTATGGGGCTTGTTCCCGAGGTCTTTACTGAAGAGATCCTAAACGGCCTCAATGGGCATATGGCCCTTGGGCATGTGCGGTATTCCACCACGGGATCCTCCCTCCTTGCAAATGCACAGCCTTTTAGGATTCACTATTCTGGAAAATCCATTGCAATTGCCCATAACGGAAATCTTGTCAATGCCCGCCAGATTCGCTCCGAACTGGAAGGGACCGGGTCTATCTTCCAGACCGGTATGGACACAGAGGTGGTCCTTCATTTGACAGCAAAACACTTTAAGAAGGGGATGGAGCAGGCCATGATAGAGACCATGGCCCAGGTTAAGGGGGCCTATTCCATGGTTATCATGACTGAGGATACCCTCATTGCAGCAAGGGATCCCAACGGCTTTCGACCCCTCTGCCTTGGAAGACTGGATTCAGGGTACGTCCTTGCATCGGAGACATGTGCCTTTGACCTGGTTGAGGCAGAATACATCAGGGATATTGCACCGGGTGAAATCCTTATGATCAACCAGAATGGTCTCAAGAGCATCCCGTCAGGCATAGCGTCCCGTATCAGTCAATGCATCTTTGAATTGATCTATTTTGCCAGGCCGGACAGCAATGTGTTTGGCCAGAACGTGTATGTCTTTCGCAAAAATCAGGGGGAACTCTTGGCCAAGGAGTTTTCCCCGGAAGTGGATTTAATGATGCCTTTTCCCGATTCGGGTAATTATGCGGCCATCGGGTATGCCCGGGCATCGGGGGTTCCTTTTGAAATGGGAATGATCAGAAATCATTATGTGGGCAGGACATTTATCCAGCCCTCCCAGAGCATGCGGGATTTTGGTGTAAAGGTAAAGTTAAATCCGGTGAAGGATCTGTTGAAGGACCAGCGGGTGTTGATCATAGAGGACTCTATTATTCGAGGAACTACCGCCAGGACACGACTAAAGACGTTGAGAGAAATAGGTGCCCGTGAGATTCATATGCTGGTGAGCTGCCCACCGCATCGGTTTCCGTGCCATTATGGAATCGATTTTTCAACCCGGGGTGAACTGATAGCAGCCCAAAAATCTGTCGAACAAATTCGTGATTTTATTGGTCTTGACAGCCTGGGTTATCTAAATATTAATAACCTGGTGAAGGCAACGGAAATCCCCAGGGAAAATCTCTGTCTTGCCTGCTTTGACGGAAAGTACCCTGTTCCCATCGACGATAAATTTTCCAAAACCTGCCTCGAAAAGGCCTAACCCGTATAAACCGGAAAAATGCCTGAAGTGAGCTAAAGTTGGAAGTGCTTACAAGCTTTTGTCCGCATTTCCCAAAGTATGTAAATTTTTACCAGATACCGAAAAGTGATTTCTCAAGAGGGGGTGGTAAGTTTTTACACACAGAGTTTTCTGTTGCTTGTGTAATTATCTAACCCATTGAAATAAAATTGAAATTACATTTTTTTATTTTCAATGAGGTTTGGTATGGGATTTGCTCTAAGAACTGAACCAAACACAGTTTTCTGCAAAGGGAAAAAGAAATCTGGAGGAAATAATCATGGATAGTATAGGAATAGATATTGGAACTCCCAAATCAAGAAATCAAATCATTCAAAGCTTCAGCGAAAATCCCGCATTTAAAGGGACTATTTTTACCGACAAAGGCAAGACTTTGGATAATCGCAAAAAAGAAGACAGGCCGCTTTTAGAAAAAAAAGAAGGGGCCCCCAAGAACCTCTACATAACGGATGGGCCTGCGAAAGGCAAGACATTTGACATTAAAGGAAAGACCCTGTTTATCGGCAGGTCAAGGCGGAGTGATATCCAGATTAAAGATATCATGGTGTCGAGAAAACATCTTAAGATTTTCAGGGTCGGGGAGACACTGTTTATCGAGGACCTAATGAGCACCAATGGCACTCAGTTTAACGGTGAGAAGATTCCAGCAGGAGAGGCCTTTGAGGTGGGTCAAGGAGATACAGTGTCACTGGGAAATACAGTGATCCGGTTTAATGAAATTCCTGCACCCGAGTCTTCTGATACTGACACCCCGGATTCAAAACACAACCGGGTAAATGAAAGACGGACAGCATCGGCAAAGAAATTGGAGTTAGACAAGCTAACCGGAATGTTCGATCAATCGCTGAATATTGATGGGATGCTTGAAAAACTCCTGGGGCACGTCTTCGATACACTCCCAAGAATTGACAAGGCGGCAATTCTTGCATTCAATAATAAAAAGGGCCAGGTAAAAGAGGTTATTTGTAAATCAAGAAAAGAAAATGGCACTGAAACGTTTCGGTATAATTTTGGCCTGTTGGGACGCCTTATAAAGAATGGCAAACCGGTCAAGATATCAGACACAACCTATGAGCCACAAGTTGATCTCATAGGGGATATGGACCCGGAACAAACGGCCTCCACTTTGTATATTCCCATTTTGATTGATTCAAAGGTGCGTGGGGCCATGTATCTAAATTCGTCACCGGGGCCTTTCGAGGGATTCCGAAAGGATGATCTTACATTGTTAGACAGCCTGAGTGGCTTGATAGGAGTTGCCATCGGAAATTCAACCCATAGTGCTAATTGAACGTCTTTTGTAAAATCGGAAACCGGGTCCATTTCAACATGCTGAATGAGTCTGAAATATCGCTGGGATCTTTCATTCAACATTCGATCCGCCAAGGCGGACAAGTGCTTGCTCGCCTCTGGCGATTTGGACGTTCGATGTTCGATGTTCATTTTTTTCAGTTCATTCTGATGGGCTTTTTGCGGCCGTATCAAAACTGAAATGTCAGGGTCAATCCTAATTGTCCCTTCTCTGCGGTAAAAAGATTGAGATCAAGCGTGTCTTGCAGACTTTCCCTGAAATCATTCTGTACTTTTCGGTTATGCTTGTGGGCGGCGTTAACCGCGCTATAAATATTTCCGGTGTAAAACCCAAGCTCCACAAAGGTCAGGATTCCGCCCAATACATCCTGATCGCTATGAAAAGCCTGCACAGCCGCCCATATAAAAAGTCCATTCACGAAAAATGATACCATTGCATCCCGGTATCGGGAAACATAGACATGCCCGAGCCCGGGGATAATAGCCAGGGTCCCGGCATATGCTGGGTTTTTTTCAGGTAATTCCTCCCCATTAAGGCTTTGTGCTGCGAGTTCCCGGGAGCTTTCGTAGAACAGGCTGTCCTTTTCAATTGTCTCAAAGACCGCCGACGCCTCGCCCCATTTATTTTGCCGCATCCGGGTCCACCCGAGCCGGTAGAGGGCGGCATTTTTCAAATCCGAATCAGGATACTTTTCGATGACCTGCACAAAATAGGACTCAGCCTCTTTTGAAATCCCCTGCTGATAATAGGATTCACCCATCAGAAAAACGGCCTTTGCAGAGAAGGGAGAATCCGTTTCAGCGGTAATGAGCGGGTAGAAGATCTCCCGGGCTTTCTCATAGCGCCGATCCTTTAGATAGCACATCCCTATGAGAAGACGGGCCCTTGGCACCCGGGAGTCACCCGGAAAGAAATGGATAAATCTCTCAAATTCAACAATGGCCCGTGTGTGATCCCCATCACTCATAACACTGCGTGCGAAGTCAAACTGGTCATCGCTATTGATGATGATCTGATCTGATAAGACGGGAGATGCACACAACAGAATGAGACAAATTGTTGCAATGAAAAAGAATAAAGTTTTAATTCTAATTTTTCCCATTTTCTCGAAGCCCAGCGAAACGCTATTGAATTAGAGGGAATAAGTCAAGATGTTAAAAACTACCAATAAATAGGCCGAATGCCATGTGCACCATCTTTTTGTCAATTATACCGAATTATACAACGGCTATGATCAGAATACCCTCATCGCAACCACTATAAAATTGGTCTTTTAAAACAAATTTTGAGGATCAACACAATGCATGCATGTTCCTCAACATGGAAAAGCACATCTCCTCCCAGCACCCTTATCCATGGGGCGGCGAGGCGATTTTCAAACATGATGCACTGAATAAAAAGTTCAAAAAGAGAGTGTATTAGCGTCCTATGGTTCCTCTCTATTGACAGGCATCAGCAGTGTTGTTAAAATAACAGCAAAAACTAGGCCGAAAAAAACTCATTTTTTAAATAGGTTATAGAGTGGCCTCACAATTTCTCATGTCACAGTCTCACAAATTTTGAAAAAATTTTTCCCATAGTTTGACCTATGCCTGTCTATGAATATACAGCCCTTGATGGGGCCGGTAAGAATGTGAGCGGTATTGTTGATGCCGACAGCGCGGTAGCGGCTCGTCAGAAGTTGAGGGGATCCGGTATTTTCCCAGTCGAGGTCAAAACGACATCTTCGAAACCCAAAGACGTGCCATCCCGTTCAGTCACCATCACCAATATTTTTCAACGGGTTAAGCCGGGAGAACTTTCTGCTACGACACGTCAGCTGTCGATCCTGTTGGGAGCCGGGGTAACACTCGTGGCATCCCTGGATGCGCTGATCGCCCAGATTGCCAATCCGCTGCTGAAGAAAGTTATGGCCCAGGTGAAGGAAGCCGTTAATGAAGGAAGGAGCCTTGCATATTCCTTATCCCAGCATCCCAAGATATTTTCGCAGATTTACATTAATATGGTGCGGGCGGGTGAAGCCTCCGGCTCTCTTGATCTGGTTCTGGATCGTTTGGCGGAATTCAGTGAACACCAGGATGCCTTGCGGGGTCGCTTCAGGGCAGCTTTGGCCTACCCAATTTTTATGTTTTTTATTGGAAGTATCATCCTTTTCTTCCTGGTGACGTTTATCGTCCCCAATATCACCAAGATTTTCAGTGACATGCATCAGACACTCCCCCTTCCATCTCTGGTGCTCATTGGTGTCAGTAATTTTCTCAAGTCCTTCTGGTGGCTTGTCGTCCTTGTCCTTATTGGATGTGTCCTTTTGATAAAAAAGTTGATAAAAACCCCGAGGGGCAATCATATATGGGATGATATCAAGCTTCGCATTCCTGTTATTGGCGCCATATACCTTAAAATGGCTATGGCACGATTTGGAAGGACACTCGGGAGTCTGCTTCGAAGCGGCGTTCCCCCCCTGACGGCTCTTCAGATTGTTCGCAACATTGTCAATAATACACTGATTGCCGAGGTCATTGATCATGCCATGGAAGAAATAGAAGCGGGCGCAAGTCTGGCCAAGTCCCTTGCTCAAAGCCGCTGGTTCCCTCCCATTGTCATACAAATGATATCTGTGGGTGAGCAGAGCGGGGAATTGGAGAATATGCTCGACAAGGTCGCTGACGTCTATGAGAGGGAGACGGAATCGAAGATTATGGCGATGACCTCAATGCTGGAACCGGTCATGATTTTGGTGATGGGTGTGGTCGTAGGGTTTATTGTTATCTCTATCCTGCTTCCAATATTTGAGATGAACCAGATGATCCGTTAAATAAAAAGAGTACCTAAAGTGCCTAAAATGATCTAAAGTGACTAGAGTAAAATAGGATGTTTGAGATTTTAAAAGACCGTCAAAAACAGACCCCCTCCACTGGGGCGGTAACTTGAGTAAAAGGAGTATCTCATGAGATATGGATCTATGAATCAGCGTGGCTTTACACTGATCGAACTAATGGTGGTGATTGTCATTTTAGGCATTTTAGCCGGACTCATCATTCCCAGGATCATGGGAAGACCTGAAGAAGCCAGACGGATGAAGGCCAGGGTGCAGATGGAGAGTATTGAGACGGCTCTAAAGCTATATAAATTGGACAATGGATCGTATCCAACCACTGAGCAGGGGCTTCAAGCCCTTGTGGAGGCACCCACAGTCGGCCAGCTTCCCAAGGCCTGGCGGGATGGGGGATACCTTGAGAAAGGCAAGGTGCCAAAGGATCCATGGGAAAATGAGTATATCTATCTTTCACCCGGTGTGAATAGTGATTTTGACCTGATTTCATATGGCGCTGACGGAGAACCCGGGGGGGAAGATATCAATAAGGATATTAATAACTGGGAACTGGAATAACGCTTTTTGACACACACCGTCATCCTTTGGGGGTTCATACCCTGCCTTGGTGCCAATGAATAATGTCTAATATCGGCCCGGGCCAGGGGCTTAGGTAAAATGCAATGCCGCGTGACAAAAAAGGCTACACATTTATTGAGATTACGGTGGTTGTTTTATTGATCGGGCTGATGATGGCGGTCACACTCCCGCGATTTCGATATGCTGTGCTGACTGACAATCTCAAGACCGCGACACGCAAGTTGGTCGGGACCATCAAAGCCGTGAGGATCGAGGCGGTCAGGGAACAACAGGGGTTTGTTCTTTATTTTGACCTCGAGTCCAATCGATTCTGGCATGAATCGTCTGCAATGACCGAAGAAGAAAGGGTCATATCGCGCGAAAGGGCAAATTCTCTTCCCAGTGGGGTGCGTATTCTTGACATATGGCTCACAGGCAAAGGGAAAAAAGTGGAAGGGGAGGCGACTATCCGGTTTAACAAGAAAGGATATGTTCAACAATCCGCTATCCATCTGGCCTCTCAAGACGGCAGGGAGTTCACCCTTGTGTTGAGCCCCTTTTTGGGGAGGGTTCAGGTCCTAAAAAAATATGTTGAATTTGAGGATGTCTAGCCTTTCAGGGGTAGGGTTTAGTCAATCTCAGCTTTGCCATGCGTGTTAGATAATGATTTTGAAGCATTATCGAATAAAATACAAATGAAAAAATCAAAATGTCAAATCAAATCCAAAACCTCAATGTCAAAAAACCGCTTGGCCCCATCACTCGAGTAATCCAGCACGTCATTAGAAACAATGGACTATGGGAAAATAGTAGTCCAAATGATAAACAAACCCAATTTATAGCTGTGCACACAAAAGAGTCCCCGGTCCACAGGAAAAATAACCCCCGTATACAAACGTGTAAATCGTTCGGTTTTACACTTCTTGAAGTGATGGTTGCCATGGCTATCATTGCCATTGCACTCACAGCCGTGCTTGGATCGCAGTCTCAGGGGGTCTCCCTGGCCAGTGAAGCAAAATTTTATACAACTGCACCCCTTCTGGCCCAGAGCAAAATTGCCGAAATCGAGGTGGCTGAAGCGGATGATCTTTCAGGCAATTCGGGCGATTTCGGAGAGGATTTTCCGGATTACACATGGGAATTTAGTGTGGAAGACATCGTATTTGAGAAACCTGAAAATGTCTCGGATCTTCTCAAAAAAATTGACTTGAAGGTTTCCTGGGGCGATGAAGAGCAATATGAATACCGTCTTAGACTTTACCGGTTTTTTCCAAAATCGGCTGGGTAACCATGACGGCTTCGCAAAAAGTCCAACTGCTGCGTTACGCTTCATCCTTGCCCTGATAAATTCTCGCTATGCGAGACGGCGAAGCCGATTTAACAAGGTAAATCATTGCAGCGTACTGAAAGTAGGCCTCATTCCTCAAGATTCGCAAGCCTTGCATTAGGCGTTTTTTACTGTGCCCTCTAAATAGTGACTTTTTGAGAGTTCATCAACAATGAATCAGTTAGACCAAAAAGGCAAAATAGGCCAAAAAGGATTTACCCTGCTGGAAATCCTTATCGCCATGTTCATCTTTGCCGTGGTTCTCACGACGATTTTTACGTCTTACACCGGAACCTTTAGAATCATCGAAGAGACCGAATCTCAGGCAGATATTTATGCAATGGCCCGTGCGGTGATGATTCGGATACAGGAAGATCTGGAGTCCATACATTTCAAAGAGACAGACGCCTCAAAAACTGAAGGAAGCTCACTCGAACGGGCTATATTTTTTGGGGAGAGCAAAGACATCAGCGGCAAGGATGCGGATACCCTCCGTTTCCTTTCAAGGGCGCATCTCATTTTCGATGAAACGGATGAAACACCAGGGATAGCAGAGATCAGTTACTATGTGAGCGAAAATGAAACAGAAGAAAACCTGACCCTTTACCGCGCGGACAGACCGGAGCTTGAAGCACCCCAAGAGGAAGGGACAGGCGGATTAATGCTTTGCGATGGTCTTTATTCGGTAAACATCACCTATCATGATGCGGATGGAGAAATACACGAAACCTGGGATTCTTCAGAGGATGAGTCTAAGAATACATTGCCGAAGATGGTCTCTATTTTGCTGGAATTTGAAAATACTAAAAATGCTGAAAAACCGCATAAGTTCATGACACGGGTTGCTCTTCCCATGGCCAGAGAAAAAGATGAATAAGCATATTAAGGATGATAGCGGCTTTGCCCTGATCCTCACCATTCTCATCATCAGCCTGATTGTAGCCATAACACTTCAGTTCAACACCTCCATGCGGTCTGACAGGGTTGATGCGGCCAGTCTGAAAGAGGGCATTGAACTTGCATGTATAGCAAAATCAGGATTTAGTTATGCCTGTGCCGTGCTTTCTGAGGATGACCCTGCAGTTGATTCATATCATGAAGACTGGGCAGATAAAGAGTTGCTGTCCTCTAATTCAGCTACCATGTTTGGAAATGGCCGTTTCGAGGTGCGGATTATTGAGCATTCTGGAAAAATACCCGTCAACCGGATTGTGGAAGGGGAAAAATTTGAAGCACTTTTAACGAGATTTTTGAACCTGGAAGAATTCGGTCTTGGGTCTGAAGATGCAGGTAATCTTGTGGATGCCATCAAAGACTGGATCGATCCAGACGACGAGATAACAAGATTTGGTGCGGAAAACGGGTATTATCAATCCCTTGACAGGCCGTATGCGTGCAGAAACGCCCCCCTGGATTTCGTTGAAGAATTGCTGTTGGTGAAAGGCATGACCAAAGAGCTGTTTTACGGCACCCAGGAAAAACCTGGTATTTCAGGATATTTAACGGTGTACGGCAATGGCAAGATCAATATCAATACGGCCGGTCCTCTGGTTTTGAGGTCACTTTCAGATCAGATTGACCAGGAAATGGTCGACGATATGCTGGCATTTCGGGAGGATGAAAAAAATGACCTGAGCGATCCCGCCTGGTACAAAAATGTACCCGGTATGAGCCATGTCAACATGAATGATTTGCAGACCACTTCAAGCACCTGTTTTAAGATAGAATCGGAGGGTCACAAAGAAAATATGCGAAAAAGGGTCACGGGTATGGTAGAACGAAAAGAGGGGAGCGTAAAGGTCCTGGCATGGAAAATCGAATAGCGCCCTAATTACCTTATTTTTTTTGCATTTGTTGTGATAAAATTATATAATTTATATTAATTGATTAATATATGAGCGGGTAGCAAATTTTGTGATCCTGCGGTAGGTCGTAGAAATGCCGGAAAAGATATTAGGCCTAGACATAAGCGATGATGCCATCACTGCCGTTCAGATAGAAGGCGGTCTGAAGGGGTATCAGGTTTTGGCCTGCGAACGCCTCAGTGTTAACGGAGATGAGGGCCTGGATGATGCCCTGACAGCATTGTTTGAGCGGCAGGATCTCAGGAGTGATGTCTACATGGCTTCCATCCCCAGCGAACATGTGTCGTTTCGAAATCTTCGGATGCCTTTTAAAGATGCGAAAAAAATCAGGCAAACCCTGCCTTTTGAGGTTGAGACGATGGTCCCGTTCCCAATCGATGATCTGGTGATCGATTTTACCATTCATGATCGCACGGAGCGGAGCGACATACTGGCCGTTTCAGTCAGAAAGGCAATGATTTCGGGGTATCTGGAGAACTTACAGTCCCACAGCATTGACCCTGATGTTCTGGATATCAGATGTGTGCCCACGGTCTCCTTGCTGTTAAAACAGGAAGAGACCCCTGATGATGGACTTTTTTTGGACTTGGGGGAGAAGAAAAGCACGATGGTTCTTTTCCTTAAAAGGCGTGTGGCATCCATTCGATCATTTTCCCTTAATGCCCCTATTTTCGGTAGCACCACACGGGAGGGTCCGGTTGAAACCCCGACCCGTGAGCAAGCGGAATCCTGGTTTGAGTCGTTATGTACCATGGTCCAAAATACAATCCATTCCATAGGATGTCAGAATGATAGGGACATAAAACCCGAAACCGTTTTTTTTACCGGTGTCGGCGCGCTCTATGGTGAGACAGCAGATCTGCTGACGAAATTTCTCGGTGTACCGGCTCAAGAGATTGATCTGAGCAAAGATAGAAAGATCAATATGGGAGAAGGTGTTGGTGGGAAGTGGGATCCAGTCCTCATGGACAACGCCCTTGCACTTTCACTCCGGAACGGGAAACAGGGGCAGGGTTTCAATTTCAGAAAAGGTGAGTTTGCCATAAAAAAACGTGGTTTCTGGCTCCAAAAGGAGTTCCGGCGGGCAATGGTCTTTATTGGAATCATCCTTTGTCTTCTCATGGTTGATATCGGTGTGGACTACCATTTTTTGAAAAAAAGATACAGGATGCTGGATCAAAGGGTCACAGAGGTGTTCAGCCGGACATTTCCGGATGTGAAAAGAATTGTGGATCCGCTGCAGCAGATGAGGGTGAAAGTCAATGAAGTAAAGACATCGGCTATCTCGATCCCGGGTACCAATTCAAATAACAAGGTGCTTGACCTGCTGAAGGATATTTCAGACCGTATTTCAAAGTCACTGGATGTGAAGGTGAGTCGAATGGTCATTGATCAGGAAACAGTACGCGTCAGCGGCAAGACGGACACGTTTAACACAGTTGATAGTATCAAAAACGGCCTGGAGTCCTCCAGGTATTTTAGCGGGGTAACCATCAGTTCAGCGAATCTTGACCGAACAGGTAAGCGGGTTCAGTTTGAGATAAAATTGCAACGGAAAAAATAAATGATGATGAAGCTCGCAAAACGAGAAAAATACGTGGTTTCGTTCGCTGCCATTGCTATTGCGCTTTTCCTGATATTTCAGTTCCTCATTTTTCCCTTTTTTGATGAAAGAAAGCGAATTCAAAGCGGTATCCGGGCAAGGGAGGCGGGTCTAGAGGAAATGGTGAGACTGAGGGCTGAATATCAGATTCACAAGAAAGGGTTTCAAGGCATAAAGCAGATTCTTGCCAGACGGGAAAAAGGATTTACGCTTTTTTCTTTTCTTGAAAAAGCCGCTGGTGAGTCTGAACTTAAAGGGCATATCAAATATATGAAGCCATCTGATTCAAAGGGCACAGGGCCTTACAAAGAGTCGATGGTTGAGATGAAATTAGAGGGAGTTACGCTAAATCAATTGGTTGGGTATTTGTATCGCATAGAATCGCCGGAAAATATCGTGAGTATAAAACGGATTTCAATACAAGAAAATAAAAAGGAATCAGGGTATTTGGATACCATTTTGCAGGTGTTGACCTTTCAATAAACGGAAGCGGCATCTTTTATGAGTTAACTTTCAGCTGTGAATCCTTGAACGCTAAACCTGAGTCGTCACAATGATTCGTTCTATATCCAAACATAAAAAGTGGCTTGGCTATGTCCTTTACGGGATACTGTTAATGATCGTGCTTCTGTATTACCGTTTCCCATCAGATGCGGTTGGAGATTATCTGCAAACCACAGCAGATGAGATAAATCCAAGTTACACGGTTTGGATTGGAGAAGTACGGCCTTTATTGCCCTTTGGTGTGAGGTTGCTGAAGACCCGGGTCTCTTTAAAAGAAGATCCTGATACAAATTTATTGATAGCAGAGAGCCTTATAATCAAGCCGCGGCTGTGGTCATTCCTGAAGGGAGAATCAAAATACGGGGTTGACTGTTTTGCTTATGGCGGAGATATAAAGGGCACAGTTCATTTTTCTGAAGATGGCGGGGAGGCCACTGATCGTCCCTTTACGACATCGATGGAACTGAGAGGCTTACGCATCAATGACTACGAGTATCTTTTTAAGTTGATTGGCCGGAATGTGAAGGGAATCCTTGGGGGCAATATCACCTATAGCGGGCAAGGCAGTTTTTTGATCAATGGCACAGGAGATGCCAGTCTGAGAATATCAGATGGCTCAGTGGAACTTATGCAGCCCGTATTCAGTTTGAAGTCCGTAAATTTTGATGATCTCTGGATCAAAATGATTCTTGATAAGAGAAAAATAAACCTGACCCGTGTTGAAATTGGGGGGAAAGAGATAAAGGGGACATTATCGGGCACGATCGGTTTGAAGCAAAATTTTTCCAATAGTAGGCTTGCATTAAGGGGGAGTATTGAACCATTGGCGGGTTTTTTTAAGAGTGAAAACGGCGCACCTCGTATGATGACGCTTTTTAAGCGGCGTCTGAGAAAGGGAAAACTCTCTTTTGTCGTTCGGGGTACACCTGCAGATCCGAAAATCAGATTCATTTAAAAAGCATATGACAAAGGTATTATACACTGTCCTAAATATTGTTGCCTTATCTCTGGTTGTTTATATTGGGGTAGACACCTTTTACAGGGTTGTCTCGTCTAAACTAAATGGAATCAATACCAAAGAAATCGTTATGAAAAAACCTCTGAATGCCGAACAGAGGAAGAGACCCCCTTTGAGTAGTTTTCAGGTCATCACCGAACGAAATCTTTTTGGTTCCCAGGATAAGGTCTCTAAAGAAGTAAAAGAAGAAGAAATTGAAGCCCTTGAACCCACATCCCTTAAGGTTGCTCTTTTGGGTACGGTCACGGGTAATGAAGAGAACGCTTTTGCTGTTATAGAGGAAACAGATAAAAGAAAGCAGGGATTATATAAAATTGGAGACAGTGTAAAGAATGCCACTGTCAAGGCCATTCTGAGAGAGAAGGTTGTGCTCAGGGTGGGGACAAAAGATGAAATACTCACAATGGAGGAATCCGCCGCTGCGAGAAGAGATAAAGCGCAAAGACCCTCAAGGTCCACTGCGAGTGGGCAAACCATTACGGTCAGGCGTAAGGATATACAGAAATCATTAGAGGATATTAATAAACTCATGTCTCAAGTACGGATTCGCCCGCACTTTAAAGATGGCGAATCCGATGGATTGTCTGTATCACGGATAAAAGGGGGGTCTATTTTTTCAAAGTTAGGACTCAGGAATGGGGATATTGTCCAGAAGATCAACGGGGAGCCCATCAATAGTCCAGATGAGGTACTGGCGTTGTATGAAAAACTGAAGTCAGGTTCTGAAGTGTCATTAGAAGTGACGCGACGAGGTGAACCCAAGACCATGAATTACAGGTTCAGATAAGGCTGTGTATACTTCATTTTTCGGTTTTAAAGAAAAACCATTTAATTTAACACCCGATGCAAGATATCTCTTTCTGAGTCCGCATCATAAAGAGGCACTCGACCACCTGCTTTACGGGATTAATGAAAGGAAGGGGTTTATTGCCATTACCGGAGGGGTCGGCACCGGAAAAACAACCCTCTGCCGTACCCTTCTCAGCCATCTGGACACATCGACAAAAAGCGCCTTGATATTCAATTCATTCATCTCCGACAATGAACTCCTGAAAACCGTGCTCCAGGAATTTGGCATTGAAATGGACCCGGAGAGTGAGAGTAAAAAGGACAATATCGATACCCTCAATCAATTCCTGCTTGATAACTTCAGCCGGGGTGGCAATGCGGTGCTCCTGATTGATGAGGCGCAAAATCTCTCGCATACCGTGCTTGAGCAGATACGGATGCTGTCAAATCTGGAAACGGAAAAGGAAAAATTGATCCAGATTGTGCTGGTGGGGCAGTACGAACTGACAGAACTTCTTGCCACACCCTCTCTGAGACAACTCAATGAACGCATTACGGTTCGGTATGATTTGAGACCTTTGAAATTTGAAGACATAAAGGGCTATGTGGAACATCGGCTGGTGGTGGCAGGTGGTCGTGGAAATGTCAGGTTTACAAACGGCGCATACCGGAAGATTTATCAATACTCTCACGGTAACCCAAGACGGATAAATGCGGTCTGTGATAGAGGGCTTCTTATCGCATATGCCAGGGAAGAATTTATTATTTCAAAAGGGATGGTTAAGAAGGCTATTAAAGACTTCACTGGAAATGTGGCCATGGATCATTCTGTGTTGGGTTGGCCCGGGAGGGCGACTGAATCCGCCCCTCTTATTATCATTTTATTCGTCCTGCTCATTATCATTGCAGGATTCGTCGGATGGAATCTTAGGGATCAGATTGCAGACGTCTTTTCAAGCAGGGAAAAGATCCCAGTTGTGAGAGCGGCGTATGATACCCCTGAGTCTCCCGAACCCGCGATACACTCCCCCAATTTGTTTCTTGATGAGAAGACAAGTCTTGCAGGTCTTTTTGATCGGTCTAACATTAAACTGGAAGCGGATGACAATCTGGGGCTTTTTTCCTTCGATGTGGCCCCTGAATACTATGTGATGTTTAAAAAGCCTTTTCGGATACACCTGTCCGCCTCTCTTTCCTCATCCCTGACGTCCCAGCGCTATCTTCTAATCCACAGAATAAAGGACGATGGTGCCATTGCCGTTGACGCTGAGGGCAAGGAACAGGAAATTGTCAGGGATTTTATCTTTAGTCATTGGGGTGGGAAGATTTCATGGGTCTATCCCTATAAAAACAAGGATATCCGTTTGATGAAGGGAATGCGGGTCTCTGATGTGTTTGAGATTCAAAAGATATTGAATCATACGGGATATATAGTCGATCTTACAGGTGTCTATGATGAATCAACCGTGAACGAAGTAATGAAATTTCAGGAGGATTTCGGATTGATGGCCGATGGGATTGTTGGGCTTCGGACAAGGGCCTTATTCTATCAGATGGTGAATTGATATGAGTTACATCCATGAGGCCCTGAACAAGGCGCAGAAGGAAAGAGAAGCGAGTCATGGAGATTATGGTGGCCTTTTTTCTCGTGGCAGGACAAAGAAAAGGAATTTTTTCCGAAGACCGGTTTTATGGATTTCATTAGCGACTATTGTTATTCTTCTTGCGTTTGCGATTTATTCATGGTTGGATTCAAGAGGGTCACCACCTATTGTAACCTCTGAGCATAAATACAAAATGCCGGCAGAAGCCCCGGCGAAAGCGCCTGTTTTAGATGCAAAAAAATATTTTGACAGAGGCAGGGTTTTATATAAAAAAGGCCGTTTGCGGGATGCCAAACAATTATATGGAGAGGCACTCAAGATAGACCCGGGGTACGTGGACGCATTGAACAACCTTGCGGTGATATATATGCATGAGAAAAACTTTTCTGCAGCCCAGAGAAGCCTTGAAAAGGCGATTCGACTAAAACCGTCGGTTGCTGATCCCTATTATAACCTGGCATGTGTTTTTGCAATCAGAGGCGATGTGCCTAAAAGCCTGTTGCATCTCAAAAAGGCTGTTTCTATTGACCGGTCGGCTAAACAATGGGCTCGAAAAGATACTGATCTGAATAATGTTCGCGGAACCCCTGGATTTAAGGACATTATTGGACAATGAAATAACCTGCAGATGAAGGAAAAGATGGACTGGAATAAACTGAGACTTAACATGACAAAACTACTTTGCTGTTTCCTTTGTGTGGGCATTTGGGGATTTCTGGGACCCCCTGTTGTCATGGGGGGCCCGTGTCACCGGGGAGGATGGTGTAACGACGACCGGTTCACAAACAGAACAACGGATGCCGAGACCGCCTAAGACCCAGCCCCGTGAAAAATCCGTCACCCAAAAAAGACCTGTTCAGTCTAAGAAGAAGGTCATCAATAGACAGGGTGTTCCCAATGATAACAAAACCGCAAAAAAATCGACATCCGAGAAGCCTTATGTAACGATTGATTTTGACAATGTGGATATTGCGATATTTATCAAGTTCATCAGTGAACTGACGGGTAAGAATTTTGTTATAGACAAGGCAGTAAGGGGGAAAGTCACAATTATCTCTCCCACCAAGATTTCGGTGAAGGAGGCTTACCGTGTTTTTGAGTCTGTATTGGAGGTCCACGGCTACACAACGGTGCCCGCCGGAAGTGTAACAAAGATTGTTCCGGCAGTCCAGGCAAGATCCAAAGACATTGAGACCAGGCTTCGTCTTGAAGCCATCAGCCCTGAAGACAAGGTGGTGACGCAACTTATCCCCCTTAAATATGCGGATCCCAATGAGTTGAAGAAGCTTTTTGCCCCCCTGATATCCAAAAGCAGTGTGATTGTTTCATACGCCCCCACTGGCATGTTACTCATCACTGACGTGCTCTCCAATATCAAACGTTTGCTCCGTATTGTAGATGCCATAGACGTGGAAGGGATTGGTGAAGAGATATCCATTGTCCCGCTTGAGCATGCAATGGCTACTGTGATGGCGAAATCATTGACCACTCTGTTTCAGAAGAAACGAACCCGGACTAAGAAGGGCGCGACCCTGATCTCTGAAGTCAAGATTGTCCCCGATGAAAGAACTAATGTCCTAATTTTACTGGCATCTGAGTATGATACCCTGAAGATTAAGCAACTGGTGAAACTGCTGGATAAAGAAGCGCCTCCCGGAGAAGGTGATATTCATGTCTATTATCTCGAGAACGCCAACGCAGAAGAGCTTGTGACAGTCTTGATGGCCATTCCATCAAAACAGGACAAGAATGTAAAAAAAGGGAAGGCCCCGGTTGTATCCAAAGAAGTCCAGATTGTAGCAGACAAGGCGACAAATTCACTGATTATTACAGCAAATAAGGATGATTACCTTGTCCTGGAAGGTGTGATCAAGAAATTAGATATCGTACGAAAAATGGTATACATTGAAGCCCTTCTCATGGAAGTGGATGCTCGGAAGGCCTACGATTTGGGGATGCAGTGGTTTATCGGAGATGAAGAGATCGGTACGCGTGATGGGAAGAAAATTGCGGCCTTTGCAGGTTCAACACCCTCACAGAATCTTTTTCCATCAGTTGACCCCACGACCTCGACAGGGGTGCTTCCGGCCGGGCTTTCCCTGGGGGTTTTAGGAGAGGCCATTACGATTGCGGGGATTGATTTCCCGAATATTGGGGCCGTCGTGAAGGCCTTTCAGGGTGATTCTGACGTTCATCTCCTCCAAACGCCACAGCTTATGACCATCGATAACGAAGAAGCAGAGATCCAGATTGTAAAAAATCTCCCATTCCTGACCCGGCAGGAGACAACAGACGCGAATTTAAATTACAGTAATTACGAATACAGAGACGTGGGTGTCACCTTGAATATCGTGCCCCAAATTAACCAGGAGAGATTTGTCCGATTGAAAATTTCCCAGGAAACGGCCCAGGTAGTTGAGGCTGAATCTTTCATTGGGCTTCCCACCACACTAAAAAGGGTGGCTAAGACCACGGTATCTGTAAAAGATGGTCATACCGTGGTTATTGGTGGTTTGATCGATCAGGCATTCAATGAAAGCAATTCAAGTGTGCCCTGTCTCGGAGATATCCCCGGTCTTGGTTGGCTTTTCAGGACGACTTCGAAAAACGAAGATAAAACCAATCTTTTCGTTTTCATAACACCCCATATCATTGAAAACCCTGATGAGGCAAAGGAGGTTTATGAGGAAAAGAGAGAGTACATCGAAAAAACACACGGAGGCACCATAAAGATTTATGACCGGCCGCGCGGTAAGCGTTCTACAGAAAAACAACAATAATCTGTTTCGAGTGAAATCATGGCCCATCGGTTGATTGGTGAAATATTGAAAGATATTTGTGGTCTCTCAAATGAGTCGCTTGAAGACGCGCTGAAAATACAGGAAGAAAAAGGAGACCGGATCGGTGAAATATTGGTAAGGCAAAAGGCCATATCAGAAAACGACCTTTTAAAAGCCCTGAGCATTCAGTTCAACCTTCCTTTTTCATCTACCCTCCCTATCGAAGACTTGGACACCGAATTCACCGCAAAGGTCCCTATCCAGTTTCTAAAAAAACACAAGATGGTTCCGGTCGTTGTCCCCAACGGGGATTTTATAGCGGCCAATGATCCGCTTCTCTTTCAACCGGTGGATGATTTGCGTCTTCTTCTGGGTCTGGATGGGGTCAAGGTCGTGCTTGCACCTTACTCGGCTATTCTTTCGACCATAAATTTTGCCTATGACATGAGCAGCGATTCTGCTGAACAGGTCATACAGGACATGCATGAGGACGACACCGACCTGATCATTTCTGAGATTGAAGAGACCGGGGATCTTCTTGAGGACACGAGTGATGCCCCTGTTATTAAACTGGTCAACCTGATGCTGTCCCAGGCAGTAAAAGCCCGCGCCAGTGATATCCATATAGAACCGTCTCAAAACCGTATAAAGATTCGATACCGTGTGGACGGTGTTCTTTATGACCGGCTGTCACCACCCAAACATATTCAATCCACGTTGACTTCCCGAATAAAGATCATGGCCAAGATGAATATCGCTGAAAAAAGACTTCCCCAGGATGGCCGGATCGAGATCAGGATTGCGGATAGAAATATCGATATCCGTGTATCTACCCTCCCAACGGCCTTTGGTGAACGTGTGGTCATGCGGTTACTTGATAAGACAAATGTCCTGCTTCAGGTTTCAGACCTTGGAATGCCAGAGAATCGTCTGAAGGTCTTTGATGACCTGATCCGATCTGCTCACGGGATCATTCTCGTCACCGGACCAACAGGTAGTGGAAAGACCACGACCCTTTATGCTGCCCTTTCTACAATTAACCGATCGGACATCAATATCATTACCATTGAGGATCCTGTCGAATACCAGATCGAAGGAATTGGCCAGATTCAAGTCAATCCCAAAATAGAGCTCACCTTTGCTAAGGGGTTACGGTCTATCGTGCGTCAGGACCCGGATGTCATCCTTGTGGGGGAGGTAAGAGATCTTGAAACAGCGGAAATCGCTATACAATCCGCCTTGACCGGGCATCTTGTATTCTCAACTCTCCATACGAATGATGCGTCCAGCGCAGTGACACGGCTTATTGATATGGGTATTGAGTCTTTTCTGGTGACTTCTTCGGTCCTTGCCATACTAGCCCAAAGGTTGGTGCGAACAATCTGCACCAATTGCAAGGAGGAATACACACCTGACAATGAGTCTCTCCAGAGTATTGGGATTGATCCGGATAAGGTCGAGGGCAGAACATTTTATCGTGGCAAGGGATGCCCGTCATGTCTGAATACCGGGTATGTGGGGAGAACAGGGATATTTGAATTGATGATGCTGGATGATCGCATCAAGAATCTCATCTTGAAGACATCTGATGCCAATGCCATTAAACACAGGGCTGTTGAGCAGGGGATGGTCACCCTTCGCCAAGACGGGGCAAAGAAGGTTTTAGACGGGATTACAACGATTGAAGAGATTTTTAGAGTCACCCAGCAGTAGGGTTTCCCCGACGTTGCACAAAGCTTGAGTTTAAAACGGTATAGATTGGGCAATCTTTTCTGGATGGTCTGATATAGAATGAGCGGAGCGTTTTTGGACCAAATAATTATGCAACGTCGGGGTTTATTTTCTATGATCGTGCAAAAAGCTCGTCAAACTGGTCTTCGAAATTGAATCGCTTATTTTTTGCTGAATTCCCATTCCATATTCGACTTTTTTTCATCTTTATTCGATTGATTAAATTTACTAATTTCGCATGAATGACATAAAGACATACGGTTATTGCGAGAAGCGCAATAGCGTAGGCAACTATCACGCAAGCCAAAATCGCAATGACAGGGATATTGTCCCCCAGGCCTATCTTCACCAATAGATCTGATATCAGTTGAACTAACCCAAACGTCATAGATTCCAAAGTCTCAGTCCTTTCACTTCAATTTTCTATTTTTTTATTAGGTCTTCGTGGGGCGCGGCCTCACGCTCAATGTGACATGATAAAATGAAATGCAAAACATATGCCATTAAATGAAGTCTTTACCCTAACGTCAATGTCATCAACGAGTGCCTGACCAAAAAATGTTTTTTTCCCAATCTCTACGTCAGACTCAAATTATAAACCGCCAGAGGCGGATAAATATCTGAAATACTTTATGTATTCCTGTAGTTATAATTTTCGCCTTCCTTGATCATAGAAAAAATCTCTAGTTTTCGTTCAGACACTGCCATTTGAGACCAACGTTTAAGATAGGGTGAAGGATTTGGGGGTTCTTGAAGGGACTCTGTCAATGAGGGCAATCAACGAAATCTGGCAGTGACCCAATATTTGGGGTTTGTTGCACCCAAACGACTGGCATTAGACTCCACTATTTCCTAAAATCCCAAATATTGGGTCACAATCCCCGTCAGGTTTACAGAGTGCCTTCAAGGACCCCCAAATTCGAAACCAGTTTTTATATGAGGTTTATTACCTGAATCTTGCAACAATTATCTACTAAGGCTTTAAACACAATGCTTTCTTCGCCTCGCGACGATACTTGTTGCAAAATTCAGGCGTTAAGTGAATGACATTGATGCTAAGGGTATTCATAGGGCGTTCGACAGGCTATATAGATTGGATCCGAAAGGGACGATCGAGCATTTCAATGTCACACTGCCGCTCCGTAACATGAGGGAAGCATATGCGGCTTTTAAAAAAGGGCTCCCATTGGCCCTTAATGACGTATTTCGAAGAATTAAGGTGTAACCCTGTTTTTAATGGATGGAGGGTAGGGGAAGATTATATCTGGGCGGGTCAAAATGGACTGTATGGTGCGTTTTGCTCCTGCGCAAATGTCGATTTATTGACGCTTAGGGTTTGCACGAAATGGTTACTTTTTTTTTCGCGAAAGCGAAGGTATTTAGTGTACGGTTGAGGTTTAGAACAACGAGTTTGTTATTAATTTCTAAATCCCTCAATTCGTAATTCCTTAATTCCGGTTCATCCGGGTTAGGGTGATGTTTTTCGCAGATGATTATCCCGCTCAGCGGAATCCGTTTTTTCTTTTTTCTTCAGGTCACGTGCCCTCAGCCACTTTATATAAGATATGGGGGCATCATATTTTGATAGCTTCAATTTTTTGTCCAGGTCTCTGGATCTCATCCACAGCAATCCATACTCGCTTTCTTTTATATATTCCAACATTCTGTCCGTTAGTCTATCAGACCAGATATAGCGTTCTAACGATGCTTTTCCTCGAGATCCTTCACCAAATCGCTCAAAAGCCGCACGGCGCAATGCCTTATAGTTTGAGTGATCCTGTGTCCAAATTGTTACCGTATAGAGCTGATCATGCCAGAATGAATAAATAATACGTGTGAGTTTTGCTTCACCGATTCGTAACACATCTTTAGGACGAACAAATTCCACTACTCCAGCCAAACCTGTATCGGTTTCAGTTTTTACCATCCCTGTTATATCGGAGAGTTTAGATCCCCAGGCCAAATCCCGGAATCCGTCAAGGATTCCAAAATCGGCGGCCGCAGGTTTTTCAAAATGAGGGGTTACCTTATAATCTGAATGGGTCTTATCAATGCGTAAAACATCGTCCTTAGGAACACTTGTGACCTGATCTTCCATAAAAAGGATTAGCTTGCCATTCTTTTCCCAGCTCCGTTTGGTTTCCAGTATTGTGCCATCCTTAAGGCGTATGATATCGGCATGAGACAATGGTGGTGATGGAAATGGTAAGGGTAAAATGATGAGAAGAGACAAAAAGCCAAAAAAAATGTGAATATGGAAAGAGAAGATGCGAAACAAACTCGACATGTGAATTTTGGTAATTCTAAAAAGCCATCTCATAATATGAGCATTTCTGGTTTTGGTCATCGTGTATCTTCACGAGCGCAGGGTGCGTTTGAATTCGTGGATAGGCAATTATTTTTTGGCATTTGTATTTGACATTTTGGGTGTTGGTTGACTCACATCGTAAGGATGATCTCCACCCGGCGGTTTTTTTCTCTCCCCTTTTTTGTGTCATTTGTTGCCAGGGGGCGATGTTCGCCAAAGCCCATGGTTGAGATTCTCTCGGGATCAATAGATGCTTTTTTCAGAAAAAAATCAGCCACTGATGCCGCCCGTGCCATTGACAAGCCTAGATTCGATTTGTATGGGCCGCCTCTGAGAGGAAGGTTGTCTGTGTGACCGGCAATGATAATTTCGCCTCTTGTCCCCTTTAAGAGATTGCCAATTTTGACAAGAAGAGGAAGCATTTGGGGTCGAATTTTGGCTTTTCCCAGGTCGAAGGTCGTTTCCCCCATCAGACTGATAGCCACCTGATTACCCGTAACATCAACTTCAATAAGATCCTTCATGTGTTTGAAATTTTTATCTATTTCTACAACGAGAGGTTTCGCAAGTTTTTCCTTGATCTTGTTAACGATGATCGCCTGATCAAAGTCCTTTGCGATAATCTTTTGACCTTTTGGAGACTCGAAGACGGGGGTTTTCCTCTGGATACCAAAGGCATTGGCAAGGGATCCGGAAATTATCTTGTATTTTTTCCGATCCATCTCCGAAAAAGACAGCATGAGAACAAAAAAGCACAGAAGAAGACTCATCAGGTCCCCAAAAGTGACGACCCAGGCCGGTGCACCCTCTTCCACTATTGTATTGTTTTGAATAGGCTCCCCGCTCATGCTTTGCCACCACCGGCTTTCTTATTTGGCTCAATTCTTCCTCGCTCTTTCGGTGAAAGATATATTTTCAGCGCCTCCTCGAGAACCATCCCGGTTGAGCCGCGGCAGATCCCAAGGGTCCCTTCCAAGACAATATTGTTTTTCTCCTGCTCTTGCTGGGTCCTAAACGCGAGTTTGTCGGCAAGGGGCAAAAATACAAGATTTGCTAGCAGGGCGCCATAAAGCGTGGTAAGGAGGGCAACGGCCATGGCCGGACCAATACTGGCGGGGTTATCCATACTGGCAAGCATTTGAACAAGACCGATAAGCGTCCCTATCATACCAAAGGCCGGAGCAGATGAGCCCATGCCTCTAAAGACACCTTGTCCGGTGGTGTGGCGCTGTATAGTTAAGAGGATGTCTTTTTTGAGCATTCGTTCAATGCTCTCCTCATCAAAACCATCTGACAGGTACTGTAGGGCCTTGGCGGAAAATTTGTCTTTTGGTTTTTCTTTCTCCAGCGCAATCATTCCTTCTTTTTTTGCGATTTTGGCGTATGAAAGCATTTTCTCGATGATATCCTCCGGGGGTTCCATCTTGAATGTAAATGCCTTCATGGCCACTTTGATGGAATTGATGACATCGACCATTGAAAATTTTATGAAACAGGCTGCAAGCGTCCCGCCCATCACAATTAAAATACCCGGGATATTGAGGAAAATGATTGCGCTTCCACCAAGAGCAATAGCCGAAAGAACCAGTACGGTGCCGCCAATAAGGCCGATGATTGTTGCAATATCCATTTTGTCCTAATGTAACTTTTTGTGTTTAAAAGAATAAAATGCCGCCCATCCAGACGCCGGACAATCACAATTCAGCATTATGATGACCCCCACAATTGTAAAGAGAACGTCATTAGGGCAACGAGAAGGCTCTATATGGCGAACTAGTTCTGCAAAAATCATGCTCAAATTGCGGTGAACTTTTTACATAGTGATATTGTATAGTTATGTTTATTTTGGCAAAAAGAAAAACCGGATGATGTAACCTCGATGACGTCGGGGTTCTGGGTTTGTCAAAAATTTGACGGGCCGGACGATTTCATATGTTTGAGCTTAATTTGATAGATCTGAATCTATGGATAGATACTAAATAACAGGTAAAGTTCCCAATGAATAACCAAGACAAAAGGAACTAAAAAAATGACAAAGAGGATTTTGACCTGAAATTTGGTGTTAAACAGGTAAGCGGTCTTGTTTGTTAATATGATAATGAGGGCTGCCGACGTTAGCATGTATTTAACCCAGAAAAACGTAAGCGGGCCATGACCGAGGGAATAGTTCATTAATGGGTTTAATTCTGTTGCCCCAAGATCCACCAGGTGCAATGTAAGTATCGCATCAATTATGCTAAGGACTATAATGAGCAGAATGACTGCAAGTGTCCTGGCGCTGTGACGGTCTATTCTATAGGCCCGCTTCTTGTCTTCCATTCTCCTGACTGCCGCACGTCTCCCCGTAAGCCAATACTTACTCCACATGCCCAGCGTTTTGTGCCGACGATCATAGCCGGAGCGTTTTTCAAAATAGGGTGGCTTGGCAGGCCTTGAATTCATTGGACTTAAAGCCTCGCAAATCTCCACTAAAACAACGGACTGAATAATAACATACCGAGCGTGTATGTCTTACCGGTATCTCATTTAGACGCGCTGCAAAAGTGCTGCCACGGCCTCTTCTAAATAGTATAATCAATAATTTTAATTACTTATATTTTAATTGGTGAAAATGATAAAGGGGACTGTGCTCAAATGTGGCATTTTAAGGGAAAATAGATTTCACTTATGGGTAAGGGATTACACACTTAGAATCTTTTGGGTCTCTTTTTTATGGCGGTTGGTTTCAGAAGGGTGTCGTTATATCATATCGTGTGTAAACACCTGAGATGATCTTGCCTCGTATACTTGATGGGGGTGTTTTTTATTCGATTTGGTTTTGGTAACCTAAAATTGACCCCTTTGGAGGGCAAATGGCCACCTAAAATTGACCCCCTCTAGAGCCTCCCCTGAAGGTGATATAATGCGCATCGATATCACCACTGGCGAGGAGGTAGAAAGGGGTATGCTGACAGTGGACCAATACGAGTACATTCGGATCGCGCATCGGGTTTATGGTAAGAAAATTAAAGAGATTGCAAGGGATACGGGTCATTCCAAGAACACAGTTAAGAAGGTCCTTCGAGGGGAATACAGGGGTTACAATGTGCGTAAGCGGCAAGCTTATCCGGTTTTGGGCCCTTATATTTCGATCATTGACAGTTGGCTTCGAGGTGACAAGGAACGGCCTAAGAAGCAACGGCATACGGCAAAGAGGGTCTTTGATCGGCTGTGCTATGAGCATGGTTTTAAGGGCAGTAGTCGAACGGTGCGAAGGTACGTACGTGATGCGCGTAGGCGCTTAGGGTTGGATCCGGATCAGGTCTTTATTCCTCTGGATCCTCAGCTTGGTGTGGAAGGCGAAGTGGACTGGGGGACATGCCAGGCCGTCATAGGCGGTGAACAGGTAAAGCTGAAGATGTTCTGTATGCGCTCCAAGGGCAGCGGCAAGAATCTGGTTCAGTGTTTTCCCTGTGAGCGGCAGCAGGCGCTCTTTGAGGGTCATATCCGGGGGTTTTCCTTCTTTCACGGTGTCTTTCCGGTTTTGATCTATGACAATCTGAAAACGGTAGTTGAAAAGGTTCTGCGGGGAAAGGACAGGAAGCTTCAAGAGAGTTTTACTAAGTTTGGGGCCTACTACAACTTCACCCCGCGTTTCTGCAATCCGGGCCAAGGCCATGAGAAGGGGGGCGTTGAAGGGCTGGTAGGCTACGCCCGTCGCAACTACATGGTGCCGGTGCCTGAAGCGGACAGCCTGGGGGACCTCAATAGGCGTTTATGGAGCCAATGTATGGCCTATGGAAGCCACCGCATGGCAGGCAGGGACAAGACGGTCAACGAGCTCTATGAGGAAGAAAAGGGGCAACTTTTGGCGCTACCGCACATCCCGTTTAGCAACATTGAGTCCTATTCGGGCAAGGTAGACAAATACTCAACAGTGATCATCGATAAAAATCGCTATTCAGTCCCGACCCGGTATGCAGGGTTAAAGGTTCACGGGATTGCGTATGTAGATCGCGTGGAGATCTTTCAAGGAAGTCAAAAGATTGCCTGCCACGACCGTATTTACGGCAATAACAAGTGGCAACTGGATCCATTTCATTACCTGGAGCTTATCTCGCGAAGGCCACTGGCATTTGCGGCTGCTCGCCCCATACGGCAGTGGAGGGAGCATTGGCCAGCATCCCTTGAGGCGCTCTTGAAGCGTTTTTCCGACAAACAGGGAGCTAACACGGGTACGAAGGATTTCATCAAGGTTTTGCTCCTTTTTAAGGATCATGATGAGGGCCGTGTTATCGAGGCCGTTGAAAAGGCTGTTTCAGCGAAGGTGAGCACGAGTGATGCGGTAGAGTATATTTTGCTCAACGCAAGAGTGTCTAAAGGGCCCTCTTTTGGCCCTCTTGAGACCTGGCCCCGGCTGTCGCCTCCGGATCTTTCAGTCTATAGTCGGATTGGAGGTGAGCTATGAAGCCTGCGGTCAAAGCGCAACTGCTTGCTAATTTGAAGTTTTTGAAGCTCTCTTCCATGTTGGCTGAGCTTGAGGCATCGATTCGGCAGGCCAGGGAAAGCAGCACAGGATACGGTCAGTTTCTCCTGAATCTGACAGAGATAGAGGTCGCTGCCCGCATGGAAAACGGGCGCAAACGCAGGATCAGGGAAGCTAAATTTCCTCTCTTCAAGCCCATTGAGACTTTTGACTTTGAAGCGACACCGGATCTGGATACCCGGCTCATCAAGGAGCTTTTGGGGTGTCAGTACATCAAGGAGGCCCGCAATGTGATCCTTCTTGGCCGAAGCGGTACCGGCAAGAGTCATCTGGCAACCGCTCTGGGCATAGAAGCCTGCAGTCAAGGGGTGCGTACCAGATTTATCACAGCTTGTGCTCTTTGCAATGAGTTGATTGAAGCTCGGGATGAAAAACGCCTTAGCCGTCTCCTGCAACGCTACAGCCGTTATGGCCTGCTGATTGTCGATGAGTTTGGCTATATCCCCTTTTCTAAGGAAGGCGCTGAGTTGCTTTTTCAGGTGCTTGCCGAGCGTCATGAGAGGAAATCCGTGATTATCACTTCTAACCATGGCTTTGGGGACTGGACACAGATATTTGGGGATCCAACGCTTACAGCAGCACTTTTGGATCGGGTTACCCATAAAGCGCATGTGATTAATTGCACATGGGAAAGCTATCGATTGAAAGACACCTTAAAAAATCAGAAGACCTCGAAGGGCAGCTGAGCGCTGGAAACTACGGTCGCCCTACGGGCTCCCTCCGTTTCCAGCGGCGGTATATGGACTCCATAGGTAGTAAGGGAGAGATATTTCACAATATGGGGGTCAATTTTAGGTTGCCGCAGGGGGTCAGTTTTCCGTTGCCATTTCGATTCGGGTTTTCTGAAAAATCCAAACCGATTAAGCAGTGGTCTTTGAATCGCCCCTTATCATACATCGACATATATTTAATCTTTGTTTCAAGACATTCAGGGGGAAAAAGCTGGTTGGCAGGATAGCACTTGATACTCAAAATGTCCCCTAACTTTAAAAGCGGGATAATATTTGAATCTTTTTTAGCGAGGACCCAGGCGCAGCCAGAGGTAATTTGCCAGATTTTAAATTGATAGGGAACATCTAAACCATCTATCCAAACCTCCACACTGTAATATTGATGGACGTTTTTGATGAACTCTAGATCTTTATCCACCAATTTTTCAGTAACAGCATATTTTTTCATGTACGTTCCCTCCAGAAAAAAATAGCTTTCACCGGTCTATGCCAAAATAGAAATAATTATATGTATTTGATTATATTTGTCAAATACTTTTTTATATTTTAACTAAATTTATGTTATTAGATAGATATGGTGGACAAGTGAAATCACCTATACTATATGTTGTCATACAAGGTTTGAGTTTTGTTCTTAAAACAATTCCAATTTTTGCTGCCATCGGGAGTAAAGGGACACCCATTTGAGGAACCCAAGCATTATGAGGTTAAAGGGTGACAAGATAAGTGGAACGATATTTGGCATTATCTTCTGAATGGTGAAGGGGCTGAATGTGTCACACTACAGGAGGCGTACGTATCGAGAGGATGTGCTGGCCAGGGATCTGACCACTTTTCATGTTGCAGTCAAAGAAACCGACTTATGGATCAGCGCCGGTAAAAATTTAAAGAAAGAGGCCAGAGATCTGGTATTCGATTGCAGATATCAGCTTGAAACATATATCCGCCAGCACCCAGCGTTCGCAACTACCTTATCCGCGTGGCCAGAAGACCCTTATGCCCCCCTGCTGGTAAAAGAGATGATCGGGGCAACAAAAAAGATAGGTGTCGGCCCCATGGCGTCTGTGGCCGGGGCTATTGCTCAGTACGTTTGCAAGGGCCTGCTCAGTCTTTCATCTCAGGTCATTGTTGAGAACGGTGGGGATATCTGTCTTAAATTGAATCGGACGGTGACGGTCTCGATTTTTGCCGGGACCTCCCCATTGAGCGAGCGCTTCGGCCTGTCAATACCTGCAAAGAAAATGCCCATGGGGATTTGCTCCTCGTCTGGAACGGTCGGTCATTCACTGAGCATGGGTGTCGCAGACGTTGTATGCATCCTTTCATTTTCAGCATCCATGGCTGATGGTGTTGCAACTGCCCTCGGGAATCAGATAAAGGGAAAAGGAGATATGGAAAAGGCCATTGACGAAATACAAGGGTTGAAAGATATTCTGGGGGGTGTCGTTATTGTTAAGGACAAAATGGCGAGTTGGGGAGACATCGAATTGGTCAGACTCTGATAACCCTTTGGCTTATCAGAGTTCATAGAGCGTGTCGTCCACCCTGGGGGGGCGCTTTTTGGCGAGCCTGGACAATTTTTCTTTGATACCAAAGGGCTCTTCCCCTTCAAGGATATCACCCATTTCCGCTTCGATCTTTTCAGGATCTTCTCCCGCTTCCATCCGGGTTAAGGCCTCCTCCATGCCGGGGCCCAAGTTAAGACCCGTCATATCGGTGAGCTTGCGCATCAGGTTTGCAGCCTGCCTGGGGTCATCTTCATCGATGTGGTCTGCTTCTCTCGCTAGGAGGTTCATTGCCTTTTCCATTTTGCTTTCGTCAAGGTCGGGGAGCGGCATATCATCTTCTTCATCGCGTTTTTGAAGGGTTGCAAAAACGGACATGCGTCTTTCAAGTCTGGCCTTTTGGCATTTGGGACATGATGGTCTTTTTTCAGTATTTACTGATTTGGAAAGAAAATTGAAAATCATGTTGCAATTTGAGCAATAGAATTCATAGACCGGCATTTTCTCACCTCAAAAGATAAATATTCCGGGAATTCTATTATCGAAAAAAAATGGGATAGTCAAATAATTTTAAAAGACCATCGATAGTATCATCATGAACTTTTGCCCCTGTAGGATGACACCCATAATTAGAATGGCTAAAAGGATCTCCAGATTATGCCTTGTCTTTTTTGATGATATTGATATACTCCAGTGCTGTTTTGAATGAAATACCCATGAGGTCATCATACGACATGAAAATGAAGATTGGCGTCCTTTCGGATACCCACCTCCGGCGGGTGACGAAAGGATTTAGAGATATCTATGAAAAATATCTGTCTGATAAAGACCTTATTTTGCACGCCGGGGACGTTGTTTCAACTGAGATTGTCGATTTTTTGAGCCAAAAAAATTTTAAAGGCGTTTACGGAAATATGGATCCCATTGCGGTTCAGAAACGGCTTTCAGCGAAGCGCGTGATAGAATTAGGCCCTTATCGGATCGGTCTTATCCATGGATGGGGGGCCTCTGCGGGTCTTGAGGACCGCATTTGGGGGGCGTTTCAAAACGTGGATGTTATTGTGTACGGTCATTCTCACCACAACGCAAATCATCTAAGGAATAACGTGCTCTTATTTAACCCCGGGACGGCGACCGGTTTCAGTTCATCCGGGACACACAGCATAGGTATTTTAGAGGTTGATCAGAAAATTTGTGGCAAAATCATCACATTGGACGGTTAAGCAATGAAGGCACTTTGGGCACCCTGGCGGATGGAATACATCTTGTCCGAAAAGGAAGTGGGGGAATGTATTTTCTGTCCAGGAGATAATCGAGGCCAGGATCAAGCGCGACTCATTCTGTATGTGGGATCATTGACCCTCGTTATGATGAATCGTTTCCCATATATTAATGGACATCTCCTGGTGGCACCCCTGCGTCATGTTCCTGATCTGGAATCCCTTACAGAAAAGGAAACGCTTGACTTAATGCTCATGGTTCGCAGGTCCATTGGGGTATTAAAGACGGTCATGAGTCCTGAAGGATTCAACGTTGGGTTAAATCTCGGGTGTGTTGCAGGAGCGGGTGTGGAGGACCATTTACACTTTCACATTGTGCCCCGTTGGAATGGAGATACAAATTATATGAGCGTTTTGGGAGAGGTGAGGGTAATACCTGAACACATCATGGAGACCTATGGAAAACTCCTGCCCTATTTTAAGGCGTTCAAACAACCCCCTGGAGGTGGTAAATGAATCATTTGAAATGGATTTTAGGTATTTTATTGTTAATGCTTGCCTTTGTCGTGGCAGTTCAAAACTATGAAACCCTGGTGAGTCCTGTGCCGTTTAAGATAAATTTATATTTTTTAGAATACCAGACAGCGGGGATGCCGCTGTCTCTTGTTGCCATTATTACGTTTCTTATTGGTCTTTTTTCTGCATGGCTTTATGGGATTAAAGAACGGTTTGGTCTTAAAAAACAGATCAAATCCCTCATGAAAGAAGCCAATGAAAAGGACAATGAGCTGAATTCTCTTAGAAATCTCCCTGTGACCACCGACCACATCATATCAGATCAGACGACTGAGGAAGAATGAAAGGCCAGCGCTGGGACACGGGTAGACGCCAAATTAGGAAGTGACGCGTAAGCCTTTTGTGCGGTCCCAGCGTATTGAGGCGTTACGCAATGTTATCGTGAATTGAAGGAGATGAATCATGTGGCAAACGGTATGGCAATGGTCCCTTGAACCGGCCAATCAACGGTTATTATTGGGGATTGTGATTGCCTCTGGCATTGGCTTGATTGTCGGCAGATGGATACATCGAGCCAGAAATATGAAAGATGACTCAATGACGAGTAAGGGAGATAAGGCGTTCTTCAAAGGGGTCCAGTACATGCTCTCCAATGACCAGGACCAGGCGATCGAGGAATTTACCAAGTCGGTTCAAGTCAATTCCGATACAATAGAGACCTATGTGGCGCTTGGCAACCTGTACCGTTCAAAGGGAGACATTGATAGAGCCATACGAATTCGTCAGACCATCATTTTGAGACCTCATATTGACGATCAAATAAAACTCAGGGCCCTTTTCGACTTAGGCGTGGATTATCGGAAGGCGGGGTTTTTGAACCGTGCCCTGAAAACTTTTTTGAAAGTGACCCAAAAGACCCCTTCCGATATAAAGGCTCTGGAAAACATTGAAAGAATTTACGAAGAGCTAAAAGATTGGGACAATGCGTACAAGACACGCCAAAAGCTTGCCGGGATAACAAAGGGCGATCATCGTCATATTCTGGCCCATCATCTTGTAGAGATGGGAAAGGTTGCTCAAGAGAAAGGGGCACTTAGCACTGCAAAATCTCTTTTTAACAAAGCCATATCCACTCAGCGGGAATGTGTCGATGCCTACCTCCATCTGGGTGACCTTTATTTCAAAAAAAAGGACTATAAAAAGGGGATCTCAACCTGGAAGAAGGCCGTTGAGGCAGCACCCCAATTTTCGTTTCTACCCTATCAGCGTTTGGAAGGGGCGTATACAAAAATGAAAGACCTGAAGCCCATCGGGGACTTCTTAAAGGAATGTGCGCAGTCAAATGCCGATGCCTTTACACACCTGGCCCTGGCCCGTTATCTCTACAATGAAAACGACATTGATGATGCCCTTGACCAGATTCGCATTGCACTGGAATTGGCCCCTTCCTTTTGGGAGGCAAGAAAGTTCAGGGGGGAAATACTCCTTGCTGACGAGAGGGAGAAAGACGCACTCGCTGATTACAGGGAACTTATCGAACAACTCAACGTGGCCTACCTGAGGTTTCAATGCACCGAATGCGGTTTTATACCCAGTGAGCTTCAGTGGCAATGTCCACAGTGTAGGACCTGGGACTCCACTCAATTGATAGACCAACCCAGAACGCAATCAACTCCTGCGGCTCAACCCGAGAATACATTGCCCCAATTGACCCAGGGTATTGAAGAGGCGTAATATGACCCGGTTGACACCGATGCTCAGACAGTACTTGAGCATTAAGGGTGAATATTCTGATACAATTTTGTTTTTCCGAATGGGTGACTTCTATGAAATGTTTTTTGAGGATGCCCGGACTGCATCAAAGATTCTCGGCATTACCCTGACTTCTCGAGGCACCTTTAACGGGGCGAAGGTCCCTATGTGCGGCATACCCCATCATGCCCGTAAATCTTATATCATGAAGCTTGTAAGTGCCGGATGGAAGGTCGCCATTTGTGAGCAGACCGAAGATCCAAGATCAAGTAAGGGCGTTGTAAAAAGAGAGGTGTTAAGTGTCGTTACGCCGGGTTCTATTACAGATGTAGAGGAGGTTGAGGATAAAAGAAACCTTTATATGGCCGCAATATCGGGCGGCCCTGTGGGAAGCCGTTCAGTTAGACCCATGAAAAAGGCCATGGACCCTAAGGATGACCACCGTCAGATGGGAAGGGGTGAGATTTATGGATTGGCCCATATGGACCTATTGACCGGCGAGTTTCGAGTCACGGAAGTTCGATCGTGGAATGAACTGATTAATGAATTAGGAAGAATTGATCCGGCTGAAGTTCTGGTTGTTGAAAACGAGCATCTGTCTGGTAGAAAGGAACTGGCCCATTACCGGGTCGAGATGGTGACGAAGGATGCTTTTGACCCGAAGACGGCGAAACGCCTGTTGAAAGAACAGTTTAGTGTGAGTTCTCTATCCGGTTTTGGTCTTCAAGACATGCCACAGGGAATCATTTCCGCTGGCGCCCTTATTCGATATCTTCAGGATACACAGAAACAAAATCCTGAGCATATCAAACAGATCCTTACATATCACCTCGGTGATTTTATGTTTTTGGATGAATCCACCTGTGATCATCTGGAACTTCTTAAAACCATGCGGAGGCAATCCGAGAAAGGATCCCTATGTCAAATTCTGGACAAAACCCTGACCCCCATGGGGGGTCGGCTTTTTAAAAAATGGATGGTTTATCCCCTTGTTGATCTTGAAAAAATCAGAAGTAGACTTGCAGGTGTAGCCTGGTTAAAGGAAGATCCTGTGCTGAGGGAGGAACTCAGAGGCGAACTCAAGGAAATCTATGATCTGGAACGTTTGAACGGTCGTATTGCCCTGGGGAGGGCTAACGCCAGAGACCTTCTGGCACTTAAAAATTCTATTACAAGACTCCCGATTATTAAGGAAATGGTGGAAAGTTCAACAAGTACGCTCTTGTCAGAATTGGTCAGTAGATTAGACACCCTTAACGATATCGGGCATTTAATTGATGAGGCAATCCATGAGGACCCGCCGGTCCTGGTCAAAGAGGGTGGCATTATCAAAGAGGGGTATGATGCTGAGTTGGATAAGTTGATCTCTTTGAGCCGGGACGGAAAAGGCTGGATTTCAGATTTTGCTGCCTCTGAACAGGAAAGGACCGGCATATCGAGTCTGAAGGTGGGATTTAACAGGGTTTTTGGATATTATATCGAAATAACCAAGTCCAATTTGCATCTTGTACCGTCTGACTATATAAGAAAACAGACACTCGTTAATGGTGAGCGCTATATCACCGAATCCTTAAAAAACATGGAAGAGCAGGTGCTGGGCGCAGAAGAAAAACGGGTCGTATTAGAATTCGAGATTTTTGACCGGATACGTAAAAAAGTGGCACTTGAGAACCGGCGTATCAAGGAAACCGCTGAGTTTATTTCGAAAATTGATGTGCTAACGGGGTTGGCCGAGACTGCCGAAAAGAATAATTATACCTGTCCTGTAATAGATGAAAATGCGGGCATAGACATTGTAGATGGCCGGCATCCAGTTATCGAGCAAACGGTGAAAGATGAGGATTTTGTACCGAATGACATACACCTCAACTCCGAAAAACAGCAAATGTTGATCATTACCGGACCCAATATGGCAGGGAAATCCACCATTCTCAGACAGACTGCCTTGACAGTGCTCATGGCTCAAATGGGCAGTTTCGTGCCTGCTTCTAAAGCGGTCATCGGTATTGTGGATCGCATATTTACACGGGTTGGGGCTTCAGATGATCTTGCCAGGGGGCAGAGCACTTTTATGGTGGAGATGAATGAAACAGCAAATATCATGCGCCACGCAACACCGAGAAGTCTGGTTATATTGGATGAGATTGGGCGGGGGACGAGCACATATGACGGCTTAAGCATCGCCTGGGCAGTAGCTGAAGCTTTGAGCGACAGGGATGGGAAGGGCGTGCGAACACTTTTTGCGACCCACTACCATGAACTTACAGACCTGGTGGTATCCAAACAGCGGGTAAAAAATTTTAACATAGCGGTCCGGGAATGGAACGACAGGATTATTTTTTTAAGAAAGCTCGTCCCGGGAGGAACAAGCCGGAGCTATGGAATCCAAGTGGCAAGGATTGCCGGATTACCCGAAGAAATTTTGTCTAGGGCTAAAGAAATACTCCATAATCTGGAGGGGGCAGAACTGAATAATGTGGGGAGGCCTCGCTTGGCAGAAGATTCTTCTGATAAAGATGGGGATGACATTGTCCAGCTAAGCCTTTTTATGCCTCAGGATCAGAAACTGAGAGAATGGATTACGGGATTGGATATTTCCAGTATGACCCCGCTGGAGGCCTTGACTGAGCTCAATCAATTGAAGGAATATGTGGCCTCGAACCCGTGACTTTCTTAAATGCAGATATCACAACCTGACCTTTTTTGCGTTGTGTTGCATTTCGAAATCATTCAATTTACGATAGGTAAACCTCACGATGATAAAATTGGACCGTCATGGATTTGGGCTTTACGAGACGGTCTAAATCGGATTTTTTATGAGTTCATCAACGATTAAGACGAATTCAATCTTAATGTTAGTCCTGCTGGTGCTTTTGACCCTCTTCTTTCAAGTCGAATCTGAGGTCTTTGCTAAAACTCCCAAAAAGCCCGCCTTGCTCCTAAAAGAGGCTGACCGCTGTCGTAAATCGTTGTACGGCTCGGCTAAAAAGAAAAAATATCGTCACAATTGGTCAAAATGTATTCGCCGATATGAAACGATAACCAAACGTTACCCCAAAAGTGATGAAGCGCCCTGGGCTCTGTATCATTCGGCCAGGCTTTTTACATGGTTATATACCTACTCGGGGAAGTCCAAAGACCTGGATCAAGCCCTTCTATTGTATAGGCGATTGACAGATAAATACGAAGACCATCGACTAAGTGATGACGCCCAATACAATATCGGTGAAATCTTTTATAAATACAAAAAGGATCCGACCCATGCCTATGTGGAATTCTTGAAAGTGGATATCAAATATCCGTCTGGAGATATGCGGCCAAAGGCAAAAAAAATGCTGGATCAGTTGGCTGTAGTTTTAGGCGAAAAAGACAATAATCGAGACCTAGCGGGAGAAAATCAGCAATCCATTGCGGTCAAGGATATCAGGCATTGGTCAACACCGAATTACACCCGGGTGGTCATCGACTTGGAAGGCCCTGTTAAGTATAAGCACCACCTCCTCAAGGCAGATCCTGATCGCCGTAAACCGCGCAGGCTCTATCTGGACCTTGAAAACTCCCATGTTACCTCAAAGATTGAAAACCCTGTGTCAATTAAAGACGGTCTGCTTCAGAGGGCCAGGGCCGGTCAATACAAAAAAGATACCGTGCGAGTCGTTCTTGATGCAGAAAGTATCGAGGGGTATAAGGTTTTCCATCTTCACGACCCATTCCGGATTGTAATGGACGTGCGGAGGACTGAAGAGGTGAATGCCGGGAATGCCTCCAACCGGATTTCAAAAAAAAGAACCGTTCGAAAGGGTGTCAGGAAGGCGAAAGACCCCAAAGATTCAATGTCCCTTGCCATACAGCTTGGGCTGAATGTCAAGAAAATTGTGATTGACCCCGGGCACGGGGGTAAAGATCCGGGCTGTAATGCCCGTGGCGGGGTGAAAGAGAAGAACATAGTTCTGAGTATCGCCAGAATTCTTAAAAAGAAGATCAAAGAGAAAATTGGATGTGAGGCCTTTCTTACCCGGGAAAGTGACGTTTTTTTGCCACTCGAACGGAGAACCGCCATTGCCAATATGAAAAAGGCAGATCTGTTTATATCACTTCACATCAACGCCCACAGAAATAAAAAAATCTCCGGATTGGAAACCTATTTTCTCAATATGGCAACGGATGAGCGATCGGTAATGGTGGCGGCCAGGGAAAATGCGACGTCCGAAAAGAATATAAGCGATCTCCAGACAATTTTGAACGACCTCATGCTTAATACAAAAATAACTGAATCGAGTCGCCTGGCTCATGATGTGCAGAAGGGAATGGTCGACTCGGTCCGGAGAAAATACAAAAAGGCCAGGAGCCTCGGTGTAAAGCAGGCCCCTTTCTATGTGCTGATCGGCGCTCAGATGCCCGCTGTCCTGGTTGAGACAGGTTTTCTGACCAATCGCACAGAGAGAAAGAGATTGCTAAGCAAAAGATACCAGGAAAGTGTAGCTGAGGGAATATGCCTCGGCATCAAGAGCTATATCAAGAGTATTGATCAAAAATATATGGGAGGATGAGTATTTTTCTATTTTTTCCTTAGATAGGCGTCCATAAAAACATCAATATATCCATCCATGACCCTGTTAACGTCTCCAACCTCGACATGAGTCCTGTGGTCCTTGACCATTGAGTAGGGATTAAATACATACGATCTTATTTGACTGCCCCATGCAATTTCCTTTTGGGACTCATGCATCTCCTGCTTTTTCTGTTCTCGTTTTCCCCTCTCAAGATCATATAGCCGCGCGTTCAGCACCTTCATGGCCATTTCCCTGTTTCGGTGTTGGGATTTTTCATTTTGACACTGAACAACAATCCCTGTAGGGATATGCGTAATTCTGATTGCCGAGCTTGTCTTGTTGACATGCTGGCCACCCGGACCGCTGGCCCTAAAGGTGTCTATTCGCAGGTCATTGTCATCTATTTTCACCTTAATGTCCGTGTCCACTTCGGGAAGCACGGAAACAGAGGCAAAGGAAGTGTGTCGTCTTCCAGTGGCATCGAAGGGTGAGATCCTGACCATCCGATGGATACCGTGTTCGGATTTCAGGTGCCCGTATGCATAAGGGCCGGTTACATTGAACGTCACGTTTTTGATGCCGGCTTCATCACCCGGAAGATATTCAATGACCCGGACCTGCATGTCCTTGTTCTCACTCCAGCGGCTATACATTCTGAAAAGCATTTCCACCCAGTCCTGGGCCTCCGTTCCACCGGCCCCGGCGTTGATAGCAATTATTGCGCTCCGCTTATCATCTTTTCCGCCGAGTAATGACTGAAATTCAAGATCCTTGATTTTTTCTTCTAGAATACTGACGTCCTGCTCTACCTCCCTCAACGTATCCCTATCGTTTTCCTCAACGGCCATTTCGGCTAAGGTTTTTCCGTCTTCAGCTCCCTGATAAAGTTTTTGCCACAGATCGATTTGTTCTCGTAAAGAGGCCCTTTGCTGGCTTATTCGAGAAACCTCCTCCTGATCTTTCTGCCAGAAGCCGGTATTTGACATTATTTTTTCTAACTTTTTAAGTTCTTGCTCCTGTTTATCCAGGTCAAAGATGACCTCTTAGCTCTTGAAGCTGATTCATAAGAAGATCAATTTTTTCTATTATTTGTTCGTACATTATTCACCTCCTGTTACTCCAGTATATGACATGTCACGACATTCTAACCCTTTAAAAAATTATTTCAAGGGGGGAGTGTGATCCCCGGCAATTCTAAATCGTGTCTGAACGAAAAATTAAAGTTTTCGGTCGGGCACTAATTAAATTTTTCGTCTGGTGAAGATACAGGAGACAATTCCGATTATAGAGATGGCGATCGTAACGAAGGCGAATATATCCCCGTAGCGGGTATAAACCGTCATTGGAGATTTAGGGATATCAAGGGTCGCCTTCAAGACCTCGGTGGTGAATGGGGCACTCTGTTCAATAATATTTCCATAAACCCCTATAAATGCGCTCAGACCCGTGTTTGCTGCCCGTATCATGGGGATCCTGTTTTCCACAGTTCGGAATGCAGCCATAACCAAATGCTGATGGGGGGCACTTGTCATACCGAACCAGGCATCGTTTGTGATATTGATCAGAATATTTGCCCCCTCCAGCGCATGGGTACGGGCAAGTCCCGGGAAAATAGCCTCGTAGCATATTAAAATCCCCATGGAGAGCTTGCCATGTTTTAAAGGGGCTATCCTTTTACCGGCATCAAAATCGCCTGCGGCAGGAACCAGCCGATTGACAAAGAAGAGGAGATTTTTGAGTGGAACGTATTCTCCAAAGGGGAGAAGATGAACTTTATCATAATACTGTGGTGGCTCTCCATCGGGTGTTACTAGATAAGCCCGGTTGTAATACCTTGGATTTCCATCAATAGCCTTGTAAGCAGGGCTCCCAAAAACAAGGAGCGCTCCGGATTTCCTCGCAATGGCATAAACTATCGGCTGATACTCCTTGCTATTCTGGAAGAAAAAGGGCAAGGATGTTTCAGGCCATACAATCAATCCGGGTTTAAAACGGTGAGTCGAATGGGAAAGTCTTTGGTAAGTCATCATGGACTTGGCCTGATAGGCAGGGGACCACTTGACGGATTGGTCGATATTTCCTTGAATAATGACACTGTTAACATGCGGTAAATGCCCCCTTTCTATTTGCCCCCGTGTGAGGCAAAAATGACCGTAGGTCAGTGTTAACCCCACCATCAGAATCGTAAAGAGAAATTCCCATTTATGAAGTCTAGGGCCTCTGCTAGGATGTCTAAAAAAGACATGGGTGATAAGAACATTTACCATAATGATCAGAAAGGAAAGCCCATAGACACCACATAAGTCAGCAATTTGAATCAGATGCAGGTGTCTGAATTGAGTGTATCCAAGTAGGCACCATGGGAATCCGGTCAAAAGGTGTGCTCGGGCATATTCAAGGGCGACCCAAAAGCATGCTATGAAAAGAAGGGCAAAGCGGGATTTTTCAACATAGGCGGAAAAAACTGAAAAAACTCCAAGGTAAAGGGCCAAATAGAGACATAACAGGAAAAGGATGACAGCGCTCAAAAAAGGATTCAGATCGCCGTAATGCCCGATGGCCACTACAATCCAGTATATCAGTGTCAGATAGTGCACTGATCCGGCCATGACCCCCAACCAAAATGCCCTGATAGGCGGTTCATTTTTGAGGCTTATGAGGAGTGGCACCATGGCGATCCATGCCATCCAATCCAGTTTTCCGGGTGGAAATGCTGCCGTCAGCATAGTGCCTGAAAGGACCGCAAGGAGTGCTTTTCGGGTGGAAATGGCCATGAGTCTATCAATTTGCCCCGTACCGCGGATCCCTATGATTTTAGTTCATGGGGGCCTGGCGGGGTTAATCTTAGAATTTAATTTTTTTGCAGGATGAGTCAAGACGGTTTGTCTTGCTCTTCATTGGGGGGAATGGGACGTGCCCTGCGTGTGATAAGGACCTTGTTGATTTTACGCTTATCGGCTTTTTTCACGGTAATTTCCAGATCCTCAAATGAGACGTTTTCCTTTACGTCCGGGATTCTTCCCAGAAGATGAATGATGAAACCACCGACAGATTCGAATTCCCCCTTGGGGAATGTAACATGGAGATGCTCTTCCAGCTTTTCAATCTCTAAACGTGCGTCTACAAGGATCGATTTATCATTAAGGACTTCAAGCATGAGGGCATCGCTGTCATGCTCATCCATGATCTCCCCAACAATTTCTTCAATGATATCTTCGACAGTGATAATGCCAGCTGTACCCCCATATTCATCCGTCACTATGGCCATATGGGTTTTGGCTCTTTTAAGATCTCTTAACAGATCGCCGATTTTTCGGGTCTCAGGCGCATAATACGGATGTCTGAGCATATCAGCCGGGATCTTCATGAGCGAATCCTTTCCCCACAACTTCAGAAGATCCTTTGCATGCAGGATACCGGCTATCTCATCGATGTTGTCGTTATGGATAGGGATTCTGGTGTGACCGCAATCAGCGACCAGCTTAATTATTTCGCCTAATGTGGAATCGATCGGAGCTGAAGAAATTTCTGTACGGGGAATCATGATGGAATGCGCCTTTGTCTCTTTCAAATCGAGAACACCCGAGACCATGTGGGACTCTTCATTGGTAATGATGCCCTTGGCCTGGCCTTCATCCATCAATTCATGGATCTCATCGGCGAGATCATTACTGTTGCCGAGATGTGGCTTTTTCTTGATCAGAGATTTGATAAGGCTGAAAAAACCTTGATCCGGATCATCTTCCAAGAATAGATTATTCTCCTGTTACGCGGGTATCCTGAGAACCAGAAAAGGATAAAATAATACTATAATTTTAATAGCCCCTGTGTTGAATGTCAAGTTTTTTGCTTTACAGGGTTTCAGATTTATAAATTCGGATTGCATAAATACCGCTTGACTATTGCACATGTCTATAATATAAGACCTTTGTATTGAGAATGGTAAGCGGGCATAGCTCAGTTGGTAGAGTACAAGCTTCCCAAGCTTGGTGTCGCGGGTTCGACTCCCGTTGCCCGCTCCAGCCGTCTCAGAGAGTTTATGTGTGGCTTGATACCCTTTTTGAGGTTGTTAACCTTATTCCCTCGCAAATGGTTAACCTACTTCGGATTGCGGACTCGGCGTTCGTTTTTTCATATACCTGTCAGGATTTTATGTAAAAAAACGCTTAAAATTCCAGTCTGCAGTCAGAAAGCGGGCCTCACAGCTCGCTTTTTTATTTTTTATGAGTATTTTTTTTGTCAATGCGGCCTGTGAAACATTGGATCTGGAAATGCCACATGCTATCGATGTGATTACAAGAGATGTGAACCGTCTTATTGAGCCAGTGCTCGATGAAATGGGCTTTGAGCTGGTGGATACTGAATATCTTTCTGAACATGGCAAATGGGTCCTCAGAATCTATGCCGATGGAGAGGGCGGGATTACGGTTGATGACTGTGCGAAGATTAGCAAAGAAATCAGCGCCCTAATTGAAGCAAGCGATATTTTTCAGCATGAATATGTTTTAGAGGTTTCCTCCCCCGGACTCAACAGACCTCTCAAGAGGGAGCGGGACTTTCAGCAGGGGGTAGGGAAGAAGATAAAAGTTAAAATGCTAAATCCTGTGGAAAATCAAAAAAATTTTACGGGGTATTTAAAGGCATATAAGAATGGTGTATTGTATATTGAGATGAAGGATAAACAGGTTTCCCTGCCACGGCAGGCGGTGAAAAAGGCCAACCTCGTTTATGAATTCAAAAACTGAAAAGACTTAACTTTTGGTGGAGATGAGCGACATGGTTTCAGATTTAACCCGAATGATTGACCAGGTAAGCCGTGAAAAGGCTGTCGAACAAGACGTACTTATTAAAGCACTTGAAGAAGCAGTAAAGGCGGCGGCTCGAAAAAAGTATGGCCCGGACTACGATCTGGAAGTAACCTTCAATGAGGAATTGGGGGAGATCGAAGTTTTTGAATTTAAAGAAGTGGTTGAAAGTGTAACAAACGAGCACATTCAGATAAGTCTCGAGGAAGCGCACAAGATGGATCCTGAGTCTGAATTTGGAGATAGCCTTGGTATAAAGATGGATACGGACACGTTTGGGAGAATCGCCGCTCAGTCAGCCAAACAGGTCATCATGCAGCGATTGAAGGAGGCCGAAAGAGACATCGTCTACGATGATTTCAAAGATCGACAGGGAGAGATCATTAATGGAATTGTGCAGCGATTCGACAGGGGATCTATCATTGTAAACCTCGGTCGGACAGAGGCAGAGCTGCCGCCAAAAGAACAGGTCCCCAAGGAATCCTACAGACAGGGGGATCGCATCCGGGCCTACATCTTAGAAGTAAGACAGTTCAGCCGGGGGCCTCAGATAATCCTTTCCCGAACGCACCCAAATTTTGTATCCGCCCTTTTTGAAAATGAGGTTCCTGAAATTCCAGAGGGCATTGTTCAGATAATGCAGGTTGCAAGAGAGCCCGGTGGCCGGACAAAGATTGCCGTCGCATCCAAGGATTCCGATGTAGATCCGGTCGGTGCATGCGTGGGGATGAAAGGGCGAAGAGTTCAGGCGGTGGTTCAGGAACTTCGGGGCGAAAAAATTGATATTGTCACCTGGCATCCTGACGCGGCCAAATTTATTTGTAATGCATTGGCGCCAGCGGAGATCATAAGGGTAATCGTTGATGAGGACAATCGCTCTATGGAAGTGGTGGTACAGGATGATCAGTTATCTCTCGCCATTGGCAAGAGAGGTCAAAATGTGAGACTGGCTTCCAGATTGACGGGGTGGAGATTGGATGTTAACAGCGAAAGCAATTACAACCAGACCTTAAAAGAGGGGTATAAATCGCTCTTAGCGTTACCGGGAGTGGGGGAGAAAAGAGCCACTGATCTCTATGAGGAGGGGTTCAGGTCAAGTCGCGATGTGGCAGGTGCTACGGTAAATGACCTGGCTACTGTTGAAGGGATTAGCGAAAAGGGGGCTGAGAAACTCATTGAAAGTGCCATCCAATACACCCAGGAAGAAGCGGCTCGTCTGGATTCGAAAACAAACGAGGCATCTGAAGATACAGGTTTGACGGACAGCGATAAAGCTGTGGGTGAAGTGGTAACTGATGGGGAAGGATAAAAGACATATCCCCATAAGAACATGTGTATCATGCGGAGCAAGACGCAACAAAAAAGAATTGATTCGACTGGTATTAGATGCTCAGGGAGTGGTCATCAGAGATGATTCTGGCAAGAAGGAAGGTAGGGGAGCTTATGTGTGTAAGCGCAAATCTTGCTGGGAGAAACTTGGGAAATGCAGTCTTCTTAACAGGGCTTTTAAAAAAGAAGGCCCCATCGTTGTGCGTGAGAATGCCACTCCCGGCGGTGAAAAGTCAAGTTTGATGAACTCGTAAAAAGTCATCATTTAGACGGCACAGTAAAAAGCGCCAAATACAAGGCGTGCGAATCTTAAGAGATGAGATGTACTTACAGCACGCTGCACTGATTCACCCAGTTAAATCGGCTTCGCCGTCTTGCGTAGCGAGAATTTAACAGGACAAGGATATAGTGGAACGTCCCGCTGAACTAAAGCGGGAGACTTTTTACAAAGCCGTCAAGTATGGGGGACTAAATGGCGAAAGTCAGGGTCTATGAATTGGCCAAAGAACTAAGTATTGATAGCAAAGAGCTGGTAGAGAAGTTGCTCGGCGGTGGCATGAGTATCAAGAACTATATGAGTACTCTGGATGAGGATGCTGTTTTAAAGGCAAAAGAAATTGTTTCTGGCGCTGTATCCGAATTTATTGAAGAGAAAAGAATAAAACCGACCGTTATTCGTCGAAGGCGAAAAATAAAGAAGGTCAAAAAGGTTGAAGCGGAACTCCCAGCAGAAGAAACGTTGGAGGAAGAGGCCAAAGAGAGGGTAGAAGACCTAAAGCCGGAAGAACCCCAGCTAGAAGTCGAGTCAGGTGAAGCGGGAGCTGATGAAGCGGTTTTAGAGAAAGAAGAGACCTCAGCGCAAAAGGAAGAACCTGAGATTCCTGCAGAGAAGATCGTTGGTCCTGTCGAAGAGGTTAAGGTCAAGAAAAAAAAGGCAAAAAAGAAAAAGGCCGAGCGACCCGCGAAAATTATTAAACGTGCGGAAGAGGGGCCGTTGAAAGATATTCTGGCAAAACGGGCTGAAAAAGTTAAGCCAAAACCCGTCGCCCCAGCGCCTGTGCCGATGGAACCCGCTGAGAGCATCGGGAAAGCGGCGGAAACAGGTAAACCTGAAAAGCCCTCAAAGAAGAGCAAAAAAAAGAAAAAGGCACCGAAAAAGGAGATTGAGACAAAAGAATCCTTTCGTAGGCGAAAAAAAGAGGTATATGAAAAAGCTGACCTGTATGCAGAGCGGGGTCCCAGGCGTAAGGGTAAGGTGGTTGGCAGAAAGGGAAAAGAAGTTGCAAAAACAGTTAAACAAACCGAAATTACTGTTCCAAAGGCTATAAAGAGAAGGATCAAGGTTCAAGAAACCGTTACCATTGCTGAACTGGCCAAGGCCATGGGAACAAAAGCGGTGGAGCTGATCAAACGATTGATGGCCTTGGGTGTTACCGCAAATATCAATCAACCCATAGATTTTGAATCGGCTTCTGTTGTGGCGGATGAATTTGGATATGAACTGGAACTGGATACCTTTGAGGAGAAGCATCTGTTTGAAGAAACAGAGGATCGAGCTGAAGATCTTGTACCGAGGCCCCCGGTTATCACCATTATGGGTCATGTTGACCATGGTAAGACCTCGCTGCTCGACTATATAAGGAAATCCAATATCATCGGAAGGGAATCGGGCGGAATAACCCAACATATCGGAGCGTATTACGTCAAGACTGAAAATGGAGACATCGTTTTTCTGGATACTCCCGGGCATGAAGCATTTACGGCAATGCGAGCAAGAGGTGCCCGGATAACGGATCTTATTGTGCTTGTCGTGGCTGCGGACGATGGCGTTATGCCGCAGACGAAAGAGGCTATCAATCACGCCCGTGCGGCCAAGATCCCGATTGTCGTAGCGGTTAACAAAATTGATAAACCCGAAGCTAACCCGGAAAGGGTAAAAAGGGAATTGGCTGAGTTGGATCTTTCCCCAGAAGAATGGGGTGGGGACACCATTTTTGGAAATATTTCTGCCAAGACAGGGGAAGGGATTGATGAGTTCCTGAGCCTGCTCTCGCTTCAGTCCGAAATGCTCGAACTAAAAGGCAATCCCAATAAGCCAGCAAGAGGAGCCATTATAGAGGCAAAACTGGATAAAAGTAAAGGGCCTGTAGCAACGGTTCTCATTAAAAATGGAACGCTACGAAGAGGGGATCATTTTGTCTGCGGGGAAAAGCACGGCAAAGTGAGGGCTATGCTTGATCAGCGGGGAAAAAAGATGAAATCTGCAGGTCCGGCTACACCGGCAGAGATATATGGAATATCGGGTGTGCCCATGGCGGGGGATGAATTCATCGGTGTCCAGGATGAAAAAACTGCAAAACAGGTGATTGAACACCGTAAGGCTGGTGCTAAGAGACAGGTGGTCGGGAGAAAGGGTTTGGTCAGTCTTGATGATCTTTTTGAAAGGATAAAGGAAGGGGATGTAAAAGAGCTCAACATCGTTCTGAAGACCGATGTTCAGGGCTCCCTCGAAGCGGTTGGCGAATCCCTGGTTAAGCAAAGCACAGAAGAGGTCAAGCTTAACATCATACATTCTGCAACAGGCGCCATAACAGAATCAGATGTAATGCTCGCTTCCGCATCAAGAGCCATTATTATTGGTTTTAATGTGAGGGTGAACCCCAGAGTCAGTGATGTTGCCGAAAAGGAAAATGTAGACATCCGGTACTATGATGTAATTTATAATGTGGTAAAGGATATCCGTCTGGCAATGGCGGGTCTCCTTGAACCGGTTTTTAAGGAACGTGTCATCGGGCGCGCCGATGTAAAGGAAGTATTTCGTATTCCAAAAGTGGGGTCAGTTGCCGGTTGTTACGTTACGGACGGTCATGTTGAGCGAAATGGGCGTGTGAGGCTACTGCGTGACGATGTCGTTGTATTTGATGGGAAGATCGCTTCGCTTAGAAGATTCAAAGAAGATGCCAAAGAAGTCCAGAGCGGATATGAATGTGGTATAGGCCTGGAAAACTTTCAGGATATTAAGTCAGGGGACGTATTCGAGGTATACGAGGTTGAGGAAGTGAAAGCGGAACTGTAAAAATGGTGGTAGGCAGCTTGAAGATAGAATTTCGCTTAACTGACAATCGATCTCTCAAAGGAAAGCGAAAAGTCGTCAGAAGCATGGTGGATAAGGTTAAATCCAAGTTCAATGTCTCTATTGCGGAAGTCGGCTCTAATGACAAGTGGCAGAAAATCGAGCTGGGAGTCAGTGCAGTGGGAAATGATCGACGTCATATCGACTCCTCTCTAAACCATATCCTTAGTTTCCTAGAGTCTCTTTATTTAGCCGAAGTTGTGCATACGGAAATGGAGATTTTCAATCTGTGAAGTGACTATCGATAAGGGATTCTATTGGGGTTTTTATGTTAGCGGGGAAGCGATCAGTTAGGGTAGGTGATCAGATCCAAAAAGAGGTTTCAATCCTTCTTCTTGAAAAGGTCAAGGATCCGAGGGTAAAAGGCGTCACGGTGACCGGAATCCGTCTGAGTGATGATCTTAAACTGGCCAGGATCTACTTTAGTGTCATGGGTTCAAAAGACCAGATCAATAGGGCACAAGCAGGTTTAGACAGTGCCAGGGGTTATATCAAGAAACAGATAAGTCTTAGGATGGGGTTGCGGTATGTCCCCGAAATCTCTTTCGTGCATGACGAATCTCTCGAAAAGGGCAGTGCCATGGACAAGCTCCTTCTTGAAATAGAGAAGCAACAGACTTAATGATTACCTTCAGATTCCGGAAATACATTGCAGGTGGAAGCCATAAAACGAACAAAAGTGTCTGAATCAGATTTATCCCCTCTGACTTTCGATGCGTCCATTAAAAAGACTGTTTCGTTGCTTAATGAGGGAGACTCTTTTCTTATTACGACCCACTTGGATCCTGATGCGGACGGCATTGGTTCAATGCTCGCCCTGGGCAAGTCACTGGTCAACGCCGACAAGGCGGTTGTCCTCTGGACCGAGGCACCGATACCTCATCCCAACAATCGTTTAAAGGGCGCGGGCAGTGTTGTGCAACGCATTGATTCTGAAAGAAATTTTGATGGTGTCGTGGTTCTGGATTGTGCTGACATAGTGCGAGTTGGACACCTACAGGATAATCCTGGAAAACTGAAACCGTTAATCAATATTGACCATCACGAAACAAATACCTTCTTTGGGGATTTGAACTTGGTCGATGGTAATAGTTCATCAACGGGTGAGCTGATCTTTAAAGTGATAAAACGGGGAGGTTTGCCGTTAGATCGTGATATAGCGGGGAATATCTTTGCTGCCATTCAGGCCGATACGGGTTCTTTCAGGTATAATAACACATCGCCCACATGTTTGAGAATCGCAGCCGAGATGATGGACCATGGGGCCAATCCCTGGAAAATATCTCGGGAAGTGATGGATGGATACGATCTTTCCCGGTTGAGACTGCTGGAAATGGCCTTAGGCACTCTTGAATTTCACCATGCCGGTCGAATAGGAATGATGACAATTTTTCCCTGGATGTTTTCAAAGGCCGGTGCGGGCCCGGAGGATAGTGAACGGTTTGTGGACTATCCAAGGTTCGTATCAGGAGTTGAAATAGCTGTTTTGATTCGCCAGACAGGCGAACAAGATTGCAAATTCAGCTTGCGTTCCAATGGCCGTGTAAATGTGGCGCAATTGGCTAGCCAATTCGGAGGCGGCGGTCATGCAAATGCAGCGGGAATTGATTGCCATGGCTCTATCGAATCCTTGAAGGGGGATTTGTTGCGAAAGGCTGTTAAGCTTTTAGATGGAATACCCAATTGATGGGATACTCTTAATTGACAAACGTGAGGGTGAAACCTCTTATGGTGTGGTGAAAAGGGCTAAACGCGTCTTCACCACTCGCAAGGCCTTGAAGGTGGGTCATGCCGGAACCTTGGATCCGTTTGCCACGGGATTGCTGATTATTCTCCTTGGCCAGGGAACCAAACTATCCCAATTTTTAATGGCCGAGGGGAAAGAATACATGGCCACAATGAGACTGGGAGTCGAAACGGATACATTGGATCCGACAGGCCGGGTGGTTCGAACGGGAAAAGTGCCTCACCTGACACCCGACGAAATCCGGAGCAAAGCTAAGGCATTTATTGGAAATATCGAACAGGTGCCTCCTAGATTTTCTGCTGTCAAATATGGCGGAACCCGTGCTTACAAGTTGGCCCGCAAGGGACTGGATGTGGGTCTCCGGAAGAGAAGTGTCTCAGTATATTCACTTCAAATTTTGTCCGTGCAACTGCCGGATGTAACCATGAGGGTGACGTGCTCCAAGGGGACGTATATTAGGAGCCTTGCGGCCGATATGGCGAGGGAATTGGGCCCTGGCGGACATCTTGTTTCTTTGAGAAGAATGGCCATCGGGTCTTTTGAAGTCAAAGATGCTATGCGTTCCAGTGCGCTCTTACAAACGGGACCTCGTTCTTTATTAAGAGATAAAATAATCCCGCTGAGGGCGGCCCTCCCAGGTATGACCGAAATACGGGTAGGGGAAACGATTGCGAAAAAGGTCAGAAACGGATACCAGCCAACACTGAAAGAGTTGAACAAGGACTTAAGTGCGCATGACTGCAAAGACGGTTATGTCAAGCTAATGCGTGCTGATGCTCTTGTGGCTATCACGAAACTCAAAGAGAACGGAGGAATGGGTTATGAAAGGTTAAAGATAGAGAGGGTATTTTCATGAACCCTTTTGTCGTGTTGAAAGATCTAAGACCCAAACAGCGGCAAAAGTGCTTTTTACATAAAAAAACTATAGGAGGAAAAAAAAGTGGTTTTGACACCAGAAGCTAAAAAAGAAATTATTGATCGGTTTCAGGCGAATGATAAAGATACGGGTTCACCGGAAGTCCAGATTGCCTTGCTGAGCAGTCGAATCCGGTATCTTACTGATCATTTTAAGGTGCATAAGAAGGATCACCATTCTCGCAGAGGGCTGTTAAAATTAGTGGGTCAGAGACGGAGGTTGCTCAATTATTTGAAGAGAAAGGATGTGGACAGATATCGCACTGTCATAAAAGAGCTCGGAATTCGAAAATAGAAACGGAAATTGGGAGATTTCTAAACACCTCAATTCCAATCAATGAAAGGATATATTAGATAATGATAAAGAACAGTTCAATAGAAATTAATGGTAAGAGCCTGAATGTTGAGACAGGTCGCATTGCCAAGCAGGCAAATGGCTCTGCCGTTGTCACGCTTGGAGAAACTGTCGTATTGGTGACAGCAGTGTCCACCGACGAAATTCGCGAGGGAATAGATTTTCTCCCCTTGACCGTTGAATATCAGGAAATGTCATATGCAGGCGGGAGGATTCCCGGAAATTTTTTTCGTCGGGACATGGGAAGACCCGGTGAACGGGAGACCCTGACTTCCCGATTGATAGACAGGCCCCTGAGACCGCTTTTCCCGGACAACTATCACTATGAAACCCAGGTGATTGCCACGGTGCTCTCAACAGATAAAGAAAATGAGGCCGATGTGTTAGCGATGTTAGGCGCATCCACGGCGCTTGAAATCTCGGATATCCCATTTTGTGGACCCATCGCTGGGGTTCGCGTGGGAAGAGTGGATGGCAAATTTGTTGCAAACCCCACGCTCAGTGAGCAGGCGGAAAGTGATATCAACCTGATTGTCGCCTGCAACCGCTCCGGGATTATAATGGTTGAGAGCGGAAGCCTGTTTGTTTCGGAGTCTGATATGATCGAGGCCATTTTTTTCGGTCACGAAGCCATGCAGCCCATGCTTGATATGCAGGAAGCGCTCAAGAATGAGATTGGCAAGGCAAAACGGGTCATTCCAGCAGCAACTGTAAACGAAGACCTCCGGAAAAAGGTCAGTGAGATTGGGACCCCCTTACTCCAGGATGTTGTCTCGACTGCGGAAAAGATGCTCAGGCAGGAGAAAGGAAGACAGGCACGCCAAAAGATTCAGGAGGCTTTGAGCGACACTTATGAGGACATGGAGGCTGAAATCGGCGAGGCGGCGCATGATCTGGAAAAACAGATGGTAAGACAAATGATTCTTAATGAGGGAAAAAGAATTGATGGCCGTGCTTTTACGGAAGTCAGGCCAATCGAGTGCATCGTTGGTCTCTTGCCACGCGTACATGGTTCCGCTCTTTTCACCCGTGGAGAAACACAGGCCATGGTTTTGACGACCCTGGGAACCGAACAGGATGAGCAACGAATCGAATCGATTTATGGCGATCATTTCAGATCATTTATCCTTCACTATAATTTTCCCCCCTATAGCGTTGGCGAGGCGAAGAGACTGAGTGGTCCTGGGCGAAGGGAGATAGGGCATGGGGCCCTTGCACGAAGAGCACTTATACCCGTGTTGCCCCAAAAAGAAGATTTTCAATACTCCATTCGGGTTGTGTCTGAAATCCTTGAATCCAACGGGTCTTCTTCCATGGCCAGTGTTTGTGGTGGATGCCTTTCCCTTATGGATGCCGGGGTTCCCGTAAAAGATGCGGTAGCCGGTGTGGCTATGGGTCTGGTGTCAGACGGCGAAAAGGTTGTTGTCCTGACAGATATTATCGGAGATGAAGACCACTACGGGGATATGGATTTCAAGGTGACGGGTACGCGCAATGGGATTACAGCCCTTCAGATGGATATAAAAATTGAAGGTATTTCGAGAAAGGTATTGGAGCAGGCTCTTGATCAGGCAAAAGAGGGCAGGATCTTCATCCTGGATGAGATGAGCAAGGCCATATCAAAATCGAGGGAACAGATTTCAGAATATGCGCCGATTATCACGACCCTTAATATCAAACCGGAAAAGGTCAGGGTCCTTATCGGTCCAGGGGGTAAGACGATCCGAGAGATTACCAATACCTCCGGTGCAAGAATCGATGTGGATGATGAAGGAACGGTTACAATTGCCTCGGCAGACAAAGAAATTTCAGACGCTGCCGTCAAAATGATAAATGAAATCATTCAAGAGGCTGAGGTCGACAAACTCTACATGGGAAAAGTCGTAAAGATTATGGATTTTGGCGCTTTTGTGGAAATCTTTCCCGGCACAGATGGTCTGGTACACATATCACAACTGGCGAGGGAGAGAGTTGAGAAGGTTACTGATGTGCTTAAAGAAGGAGACGAAGTCCTTGTAAAGGTGCTCGATGTTGACAGCAATGGAAAGATACGGCTTTCACGCAAGGCCGCTTTAGGTGAAAGTCTGGACAATGTATCATAAGACTGTACTCAAAAATGGGGTGAGAATCATCTCCGAGCAGCTAAAGCATCTGCGATCCGTCTCCCTTGCTATCTGGGTAGGTGCAGGGTCCCGTAACGAAATGAAGTCAGAAAATGGTGTTTTTCATTTTACCGAACACATGATTTTCAAGGGAACCGAGAATCGCAGCAGTTTTCAAATTGCCAAGGAACTGGATGCCATCGGAGGATTGTCCAACGCCTTTACAGGCAAGGAACATACCTGTTTTCACGCCCGGGTTCTTGGAGAACATGTCGTGGATTTAGCGGATATATTGTCTGATATTTTTTTACACTCCACTTTTAATGTTGATGACCTGGAACGCGAGAGACAGGTGATACTCCAGGAAATCAGCATGGTGGAAGATGCACCGGACGATCATATTCATGTGTTGTTCAATCGCCTTTTTTGGGCGGACCACCCCATAGGGATGTCCGTTTTAGGTGATGAAAAATCAGTATCTGCCATTGAAAGAGAAACCATCGTCAGATATATTAATACGTTTTATGTCCCTGAGAGAATCCTGGTTGCGGGGGCGGGAAATGTGGATCATCAATCACTGGTTTCCTATTTTGAACCGCTTTTCTCGCAGCTGGAGGCAGGAAACGCTTCCCCCCCAAATGATATTCCCCGGTCCAGCGCGAGTGTTTCCCTCAAATACAGAGACCTGGAACAGGTGCATATCTGCCTCGGCGGGGAGGCACCTTCTCAGTTAAGTGACAAGAGATTTGCCTGTGCAGCATTAAATACAATCCTTGGGGGGAATATGAGTTCCCGCCTGTTTCAGGAGATCCGTGAAAACCGGGGGCTTGCCTATGCTGTGTATTCCTTCCTTTCTTCCTACAGTGATGCAGGTCTTTTGGGCGTTTACGTGGCAACAGATCCCCAAAATGTGAACCCTGTCCTCATGGCAACTCAAAACGTGATAAAAAAGATCTGCAAAGGAGAAATTTCCAGATCCGACCTGGCCGCGGCCGTAGACCATTTAATTGGCGGTATCTATTTATCATCTGAAAGCGCTGACAACCGGATGATGCGTATAGCAAAGAACGAATTCGTGTTTAATAAATACGTGAGCTATGAGGAACTGGTGTCCAAATTGAAAAATGTCACAGTGGACGAAGTCGTAGAGGTCGCAAACGATACATTTCATGATGGCACCGTCTCACTTTCCACGCTTGGCCCGATCGTGGAAGATGATCTCGATACGGGCAACCTTCATTTTTAGTGCCTAAAGTGAACTAAAGTGCCTAAAATGCTCTAAAGTTATAGTAAAAATGCACTAGAGATATTTATTTAATGGGAAAAGCCATTGAGGGATAGGAACTTCTCCGGTTTATCCGGGTTGGGATATAAGGGTTTGTTTCTATCAACTTTAGGCACTTATTTCTGCAAGGAATTTCCGATTGGAAAAAATAACTGTCAAGGTCAAGCGTCTTAATGACATTAAAGATATTCCGATCCCTGTCTATGAGTCTCAGGGTTCCTCCGGCATGGATATCAGGGCCGCTGTCAAGGAAGATATTTTGCTCAACCCAGGTGACATAAAACTTATTCCCACAGGTCTGGCAGTGTCCGTACCCCCTGGATATGAGGCCCAGATTAGACCGCGAAGTGGTCTTGCCCTTCATCATGGTATTGGGATGGTGAATTCACCGGGGACCATTGATTCGGATTACAGGGGAGAAATAGGTATTATTATGATCAACTGGGGAACGGGTCCGTTTGTCATAAAGAGTAGAGACCGGATCGCCCAAATGGTCTTCTCAAGAGTGTACCAGGCCGATCTCGTGGAGGTGAATGATCTGGATACAACCTCCAGAGGGTATGGGGGTTTTGGACACACAGGCGTTAAATGATCTAAAGTGTCTAAAATGCCTAAAGTTTGAATTCAAGGTCGAAGCCAAATCCCACTGCTTCCCCCTCTTTCAAAGGGGGATTGAAGGGGATTTTTAAAGTCATAAAAGGTAAAATGAGATTTTCTGTATTAGCTTCTGGCAGCAGCGGAAATGCCTATTATGTGGAAACGGAAAACGCCTGCGTCCTGGTAGATGCAGGGATCAGCTGTCGAGAGATAGAGAGACGTCTTGAGCTTGTCGGGGTGAAGGCGAAAAAACTGGATGCACTCATCATTACGCATGAGCATACAGATCACATAAGGGGTGCAGGGCCACTGGCCAGACGGTTTAAACTCCCCGTCTATGTAAACAAAAAAACATTTGAAAATGGACGTAAAGCGCTGGGGAATCTGTCCACACCGGTGATTTTTCAAACAGGGCAAGTGATTAACATCAACGATCTTTGTGTTGAGACATTTACCAAGTGTCATGACGCAGCAGACCCTTTTGGTCTCGTTCTTTCGTCGAACGGCACGAAAATTGGACTGAGCACGGATCTTGGAAAGAGTACAAGGCTTGTGGAGGATCGTCTGAGGGGCTGCGATGCACTTATCCTTGAGTTTAACTACGATCAGGAGATGCTGGCGCATGGACCTTATCCGCTGGAAATTAAGAGAAGAATAAAAGGGTCTGAAGGGCATCTCTCCAATAAACAGGCGGGTGATCTTCTTTGTGTTATTTCAAAAGAAAACCTGAAATATGTCGTTCTGGCCCATCTGAGTGAAACCAATAATCAGCCTGATAAGGCCCACAAGGAGGCGGAAGCGGCATTAGACAGATGTGGCCTCACCGAAGCGGATATCTTCATCGGCAGGCAAGATAAACCAGGGCCTATGATTGAGTTATGAGCCTTGAGCAAATGATAACGGCGCTATGGAATTTCGGAGTTAGAGATAAACGCCAATAAGCTCTTTTACAAATGGCCGAAGAAAAGAGTCGCAAACGAAAATCCCGGAGAAAGGAATATGTATGCAGCTGCTGCGGTAAGAAACAGCCTTTTTGCTGGACATGTCCTTGCGGTTTTCAAATCTGTAACACCTGCATGGAAGAGAATTTGTGGGGATTGACCTGCAGTGGTGTAAACTGGCAGTGCCCCGATTGCGGTGCTCTGAGACCGTTTTAAATCCGTTAGGGGATAAAAGACTATGGAAGAAAACAGGATAGATTCTCACGTTTACGCCCTTGTGCGAGTTATCGATCTGATTTATCAAGATGAAGACCTCGCTAACATTTTACATTTTATCGTTTCGCTGGCCACCGAGCTCACCGGAGGGAAGGGGAGCACAATTCGGATACTGGAGCACGGGACCTTTAATCTGAAGGTGTTATCCAGCTACGGTCTGAGTCAGCAGTATCTTAAATCAGGAGCCATTGATCATGGAAAGAGCATAACCGAGATTTTGCAGGGAGATATCATCATCATCAATGACTTTGAAAACGACCCCCGGGTTGAGGATTTCGATGCCGCAAAAAAAGAGGGGGTAAGTTCAGTCATAGGGATCCCCTTCACTGTAAACGAGACGACCTACAGTATCTTGAGAGTTTATTTTCCTTCCAAAAAAATACCCACCCATGAGGAAATGGAACTGCTGAACAGCCTCGGGAAACTAAGCTGTTTCGCAATAGAACGAACGGCAATAAGCCATATGCGGCAATCCAAGGCTGCAGAAAAAACATGACGGGCGATATAACAGAAATAAGACACCGCATTGTTGAACCCCCCCATCTTCAAGTCGTTCTTTATCAGCCCGAAATCCCTGCCAATACCGGTAACATTGCCCGTCTTTGCGGAGCCGCGGAAGTCAGGTTACACCTGATTCATCCCCTTGGTTTCAAAGTGGACGATAAACACCTTAAACGGGCAGGTCTTGACTACTGGCCAGAGGTTGATATTCGGTACCACCAGAGTTTTGAGATCTTCCTGTCAAATATGGATGCCGACAAAAAGCTGTTCGCCTTCAGTCGTCACGCTTCCGAACCCTACACAAATGCGCGGGCAGGGAAGGGCGATTATTTGCTCTTCGGCCCTGAGACCCGCGGGCTTCCATCTAATGTAAGGGATACATATCCCTGTTACGCCATCCCCATCTGGGGGAACGTCCGAAGCCTGAATCTCTCCACAACAGTCGGAATTGTGACCTACCATTACCTCCACCAAATGGGACGATTCTAACGGGTATTCATCCAGGGTTTGTATATATTACATGTGTTGACAGCACCGAAAACGATTGGATATGGGCTATTACATCCACTATCATCATTAAGTTGTAATACTGACAAAACTTTTTTAGTAGGAACTCCTTCAAATTTGAGGTTAGTTTTAAAGAATATCATAAATCCCCCTCGGGATAAGTTCAGAGCAAGCTAACCATTTAAGGAGATAGAACTTATGAAACCAAAGATCATTTAAAAAAGCGTTCTTCGCTATTAGCATCATGAAAAATGAATTAATCAAACTGCAATCATTTGATGAAACCGATTTCAACCAATTGATCGCCGCGATTCCTGATGCCCGTTTTCTTCTCCAGTGGACGGGCCAAAAATATATCTATCCTTTGGATGTTTCTCAATTGAGGAACACTTTAAAAAAAACAACGGGTGAACAGCCAACATATAAAGTTCTAAAAGCAGTCCGATCAGATACATCTGAAACGGTGGGCCATATTCAATTGATGGACATCGATTATAGTGTTGCAAGTGGTGTGCTTGGCAGGGTTCTCATATTTCCGGATCATAGAGGCAAGGGCTTTGGGAAAGCAATGGTCGGTCTAGCCGTCAAAGATGCATTTGAGAGTTTGGGCTTAAACGAAATTACACTAAACGTGTTTGACTTTAATGAAACCGCAATTGCCACCTATAAAAGCATCGGATTTATTGATTATCAGCTCAAAAAGGGCGCGCTCATGTTTCAGAATGAAACCTGGAATATTATCAAAATGAAACTGAGTAGACATCATTGGTTAAATAAGGAAAAATGCTGATATGTTACTCCAGAAGACGGCCAGATAAGGGCTGTTTCTCAAACTTGAATTCATTCTTATTTTTTAGCGATTACAAAGAGATTTACACCTTGCGCTTCAGCTGAAATATCTATGTTTCTGCCAAATGGGCTATTGCTGAAGAGAGACATGAGCTCCTGTCGATCTCTGTATATCAATTTCCAGTGCAGAACATGATCCATAAAGGCTCGATTTGGGTTACCGGGACTAAAGTTGCTGACAATCAGAACCCCTCCGGGTTTGAGGTGCTCATAGCAGCGGGTAAGGAGCTTTAGGAATAATTTACGATTCAGGTAATCGGTGAGGCCGGCCGTATAAATGATGTCTTGTAACCCGTATTTATTTTGAACCCGACCCATGGCCCATGTGATCACATTATCGTTCATGAGACGAAGGGTTGCCTGGTGAGGAAAGACATCTATGTGAGATGCGGTAAACTCTAAAGCGTCTGGATCCGCATCAACACATATGGCTTCAATTTTGTCACTGTAATCACAACGGGACAGAAAATCAAACAATTCCCTGTTGGACCCCCCTGCAAGGTTCATTATGCGTATGGGAGATTGTCGGTCAAGTCTTGTATGGCACTGCAATTCAATTTGTCTGCTTAAGCGCTCACGGCGTCCTCTTACAGCTTTTGCTGCTTTTGTATTCAGGCACCATCGGTCAACAAGAACCCCGAGTTCAGTATCCCCATCTGGCTGGTTTTGGTAGATCATTTCCATCATGCCAAAATCACCTGCGTAACCATTTGGCTTAAAGTAGGCTCTCTTTGCGAAATGGCTTAGCATAAAATATGGAAAGATTTCTTTGAATAGGAAACCCCACAGCCGATCTGAGGTTTCATTGCGGTCAAGGCGGTGGAGAACATCTTGCAACCGGTCACTAAATCCGTCCAGCAGTTTGTCACATTTTTTTTGTAAAATGTGGGGTATCCCCTTAATTACACCTTTTTGGAGTTGAAGGGAGAGATCAAAAAATCCCGCTTTAAATTCCTCGACAACTCTATTGGTAAACCGCCATTCAGACGTCCTGAGAAGGTGCTCTGGAATCGGCAAGGATTTTTCAAAACTTTGTTTACCTTGTGAAAGGGAAGCGGCATAAGCTGTAAGCGGCTTACGGTCGGACAATATCCTGCGAAATCGGGTGCAAACATTTCTGATCAGTAGATCCAGAAAGTCACCATACAGGATTGGGGCATTTAACTGTATTTTTTGCAGTGCATTGTCGTCAAAAATACGGATGATCGTATTTGCGGTTGCCCTTATATTGCGTACCCTGGCAATCTTATCAAAAAAGCCAATTTCACCGAAAAATTCTCCAGGTCCCATGAGCGCAACCACTATATTTGTTCCCCGTATTGTATAGGAGACCTCAACCCCTCCCTTCTGAACATAGTGCAAATATCGGGATTGTTGCCCTTTCACGATGACTTTTTCACCTTTTTTGTACTGAACTGCATGAGAGAAGGGCAATAATTTTGAGATGATATTTGTTCTTCGAACCAGTGATGCCGTTTTTGAATTTGGCATTATGAAAGCTAATGAATTGTTTTGTGTATTCATCAAGCTCACTACCTTTTTTGACAGCCGATAAAAATGACCTTTCATATCCCGGATATCGGGGTGTACAAGCTGTTATTATTGCTCACTATGACCTGACATAATTAAAAGCAAGCTCTGTGCCAGAACCCAGTGACCTTGAATGGCGCAACGTTTATTCAGCAGGCCAATGGATGCTTTATTTGCCAGCTATTGGGGGTTTCAACTCTCTGATGGTGTCAATCCGGTAAATCGGCATGCCATAATGACCCACCAGTAGGCCAAAGCGGTATACAAAATTGACCCATCCCTGACAGCCCCTGTATTGTGAATAAATGGTATATTGAGGGATAAATAAAGGATACGTACAGTGGAAATGACCTGTAGGATAGGATTATCAGTGCATACAGAAGGAAAGTCGATTCACCAAACAGCGAAAGATCTGTTTTTCACCGCCCGCTTTGCTCGAGACGCAGGGTTCGCAGAGTAAAAATGTGTTTTCTTTTCTGCTGAGAGGGCAGAAAAGAAAATGATTGACTCTCTGTTGATAAGTCAAAACAAAAGTATGGCAAATAAAAGCAATTATTTGAAAAAATTTATGTTGCCTTAAAACCTTTGTTTGTTGTTTTTCTTCCTCTCAAAGAAAAAAGTAAATTCAGCGTGGGGCTCAGCGCTGAACAACAGGATTCAGACAAAGACCCTTTTAGGGTAATCATTCAAGTCACCTTTTATAGAGGTGGTAGATGACTGCAGAGAAAGCTGCGTCTAACCTGGGGTTTCTGAGGTGTATCCTTCAAGAATTGCGTATTTTACTAAATCTGCGACTTTTTTTAGATTGAGCTTTCTCTTGATGCTTTCGCGGTGATGCTCTGCAGTTCGGACGCTGATAAATAATAGATCGGCGATCTCCTTGCTTGATTTTCCTTCTGAAACGAGCTTTAAGACCTGCCTTTCTCGATTTGTCAAACGCTCCACAGGGAAACTTCCATCGCCGCGACATATCTTCGCCATATCTTCTGCCAGTTCCGTGGAAAAAGAAGGTGATACATAAATTTTTCCTCGCTGAATGGTTTCTATGGCAGTGAAAAGCTCTTCATCTGAGTCTTCTTTGAGAAGAAACCCATCAGCGCCAGCAGAAAGCGCATGATACAGATAGTCTAATTTTTTGTGCATCGTTAAAATAAGAACTTTTATTTTGGGGTTAAGACTTTTAATTTCACGATTCACCTCAATTCCTCTCAGATTGGGCATCGAGATGTCGAGAATGATCATATCCGGGGTCATTTTTTTCAGCAAATCCAGGAGTTCGAGACCGTCGCTCGCCTCAGCCATTACAACCATATCCTCTGACTCTTCAATAATTTTCTTAATTCCTTGTCGCAACAAAATATGATCATCCGCTAAAATAATACGGTAGAGGTTCATTACGCCTGTCTCCTTAAACTAACTGGGATTTTAAAAGCTATTTTAGTTCCTTTGCCTTCTTGGCTGGATACTTCCAGTTGCCCCTCTAACATTTTTGCGCGCTCATCCATCGCGGCCAAACCTAAACTCCTTTCTGTTAACGCTTTCTCTAAATTTTTTTGTAAATCAAACCCTTTACCATCGTCTTGAATTAAGAAAGAAACAATACTGTCGATTTGTTTAACCTCAATTTGTATATTTGAGGCCGCAGCATGTTTCCCAATATTATTGAGTGCTTCCTGAAATATTCGATAGACTACAATTTGTGTAGCGGGAGATAATAAATCATCGACATCGCCCAATTCCATAAAAACCTTGACATCAGAGTGTCTGGCAAAATCGAGAAATAAGGATCGAATGGCAGCCGAAAAACCTAAGTGCTCAATTATCGTTGGGGTTAAATCCCGCGAGATCCTTCGAACATTCTCAATAATTTTATCGATGCTTTTTGAGGTGACTTTTAAGTCTTCCTTAAGCGCTTTCTGATCCGCGCGCAGCTTTTTCCCTGTCCCACGCAGCTGAAGTTTCAGAAGCGTCAATGACTGACCCAAATCATCGTGTAATTCCAGTGAAATCCGTCTCCTCTCATTTTCTTGGGCTGTTAAAAGATGAGATGAAAGAATACGGAGTCTTTGCTCCTTCTGAACGAGAGCATCGGTTTTTTCTTTCACCATGTCCTCAAGTCTTTCGGAATACAGATTGAGTTCTCGCTCAGTTTTTTCCAGCTCAATTCTCAGTTGATATTCGCGCCACCTTAGCGTGTGATCGATGTGCGCAGCCAGCATCACCAGGACTAGGGTACTGAACAAAAACATATTCCTTGATAGAAACTGAAGCAAATCGTCTGTCTGCACGGCAGGGACAGCCAATCCAAAGTAGATGAGGTAGAGAATAATGCAGTGAGGTATTAGACGTCTTACACTCAAGGGAAGGACCACGCCGAAGCCGATAAAGACCAGGCTCAATCCCGCGTAGTAGGGTGTCCTGGCATCACCCACATCAACGATCATTTTTATAATACAGAGCCCAACCCCATAATAGGCCGCAAGGCCCAGATAGAGACTCCTCGAACCCAAGTCAACTAATCGATTTATAATTAAAAGCAAGAGGCATACGCCCGATGCAATACCCCGGTAAAGTAAAAATCTTTTAAAATGATCTGGATAAAGGAAATAATCGATGACGCCGAAAAGAGGGACCAAAAAGATGCCCATCAACAAAATAACATTGACCCGGAAACGTAAAAGCGGCTCCTGATCCTTCTGAAACTTTATCTTAATCCTGGCATCCGGCGGTGGTTTCATCTTCGCTCAAAATGCTCGTCGGTTCGTTTGCAAATGAGGCTTCTGCATAAGTGCCCCGGAAGTTTTATTGACCTGAAGGTTTTCTGATTAATTCTAAATATAATGAAAAAAGCCGAAATCGGTCAATGAAAACATTAAATGGGTCAATGATGCTCAATGGGCGGTGAGTGCTTAACTGAACGCGGCTTATTTTGCGATAAAAGTCTTTGTTCAGGCATAGATGCGATTGGAAATAGTTATCAGAGATATTCGTTTCCTTTCAGGAATGATAGAGCAAGTGCCTAACCATCCTTTCATAAAGTCTTATTAGCCTTTGTGCTGCTTTTGCCGATATGCCCATATCACGCAACCTGCAGAATACATGTAGAGCGTTAAGCTTATGCTGAATTGTCATAGCCATTTGGTGTCCTCCAACGAGACAGACCAATATCCATGCGTCGATTCGTTCCGGCGGCATCTGATATTTAAATCATACACTTACCCGGAATCGACATTTCTAAAAGCACTATCTGATATCTTACCGCTTTCTATTCTTAAAAAACTTTTCTCCAAATCTTGATACCCAAACCAAAATCAGACCAATTGCGAAAATTAGAAGCAGACCAGAACCGGAGATCGGAAGTGTTTCGGCACTGATGGGTGCCAAATCACTATCAAGAATCTGGGCCCACGGACCGTACACGTCAGTATCCCAATCAGCAATCATTTTCCCCTTTGGAACCGTCCACGCGATATCCCACGTAAGACAATCCCAATAACCCAATTCAAATAAGGCTGCTGGCGTTCTTTCAAAATTGTGGGTTGCATGTGCATTTATGCAAAATGACCACAAGACCCATAAAAAAACATATAAAAGAAGCGAAAATCTTTTCATTTTGGCCCCCTAAACCATAAGATTGGTTGATGGTGTTTGCTAATCTATGCCAGCCTATGGGCAACTGAATAGACAGAATCATCAATTTTTGACTTTTTGATCTCCCTCAGGAATTATGTCGGAAAAAAGCCAAAGGGATTTAGTTGCGGCTCCGAGCAAGAAGCTGGGACGCAGCGGCTAAGGTTGGTAGAGGATATGAGGATGCGACTGGCTAATTTTGGCTAAAAAGTGACGCTGTTTGTTATTTAACCGATTGGGGGTGTTTTCTTACAGATTAATGTATCGTTTCAATTGGATTCCTTTGCTTATTGCATTTCACACCCAACATATCTCTTCGCCTTATGAAATCAATCCGCGAAACTACCCATTTATGTATAGGTAGAAATTCCCATTTGTATTTAGGATGGTCTACAAAAGACTGTTGAATCGAGCAGTCAACAGTCAATATTGCAGCCCGCACTATTTGAAAACAATGGGATTCAAGCCTTCCAATCGGGAAACTATTCTTATGGGAAGACCCCTTATCAGGGGATTGGAGAGGATCTGAAAGCCGTGCTTTGTAAAATGTCATATGTCAGAGGCTGACTTCGTTTCCCTTTCGCACGTAATCAGTATAGCGTTTTGGGAATTTTATGTTGACTTTTTACACATGTCTTTGTTATCAGTTATCGAGTATTTTCAAGAAGGGACCTTCTGCGTGCCACAGCAAGGGTAAATCCTATCACGATCAGAAGCCTCATTTTTGAAAATCATCCGCTGTACTATCAACTATTTCAATTGCAACCCCAGAAATTTCTGTCATTTTTTTGTGACTAGCCCAGTTTAAAGGCGTAAGCCGTTTTGCGTCTGCTTATAAAAACAAATTTAAGTGAGGAGGCAATTATGAAGAGCAGGATTTTCAGTACGGTATTGGTTCTGTTTATGGCGATCACCATCATTGGGGTGGGTGGCATGTCCACTGTCTGGGCAGCAAAACAGGGAAAACCGATTATCGTCGGGGCCCCTGTTCCCCGGGCCAGTGCGTACGGCCAAAATGGCGAACGGGGCATGATTTTAGCCGCAGAGGAGATCAATGCGGCAGGCGGGGTCAACGTCGGCGGGGTCATCCGTCCCCTCAAGCTTGAAATAATTGATAGCCGCGATGAGGAACCCGGCGTCCCTACCAGTGAAGTCCTCTTGGCAGTTGAAAAGCTCATCCTTCAGAAAAAAGCGGATGTTATCGCAGGTGGACCTTGCATGTCTGAATGCGGGATGGCGGCCATGGATATCTATGCAAGATATAAGACCATAGACATTGTGAGCATTGGTTGCTACACGCCGAGTTGGGATAAAAAATTCGCCAAAAACCCTGAGAAGTATAAATACTCATTTCGAGAAAGCGGTAGTGTAAAGTGGTACATCAAAGAAGCCATTGACCTGCTGCAGAAGATCAAAGACGAGTATGGATTTAACAAGATGTTTGTCTCCATCGACGATAGCCTGATGTGCCGTAAGGCGGCAGGAATCGTTGAGAAGCTTGCCAAGAAAAAAGGTTGGGAAATTGTGGGGGTAGACAAACATCCGATCGGCACCACCGATTACTCCGTGGCCTTGAGTGAATGCAAGAAATCCGGGGCTCAGGTCTTGTTTATGTGGGCCTATTCGCCGGAGACGTCTATCCTCCTGAAACAATGGGCGGATATGGAAGTACCGGCTTTACCTATAGGGTTCATAGGGGCAGCCGAGGACCCGGGGTTCTGGAAAGCCACCAAGGGAAAGGGCGCTTATACCATTGTTACCCTTTCGGAAACGGGGAATGTCCCGACCAATGTCACACCAAAAGCCATGGCGTTTTATAATGCATTTGAAAAAAGATGGGGAGTGCCCCCTCGAAGCACAGGCTGCGTGAGTGCGTACGAGGCCCTGTATGTATTGAAGGATGCCATTGAAAGGGCGGGGACCCTCGATAAAGATGCCCTGGTCACTGCGTTGGAAAAGACCAATCTTCCTGCGGTCCGCGGGACGATTCGGTTTGATGAAAATCATCAGATCATTTACGGCTATGACCCAAAGACCAGTGTATTGGGATGCTGGGCCCAATGGCAGGATGGGAAGAGGGTGTGTATCTTTCCAGACGTGGCAGCAACCGGTAAGATAAAGATGCCGCCCTGGTTGAAGAAATAATATAAATCGGAAATCACCCGGCACGCCCTTCACAAGAGGAGGGCGTGCTTTAACTTCGGGCCCTTTATATCATCTGAGCCGTTCTACCTCAATTCAGTCAACCCTATGGACATACTGATATACGGCACTGTTAACAGCATCGTATTCGCCCTGATTGCCGTTGGCTTCAGCTTAGTCTATGGCGTGAGCAGGATACCCAATTTTGCCCATGGCTCCGTTTATGTCTTAGTGGGTTTTTTAACATGGAGCTTCATCAATGATCTGAAATTAAATTACGCCCTTGCCGTTCTCATATCCCTCATTATTGCCTCGATTATCGGTCTAATCATCTATCGTTTTATACTCATACGCCTGAGAGGGTTGCCGACTTCGGAGATCATTGCCTCCTTTGCGGTCAGCCTGATCATATTGGAAGGCCTGAGAATGCAGGGAATAGCCGGGTTCAAAGGCTTCATCGGTCCGTTTTATGTCCTTCAACCCTTTATCGATGGTAAGATCAGCATATTTGGCGTTTTCGTAGACTATCAGAGACTTGTGATTATTGCAGGCGGCGTGGTGATCCTGGTATTTTTATGGGTTTTTACCCACCATACCAAAACCGGGTTATCCCTCAGGGCCATTGCCCAGGATGAGCAGGCAGCCATGATGCTCGGTGTAAATTCCGATCGCACTGCAATGATATCCCTCGCAATAGGTTCCGCCTTGGCCGGTTTAGCCGCTGTGTTGATCCTCCCTCTGGGCAATATCGCGGCAGAACAGGGGTACCGGGTCCTGGTCTACGCATTGGCGGTATGTATTATCGGCGGTCTCGGAAGCTGGGCGGGAACCATTTTAGCATCTTTTGTTCTCGGCTTTTCCATGATTACAAGTACGGCCCTTTTCGGGGCCTTGTGGGAGAACGTGGTTTTGATAGGGACCATCATACTGATATTGCTGTTTAAGCCTTCAGGGCTGATGGGAAAACAAAAAGAGCTGGAGGAGAGGGTCTAAGTGGCTGAAAAAGATCGGCGCAGGAAGCGGTTGGACAGAAGCATTAAGGTCCGGTGTGAGGGTCTGTATGCCGTCTCTTCGTGGCGTGAGATGGGGTTTCTGGCTCTGCCGAGACTCCTCTTGATTTTAGGACTCCTCTTCCTTCCTTTGACGCTGGACATGTATTGGCAGAGGGTACTCTGTACAGCGGGCATTTATGCCCTTTTGGCCTTGAGTTTTGATTTTTTGGCCGAATACGTCGGCTTGGTCTGTCTTGGCGGCGCAATGTTCATCGGCTTCGGCGGGTACACCTCTGGCGTGCTGAATTCCTATTTTGAATGGTCGCCCGTTGTTACGATTCCTATCGCCACCCTGGGCGGGGCAGTTTTGAGTACCCTAGTCCTCATCCCCTGTCTTCGATTGCGGGGCATCTATTTCGCCATTGTAAGTTTCATGCTTCCTCTTTTTTCGGTCTATATTATTATAGCATTGGGCCTTTTCGGAAGCACCGAGGGGATCAGCGCCCTTGATACCCTTCCGAATATATGGGTCGAGCAGTACGTTATCATAGGGGCCATCATTACGGCCCTGTTTGCCATCAGAAGATTGGTAAATGAAGATATCGGTCTGATTTTCCGCGGGATAAAAGATAATGACCAGGCCGTGAGGGCATCCGGTATAAGCATAACCTCGTACCGAATCAAGGCCGTATTCATTGCCTCGTTAATAGGCTCTTTTGCCGGGGCCTATCTCAGCCATCTTTACGGTTGGCTGGGCCTGTCCCTTTTTGCCATGGATTTCTCCATCCTGCCGATTGCCGCATCTGTCATGGGGGGGATGGGGACCCTGGTGGGCCCTGTAATCGGGGCCATCATCCTGACCCCCATGTCCGAGGCGCTTCGGGGTTTCGGACAACTCAGGGTCGTCCTTTATTGTCTTGTACTCATAGGCTTCATCCTCTATAAGCCGGAAGGGTTAATGAATTACCTCGAGCGTAAGTACCATCAGTTCGAGCGCTGGGAAGAGGTGTAGGTATGGACAAAGACCCAATCCTCCGAGTCAGCGGCCTTTCCAAGGCATTCGGCGGGGTTCAGGCCGTGCATGACGTGAGTTTTGACCTGTTTACGGGGGAGGTCCTGGGCATAATCGGCCCCAACGGGGCCGGGAAAACCACCCTGGTCAACCTTATTACGGGCTTCGTTACACCCGATTCAGGCAGCGTTTTATACAAGGGAAAAAATATCAGAGGCTTCCAACCGCACAAAATAGCCAACCTCGGTCTTGTGAGGACCTTTCAGGTAATGCGGCCCTATCATAGTCTGGCCGCCTTTAAAAACCTTATTGTTCCCTTGAACTCGCCGCGTGTTCGACGGACCAGCGGAGGGAAATTGGGGGACAGGGATTCGGTGGCGATTGATATCTTAGAAGAGATCGGTTTTGAACGGGATGCCCGTGTTCCTTATAAAACCGCAGGTTCTCTCCCCCTGGGATATCTCAAACGTCTTGAATTGGCCAGATGTATTGCTCTGAGACCGGAAGTTATCCTTTGTGACGAGGTTTTCTCAGGGTTGAGTATGTCCGAAATTGCGAGTATGATCCCGCTCCTTGAAAAGCTGCAGATGGAAGGGATAACCATAATGATGATTGAACATCGTCTGAGAGAACTTTTTAGACTGGCCGATAGGGTGGCGGTCATTAATTTTGGCAGGAAACTTGCTGAAGGGATTCCGAAAGAGGTCATGGAAAGAGAAGAGGTGAAAGCCGCTTACCTCGGAACTGGGAAACGAAAATGACGCTGCTGGAAATAAAGAATCTTATGGTATTTTATGAAAATGCCATAGCGATCAACAATGTTAACCTGAAATGCCAAAAGGGAGAGATTTCAGGTGCATTCGGGGCGAACAGCGCCGGCAAATCCACTCTTATGTACACCATCTCAGGGATAATCCTGGATGTTCAGAAAAAGGAAAAAATGAGAGGTGGAGAAAGGATAACCCTGCTCGGAAATATCTATTATGACGGGGTTGATATTATCGGTACGGAGCCCAGCAAGCGGGCCAAAAGCGGTCTTGTCCTCTGCCCCGAAAGACGACGGATCTTCAAAGAAAGCAGTGTAATGGAAAATTTGAAAATCGGCGGCATTCTCGCCACTAAAGCGCAGGCAAAGCGAACCCTTGACTATATCTTTAATATTTTTCCGGCGCTTATTCATCTGAAGAGAAGGGAAGGGGGGTTTTTGAGCGGCGGAGAACAGCAGATGCTTGCCATTGGAAGGGCCTTAATGGCCCAGCCCAAGATGTTGCTGTTGGATGAACCCCTCCTCGGTCTGAGTCCGGTGATGGAGGAGATGCTCACAGAGGCAATCGAAGATATCAACAGGGAGACAGGAATCACGGTGTTTATTACGGAGCAGTATGCCAGACCGATCCTTCCCATCATACACCGTGGTTATGTGCTTGAAAACGGTGGGGTTGTTATGGAAGGCAGTTCCAGGGAGTTAATGGATAACCCTGATGTAAAATCGGCTTACTTCGGGATGTAGGTTTCAAAAGCGTTATTATTTCAGCGCCCGCAGCGGTTTGAGCAAAACGGGCCATAAAAAAATGACCTGACATTACAGGTAAAAGGTCTATTCTTATGCCATCACCCAGTGATTTGGTCATATCGGGTTTTCAAAGGGCCTGTAAAAGGTACCCGGATAGAACTGCCATCATTTACCTGGGAGAGAAATTTTCCTATAGCAGGCTGAGTGGACTGTTCGACAGATTTGCCGATGCATTATATGACCTGGGGGTTAGGGATAACGATAAGTTTATGATCTACTTACCGAACTGCCCCCAATTCCTTATCGGATATTTGGGTGCCCAGCAGATAGGGGCCATACCGGTTCCTGTATCTCCCATTTACACACCCCACGAGATAAGATATCTTATCAATGATTCCGGGGCCGAGACTGTCCTTTGCCAGGACACCAATTTTAGATATATCAAAGAGGTCTTTCCCGATACCTGTCTAAAGAGAGCAATCGTAACAAGCTATGTTGACCTCATTCCACTGTATAAGCGGATCTTCGGTTTCCTGTTGGACAAGGTGCCGAACGGTGTTATTGAAAAGGGTAAAAACATATTCTTGTTTAAACGCCTGATTCGCAGAGAGTTCCCAAAGGCCCCGCGACCGGGTATAAATCCCGACGAGCATCTCAGCTATATCCTCTATACAGGAGGGACTACCGGTTTTCCAAAAGGGTGTATTGCCACCCACACGGGTATGGTATCCTTTGTTAATGAGATCGCGGACATAGGGAAAGGCCATATCCTGGACGGTGAAGAGGTGTTCATCATGGTGAATCCCCTTTTTCACCAGCTGGCCCAGGGGATCATTCTTGGCATGGTCTTGACCAAAGGGAATACCGCCGTACTGATGCCCATTCCTCAAGTGGACGCCATTCTGGATGCCATACAGAGACATAAAGGGACATTATTTTTAGGCGCACCAACCCTTTACAGAATGATCCTGGAAAATGACAGGTTGGACCTGTTCGATTTGAGTTCATTGAAGTACTGCTGGAGTGGCGGGGATGTCTTGCCACTGGAGGTATATAACCGCTGGAAAAACAAGTTTGACCTTCCCATATACCAGGTATACGGTTCAACAGAGGTGGGTTTTACGGCCATGAGCCCTCTGGACAGGGAGCCTGTTCCCGGAAGTGTCGGCATGCCGCTCCCATCAAGAAAGACCATGATTGTAGACCCGGAGTCTTTGGCACCGGTTTCCCCGGGCGCTTCCGGGGAGTTGCTGGTGACTTCCGAATTTATCTCCAAGTGCTATTGGAATAAGCCCGATGAAACTGCGGCCTCATATGTTGAGATCGACGGGACGACCTGGTATCGAATGCATGACTATGTCCGGATGGACAGCGACGGCCAGCTTTTCTATGTGGATAGGAGTGCGGACGTCATCAAATATAAAGGTTACAGGGTTTCATGCTCTGAAATCGAGGCAACACTCCAGGACAACCCGGCCGTCGTAGGGGCATGCGTGGTAGGCGTCCCGGACGCAAAGGTGGGCGAACGGATCAAGTCTATCGTCGTACTCAAAGAGGATGTGAGGGGGGTAAGCGGAACCCAGTTGATAAAATGGTGCAGAGACAGGCTGGCGTCCTATAAGGTTCCGCAGTATATAGAGTTCAGAGACATGCTGCCGAAATCTAAGGTGGGAAAACTCCTCAGGAGGGAGATAAGGGACGAGGAACGTCGGCGGATTTCCGAGGAAAAAGACTGATTAGTCCCCTAATTGAGCGAAAAAGCCCAATTGGAAGAATACGGAATTTATTAGACCCCTGAAGAATAGCCAGGATAGAATTTAGTGATACATAAATTTCATATCCAAAGGCGCTTCCTTCTATATCAGACCATTAAAAAAATTACCCATTTTCAAGCTCCCACCGTATGTTCAACACACCTTGGCTTATCAATACCATACACAAAGGCATGGCAAATAAACTTGTTTTGTAGAAGATTGCTATTCACAACTAACCCATTTAAAAGGTCAAAGACTGATCTGAAACGACGTATACCGGCCTTACGTCAACCAGTAGTTGATGGTTGACTCAAAATGTTGGCTGCCATTAATATACAAAACCGAATTACGATGGGTTGAGATAATAAAAACACTTGAAATCCAGTAAAATTTTGAATTCATTGTTTCAACCGATTTGAATTGGTTAATTAGTTTAGCCAGAATGGCGTCTTTTTAAATGAATATTCCTTCGATTATTAAATGGATACTGGCATTTTCTCCCATTGGAGTCGTCCTCGTCTTGATGATTGGATACCGTTGGGGAGGTAGCAGGGCCGGTGCCGCAGGCTGGTTCACCGCCCTGATCGTCTCAATTGCGATCTTTGGGGGACATCCCAAGCTCCTGGCGTTTGCCCAGATGAAAGGCGTTCTGCTGTCCCTCTATGTCCTCTATATCGTCTGGATGGCCCTTTTTCTCTACAATGTAGTCCAGGAGACCGGTGCGATCGAGGTCATTGGTGATGGGATTCAGCGATTGACAGGCAACAAAGCTCTGCAGTTACTTATACTGGGATGGGTATTCGCCTCATTTCTGCAAGGGGTTGCCGGTTTCGGAGTTCCCATCGCCGTGGTGGGGCCACTTCTGATGGGGCTTGGATTCCCAGCCTCGCTTTCTGTAGCTGTTCCGGCCATCGGTCATTCCTGGTCCGTCAGCTTTGGCGACATGGCTTCGTCCTTTCAGGCCTTAATTGCCGTGACCGGGCTGGATGGAATGTTTTTGGCTCACTGGTCGGCTTTATTTCTGGGTCTGACGACATATCTCTGCGGGCTGGCAGTAGTCCACTTGTACGGCGGCTTTAGGGAGATCGGTCGGTCCATGACGGCGCTTCTGATCATTGGTACGGTCATGGCCGGAACTCAGTACATCCTGGCCGTGACCGGATTGTGGACCTTGGCCGGGTTCGTGGCCGGGATGGCCGGTATAGTGGTCAGCGTGTTGGTGACCCGGCTGCCCATGTACAGACGGGGCAGATCTGATGAACCGTTCAGACCCCGGTCCGCGGGAAATATGAGTCTGACCACTGCCCTGTCGGCCTATTTCTTTCTGATCGTCATTGTCACCGCGGCAGAGATTGTCGAGCCGCTCCACCACTTCCTCAATGAAGTCAAGCTGTCCCTCATGTTTCCGGAACTCAAAACCTCAACAGGGTGGATCGTTTCAGCAGGCTACGGTAAAAAAATCAGCATCTTCGGTCATGCAGGAGCGCTTTTAGCCTATTCTGCAGTGCTCAGCTACCTATTCTACTCGACTCAAGGTCTTTATAAAGATGGATCGATTAAACGAATCTGGCAAAAAACGCTCAAAAGCGGGGTGTCTACCAGCATCGGGATCGTCTCCATGGTCTGTTTTGCCATGATCATGGACCAATCCGGGATGACCTACCTTTTGGCCAAGGGAGTCAGCCAGATCTTTGGAAAGGCTTATCCTGTCTTCGCCTCGGCCGTGGGGACCTTGGGCGCATTTATGACCGGTTCCAATACCAACTCCAATGTTGTCTTCGGCATGCTTCAAAAGCAGACAGCAGAGTTGGCTGGACTGTCAATGGCTGTCATTTTGGGGGCTCAGACCACCGGTGGGTCCATCGGCTCTATGCTTGCCCCGGCCAAAATACTGGTGGGTTGCTCCACAGTGGGACTTTCAGGGAAGGAAGGTCCGGTTTTAAGAGCGACCATGAAATATGGGGTGATTATCACCGGCCTGATTGGCCTGTTAGCCTTGGTTATCATTTTAGTGGGTGTTTCGTAAAGAGGAGACGTGAATTGAAGGTTTATTTTCAAAAACGCGCCAAGGGGTTGAAATACATATCTCTGTTAGGGATGATGGTCACTCCATTCTTCCTGTATTTTGCCGCTCTAAATAATTTGAACGTTTTGGTCATTATTCTCTTGGGATTGATGGGGCTATTCATGCTCCTCGCCTTAAAGGTCGGTTGAGAAGGGGTATGGGAACGGCGGGCAAAGATAAGGACAGATTTCCAGCAGCCAGGAATCTCAAGGCGGTCCACAAGACCAAACTCTATCAGGAGATTACCGAGCAGATCGAGAGGCAGTCGAAGGAGGCCAGTCGAAACACGGCGACCAGTTCGCGCCGGAGCGTCGGCTGACAGAGATGTTTCATAAAAAGAACCGGGTTCATGGGTTTCCAGATTGTCCATTACAAAAAAATCAAAAACAGATGGCAAAGTCGTAGAGGCTTCGGGAAAAAAATTGGAGAAGAAAAAATGACCCATCATTTCTGCACCCACCGCCCACTCCTGATGGGCACTCGTTGGATGATTACCGCTGACCACCCTCTGGCCGCCCAGGCCGGAGCGGCCGTCCTGGAAGAGGGCGGTAATGCGGTTGACGCGGCGATTGCCGCCAATCTGGTGATGACCACAGTCAGACCCCATATGTGCGGTATCGGGGGCGATCTCTTTGCTCTCATTTATATGGCCGGTGAGGGAACCTTTGAGGCCCTGAACGCCTCAGGACGGGCCCCGGCCAAGGCAACATTAGATGCTTATGGGGACCGCGGATTAGAGACGATTCCAGAGACCGGGATATTGACCTGTACCGTACCCGGAGCCATTGCCGGCTGGCAAGCGGCCCTTGAGAAGCGCGGAGCCATGGGCCTGGATACGCTCGTGGGTCGGGCAATTGATTACGCCAAGGGTGGCTTCCCGGTTTATCAGGAATTAGTATCGGTTATGGCGGAAAGAAAGCCACTGATGCAAAAGAACAAAGCGGCCGCCTCCACCTTCTACCCGGGCGGCCGGACACCGCAGGTTGGACAACTCGTTATTCAGCCCAGGTTGGCCGAGTCCTACCATAGGCTGGCCGACGAAGGACCGGACGCATTCTATAATGGCCCTATGGGCGAGGCCCTGGTGAGATTCTCACAGGCTGAGGGTGGTTTTTTTGACATGGAAGATCTGGCCGATCACCGGGTGACTTGGGAAACCCCCATCACCACCGACTACCGCGGGTATACGATCGCCTCCCAGCCCCCCAACTCCCAGGGTATTGCTCTCCTGATGCAGACCAACATCCTGGAGTGCCTGGATCTCAACCGATACGCTATCGATTCACCCGAGTTGATTCACCACATGGTCGAGACCAAGAAACTCTCTTTTGCCGACAGGGACCGGTACGTCTGTGACCCTGCCTTCCACCCGGTCCCGGTGAAGGAGATGCTGTCAAAGACCCATGCTGCCCAACGAGCTAAGCTGATCGACCCGGACAGGGCAGCCAAGGCATTTCCACCTCGCAACTTTACTAACGGTGGAGAGGACACCATTTATCTTACGGTGGTCGACTCGGAGGGAAACGCTGTAGCCCTTATACAATCGCTCTATGAGGCATTTGGCTCTTGTGTCATGGTCCCCGAGACCGGCATGCTGCTTCACAATCGGGGACGAGGTTTCAGCCTGGACCCGAACCACCCAAACCGGTTGGAGCCCCGCAAACGCCCTTATCACACCCTCCACCCCGCCATGATCCTCAAGGATGGACGGCCGTACATGGTCCTGGGCACACCCGGGGCAGACGGTCAAACCCAGACCAATATCCAACTGATCGTGGACATGCTGGACTTTGGAGCCGATCCTCAAGCGGCCAATGAGGCCCCCCGATGGCGGTCCAACCCGGATGGGAGTTTGATGATTGAATCGCGGTTTCCTGCCAAGACTCTGGATGCTCTTAAGGCCAAAGGCCATCAACTTCAGGTCTTGGACGACTGGGCCACAATCATGGGTTCCTCCCAGGCGATCCTGTTGGATCCTGAGACTGGCGTTCTCAAGGCCGGGGCTGACCCGAGAAGACAGGCATACGCCATAGGTAAATAGGGGTGGTTCCCCGAAATAAATTGATTTGTCACACTTGGGAATAGAAGAATGAAAACTGTTAGAGGTTACGCGACAAACGCTTATCAAACTGATTTCGAAGCAAAAGTAATCGATACAAAAATCATTAGCGATCACCAGGGTGTTATCCTGGACCGGACGTTCTTTTATCCCACCGGTGGTGGTCAGCCCCACGACACGGGGACCCTCCAGGGCATGCGCGTGATTGACGTGATTGAACAGGACGATGCCGTCATTCACCTCGTGGATGGAAGGATAAAGACCGGCAAGGTCACGGGAAAGGTGGATTGGAAGCGACGCTTTGACCATATGCAGCAACACACAGGTCAGCATATTCTGTCACAGGTCTTTATTCAGATCTTGGGTGCGGAGACTACAGGATTCCATCTGGGTGAAGAGTTAACGACCATTGATCTGGCCACCTCGGGTCTGACCTGGGAAGCGATCCATCAGGTGGAAGATGAAGCCAACCGGGTGGTATTTCAGAATCTACCGGTGCGGGTTCATGAAGCCACAAAGGAAACGCTTTCACAATTCCCGCTGCGAAAACCACCGGCAGTTGAGGGAAACATACGTATCCTGGAGGTCGATCATTACGATTGGTCTGCCTGCTGCGGAACCCATGTAAAATCAACGGGTGAGATTGGTCTGATCAAGGTCATTCGATTTGAGAAATACAAGAACGGTTCGCGGGTGACTTTCTTATGCGGACATCGAACGCTCAAGGCCATGCAGCAGAAGACCGAAATTCTGGAAACGGTATCACGCCGTTTGACGTTTGCGGAAACGGATTTGGTCCAGGGTATTGAAAAACTTCTTGATCAACAAAAGCGTCTCAAAAAACTCGAAAAACAATTACTGGTCTATGAGGCGGCTGAACGGGCTTCTCGTGCACGGAAGATCGGGGACCTGTTTCTCCATCACGACCTTTTTAGGGACAGGGATGTCAAATCCGTTCAGATCTTATGTAAGCAGATGACCGGAAAACCCAAAACGATTTGTCTTTTCGGGATAGAAGGCGATCGGGCCACGATTATCCTCGGCCAATCGGAAAAGGGTCCCCTGGACCTCAAATCATTTACTTCGAGAATTTCTGATCTGATTAAGGGTAAAGGCGGCGGCAATCAACGGCAGATTCAGGTGAGTGGTTCGGAAACCTTCCGGTTAGCCCCTGCCATGGAAAAACTGATACATCAGATCGTTCGTGAATTCGAGGGTGCCCTCAGGGAAGAAAAAGAAACCCTCGGTCCGGAAGGGTAATATCTTGTATAATCGTTTTTCGAATATCTTCTGAAACCGTTCCACACATTCCTGGAGCCAGAGGTTGCACCTCTACTACAAGAGGCTGTAATTTTGAGTAATTATCCCGCTGCCAATTCAACTGTTTGGATAAGGGTCTCAGTCTCCAGATTGACGCCGACTCTCAGGGCCTTGAGTCCTTTCACGCCCGGAAGGTCATCCAGATCAAGAAACTCCAGGTCATTCAATAGGTTTCCCCGGGCCCTCAGGAAGTCGATATGGCGCTGAATTTCACGGCCTTCATCTGTGTGAGAGTACACGATGGCCACTCGGCCGGGTTGCGTCAACCTCTCCCCTGTTCCTTTGACAAGGGCTTTGTCAATCCGGGATTTTATAATTTCGTTCCGAACATCGTAGGCCCCGTCAACGTCGAAGCGTTTTTCATCGTAGCGGAAACGTATGGAGAGAGGCGTATGATTCACCAGTATCAGGTGACAGGTCTCCAGCGGGACCTTCAGCTTCGGCTTGATTTGTTCCGTGTGCCGTGCCATCCCGCAGGCCACAATAAGCTGCCACAGGCCAAGATTCTTGATATGAAAAGTGCTTAACTTACCATTCTCCATCATCGATGCCCCAACGTATATCATATAGTCAATGCCATCGGTCTGGCGCTTTTCAAAGTAGTGTGGAAAGACCGATTGGGCATACGTTTCCTCTTTGCTTAGATAGGCAGATAAGGTCTCGTTTAGCAGAGAGACACTCTCCTCGAATTCCCTTCGTCTTCGATAAACAACGCTAAAGATGGGGTCGATGGCATTTTTATAGATCTCAATAGCCCTTACGACCCGGGGCCCAAGACTCAATAAATCTTGAAAGGCAGGCTCCAATTCGCGATTGAGGAAATAGGCGATCGAGGCTTCCTCATCTGAGGCCAATCCCGCCCGGATGTCTTCAATCCGTTTCTCAATCCTGTACTTGAATTCACTGATAAGAGGCCATGATTTTGCCTTCTCTGCCCATTTCATGATATCCAGACCCAGATTTAACTGTTCGGTTAAATCAGCCTGGATGGCCATGTTCCGCCCTTCGGATGAACCTCTGATGTCAGACTGGGCATAGAGTGGAATGACATCCTTAAAGACGATCGGTTCCATTTCCGATGCCTGGCCCATGCGCAGACGTTCCATATGGCTTAACGCCGCTTTTCGAAACCGCCATTCCACCGATGGGTGAACGGCAGTGCATTTTTCTTTGATAATCGACTGGATCGTTTTGTCCATTTCATCCAGACCCCTCTTCAGGGCCACAGAGAAGATCGGTGTGATCTGTTTGAACCGCATGGCATCGATTGCGGTCAGATCCCGCGGGCGGGGGCTCATGATTTCGAGGGTCCCAATTGCTTCACCCTGGTAAAAGAGAGGTGAAATCAGCATCGACCTGGCCCCCGTGTCCAGGACGTGCCGTTCGGAGGGAGTCAGGTCTGGTTCTGCTTTTAGGTCAGATATCCGAAGAATGGACCCTTGCTCCACGGCGCGGAGCCATACAGAGCCCTCGATTTGAGAGAGGGGAATGTGATTGGAGTTGGTGAAAATGCAGTTGGCCGACATTTGACAGCCATCACTCAAGACAAGAACCTGGTCGTCTCGGACTGCGCCAATCTCAGCCATCAGGTCAGGACGTCTGAAAAGAATCCGAAGCCGTTCCTGAAGACGCTTGAAACCATCAGCAGAAAAAATCGACTGCTGGTCGATCAGATCTTTTTCTAAGGCTGAGACGATCTCCGAATCGGTTACGTCCACAGCCCGGATAACGCTGAAACCGTAAAATTCGAATTTGTCAGGGCTAATGAAACTTGACAGGACCTCGATGTCCGTGATGTTTTCGGCAATAATGGCTCTTTCGTTCTCGTTCAGTTTTCTGGGCTCACCTACGGTTCGAACTTCCACAAATTGAAGGTCAAGGGTTATCCTGAAATAGCGGTCCAGACCGGTCTCCTGATCCTGCACAATACGAATGATAGGCATATCCAGTCCTTGTTGAAACCCATATATTTTCTCCAGAACCATAAAGTAAGACCTGAGCAATCCGCCTTCCTCTGAATCCCCCTGATCGTCTTTGATCTTCCCTTTCAGGAATCCATCTTCAGCAACCATGAGTTGTTGGAATCTGGGAGAGACGTAAAAAGGCTGAGACGTGCAAGGCGTCAAGGCCCCAGACACTTCAGTATTCCAAGAGGTGGCCGGAAATACAACACTCATGAGCGGAATCAAGAGATCCTGATAATTCTCCAGGATGGACAAGTCTTCAATGGCATCCCTAAGTGCAGACGTCTCGTTGATTCGGCCCTGAAACACCTCAAACATAGATCCCATGTGGGGACAGGACGGAGCTACGTTCTTTCTCCAGAACTTTAAAAGAGGCTCAAGGCTGAGCACAGATTTGAATGGATGAGCATTCATGTTTTCCGTCATGATTTGTCTCCTTGGTTTAATCCGCCAGAGGCGGACGAGTCTTAATTCCCCGCCGCTTGCGGTGTTCCATTGCCTTTATCGATACCCCGCTGCTCTGCAACGACCAAATTCAGTTATTTATTCTAACCATATAATGGGTAATTTCAAGATCCGGCTCGAGCCGGCATTTTTCTGCCCCCCCGTCAGTCACTGTCGGATTTATCAGCCTCAAACGGGGGGACAAAACCTTTGCCCCAGTTTTTACATTTTTTCGAATAAATAAATAGACCCGCGCAATTGGGATCAAAGACATCCCACAGATTGCGCATTAAATAATTACTCAGTTTCAAGGATGTTAGACAGTAAATATTTAACGATTTGACAATTTGACGGTCGGTAGCCGGCATGGGAGCAGAAAGATAATGCGGATTTGATACGGTTATAGTTTTAGAATAGTCCGCTGCAGGAACAGGGTGAGGGACAAGGCCGCAATACCCACCCCAACCAAAATGAAAAAAACCGGCTGGTAACTGCGAGCGATGTCGAAAATATGTCCGGCCACCACCGGGCCAATAGCGCCCCCGATGGTCAAGCTGAAGGCAACGATGCCAAAGAGAACACCATGAGAGCCAATCCCAAACAATTCCGCCACTATGGGGGAAAGCACGGTGAAAATGCCGCCATGGGCAATTCCATACAGCATAGCAAAAAGGTACAACATCCAGATCTCCCCGGCCACCAGCAGCCATAGAAAGCTGGCAATCAAAAGGGTAAAGCATATTATCATTGATTTCGTATTGCCTATTCTGTCAATGGCGGTGCCGATCGACAGCCGGCCCACGATGCTCACCCCGCCAATGGTGGATAAAACACCTGCCGATTTAATCTGGTCAATACCAATGTCGGTTGCGTGGGCTACAATGTGTACCATTATCGTCAGCATACAGTAACCCGCTAAGAAACTGACAATGCAGACAATCCAGAATTGCCAGTTGTGGAGCGCTTCCTGAAGGGACAGCCCCCCTTCTAACCTATCCAATTGGCTCGCTGGTATTGCATTGTCCCCATCCGGCAATTGTCCCATTTGACCTGGATCCCGGCGTAGCAACTGCCCTGATCCGATGACGAACACCAATACGATGATGCCGACAAATATGTAAGCGGTGCGCCAGCCATAATTCAAAATGAACATACTGGCCAGCAGCGGCATAGTCACCTGCCCGGCACCGGTTCCCATTTTAACAAGGCCGGTCATCATTCCCCTGCGTCGGACAAACCACCTGGCAGTAGTGGTCAGGGGAATTACGTCTATGGAACTCAGACCGATACCCACCACAAGGCCTAAAAAAAGGTACAGATGCCAGACTGAATTGAGCTGATAGAGCAGAAAGTGACCTATCCCATAAAGAAAACCGGTAACCGCCATAACACTTCTCGGACCGAATTTATCGTTCAGATTCCCTACCAGGATACCCAGAAAACCCATGAGGAGAAAGGCCAAAGAGGATGCACCGGAAAGAGTGGCCCGGGACCAGCCGAATTCGGCCAGCAATGGTTTGAAAAAGACGCCGAAAGCGACATACGTGCCGACCCCGATCCCCTGAATAAGAGAACAGGCCAGTACAATGATATATCCGTAAAAGAATTTAGATGTTCTCTCTTCGTTCATAACATCATCTATCAACCGTCATGGTCTTTCCATCGTCAATATCTGT
>Ga0272443_10000337_pt1 | contig 90050 bp, 84 predicted proteins | sample SSMAcet12_FD_193581 | JGI IMG/M metagenome (GOLD analysis project Ga0272443, IMG submission 193581) | Marine sediment archaeal communities from Little Sippewissett salt marsh, Falmouth, MA, United States - SSM-Acet-12 | ecosystem: Environmental > Aquatic > Marine > Wetlands > Sediment ...
TGGATCGTGAATGTGAGTGGCCGCATGATCGGGTCCTTCCTCCCACGCGTGGGGAGAGTGCGCCCGGTACAGAAGGGTTCATCCCTCCAGTCAGGAATATAGGACAGACACATCGTCTGAAGGAGTATTAACCATGAATATCATGACGAAGATTGCAGCAGGTATCGTCACAACAGTATTTGCAGGTGGTTTGATTGCCGGCGGTGTATACCGAACACAGGTAAAGAGCGAACGGGAACTTCAGCAGGGTAGCGGCGAGAACGGTGTACAGCAATCCCTGTCTCTCCAGCAAGGCGTCAATGGCGAAGGCCAGGGACTGGGTCGTTCGGCGGACGGTGGCAGCCAGGGTGGCAGCCAAGGTGGTGGCGGGGAAGGACGCGGTGTCAATTCGTCCCAGAGCGCCACCGGTTCAGCGGGGCTTGAGAGCGAGTCGCGTGGGACGGGCTATCGTGGTGGAAACGGCTCGGGTGAAACGGCTCCGCTGGCCCAGAGTGAGGCTGATGTCCATCCAGAAGATCTGGTGAGCATTCGTGCGACCGTCCACTCCATGGATTTGGAGCTGGTCCTGTTCCTCACAGGAGAAGGCGAATCACTCGTAATGGAAGGACGATCCTTGAGCTTTGCGCTGGAGCAGGGACTGGTGCTTTCCGCAGGCGATGACGTTCGGTTGGAAGGTTTCTTTGAGGACGGCGAGTTCGAGATTTCCTCAGTGGAGAATGTGACCACGGGGCAGGTTGTCGTGCTGCGCGAGCCGGAAGGGCGTCCCTTGTGGGCTGGCGGTGCAGGCCGCCGGGGCGGTTCCTAGAGGACAGCAAAGTCGACATTGGGCAAGTAAGCCCATCTCGTTGAAGAGATGGGCTTCTTCGCGTATTGATCCCTCGACTGTTATGCGAAAATGCAATGAGAGAGGCCTCCGTGATGAAGAGCACGGAGGCCTCAGGAGGAGAGGCAAAACCCGGGAAGCGGTGTTAACCGCGCCAGGCTCGCTTTACGTCATTCTCTTGCAGCTCGTATCAGCGCCTTCGAGGCTTGAGGAGAAACGCGATTGTACACATTTCCCCCCTCTTTCAGTGCAGATCCAATGATGGCGCCATCTGCGAGCTCCAGGATGGACTTGATGTTGTCGGGATGTGCGCCGCTGCCTACGAGGACAGGGAGGTCGATGACATCTTTTACAGCGGCGACATCGTCAAGAGGGGTTTCCACACCTGTGGCGGCACCTGTCACGATAACGGCATCCGCAAGGCTGGCTTTCGCTCCGGTAGCCGATTGCTGGATGCTGGTCTCGAGGAGATTGCGAGAGAATTTGGGGTGCAGATCGGCCCACAGAGCGACGCGCTCTGCGCCGATCGCCTTGCGGTAGCGCAGAACGTCAACACAGCAGGGCTGAACGATCCCGGCGTTGGTGATGACAGTGTCCACAAAGACTTCGATGCGAGTGAATTGAGCATTACAGGCGTACGCCAGCGCCACCTCTGCTCGCCAGGCATTGAAGTGGACATTGACCCCGAGAGGGATCGTTACATGACGGCGTATGAGGGTAATCGCCGATGCCATCACGGCAAGTTGTTCGGGCTCGGGCTCATTCAGGGGGAACGGTTCATCGTTGTAATTTTCAATAATGAGGCCATCTACACCCGCTGTGCTTAGTACGTCCGCTTCCCACTGCGCCTGCTCAAGGAGTTCATCCATGTTCCCCTGGAAACGCGGCGATCCTGGCAGGGGCAGCAAGTGAATGACACCTATGATGGGATTGTTGTGGGAGAAGATATCGAGACAGCTCATTCTTGTCGCTCCAATTCACGCTTTCTGTAATGAACCGTATGGGTCCGGGATGTATTGACATCCTGATGTCCGTATGTATAATAACATATGTCTGTTGTATTACAACAGACAACATACAGGAAAAACGCAGGACGAATCACTATTGTGTTCGAATAATGGGGAGAACATGCAGGAAGATACTCGCAGGGACAGCATTGTCAGCCCGATCAAATCAGCCGGATTGCTCTCAGATCAGGTCTATGCTTATTTAAAGGAGTTGTTTGATACCGACCAATTCACTGCCGGGCAGAAGCTGCCATCGGAAACCAAGCTGGCAGAAGGATTGAACGTGAGCCGGATATCCCTCCGAGAAGCCCTGCAGCGTCTCGAACTTGAAGGGTATATCGAACGCAAGCGGGGTGTTGGAACCTTTGTGATTGATCGTCACCCCTCGCATGCAGAGGCTGGCATCGAGAAGCTCATATCCATCTCTGAAGTCCTGCGTTCGCGCGGGCATGTGCCGGGCACAAAAGAAATCGAAATTTTTTCTGAGCCTGCCAGCGAGGATCTGGCGCGCGCTCTGCGCCTTGACGTTGGCGCTCCTCTCACGGTGGTCAATCGAATACGAACCAGTGACGGGAAACCCCTTATCTGGGACAGCAGCCGTTTTCCAGCGGTATACCTGTCACCGACAACACTTCCCGAGCAAATTGGCGGCTCACTGTTTGGCTTTGTCGAAAACAAGCTTGGACTTTCGGTTAGCCATGCGGTATCTCGACTGCTGCCTGCCCGAGCGAGTGCTGATTTTGCCCAAAAGATGGATATTGAAGAAGGCACTCTGATGATCAAGCTGGAACAGGTTCACTACCTGCGGGATGATACGCCGGTGTGGCAATCAACACTTCATTTCCCTGAGAGTGACTTTAGCTGGTACATCGTCCGTACTCGATAAAGGCATCGTCAAAAAGCGGATAACACCTGGAGCGGTCGCATGAAGAAAATTTGGTCATTTGGAATTGCCATGCTGGATGTGGTCACCCAACCAGTGCATAAATGGCCTGAAACAGGAGGGGCTGAAGTTACAGAGACCACCGATCTGGTGATCGGGGGCATGGCCCTCAACACGGCGGCAACGCTTGCCAAGCTCGGGAAGGTTGATGTGGGTTTGATTGCCGCTGTAGGGGACGACGTGGGTGGGCGAGTGGTTCGAGCGGAACTCGAGACTCTCGGGGTCGATCTGTCTCGCCTGACCATCAGTACCACCCGTCCGACCGGGGTCGCCATCTGTTGTGTACATCCCGGCGGTGAGCGATCCATGTTCCTCTGTTTTGGCGCCAATAATGAACTCAGTCCACAAACAGCTAACCTCGCAGATTTTGAACACGGCGACATCTTTCATGTGGGTGGCTCTATGTGCATTGAAAAAACGAGCGGCAAACATCTTGCTGCGATCTTGCAGAGTGTCAAAGGACAGGGTCTGCTTACCTCGGTTGACACCATGTGGGATGGTACGGGCAAGTGGTGGTCCCTTCTGGAACCGTGTCTTCCCCATACCGATATCTTATTAACCAATGACGATGAGGCGCGGCGATACGCCGGATGTGAAGACATCGATGAAGCTGCTCGGAAATTCTTGCAGGGTGGACCTGAGACAGTCATCATCAAGCAGGGTGAGCGCGGTGCCACGGTATTTGACGACCGCTGGAGCGGCCATGTCGACATTCTGGAAGTTGAATCCCGCGACGCCACCGGTGCTGGCGATGCATTTGCAGGCGGGTTGTTGCTGGGTCTTTCTTATGGCTGGGACATTGAACAGGCAACACTTTTTGGAAGTGCGGTTGGCGCCCAATGTGTGACAGCCTATGGCGCCACAACTGGAATAAAAAGCTATGAAGAGACAGTACGATTTATCCAGGAATCAGGCCGCGGTGCCGACTGGAATTGGGAGTTGACCTAGTCTATGACCATGCCGGAACCGATCCTCCGTATGGCATCCATTACCAAGCGATTTCCAGGCATCAAGGCGCTGGACAATGTTGATTTCTCGCTTCGATCGGGTGAGATACATGCTCTCCTGGGGGCAAACGGTGCCGGGAAATCCACGCTGATGAAGATCCTGTGTGGCTCTCTGAAACCCGATTCGGGTGAGATTGTCATGGAGGGCAACCTGCTGTCCTTTGATCGACCTGCCGACGCGATTGCGGCAGGAATCAGCTATGTGCCACAGGAGCTGATGCTGGCGCCAACGTTAAGTGCTGCGCGCAACATTCTCCTTGGCCAGGAGCCGATCCGGTTTCAGATGCTTGGCGTGATTGATGAAAAGGAATTAAAGGCACAAGCCCAGGAGGTCCTGGGCCGGCTTGGCATGACCATTGATATCAACATGCCGGTTCAAAAGCATGCTGTCAGTACGCAGCAGATGATTGCCATTGCAACGGCATTATTCCGTGACAGCCGGATCCTTGTTCTGGACGAGCCGACCTCCTCCTTATCCGAGGCCGAGATCGAACGACTGTTTTCCATCACGCGCAAGCTGCGGGATGAAGGCCATGCCATCGTTTTTATCTCCCATCACCTGGATGAGGTATTTCGAATCGCTGACCGGCTGACAGTGCTGCGTGATGGGGTGTTCCAGGGTTGTTTCGGTGTGGAGGATGTTTCCCATGATGATGTGGTAGCTCTGATGGTCGGGCGCCGGATGGATGCCGCCGAGTCGTACATGCATGATGTGCAAGAAGAGAATATTGCATTGCGGGTGCGTCATCTCGCCGTTGATGGTGTGGTGGACGTTAACTTTGATGTTCATAAGGGAGAGGTGGTTGGCATCTTTGGCCAGGTTGGATCTGGCCGCACTGAGGTGCTACGAGCAGTCTTCGGAGCAGATCGCCCGCAGCGCGGAACAATTGAAATTAATGGCACTCCTGTGGTCATCCGGAGCCCAAGAGATGCGATCCGGCATGGTCTTGGCTTGATTACCGAGGACCGCAAGCGCCAGGGGCTGGTTCTCGAGATGGGCATTGCGGACAACATCAGTCTTGGAAATTACCTGCCTGTCATGAACAGAGGGTTGGTTAATCCGCGGGCACGCAGCCATGTGGCAGGCAAGTTTAAGAAGGAACTGCAGATCAAGATGCAGGGGCCCAACCAGTGGGTGAAATTCCTTAGCGGCGGCAATCAGCAGAAGGTTATTCTGGCGAAATGGCTTAACAGGAATTCGCAAATCCTGTTGATGGATGAACCGACCAAAGGAATTGATGTCGGTGCCAAACAGGAGTTCTATGCCCTGATTAACACATTGGCGGAGCAAGGTGTCGCCATTCTGATGGTCTCATCAGAGTTGACTGAGGTGATGATGCTGAGCGACCGCATCCTGGTGATGAAGGATGGCAGGATCAACGGCGAGTTCATCCCTGAAAGCGGGATGGAAGAGCAAATTCTGGCGAAAGCCCTTTGAAGTAACAGTCGAAACGAAGCGGTTCTTGAGGAGCGACAGGTGACGGACAAGCAGATTACACAAGAGTCGACAACGAGCCACGAAATGGATGATCTTGTCGAAAAGAAAGAGCGGTCCTGGAAGGTTCCACAGTCTGCCGGGATTGTGCTCGCATTAATCCTGCTGAGCATATTCTTCACGATCCTGTCGCCCGTTTTTATCAGTGGAACCAATATCGTGAATATCCTGGTGCAATCATCCATGACGATTGTGATTGCAACAGGGGCCACAATTGTCATTGCCAGTGCGGGTATTGACCTGTCCGTTGGTTCCGTCCTGGCCCTTTCGGGAATTTTCATGGCGATGGCGCTGAAAGCGGAATGGCCGCCGGCATTATGCATCCTGATTGGGTTATTCGGAAGCACGTTGATTGGGGCGATCAACGGATGGATGGTCGGAAAAGTCAAGATCACCCCGTTTATTGCCACGCTGGCTATGATGAGCGTTGCGCGTGCCGTCGCGTACATCATCACCGACGCGAGACCGATTTATGGACTGCCTGCGGGTTTTCGGTATTTTGGCACAGGAAAGATTGGACCTGTACCGGTTGCAGGAATCGTTGCCATTGTTGTAGCGGCAATTGGGCACCTCATTCTGGAGAGGACGCGGGCGGGGCGCAATTCCCTTGCCATTGGCGGGAATGAGGAGGCAGCCAGGTTAAGTGGTGTCAATGTCGGCAAAGCACAGATCATCATCTACGCGCTGGCAGGACTGACCTACGGCATCGGTGCGCTGATTATGACTGCGCGAATGAACGCCGCCGAGCCCATGGCAGGAACAGGATTGGAAATGGACGCGATTGCGGCGGCCGTGATAGGCGGTACAAGCCTCGCCGGCGGTGTCGCAAGTGTGTTCGGTACGGTGATTGGCTCATTGATCTTGGCGACGCTACGAAACGGCTTGACGCTATTGAGCGTGCAGCCGTATTTTCAGCAGCTCACGATCGGAATCGTGATTGTGGCTGCAGTGTTTCTGGACAAAATCCGCTCCCGCTGATGTGCTCGGGATGGGTGAAGGGAGGTCATAACCAAAGGAAAGAGCAGTTAATAAGAAAAGCCTTGCATGAACTACCAACTGATACTGAGAAGGAGAGAAGGATGAATCGCAAATTGCAGGCAATCTTGGGAATTCTGCTGATCCTGGCGTTGGTTTTACCGGCTTGCACGACAGCCGAAGCGCCAGCAGCCGAAGTTCCGGAAGAAGAAGTTGTAGAGGAGCCGACGGAAGGTGAGGAAGTTGAAGACGCCGAGTTGACCCTCTTTGAGCAGATGCGCGCGGACGTGATGTCCCAGCTTGCTGATTTTGTCGCACCTGAGGACACGGACATGCGCATCGGCGTTCTGATGATTACGATGGCGAACCCATTCTGGGTAACTTTCTCGGAAGGTGCCGAGGCCATGGGTGAAGAACTGGGTATCACAGTCGATATCCATTCCGCTCCCACGGAAGGTGACGTGAGTTCCCAGCTCTCCACCTGTGAAACGATGGTAGCCTCAGGCTACGACGCCATTGTAATTTACCCCATCACTGCGAACAACCTGAACCCCTGCATTCTCGCAGCGACAGAGGCTGGAATCCCCGTGATTGAGCCTGACACCCGCATTGATGCAGATGCTGTTGCCGAGGATGGTGGAGAATATACTCCCGTCTTCACGCTTGACTTCTTCGAGCAAGGTGCGGTGGGAGCACAGTACATCGTGGATCAGCTTGGTGAAGAGGGCGGAGAAGTTGCTGTCATCGAGGGCCTCTCTGCTGCACCGCAATCCCAGCGCCGCCGCGATGGTGCGATCAGCGTGTTCGAAAGCGCAGAGAACATCACCTTCCTGACAAGCCAGGCTGGTGACTGGGATCGGACCGTGGCACTGAATGTGGCCACGAACCTGATTCAGGCTCATCCCAACATTCGCGGCATCTACTGCGCGAATGATGTGATGGCGCTGGCCGCTGCCGAAGCTGCAATCGCGGCAGGTGTCAACGACCAGGTCGTCATCGTCGGCACAGATTTCATCGAAGATGCCAAGCAGGGCATCCGCGATGGTGTGCTCGACGGTAGCGTGGCTTTCTCCCCCTACGTATGGGGTGAGATTTCCGTCATGATGGGCGTGATGGCAGTGCAGGACATTCCCATCCCCGACGAGGTCGTCCTGGCAAGCATGGTGGTCAACATTGATAACGTTGACCTGGTGGATGACTGGAAGTAGCCATGACGGATCTTCAGCGTGGTATTCTCGGATCGCTGGCGGGCGTTGCGACAGGTGATGCACTGGGTATGCCGGTGCATGAACTGACGAAGGATGAAATCTTCGAGCGTTGTGCCGGACCAGTGGACCGCATGCTTGATCCCTTTGAGGATGAATTCATTCACCTCGGGTATCGAGCAGGACAATACACCGATGACACAATACTTACGCTGGTGACAGTGGAGGCGATCCTGGGTAGCCAGGGTCGCCTTACCGCTGTCAAGATGGCGGACACGCTCGCAGACTGGGCTTCCCGGAACGAGCACATCTGGACGCACGGACTGGTTTTTGGTCCGTCAACGAAGCGAGCGTTTCAGGCTTTTATCAAAGGCGATCGGACCCTGTTTCTGGATCGATCACGCGACTGGTGCTACGTGGGAACATCGGATGGGGCTGTTATGCGAATCGCACCCGCTGGCTGGGTACACCCCGGTGATCCGGACGCGGCTGCAGCGCTGGCATGTGAAGCTGTTCTTCCGACCCATCCAACTCACGTTGCCTTATCAGCGGCAGCTGCACAGGCTGCTGCCGTCTCGATTGCGTTGACAGAAGATGCCACAGTAAGTCGTGTGGCAGATGCCGCATTGCGAGGTGCGCGTCTGGGAGATGAAATCGGACGAGAAAAGGCGAGAGTCGTCCCTCAGCCCGAGGCTGAGCCCCGTCTTGAACTGGCGTTGGAGTTGGCGGAAAAAGCCGCTGACCCCCTCGAAGCCGGGCAGATGATCCAGCGAACCATCGGAACGCACTTCCATGCAACTGAAGCGTTGTCCGCAGCAATGGGCATTTTTATGGCTGCGAAAGGTGATCCGCGCGATGCCATGATTGCTGCAGCCAGCAACGGTGGGGATACAGACACGATTGCATCCATCGTGGGGGCCCTCGCGGGCGCTCTGCAAGGGATCGATGCTATCCCCGAGAAATGGGTCGAACAGGTGGAGGCCGTGAACGCAATCTCGCTCACGGATCTTGCTGACAGGGTTGTCGCCTATGTGGAGGCACATCGCTGACCTGTATAGGTATGCAGAATTGAGGGCTGCCCATCGGGCAGCCCTTTTCGTTCTATCCCGGGTTGGTCGATCGACCAGTCCCTTTTCTTGAAATGACAGTGACACCTCGCAGACGAAAAGAGAAGCGGGAGATCAGAAACGTTTGGCGCAGTTGTCCTCAGGAAACCATTGATAAGCGTTCTGTTGTGAAAACATGCTGGTAGTAACACAGGCTGGCAAGGAGCAATCCGCCGCCGATGCCAGTATAGAGAATGGCCAGGATGGGCTTAGGAAGTGGTGAGTGGCGCAAGATGATCCCAAGGGCAATCATAAATGCAATAAGTGGATAACTTGTCCAGGCTTGAAAGGCGAAGATACACGGACGTTCACCAAGGTTATTCACACGTGAAATGTTCTTCTTCGCTAGCCGGGTGAACAAGACCTGGATGACCCCCGCAGCAGCCATACCAGCCAGAATGTACGTGATGCGCTGTGAGCCATCGATTGCCTGGAGCCAGCCGGTTGCATGCCTGGTGAGCATGATCCCGACACCAGACCACATCAGGCCCCCCACAATCAGGAGCACAGAACGGGGGGCGCCGGGTTTGATGGCTTGGAGATTCATGATTGCTTCCTTGATGCGTGGTTGTGGGTGCTCGCAAAGTATAGAACAGGTAAAGGACCATGGCGAGCATGAGCCAGGTGGAGAGAGGGCCTGCAGCAGAGAGTGACCCTTTGTAGGTTGGATTACAGCATGATGGGCTGACGTGGAGATAACGGTTTGTGAGGATGTATGCCATGGTCGATGGAAAGGAAGTGAGGACGATGTTCTCCGATTCAATGCACATACTCAAGCTCGGTCAGCAAGTGACGTACACAAAGAATGGCAGGGAACATAATGGCCGGATTGTCCGGGTCAGTACGTGCACGTGCGGACTCGCCGGGCATGTCGATTGCACGTGTGAGGGCGGCACCTGGGCGGACCATACCATTCCGCTGGTAGCAGGGCATCATGCGGAGCTGGTGCCGGAGGATATGTTCTGCATCACATCCGGCTAGATGCTGCCAGATAGCCATAAGAAAAAGGATGGGCTTGCCCATCCTCTTTTCGTTTGGCGTTGTCCCGGGTTTTTCCTAGGCGGCGAGAGTGGCGACGCCGACGACGCCTGGGCCGGTATGCACGGATAGGCCTGGCGTAAATTCAGCGAAGAAGATGGGATTCTCCGGTTCGAATTCAGCATTCACCCGCTTGGCAAGCGCCTGCGCTCCGTCGAGATAGTCGCTATGGATGAAAGCCTGGCGCTTGACACGGGAATCACTCACAGCTTCGACATGCATGGCCAGCATGGTTTCCGTGGCTTTCTTCAGCGTGCGTTGTTTGTTGACCACTTCAAGCTTGCCGTCCTGGACGCTGAGGATGGGTTTGATGTTGAAGGTGTCGGCGATGCTTGCCGGAAGTTTCCCGAGTCGTCCGCTCAAGGCGACGAATTTCAGTGAGGGGAGCACAGCAAACGTGTGGATGTGTCCCTTCAGGCTCTCGATATGAGCGAGGACGTCGTCGACTGAACCGCCCTGTTGGATGACTTCCTCTGCCTCTAAGACGATGAAACCCTGACCGAGAGAGAGGTCGAGTGAATCCACCACACGGATATCATGCTCGACCATGTCTGCCGCCATGACGGCAGCATTGTACGTCGCGCTGACCGCGCTGGAGACACAAATGCAGATCACGGTTTCCGCGCCGCTGTCGATGGCTTTCTGGTAGGCCGAGGCAAATGCCTCGGGCGAGGGGGCGGCGGTTTTCGGATACTCACCGGTCTGTTCGATGAGCTGAAACATGCGCTGGTCATCAAGATCCACACCGGCTTCGAAGGAAGTGCCGTTCAGGTGCAGGCGAATGGGGACCTGCTGGATCTGGAGCGCATCGGTCATCGATGCGGGCAGGCTGCAGTCGCTGTCGGTGATCAGAGCTATGGAAGGCATGGTGTCTCCTTTAGGTCGGAAATGTACTGTTCCAGCACTCATCACCGTTTTCATGACACTGTGAGAATCAGCGCGTGGCGGCGAATGAGGGTGATGTGAACCTTGCTAGGATGCGAGCCAAATCGGGGCCGCACCAAGACCATGAGGATAACACAATTTCCGCAAAGCATGCAGGCGCATTGAAACCTCGATGATGGTTCGCACCGACAAGAAAAACCACCCTTGGATGGGTGGTTATCTGATGGGCGCGGAGGGACTCGAACCCACGACCTCACGGATGTGAACCGTGCGCTCTGACCAGCTGAGCTACGCGCCCGTGGAGTGGGCCTAGTTTACCACGGGTACAGGTGCATGCAAAGTATGGTTTGTTTCGCCAGGGTTCGGTTCGTTGTCGGGCATCGCGGCGGGTGCTATAATGCGCCTGCGCAAGCGTTAGGAACGGTGGACCGCCATGATTGTGATGGAGATTCCCGGACGGGGAACACTGCACATTGACCATCTTGTTCTGGATGTAAACGGGACCCTCGCCCTGGACGGGAATCTGTTAGACGGTGTGCAAGACGTTCTGACGGCACTTTCGCAGCATGTGGAGGTACATATGCTGACCGCCAACACGCATGGTCAGCAGGAAGCGATTGACCGGCAGCTTGGCATGCGGGCTTCCATCATCCCTCCCGGTGAAGAAGCGGAGGCAAAGGCTGCCTATGTGCGCGACCTTGACCCTCAGCACGTCGTGGCGATCGGACAGGGCGCGAACGACGCAGGGATGCTGGCAGAAGCCGCCATCGGTATTTGTGTGCTATCCGGTGAAGGTATAGCTCTCGCAGCACTGCAGGCTGCCGATCTCTTGATGCCGGACATTCATTCCGCCTTGCATGCGCTGCAGAATCCGCGGAGACTGGTGGCAACGTTGCGAGCATGAATTCTGAATCCTTTGATCCCCTTGACGACGTTCTAGAGCTGACCCGGGCGAGGCGCCGGCGGGCACGGCGCATGCTCACGCAGTTGCGCGCCGATGAGCAGGAAGCCTACCTCGAAGAGCTTGCGCACATCGTCTCGCCTTCGGTCGAGCTGTACCTGCTCGCCGTTATCGCAGGTGTGCTCATAGGGCTCGGATTCCGACTTGATCAGCTTGTACTGCTCGTCGCGGGCGCGTTGCTCGCGCCGCGGCTGGGCATCCTGACTGGCTTGTCGCTTGCTGCCGTATCGGGATCGCCGCGCTTTTTTGGACGCACCGTCGTGGCCACGTTGATCGCACTCACGCTCACTGCGGTCGCGGCCGGAGCGGCCGGTGGACTGCGAGCCGGTGCGGATGTCAGCTTGATGTTGACGGCTGGCTATACCCACCTCAATTTACTGGACTTCCTCATGCTGCTTGCAGGGAGCGTGTTGATGGCGGCCATGCTCGTGAACGAGGATCGCGTGGCGCCACTCGCGAGCGCGGCTGTAGCCTATGAAATTCTGCTCCCCCTTGCAGCTGCGGCTATTGGCGTTGTGACAGGAGAGGGGGACCTCATTTCCGGAGGGCTGCTTACGTTCGGCGTCCACATCACATGGTCGATTGTAGCAGGTATGCTTTCCCTGGCGATTCTGGGAATTCGCCCGCTCACCGGAGGCAGTTATTCCATCGCAGCAGCCGTAGGTTTGATGGGCTTGATCGGTGTACTTGGCGCAGCCGGCCTGGGGGCATCTGTGATGGCTGCTCTACCAACCCCGACGCCAACACCTCTTCCAACGGCAACTGCAACCCCAACCGGAACGATCACACCGACACCGACCATCACGCCGACGCCGACCATCACGCCGACCCCCACGACGACAGCTACTCCAACGTCCAGCCCTACCCCTATCCCACCCCCGGGTGTCGTTTGGGGCACGGGAGGAATCGGCGCCATTGTGCGTGATGCGCCGGATCCCAGTGGCGCACCAGTTGGCTATCTCGGCGAAGGCGCCGCGATTGAGCTGCTCAGCGGTCCCAATCAGTTCGGGGATTCAACATGGTGGTTTATTCGCTTCATTGACGATGCGGGCGAGCCGATTGAAGGATGGCTGCGTTCAGATCTCGTTGCCACGCCGACGTATACACCCACGGTGACTTACACACCGTCACTGACGCCGGAAGAGACAAGCACAGCCACGCTGGAGGCGACGGAGACTCCCGGAACCTGATCCCCGCAGCTTGTCGAGTACAATTCCAGCATGTCCACGCAAAGTAACCCCGATTCCATTCCCTTGTGGATGCGTCTTGCAGCCTTGATCGCAGGACTGTTCATCGGTCTCGGACTGTCCTGGCTGTGGGTCAACGGCCGTGAGGCTGGGGAGCGCACAGCGGCACCAATTCCAGCTGACGAGACAGCGGAGTCCATCCTGTATCTTTCGCCGGCCGGCGGGGGTACCCAGTTATGGGTTGTCGATCTCGACACACGTGATCAGCGCCAGGTGACGGATGTTCCCGGGGAGATCACAGGTTTCTCGCCTGCTCCGGATGGTTCAGCCGTGATCATTGCCGTAGACGATCGTGACGGCACATCCTCCCTCCAACTTGTTCACTTACCGACGGGTGAGATGACACAACTTCTTGAATGCGGTGAGCGACGATGTGAATCACCGGCATGGTCTGTGAATGGCCGTATCGCCTTTGTTTGGGAAGGGGTAGGGCTCGAGACGGCGCAGGGGATCTGGGTTCTTGATCCTGACGAAGGTGAGGAGCAACTTCTCCGTGAGGGGAGATTACATAGCCCGTCCTGGTCGCCGGATGGCCTTTGGCTGGCCGTGCTCGATGACGGGCAACTCGTCATCCGGCTGATGGATGTGACCGAAGATCGAGAAAACCTGATCCCAACATCGATGGGCGTCATGGGGAGTTGGGCGCCTGGAGGTCAGGCCTTTGCCTACATCGACCTCCTCCTGAGTTATGAGCCCATTGGGCGGCTCTACAGGGTTGAATTTGGCACTGGGGAGATTGTGCCCATCGAACCGGAGGGATATGAGGAGGCCGATTTCGGTGGTGTCGCCTGGTCACCTGCAGGAGACCAGCTGGCGGCGAGTGTTCGGCGTTCCGGTGAAGGACAGGGGCGGCGTCTGCTAGTGATGGATCCGGATGGCGAGACGTTGCAAGTGATTGCGGAAGAGCTTGATGTGGTCTATGGAGGAGCGCATTGGAATCGGGATGGCAGATTGTTGACCTTTCAACGCTTTGATCTGCAGAACACCGACAGGGGCCCCTCTGTTCTGATATGGAGTGAGGAAGGCGGCCTCGAAACGGTCGCCGAACAGGGATACCTCCCCGTTTTTCTGCCCTGAGTGCTTATTCGGGACGGATGACACCACCGAGCAGGACACCGCATTGCAGGTGCATGAAGGCTGACGAGATTGCATATGCCGTGAAAGCGGATATGATACACACGATGTCGGACCAGATAGAACGCTCGAACAGGTCGATCGAATTCCTGCAGTTGGGGATGCGGGGGCTCTGGTTTACCGCCATGCCGCTGGCGGCAGTTCTGCAGGGAGTTCTTTCCCTTAAGCTCGCCATTCTCATCACGGGATGGGCAAGTCTGTCCGTGGCAATGGGCGTTGCCAATGCTGTCGGACGAAAGACTGCGTGGCGGCTGTGGGGCCTCACGCTGGTGGATGTCTTCTTCGCCATCCTCGCTGTCATAATTTCCGGGATGCTGACCAGTCCTTTATGGTGGTGTACGCTCATTGCGCCGGTACATTTGATGCTGGAAGGTCGCAATCGGCAAGCGCGATTGTGGATGGCATTTCAAAGTGCCGGGCTGGGCATCCTGACCATTTCCATTCAACCGACGGGATTCCGGGCGCTGGCTCCCTTCGCCATGCATCTTTCGGGTCTTCTTATCAGCACCGGCGGAATGGAGATGCTGTCCCGGCGGATACGCAGTGAGGCGGTACGCATTTCCCAGGAGCAAGAACGTCTGACCCGGGAGCGCCAGGTACTGCGCGTGGTCAGCTTCCAGGGAGCGGACCTCGACGACCTGTTGGATGAGAGTCGTCTGGGCGACCTTGTCCTGGACCTGTGTATGCAGGCGCTGAATTTCCCGGATATCGAGACGCGATCCCTTGTTAGCGCATTGCTTCTGCTGGAGGAGACGGGTTACTCCATCATCGCGGCACGGCGCCTGACCGTCGCTGACCGGCGGAAGTCGTTACCGGCGGATGAGGGGCTGATTCACGCATCAATCCAGGTGTTCGAACCCGTTCATTGCCGGACGCTGGAGTCGGATCCTGCGTTGAGCCAACTGGATGGGCTCAACGACTGCGAGAGTGCGCTGACCCTCCCGCTTCATCTCGATAGTAAGGTATATGGCGCGCTTCTCTTTGCACATCCTGAGGTCGATTTTTTCACGCAGCCGCGTACACAGCTCCTGTCGTTTGTCGCCCAGCAAGCTTCGCTCGTGATGAAGAACGCCTATCTGTACCGTGAAATGAAACAGGAAAAGGACCGCCTGGTGGAGGTGCAGGAAGAAACCCGGCGCAAGATGGCGCGGGATCTCCATGACGGGCCAACGCAGACGATGGCTGCCATTGCCATGCGGGTCAACTTCGCAAAGCGGATGGCTGAGAGCGATCCGGTGAAATTGCAGAAAGAACTCGGTGTGATTGAAGAGATGGCGAGGGCGACCACGAAGGAAATTCGGCATATGCTTTTCACACTCCGTCCTTTGATCCTGGAATCGCAGGGGCTCGGAGCTGCCCTGACCCAGCTCGCTGAGAAAGTCGAGGTCACGCACGGGCAATCCGTACAGGTCCATGCCGATGAGAATGCTGCATGTGGGCTTTCCGCTGAAACGCAGGTCGGCATGTTTTATATTGCCGAGGAGGCGATCAACAATGCCTGTAAGCACGCTGCGGCGGAGCAGGTTCGGGTGCGGCTGCTCAGGCAGAGTCACGGGGTGGAACTTGAGATCCAGGATGATGGAGTCGGGTTCAGTGTGGGTGCCGTGGACGAGCGCTATGAACAAAGTGGAAGTCTCGGGCTGGTGAATATGCGAGAGCGTGCCGAAGTCATTGGGGGGACATTACAGGTGCAATCCGATCTTGGCCGAGGGACGAAGATCACCTTGCTCGTTCCCTTTGAGGAGGGCGAGGACCCGGGTGTTGATGAATGAAACCAAAACCTGTTAACACGCATCTAATAGCGTGTTAATGGCCAGCCATTGCCTGACCTATTACAATTTACCTGCGCAGGAAAGCCTCAGCCTCGGCTGACTTTCCACGCGTGTTGGATGTACGTATCAGGAAGAGGAAATTATCTATGAAGAAAGAAAATATCATCATCATCGGTTCCGGCCCGGCGGGTTTAACGGCTGCGCTGTATACGGCCAGGGCAGAGCTTACACCCCTGGTCGTGACAGGAATGCAAATCGGGGGGCAGATTTCCCTCACAAATGAGGTGGAGAACTACCCCGGGTTTCCCGAAGGTGCCACGGGGCCGGAACTGGTTGAGAAAATGCAGAAGCAGGCGGAACGATTCGGCGCGCGCCTGATCATGGATGAGGTAACCGAAGTCGATCTGACGAGCGGTCCGCCTTTCCGTGTGAAAACGTACGGTGATGAATATGAGGCTGATGCTGTCATCATCGCGGTCGGCGCATCACCGCGCCGCCTGGAAGTGCCAGGGGAAGAGTCGATGATTGGCAAGGGCGTCTCGTTCTGTGCCACCTGCGACGGCTTTTTCTTCCGTGAAAAGGATGTTGTCGTGGTCGGCGGTGGGGACAGCGCGCTGGAAGAAGGCTTGTTCCTGACTCGCTTTGCGAGTCGTGTGCGCATCATTCACCGTCGTGATGAACTTCGGGCCGGAGAGGCTTTGAAGAAGCGTGCATTGGCCAATGAGAAAATCAGCTTCGTCTGGGATTCAGTCGTGGAAGAGATTCTCGGGGACGAAAAAGTCACGGGTGTACGCGTGAAGAATGTCAAGACCGGGGAGACGGAGGATCTGGAGACCGATGGCGTCTTTATCTTCATTGGTCATATTCCCCAGTCCACCCTGTTTGAAGAGCAATTGGAACTCGATGAACTTGGCTATGTGAAGACGGATGCAAGGATGATGACGAGCATTCCTGGTGTCTTTGCTGCAGGAGAAATCCAGGATCCGGTCTTCCGGCAAATCAGCACCTCGGTGGGGCAGGGAACGGCCGCCGCCATGATGGCGGAGCGCTGGTTGGAAGAGCAGGCGTAGCGACCGCTGTCCATGGATGCAAACAGGCCGTCCTGGTGACGGCCTGTTTGATTCTTCTGATGATCAATCAACATCGAGATCGAGTTCGCGTTGGAGGATGGGGAGCATTGCCTTGAGTGCGCGTGCGCGGTGGCTGAGGGAGTTCTTACGCTGCTTGGTCAGTTCGGCCATTGTAGCGTGTTCCTCTTCGAGATAGAAGATGGGGTCATATCCGAAGCCGTGCCGCCCCCGTTCTTCCGGAATGATGATCCCTTCGCAGACCCCTTCGGTTGTCCAGATGGCGCCGGCGGGGTCGGCAAGGACAGCGAGACAGCGGAAACGAGCCGTCCACGGAGGTGGAAAGCCGTACAGTTTCTCGAGCAGAAGGCGGCGACGGTCGGCATCGCTTCCGCCGGGACCTGCCAGACGGGCAGAGTGGAGCCCTGGCGCGCCCTTGAGGGCATCGACTTCCAGACCGCTGTCATCGGCAAGCGCAAAGACGCCGGCCGCAGCGGCAAATGCACGGGCTTTGATGGCAGCATTTTCCGCGTAGGTCTGTCCGGATTCGTGAATCGCAGGGACGACATCCAGGTCCGCTGCCGTGAGCAGGTCAAGCGGTACTTCTTCCAGCAGCGCTTGAAATTCGCGCAGCTTGCCAGGGTTGCCAGTGGCGATCATCAGGCCTGGTTTCATATGACTACTCGAATGGTACTCAAGCCGAAGCTGTGGGTAACAACCGATGAGGAAGCCCACATCTTGGGTACTACGCGGGCCGAAATGTAAGTTATGTTGCGTAAAACCTGTTTTTCTTGCTTCAACATGCTAATTATGTTATAATTTCCCAGCTATTTTGATAAATGTGTTGCCAGGTGGTGGAAACTGAATACTCGTTCCTTGTTGCGTCTGAATGTTGGATTCATCCTTCATGAACAAGCCGGATTCAGTCGCAACTTTGACTTTGATTATCCATCCGTGCAGATCGATGATCACGTCGAACTGTCTCATCTGCATGGCGCGGTTCGCCTCACCCGCACAACCCAGGGGGTGTATGCACAGGGACGATTACAAGCATATCATGAACTGGAGTGTGTGCGTTGCCTCGAGGCTTACGAGGAAACCCTCGTGGCTGATATCGAGGAACTCTTCTCGCTCCCGGGCGAGGAGGGAGATGATCCCTTACTCCAAATTTCCGAGACAGGCATCATGAACCTGGAGCCGCTTCTGCGAGAAAAATTCCTCGTCAGCGTGCCCATACAACCCCTCTGCCGCACAGATTGCAAAGGACTCTGTCCGGTGTGCGGGGCGAACCGTAATCAGGTTGATTGTGACCACAGGGAGAATGACATCGACCCCCGCCTGGCAGTGCTGCAATCGCTGCTCGAAGACTGATGTCGTCTTCCATGTCAAGCTAAGCTGTCCCGGGTTCGCCAGGATAGCAGGAGTGCGTGCATGAGCGTTTCCAACGACAGGTGGGATAAGAAAGAAGCGTTTGCCGTCTTGCTTGAGAAGGGGGATTACCAGGGGTTCATTACCCTGGATGATCTCATCACGGTCTTCCCCGAAGCGGAGGACTGTGAGGAACGCCAGGAACGGCTTCAGGCGTTCTTCCGCAATGCGGGCATTGAAGTGTTTGAGGACCTCTCACAGGTGCCGCCTCACTTGCAGCATGAGCAGGATCTGGAAGAAGAGACTCCCTTCGATCTGAGTGCGATATCCAGCGACGATACGGTCGGGCTCTATCTCAAGGAAATGGCGCGTGTCCCTCTCTTAAGCACGGAAGAAGAGGTCGATCTCGCCAAACGCATCGAGCGCGGCAATGAGGCCGAGGTCGAACTTCTTCGCCAGGACGGCAACTGCCCGCAGGAGCGAAAAACTGAGCTCAATGCGCTGGTGCAGGACGCCCGCGCAGCGCGCGATCATCTCATCAAAGCCAATACGCGCCTGGTTGTCAGCATCGCGAAGAAATACATCGGCCGAGGCGTTCCCTTCCTTGATCTCATCCAGGAGGGGAACCTCGGTTTAATGAAAGCGGTCGAGAAGTTTGACTACCACCGGGGTTACCGCTTCAGCACCTACGCAACCTGGTGGATTCGTCAGACCATCACCCGCGCCATTGCAGACCAGGGGCGCACCATCCGTGTGCCGGTGCATATGTCGGATCGCATCCGCCGTCTTTACAAGATTGCCCATCAACTCGAACAGGATAAGGGTCGCAAGGCCACCCCGGATGAAATTGCCGATGTCATGGACGTCGATTCACGTAAGGTCCAATGGATGATGCGCGTTTCATGGCGTCCGCTGTCCCTGGAGACTCCGGTTGGCGAAGATGAAGACACGGAGTTGGGATCGTTTGTGGAAGATGACAATACCCCAACCCCGACGCAAAGCGCCTACCAGAATATGCTTCGCGAGAAGATCGAGGATGTGCTTGGGACGTTGAGCCCGCGTGAAGCGCGCATCCTTCGTCTGCGTTTTGGTCTTCAGAATGGCCGTCCCTACACGCTTGAGGAGGTGGGGCAGAAGTTCGGCCTCACACGGGAACGGATTCGTCAAATCGAAGGGAAAGCACTCCGCCGGCTTCGCCATCCGCGCCGCTCACGACAACTGCGGGATTACTTGAGCTGACCCGAATTCAAAGAAACGAACTCCGACATGGACGCCCCGGCGTCCATGTTTCCTGTTCACGAGAGATGGCTCAATCCTTGCCAGGCAAAGCCTGCACGTGTTCCAGGAGGATTCGAAGTGCCTGTTCTGCTGAAGACCGCTTATTTGCGCGACGGTCTCCTTCCCAGTGGAAGCAGGATGCTTCTGATCCCTGATTACTACTCACGCCGATCCATGTGAGCCCCACCGGTTTTTCTTTTGTACCGCCACCAGGTCCCGCAATGCCCGTGATCGAGACAGCGATGTCCGCACCCAGGAGGTGCCGGACCCCCTCGGCCATCTCGACGGCAGTCTCTCCGCTCACGGCTCCTTGTTCAAACAGCGTTGATGCACGGACGCCGAGGATGTGTTCTTTCACCGCGTTGGAATACGCGACAACGCTGCCGAGAAAGTAGTTTGACGATCCGGGGATATCCGTCAGCATGTCGCTGACAAGGCCACCGGTGCAGGATTCGGCCGCAGCCACGGTCAAGCCCTTTCCGAGCAGGATATCCGCGAGATGGAGAACCGATTGTGTCGTCATGAGCCACCTTCGTGTATGCAGTCCGGTCATGCTGCTCTGGTCTCGCGAGGATGATACCATCATGGGCTGGGGGCAAGATAGGAATCGCATGGCACATCCGTAGTTGACACTGTCCCCCTGGTTCGGTATGCTTCCGCATGTGAACGTTTTTGAACAGCCTGACCAGCCGGTTCCCTACTGGACCGTCACGGCAATCACACGCTACATCCGGCAAAGCCTGGAGATGGATTATCGGCTCCAGGATGTGTGGGTGGAAGGGGAAGTGTCAAATGTCGGGCGACCGGCGTCAGGGCATCTCTACTTCACGCTGAAAGATGCCGATGCTTCGTTGCGGTGTGTCATGTGGCGTCCTCAAGCCGCAAAGCTTCCGGCTCTCCCGGTAAATGGCGACCTCGTGGAAGTGCACGGGCAGATCAGTGTCTATGAGGCGGGCGGAGCCTATCAACTGTACGCAGACCGGATCCGCCCCGCTGGTGAAGGTGAAGCATTCCAGGAATTTCTGCGTGTAAAGGCCTTGCTCGAAGAAGAGGGACTATTTGATCCCGCTCGCAAGCGTTCACTTCCTTCCTTTCCATTACGCATTGGTGTCGTTGCATCACCGACAAGTGCAGGATTCCGAGATGTTCTTCATGTGCTGGAACGGCGTTTCCCACTCGCAACAGTTGTGCTGGTCCCGACAGCCGTGCAGGGAGAACAGGCGCCTGCCCAGATCGTCTCAGCGATCGAGGCGATGAACGCTGCCGGAAATGTCGACATCCTCCTCCTCATTCGCGGTGGCGGGTCAGCGGAAGACCTGCGGGCATTCAGCACGGAAGAGGTCGTGCGGGCAGTAGCAGCATCCCGCGTGCCGACCGTCACAGGAATCGGACATGAAACCGATCTGGTGCTGGCTGATTACGCGGCGGATGTGCGTGCCCCCACCCCTTCGGCGGCTGCGGAAGTAGCGGTCCCGGATCAGCGGCTGCTCCAGCGGGAGATCGCTGACCACCGGATGATGATCCAGGAGTGGTTCCGGGAAGATCTGCGGACGCGTTCGATCCACCTTGAGCGAATCATCACCCGCCTCCATTCTGCCTCGCCAAAGGCCCGCATCGACAACGCACGCCAGCGTGTGGATGACAGGTTGCGGCAGCTTTCCATGTCCATGGATCATCATTTGACCTTGCGGCGCGGCGAGATCGGAACACTTCTGCGAACGCTTCAAGCGATTGGTCCGGCGGATGTGCTCGCTCGAGGCTATGCCATCGTCCAGCGCCGGGAGGACGGTGTCTTTGTTCGCTCCGTCAAGGATGTCAGCCCCGGCGTACGACTTACCGTGCGTGTGAGTGATGGCGTGTTTGATGCGGATATCCCTCCTGATGCGGCAGGCAACGGGAATCAAACGACCTGACGGGTCAGGCAGTTGCATGGATGCTTCTGACGCGCGACACGGGGAAGATGGTTACAATAGATATGAGGAGACGGCATGGCCAGGAAAAAGATTGACTCCATGAGCTATGAAGAAGCATTCAAGGAAATGGAAGAGATCGTCGGGCAGCTTGAGGATGGCGAGCTCCCCCTGAAAGAATCATTGGACCTGTATGAACGGGGTCAAGCTCTGGGTCTCCACTGCAGCACACTTCTGGAGAAAGCGGAACTGAAGCTCAAGCAACTTTCCCCGGATAAGGATGGCAACCTGATCGAGAGCGATTTCGTTCCCGACGAGGAGTAGCATTCATTGGCAGCAGTTATTTATAACCGGGTGCTCATTGGGGCGATCATCATCTGGATTCTTGTTCAGATTGTGAAAGTGCCGGTCGAATATTTCCGTACCGGGAAGTTGAACTGGGCGATTCTGTATCGCGCCGGGGGAATGCCTTCCTCCCATTCAGCTCTGATCGCGGCCATCGCGCATGGTGTCGGGTTAACGATCGGCTACGATTCACCCATTACGGCATTTGCCCTGGCTGTAGCGATGATTGTCATCTATGATGCAACGGGCATCCGCCGCCAGGCTGGCATCCATGCAGAAGTCATCAATAAAATCATTCAGGATTTACTTGAAGGACATTTCCCGAAGACCGAGAAGCTGATTGAGGTGCTGGGGCACTCCCCTCTGGAGGCCATTGTCGGCCTGATTATCGGGGTGATCTTCATGCAGCTCTGGCTGACCGGCTAGGCTGTCTCCTCGGGCTGCTGCCGGAATTTCCGCAGGAGAATGGCCGGCAATTGACGTGCTTCCGGCGCACGAAGCAGGAACGAACTCACCCAGTAAACCCCCACCCCTACCCCAATTCCCCCAATGGCTGCCGCAGCGGAGGATTGCCGGCCTGCTACGTGAAGCCAGCCGAGTACAGCCGCGCTCATCACGGCTGCGCCGAGAAGACTGGCCAACAGACCCGCGCGTACCTGGGCAAGATCCAGCCCCTGCAAGCGCTTCCGCATGATGAGGAGCAGCGCTCCTGCTTCAAGCGTCGTTGCGATGGAATTCGCCAGCGGGAGACCCCCGTGCGGCATCAAACCCCACCGCGTAAAGAGAGAAGCAAGAGCGATGCTCAGAATAGCATTCAGGCTCATTGCAGCAATACCCACCAGTACGGGTGTACGGGTATCATTCATCGCGTAGAATGCCCGGGTGATAATCTCCAGCACCGAATGGGATAGGAGACCGGCAGCATACCAGAGCAGCGCCCAGGAGACCATGGCCGTCGAATCAATATTGAACTCCCCACCCTGGAAGAGGAGGGCGACGATGGGCTCGCGCAGCAGGAGCAGTCCCAGGCTGGCGGGGAGGGCTAGAAACACCAGGCCGCGCAGGGTAACCATAAACGACGCGCGCAGTTCGTCCAGCCGGTTTGTCGCTGCCTGTTCAGAGAAGGTGGGGAGCGCAGCGATGGCAATGGCCTGGGCGATGACGATTTCCGGCATCAGCATCAACTGAAAGGCAAATGTGATGGAAGAGAGACTGCCCTCCGGAAGCCCTGAAGCGATGATGGTATTAATGAGGAAATTCAATTGCACGACAGCGACACCGAGCAGACGGGGAGCCATCAGTCGTCCGACGGTTCGGACAGCGGGGTTATCCAATCCGAAATCCAGGACAATTTCAGGCTGGAGTTTGAGCAATGTCGGAATCTGGATGAGAAGATGCAGCAGTGATCCGAGTACGCTTCCCCATGCCAGGCCGTACACGCCAAAGCGCGGCACGAGGGCGAATAGACTGAAGATGGTCCCCAGTCGGTAGGCTGCAGGAGCAAGCGCAGGAGCGGCGAAACGCTGGCGGGCATTCAGCACACCCATCCACAGGCCGCTCACGCTGAAAATGACCGGTGAGAGAAGCATGATGCGAAGCAGGTCGATGGTACGTTGAATTTGTTCGGGATCGTCAAATCCCGGCGTCAGGACGCGTGTGACCAGCCAGGGAGCAGTCGCCCATGCAAGCAAGGACACAACGGCAACCGCCGCGATCACCAGCCATAGAATCGATGAGGCAAGACGCCAGGCGCCCTTCATATCGTCACGGGCGAGGAATGCTGTGAAGGTGGGGATGAAGGCCGAAGCAAGCGCCCCGCCAGCCATCAGATTAAAGAGGATTTCGGGAATGCGGTTGGCGGCATAGAATGCATCGATGGACGCGCTGGTCCCAAAGGCGCGGGTGATAAGGATCTGGCTGAGGAGGCCCGTAAGGCTGGAGAGCGCCATGCCAACCATGACGATGCCAGCCGCCCGGGCGATCTGCCGGTTGGCAGAAGGTGTAGTTTTACTCACAGAACGCGATTATACAGGAATGTCGCACACTCTGTGTAACTGCCCTTCCCTGAGGACAATTGTGGAAGACGGCAGGAATGCAAGAAGGTTGTACAATACATCTATCTTTGCTCAGCCCAATCGCCCGTCACAGGATAACGAAGGACTGCGAATGACAGAAGACCGCCATGGTTTTACCGGTGAACTTCGACTGGGTCGTGACCTGACTGGCAGCACACAGGTGCTGGTGCGAAGCCTCACGATCATCATTGGGCTGGTCCTGGTTTTATCCGATACAGCCTACACCCTCTCCAATGCACGGACTGCGTGGGCATCGCTCGTGGTGTTGGCTGTCTTAGGACTGACGCTTCCCAATATCATTGAGTTGCTGGGAGGAAGCGGCGAGAGATCCACTACATTTCTACTCATCACTGACACGCTCGGGAAATGGATAGGGTTTTCAGCGGGTTGGTCGATTTTTGCTGGGTACGCGGTGCTGTCCGCAATCTTCCTGCGCAGCGCATCCATTGTATTGCTTCCCTATCTTGGCCTGATAGGCGTGCTTGCTGTTCAGGCTTCAGCCGCCTTAGTCCTTCTCATCATTCTTAATGAAGTTTTCCAGATTCTTCCCCGTCAGCGATGGATCCGACCGCTTGTCCTGATTTGTGGAACAGGCTTATTCTTTGCAGTTCTCAGCGTCCTCCCCGCTGCAAATATCGGTTTTGTGCGTGAATATCAGTCTCCAGCCCCGAATTTCCTGCGTGCCGCCGCGTTACTGGTACTTGGTTTTGCTGCGATGGAGGAGATTTTATCTCTCCGGCATCGCATACGGGAACCGGAACGTCATATGCGGCCTGCACTCATCCAGACCGGGATCGCTCTTGTCGTCTTCTTTATGGTATTCCCGCTTCTCCTGGGTGCGACCGGCAGCGGGATGGTGGCTCTCTCGGAAGGGGGGATCACGCAGGTTGTGGTGCAGGAAGGCGCGTTCCCGACCTGGCTTGTACGCAGCATGAGCAGCTTGCTCCTGCTGGCGGCCGGAGCGCTGAGTACATCCGCCGCAGTTCGCCAGTTCCAGCGTTTGATTCTGGCAGGAGCCTTTCCCCCCGTGATGAGTCGGAGCATGCGGCCATTCCGCATGCCGCCGCTGGTCTATGCCGGAACGGCGGCGCTGGTGCTGCTTGCGCTTGTCCTGATTCCCCTCACCATCGCGCTGGAGGTAGCCGCGGGGTTGTTCCTGCTCCCGCTGCTTATCCTCAATATCGCGGCCATTCATAGTCGTCAGACGGAGCCGGAGAGGCGGCGGCCTTTCGAGACACCTTTTTATCCGGTCATTCCACTTGCCGGGATTGCCCTTGCGCTATCCCTGTTTCTGGCCCTCTCACTAACGGGCGCTGGACTGGTGCTGGCCTGGCTGCTTGTCGGACTGCTGTACTATGTTTTCTATGCCCGGACTGAGATGGTGGAGGCACAGGAAGGGCTCCTTGTATTCCGGCGCGAACCCCATCAACCAAAACCAGAGGGAGCCTACCGAATTCTTGTACCCATCAGCGCGGGGGTGGAACGTCATCTGCTGCTGGAGATGGCGTCTTCACTGGCGGAAGGCCTTCACGGGGAGGTGATCCCTCTGCAGGTGATCCCCATGGCGGATCCGCTCGCCGTCGAGGAAGGGCAGCGTATCGCGTATGAACGGAACACGCTCTTTCAATGGTCCACGCGTGATCTTGCCAGGCCGGGGGTGATCACGTCACCGATCACGCGGCTTGCGCGCAGCATTCCTGACGGGATCCTCGATACGGCAGCGGAAGAGGATTGCGATCTCATCCTATTGAGCTGGTCCATCAGAGGAGATGACTCAAACGCCCGTCTGGGCCGCATCCTGGATCCTGTTGTGCGCGGTGCGACCTGCGATCTCGCTGTCGTGGCGTTTCAGCCGGAACAGCTCCAGCGCCGAGCGGAAGCGATCGAGGCTATGCAGGCGGATGGCGTTGAGGAGCCGGGTGAAACGAAGTTTTCCCTCAAACGAATCCTGGTTCCAACAGCCGGAGGTCCGCACGCTCCACTTGCGACACGCCTGGCTCTCATCCTGGCGCGGGAGTACGATGCACAAGTTCATTCTGTCTACGTGACCAGTTCCAACCCGACCGAGGATGAGGTATCAGCCGGCCGGGAGCGGATTGTTTCGACCCTTGATTGTATGCGTGGGGAAGCGGAGGAACTCGGGCTCGAGGGAGATAACGAGTCGGGTCTCGAGCGCTTCCTCACGGAAAGCCAGATTATCCCCGCCAACAGCATCGTAGAGGGCATCGTCGCTGCGTCCGAGTCAAGCGATTTAGTCCTCATTGGTGCGTCTGAAGAGAGCCTTCTCGACCAGGTCATGTTTGGAACGCTTCCAGAACAGGTGGCGCGCGAGGCAAGTGCACCGGTTGCCATGGTCAAGCGCTACCAGGGACTGCGGCGGTTCTGGATCCAGCGAGTGTGGGACACAATCTACGAGGCAATCCCGACTCTTTCGGGGCCGGAGCAGTTGGCCATTTACAAGCAAATCCACCGTCAGGCCCGCCCCGATGTTGACTTCTTCATCATGATGGGGCTTTCCGCCCTGATTGCTACCTTCGGGCTGTTGCAAAGCAGCAGTGCGGTCATTATCGGCGCCATGCTGGTTGCTCCGCTCTTCACGCCGCTGATCGCGTTGAGTATGGGTATTGTTCTGGGTAACATTCGCCTGCTGCGGCTGGCTGTCGAAGCGGCTGTCAAGGGCGTTGCTGTAGCGGTGGGTGTGGCGACGTTGATCACCGCGCTGTCTCCCTTGAAACTGGGGACCGCCGAGATTCTCGCCCGCACGCAGCCGAACCTGTTCGATCTGGCTGTGGCGCTTGCATCGGGCATTGCCGGTGCCTATGCCGTTGCGCGTAAAGATGTGGCCACCTCCCTCCCGGGAGTCGCGATTGCGGCGGCATTGGTTCCCCCGCTCAGCGTCATTGGGATTGGATTGGCGATGGGAGATATGGACATTGCAGGAGGAGGAAGCCTTCTCTTCGCAACCAACATGATTGCCATCACCTTTGCCGGCGCCATTACGTTCTTACAGCTTGGCTTCCGGCCTACATCCCGGCGGGAGGGTGAGGCACGCTTGCGCACAGCCTTGCAGACGTCAATCCTGCTGCTTGTCATCATCTCCATTCCCCTGGCGAGTGTGTTTATCAGCACAGTGCGCGAGTCGGGAATCGAGCAGATCCTGGATGAAGCCCTGGTGACGTATTTTGAGGCGGACGAAGCCCTGGACCTCGTCGACTTCACTTTCACTCCCGTCAACGGGAGTGTGGAGATCCACGTTACCTGCTATGTCGAGGAAGATCTCGGTGCGCAGGTGGCTGCAGACCTCCAGCAGGTGCTATCCGAAAGGCTGGATGATGATGTCCTGTTGACGGTCACAGCCATCCCGGTCCAGCAAGTCGAATTGCCGTAGCGCAGGGTTGTCCAGGATGTTGAACAGGAATCTAGAGAGCCAGGGACGCCGACCCTGGCTCTCGCTTTAAGGAGGAGAAGAAGAGATTCCGCCCTTCTGTAGGTACTATACTTGAAGGTAAAAATGAGAACAGGACTGCAACCTGACGGGAAACCTACGGAAAGCCTACGCTTTGACCGTGGAACCTGCGCATGCCCCGTTTGGATTCGTAGAGGTTCTCAACCTTGGATTGACAATCATGATGTGGATTGATTGGATAACTGCACTTCTCCCCATTCTCATCATGCTCCTTGTGATGTTGCGTTTTCAGTGGAGCGCTTCGCGCGCGGGTGCGCTCGGGTGGTTCAGCGCGGTCACCATTGGATTTATCCACTTTGGATTGGATGGCGAGATCCTCGCCTGGTCGCAGGCAAAGGCTTTCTTCCTGGCATTGGATGTTCTCCTGATTGTCTGGGGGGCTTTTTTCCTTTATCGTGTCGCAGATGAAGCAGGGAGTATCGAGCTCATCCGGCAATGGATGCCCTCTCTGACAAATGATCGAGGCATGCAGGGCTTATTGATTGCCTGGGCGTTTGCGTCGTTTCTTCAGGGCGTTGGAGGATTTGGAGTCCCTGTGGCTGTCACGGCTCCCCTCCTCATCGGTCTGGGTTTTTCGCCGCTAACTGCCGTCGTCGCGCCCTCGATAGGCCATGCCTGGGCAGTGACGTTCGGATCATTGGCCTCTTCTTTCCAGGCATTAATTGCGGCATCCGGTATGACAGCCGAAGAGCTTGCTCCTCTCAGCGCGCTATTGCTTGCCATTGCGGGTTACGCATGCGGCATTGCGGTTGCTGCCGTCATGGAGGGCAGAGAGGGCGTAACCCGGCTGGCACTCCCCATCATCTTGATGGGGACAGCGATGGGTGCAGCGCAGTACGCAGTCGTGACCAACGGTCTCTGGAATCTGGGGGGAATGACAGCGGGCCTGGCGGGTCTGCTGATGGGCGTCCTGCTTTCTCGTTTCTACCCTGGCTCACAGAGACCAACACCATCCACCGTTCGCATCAATGCAGGATGGGCATTCTTTCCCTATCTTCTGCTGATCTTCTTGACACTGGCTGTGCAATTCCTTCCATTCCTTCGCTCCGCGTTAAGTACCATCACAATTCAGGGGAGCACACCACAATTGGAAACTACGCTCGGATTTGTGACGTTGCCAGCAGAAGGGAAACCCATCCCCCTTTTGCGTCACGCCGGAGCGATCCTCGCCAGCACAGCGCTTGTCAGTTATGGTGTCTTCCGCCTGAAGGGACAGATCAACAACGGAGGGCTGCGCCGCATCATATCGGACACCGTCCGGAAAGTGATGCCGTCAAGCATGGCCATTGTTGCCATGGTCTCGATGGCCGTGGTCATGGCTCACAGCGGGATGACACATGCCCTCGCAGCAGGGCTGGCATCACTTGCAGGGGTTGTTTTCCCCTTCATCTCCGTCTGGATTGGGGCATTAGGCGCCTTCATTACCGGGTCCAATACCAATTCCAACTTCATTTTTGCGCTTCTCCAGCGTGAGACTGCATCCATCCTGTCTCTTCCAGTTTCTCTGATCCTGGCGGCGCAAACGACGGGAGCGGCACTCGGATCGATTGTCTCGCCGACGAAGGTCGTTGTTGGTGCGAGCACGACAGGTCTGCGTGGCAGTGAGGGAAAGATTATTCGTGTTTTAATGCGGTACATGCTGCCCATGTTGGTGGTGATGGGCATGCTGGTGGCAGGGATGGTGTTGTTGTGAAGCCAGACTCGGGAAATACTGGCAGGGAAGGTGTCGCTAGACGATGGCTTGTGCCGCTGGCATTTCTCCTGGTGATGGTCGCCTCATGGTTTCTGAATGTGCCCTTTTCCCATCAGGATGCTTCCCGCCCTATCCTGCTTGTGCTCATCACGCTTGGGATGCTGTCAACCATGATGACACGGTGATTCACCGTGTAATCCAATTGCCGGAAACAAGCAGTGTTGTAGAATGTGGATATGACAGATATTCATGTACTGACCACACTGCCTTTTACAAAAGAACAGATGGAACGGCTGCAGGCTGTTTCCCCGCACATCGTTCTTCATTCCCATCCGACCCGGAACGCTGAGCAAATCCCGGAAGACATTCTCGAGGAAACCGAGATTCTCTATACACTGACGACTCTGCCGGATCCGAACATGATGCCGAATCTGAAATGGATCCAATTCCATTTTGCCGGCATCGACCATGCCATCGAACATCCCCTCATCCAGCAAGCCGTGAAAGTGACAACACTCAGCGGCGCTGGCGTTCCCCAGTTAAGCGAATTCGCCGTCATGGCCATCCTCGCGCTGGGCCATCACTTGCACACGATGATGCGGGCAGCGCCTGAAGAACAATGGGCGGATGGTCGCAACAAGCGCTTTTCTCCTCTCGAATTGAAGGGGAGCACCGTGGGTATTGTCGGGTATGGGAGCATTGGAAGAGAAATTGCACGGTTGGTTCGGACCTTCGGGGCAGAGGTGCTGGCTACCAAACGAGATTTACGCACCCTGGAGGATGCTGGATACCAGCTGGAAGGACTGGGTGATCCTCAAGCTGAAATTCCCCGCCGTCTCTATCCACCCGAGGCCCTGGGATCCATGGTCTCCGAGTGTGACTTTGTCGTTGTTACCGTGCCGCTGACGGATGATACACGCGGACTGATTGACGGGCGTATCTTCAAGAAGATGAAGACAAGCGCTTATCTCATCGACATTTCCCGTGGCGGGGTTGTCAACCAGGAGGACCTCCTCAAAGCATTGACAGAGGATGAATTGGCTGGTGCGGCACTCGATGTGTATCCAGGGGAACCACTGCCCGCCGACAGCCCGATGTGGAAATCCGACAAACTCATCCTGACACCGCATATTTCCGGCAACTCTCCTCACTACATGGAACGGGCGGTGACCCTGTTTGCCGAGAACCTGCAGCGCTACGTTACGAACCGCCCCCTCATCAACGAATTCAACCCAGATCGAGGTTACTAGCATGTCGCTGGATCACACTCTAAAGGGAGTCATTTTTGATTTAGGCTGGACACTCATTCACTTCGATGGGGTTTGGAATGACGTCTTGGATGAAAGTAATCGTGCACTTGCTCGATTTCTTCATGAACAGGGTTTTCCTATCGAGTACGAGGCCTTCCTGGATACATATGGCGAACGCAAGTTGGAGAGCTACCGGAAGCGCTCGAAGGACAATGTCGAGCGGACGACCGAATCGGTCGTTCGCGAGGTAATGGCGGCTTTTGGATACGAAGAGCAGGCAGATGAGCTCATTCGTGGCGCGGTGGAGGCATTTTACCGTGTGAGTGAGATGAGATGGGAGCCCATGCCGAGGCTGCATGAGGTTCTTGAGCGCATTCGAAATGCCGATCTCCGCATTGGGATGATTTCCAATGCTGGCGATGTGCAGAACGTGCATCGCCTCATCAGCAACGCTGGCATGGACATGGCGCAGTTTGACCCCTTGCTTGTGTCTGCTGCAGTGGGGATCCGGAAACCGGCACCGGAAATATTCCAGATGGTGCTGGACTCCTGGGAAGTCTCACCCCGGGAAGTGGTCATGGTCGGCGACATGCTTGGCGCGGACATCATCGGGGCACAGCGCGTGGGCATGCACAACATCTGGGTAACGCTGGATGCGGACCATGAGGAAAATCATCAATTCAAGCATGCCATTACCCCCGAGTTTGCCGTCGAAAACCTGCATGACGTATTGGACATTCTTTCCTATCTTCACGGTCAGCCGATCTAGTTGGTGATGCTGGTTCATAGGAAGAGGGAGGCCTGGACAGGCCTCCCTTAGTTTACCAGGGGCTGACTGTTTTCGAGAGATTGTCCAGCTCTTCTTCAATCATGCGGAGCACCAGTTGATCCAGGCTGAGGACGCTGTAGTCCTCGACATGGTGGGTTGTATCATCGCCCGGTGCGCCTCCCGCTCCATAGGTGAGAAAGAGGAACTTGCCGCCGCTGATCTGAGCAAGCTGGCGGAAGATATACTCTCCCTGGTCGTCCAGTCCGCTAGACGCGAGGGGGAAGATTTTAATTCCCATCTCTGCCGCGTAAAGGACTTCTTCTGCGTAGTCGTAATCGTTACCGTAGTCGAGGTGGGGAGGAGCATCAGCTATCAGAAAGATCAGGCGGATGCAGTCTCCCGACCGCCACTCGGGGAGATGCAGCGCATCGTGCAGCCCTTCGTTGAGGCTCTCGGGATAATCGCCGCCTCCAGAAGCCATCACGGCGGAAAGCTCGTCGACGAATTGGGAAACATCCGGCGTGAACTCAAGCGTCCGGCTGACAAAAGCGTCACCTCGATCGCGGTACACCGTCATGCCATAACGCACATCCATGTCCGGGTTCAAATCCTGAATGCTCTCGGCAATGCGGATCATGTTCTCCTTGAGTTGTAGAATTTCATCTGACATGCTTCCGGTGGCGTCGATCAAGAAATGGACGTCGATCCGGATAGCCTGTTGTTCTCCGTCCGCGGTGAGCATCACGAAATGCGCGCGGGAAGTGCGATCTGCTTCTTGTGAGGTTGATTGTCCATCCTTCTCAACCTCAATGACAAAGGTCTCGGTTTCCTCCAGGCCATACACGGCGGGGAAGAAGAGCACCTGCCCGGACGAGGTGGTTTGCAGCTCGGCTACAGTACCTCCTTGCGGACGATGGATGCGGACAGACGCCCCCAGGACGGGAAGCCCGTTCTGATCGCGAATCGTAATGACATGGCGTTCGCTGACATCCAGATCGTGCACAGGGATCCCCCATTGGATAAATTGCTGACGGTAGAGGAGGTAGTCATCCCACTCGGCATTGTCGTCGACGCTGCCTGCGCGCAGATTGGGCGCTTGAGAAGCTCCCGTTTCTGCACGCGGTGCCTCATCACCGGCCGTGTGTGGAGCGCTGTCGCTTTCTTCGAGCATAGGTCCGGCACCGAGGCTTTCAACGGTTTCGTATGCGACGGAGTCGCTGGACCAGCCCTCGGACGAATCCCAATTAATCCAGCCGGATTCCGTCCGGGGCCTGGCGAAAAGGGAACAAGCGGCAATGGCGGCGGTGGACAGAATGAGAAGAGTGTTTCGGGCGATTGAATGCGTTTTCATGTGAGGCTCCCTTCTTGACAGCGCTGGTTTCTGGTAATAGGACGATAAATAGCCTCCTGGGGTTCCAGGATCCATCCAGAACGATGCCGGTGGTTGACAGCCTGATGAATTTGCGGATAATAGGGGCATAGCAAGAGAAGACAGCGACGGAGAAAAGTACGCGGATCGCAACTTGCCAGAGAGACCGGAGCGAGGCTGCAACTCCGGTTCAAGGGACATCCGCTGAAGTTCCCTCCCGAGTCGCCCATGGGAACGCCGGAAACGGCCAGTAGTATGGGACGGAATCCCACCGTTATCAGGGAAGCCGATCGCTGCATATGCAGCCGTCGGAATGAGGTGGGCTGAAACAGCCAACAAGGGTGGTACCGCGGGAATCGTCCCGTCCCTTCGTGGACGGGATTTTTATTTCAATCCGCACTGCTGTGCTGTAGGAGGACGAATGCTCAAGCGATTGGAAGCGCTCAAGGAGAAAGCCCTCGCGGAGCTGGAAAGCATCCATCATGAAGAAGCACTCAAAGCATGGAAAGTGACCTATCTTGGCAGGTCAACCGAGTTGAGTGACATCATGACGGCCATGCGCTCACTCTCTGACGAGGAGCGACCACTGATTGGACGCAGGGCAAATGAAGTGAAGCAGGCCATGCAAAAGGCGTTCGAAGCGCGCGAGCAAGACATCCATGCCCGCGCTCTGACTCAGGCGCTGCAGGAGAACCGGCTTGATGTGACACTGCCGGGCAGAAGCGTGCCAGCCGGGCGGCTCCATCCCGTCACAAGGACCATGCGGGAGATTTATCAGATTTTTGCTGAGATGGGGTTTCAGATTTTCCGTTCCAGCGATGTCGAACTGGATGAAATAAACTTCCAGGCGTTGAATATCCCGCCGCATCATCCTGCGCGGGATATGCAGGACACGTTCTATATCGATGATGGACGCGGTATGGACAGCGACGCTGTCCTGCTGCGAACGCATACATCACCCGGGCAGATCCGAGCGATGCGGGAGATTACGTCAGAATTTCCCGATGACCCTCCTGCGATTCGCATCATTCTGCCAGGGATGTGCTACCGCTATGAGCAGATTAGTGCCCGCTCCGAAATTCAGTTCACGCAGGTGGAAGGTCTTGCCGTGGGGAAGAACATCCACTTCAGTGATTTGAAAGGTACGCTGACCGATTTCGCGCGGCGCATGTTCGGTCAGGGTGTAAAGACCCGTTTCCGGGCAGATCACTTTCCCTTCACGGAACCGAGCGCTGAAATGGATGTGGAGTGTTTCCTTTGTGGAGGTGTGGGCTGCAACGTGTGCAAACGCACAGGCTGGCTGGAAATTCTCGGCTGCGGGATGGTGCATCCGGTTGTGTTGCAGAACGGTGGCTATGATCCCGAGGTGTACAGCGGCTTTGCCTTCGGAATGGGTCCGGAGCGTATTACGATGATGCGCCACCGGATCGATGACATCCGGAATTTCTGGACGAATGATATGCGTTTCCTGGAGCAATTCTAAACGGCTGGCTGCATTCCTTGCAGCAGGCCCGGGGCTGGAGGACATTCCATGAAAGTGCCTGTTTCGTGGCTGAAAGAATATGTGGATATTGATATCTCGGTAGAAGAACTGGCGAAGCGTTTGACCCTGGCGGGTCTTGAAGTGGAGGCAGTTCATTACGTCGGCCTGCCGATGCCGGAGAGTCAAAGGCAGGATTATAAGCGGTCGGGTATCCGTTGGGATCCTGAGAAGATCGTGGTTGGCGAGATCCTCGAAGTGCGACCACATCCGAATGCGGACCGGCTCGTGTTGTGCGATCTGGATGATGGCGAGCGAGTTCACCAGGTTCTGACAGGTGCTCCGAATTTGTTCCCCTACAAGGGCGCAGGGCGCATGGATCCTCCACTCAAGGTTGCTTATGCGCGCGAGGGCGCCAGCATCATTGATGCCTATACGCCGGGTGATCAGGTGGTCACGCTGGAGCGGCGTAAAATCCGCGGCGTGGAGTCCTATTCCATGGCCTGTTCGGAACGGGAGCTTGGCATCTCCGACGAACATGAAGGAATCATCATCATGGACATGGATGCCGCTCCCGGTACACCGCTGGTTGATATTCTCGGGGATGCTGTCCTGGATATCGCCATTACGCCGAACATCGCCAGGGATACGAACATCATTGGTGTTGCGAGAGAAGTTGCGGCTATCACCGGAGCGACGTTGAAGCTTCCGTCTTTTGACCTTGTGATGAATGGTCCAGACATGGAAACGATGGCTGGACTGGAGATCCGTGAACCTTCGTTGAATCCCCGCTTCACGCTCGGGTTGATCCAGAATGTGGAGATAAAACCGAGTCCGTACTGGGTGCAGATGCGGCTTCGTCTGGCAGGGATGCGGCCGATCAACAATATAGTTGATGCGACGAACTACGTGATGCTGGAAGTTGGTGAGCCGCTACACGCCTTTGACTATGACGTCCTCTGCAAGCGCGCCGGCGGCAAGCCAACCATTCTGACCCGGCAAGCCGAGTCGGGAGAGATGCTCACCACGCTTGATGGCATCGAGCGGCCGCTGGATCCATTCACCGTGCTGGTTTGTGATGAGGCGGGTGCGTTGTCGATTGCCGGCGTGATGGGTGGGCTTGAGTCCGAGGTGACGGAAAGCACGCGCAATGTTCTGCTTGAAGGCGCGGCATGGAACTTCATCAACATCCGCCGTACATTGACATCCCAGCGGCTGGATTCGGAAGCATCCTACCGCTTCTCACGTGGCGTGCATCCCTCCCTGGCAATGCAAGGTCTCAAGCGAGGTTTGTACTGGATGCATGCCTGGGCGGAAGGCACCATCGCGAACGGATTGCTGGACGAGTATCCAGCACCGCCTGAGGCAGCGGTTGTGACCATCACGGCGGAGGATGTGAAGCGATGGCTCGGGGTGTCGCTTGATCCTGAGGAAACGATCGACATCCTCAAGCGCCTGGAGTTCACGGTCAAAAAGAAAGGGAACACGCTCACTGTCACTGCACCAGACCATCGTATGGATATCGGCACTGGCGTCATTGGCAAAGCCGATGTGATGGAAGAAATCGCACGCGTCTATGGCTACGATCGTCTTCCCGAAACACGCCTGGCGGACGATCTTCCAATGCAGCGAGGGAACCTGGTCCAGGAGCGCGAAGAGCGGGTTCGAGACATCCTCACTGCACTCGGACTGCAGGAAGTCATGAGCTATCGCATGACCACGCCGCAGAAGGAATCCCGGTTATACCCGGATGGCAAGGATGCCCCGGAGCTGCATGTTCGGCTCGCCAATCCCATCAGCGCGGATCGGACCGTGATGCGGCGCAGCTTGTTGGGAGGGATGCTTGAGATCCTGGAGCGGAATGCCCGTGTGCGTTCCCGGCTGGCGATCTTTGAGATTGGACCCGTTTTCCATCCGCTGGAAGGGGAAGCGCTGCCGGAAGAACCCCTGATGTTGTCCATCGCTCTGACCGGACAGCGAGAGGATATGTCATGGAAACAGAATGAGCCTGTCGGCATGGATTTCTTCGATTTGAAGGGCATCCTGGAGGAACTCTTCCGGCGTGTGCATCTGGAAAATGTGATGTTTTCTCCGGTTGATCACCCCACGTACCACGACGGCCGCGCTGCACTGGTACAGGTTGACGGTGAGTCCATCGGGGTCATTGGCGAACTGCATCCGTTTGTCCGCGATGCATATCCGGCACTTCCTGAGACACCTATTCTACTGGGCGAACTCAGACTTCTCCCGATTCTGAAGGAACAGCGCACACTGTTTGACATCGAGTCGGTGCCCAGTTACCCGCCTGTGCTTGAAGATCTTGCCGTTGTGGTTGACGATCACTTCGAGGCAGCCGCAGTCGAGGAAGTCATCCGAAAGGCTGGCGGAAAACTTCTGGTGGATGTGCGTCTATTCGACCTGTATCAAGGGGAACAGATTGACGCCGGGCAGAAGAGCCTTGCTTACGCTCTCACCTATCAGTCTCCGGACAAGACCCTTACGGACAAGGCAATTGCCAGGGTCCGAAAGAAAATCATCCGGAGCCTGGAGAAGGAACTTGGTGCAGCTCTGCGAGCCTGATGACTAGGTAACGAGCGAATCCGCCTTCGCAATGACAAGGGTGGCGAGCTGGGCCACAATCATCAGCAGGTCGTGATCGTCCTCTGAGAACGGCGCGTCGGCAGATTTGTTGACCGCTTCAATGACACCAAGAACACGCTGGTCGTCCACCAAGGGGACACAGGCCAGCGTGTTTGTCTGAAAACCAAACGTTTCATCGACTTGTGGGTAGAACCGGGGATCGGTATGGACGTCCTTCACGATGATCGGCGTGCGGGTGGCGGCAACCCATCCCGCAATGCCCTTGCGCGGGGGAAGGCGGAACCCGATGAGTTCATGGCGCGATGTGCCATGAACGACAACAAACACCAGTTCATCGGTGTCTTCATCGAGCAGGAGGAGCGAGCCGTCCTCTGCGCCGACAGCCTGCAAGCCGGCGGAGAGAACCTGGTCCAGCAGCATAATGACATCACTCTCCGGGTTGATGTTCGGGATGAGTTCCTGGAGGGTGCTAAGCGCCCGCAGTGAAGTGCGGAGGGCGTCAATCTCGGTTCTCAATTGACGGTTTTCATCCCGGAGGCGCGTGACTTCCATCTGGAGGGAACGAAGGGGCGATTGAGAGTCCATATTCACCTCGGCCATGCAGGGAGACAGCTTAACCTTACCTCAAAGTTGTTGGAAAAGAAAACGCCCTTCCAACAGGAAGGGCGTCAGTGCTTATACCCCTGAGGTTCAGCGAACGACCACATTCGCCGCCTGCCGACCGCGCGGATTCGATACGACATCGAATTCGACGGCCTGGCCTTCTTTGAGTTTCTTGTAGCCATTCATGTCGATGGCGCTGTAGTGGACGAAGACATCCTCGCCGTCCTCACAGCCAATAAAACCATATCCCTTGAGGGAATTGAACCATCGCACGACACCCTGCTGCCGGTCTGCCATTGCTTTGCATGCCTCCTTGTGGATGTTTCCCGCAATGCTCGACAAACAACATTGCCCGGCAAGTCGTTCCCGACGAAGGGGATCCTCCGTGCCTGCATTGTCGTTGCCGCGGCATGGTATCATGCTGGCTATACAGCGTCAATATGACAACCTTCCATACTCGAAGCGGAGAGGAAACAACGATGTTGACGATCTATTTCTCATGCTCTTTGACAGGCGGACGAGATGACGAGGCAGTATACGCGCGCATCGTTGAACACCTCCAGGATCAAGGTGTGGAAGTACCGACTGCGCATCTTGCCCATCCGGACGTGATGAGCGACGAACGAGTCGTCCTACCGGAAGAGGTGTACCAGCGTGACATGGCCTGGCTTGAAGAATGTGACGCTGTGGTTGCGGAGGTGAGCACACCTTCGCATGGTGTGGGGTATGAAATTGCCACTGCCCTGGAGTGGGGAAAACCTGTATTATGCTGCTATGCAGAAGGTCGTCCTGTGTCGAAGATGCTCCTCGGGAATAAGCAACCCGGAATGCAGGTGGCGGCATACCGCACCGTCGAGGAGGTTCTAGCCATCGTCGACCGTTTTCTCGGAGCGCTCCGGAGATAGGCCTCACCCTGCCAGGAGGACCTCGGCTCCTGTTTCCTGTTTGAGATGTTCAACAAACTGATCCAATTCCTGCGTGTTGAAACGGCTCCGTTCCCCGGCAGGTTTGCCAAGAACAATCGTCTCCGTTTTCAGTTCTTTGACCACGCTGGGAAGGATGTCGCGCAGAACCCCGCAGCGCACGACCGTCGTGGTCTTGACTCCCTCACGTTCCGCCTTTTCGGCAGCCATGCTCATCAGGAATTCGCCCATATTGGAGAGTTCTTTCTCGACATCGACCAGCATCGCAGACGCCGTCTTGTCGAGGAAGGAGCTGTCCGCTACATAGAGAAAAGCGAGCGGCTCACCGGTTTCTTTTGCGAGTTGGATGGCGATGTTCTGCGTGGTAGTGCTTTCTCCACCGCCGCGCGTGGCACACAGAATCATGTTCCTCCTCCTAGTAGCGCACCAGCAGCCAGATGGATGCCAGTACGAGTGTGGCAGCCGTGACAATCACGCCGTCACGGGCAAAGCGTTTGAAACTGAGACGGTATCCTGCCTGGGCCAGCAGGCCCACAGCGACGATGTTGGGGGCTGAACCAAGGATGGTCGCGTTGCCCCCAAGATCGGCTCCAAGGACCAGTGCCCAATACACGATGCCGCTGGATTCTGCCCCGGGGATCATGCTGGTGAGGAAATCGGCGACCGGGAGCGCAGCGACAGTGAAAGGGATATTGGCGACGATGGCGGATGCAATCGCGGAGACCCAGGTTGTCAGCAATGCCGCACGATCGGCGTTCTGCCCGGCGACCACAGCGATGCGCGTGGCGAGCCACTGAATTGCACCGGTCGCTTCCATGCCGCCAACCACGATGAAAAGACCGATGAAGAAAAGCAGTGTGGTCCAGTCGACCTCACGGATCATGCGGCTCATGTCGGGCCGAACCCACGCAATCAGCAGCGCTGCCCCGCTGAAAGCAACGACGCCGGGCGGCATCTCGAATTGATCCGCCACGACGAACCCGATGATGATGAGGAGACCGATCACACCGGCCTTGATGAGCGTATCTCTGTTGCGGATATCTGCGTCCGCACTGAGTTTCTCCACGAGCACAGAGGAGCTCTCGTTTTTCTGTTCAGCGAATTCGGAGCGGTATAGGAGCCAGACGATGAGGATGACAACTGCAGTGCAGATGAGCACGATCGGGACCATGTTGGCAAGGTAATGGACGAAACCGACTCCGATATGCGACCCGACAATGGTGCTTGGAGGGTTGCCGATTAATGTGCCGGCGCCGCCGATGTTGGAAATGAGCACCTCGGGAATGACCAGCGTGTAGGGATGAATGCCGATGGCGAGGGCGAGCTGGATGGAGAGCGGAACGAGCAGCAGGATCACGGTGACGTCGTTGAGAAGCGCTGATGTAATGCCGGTGAGGAGCAGGAGGCTCAGAGTCAGCAACCAGGTATTGCCACGCGACGCATGATAGAAACGGATGGCCATCCAGCGAAAGATGTTGGTCTCTGCCAGGATCGCCATAAACGACATCATGCCCATGATGAGAAAAATGACGTTCCAGTCGACTGCTCCCATCGCCTGATCAAAGGTCAGGATGTGCAGAGCGGGGTTGTTGCTGCCGACGATATACGTCAGCAATAGCGTGGCAGCGGCACCAAGCATGGCGGCAGCCGTCTCGTGTAGCAATTGGAAGGAGATGGCAATAAATACCAGCAGGAATATCAGGGAGGAAATGATGGCGGCAATGCCGACATCATCCGCTGCCTGCAGTACAGACGATAGGGCTGTTGCAGCCCCATGCCAGGTAAGGGACGATATTGATGAGATCAACGACCACCTCAGGGGATTGACAAATGCACGAACGACAAGGCTGATTGTAATGCAAAGACGGGAGACTGCAACCAGGGCTTGTTCAGGGCGCACATGGATGGATGCCGGATCGCAATAAATCCATCACATGATCGTGGGTGTTCCGCAAGCGTTGCGCGATGACACCGGCCAGGCGCTCGAGGATGATGACTCCTGTATCAGGATATTGCTGGCAAATATGACGCAGATCGCTGCCGCTTATGGTGAGGACCTCGCACGGAACTGTGCATATGGCGCTGGAGGTATAGCTTTCACGGCCCAGTGCAGCCGACCAGCCAAAGACATGATGTTCGCTGATGTCGGCAACATCCAGCATATCCCCATCAGGTGGATTGTAGCGAATGACGACTCCGCCGGAGAGCAGGATGAAAAGACGTTCGGCAGGCTCTCCTTGTTTGAAGATCATCCCGCCAGCGTTGTATCGCTGCCGGTCGATATGTTCGGCGAGAAGCGAGAGACTGTCCTCCATGACCCCATGGAAGAGCGGCAGATCCCGCAATTGAACGGAGTTTATCATGTTGAACAGTGTAGGGTTCTCGAGCGACAAGTCGAAGTGAGGAGCTTCCTATTTGTACGGACATCTATCACTATTTGTGGGTTTTATGGTTTCTTCACATGGGATACTTGACGATGCTAATGATTGTTTGTATAGTAACAAAGGCAGGTGGACATCTGGATGCCCCCCTCATCTAGATGTTTGCCTGCTTATCATTTAAACGATTGCGCAACACGCCTCAACACCTCCGGGGCAGTACTCTTTCCTCCATCTCGACGCCCATGACCGTTAGCCCCAGCTCCCGAATCGAGAATGATATAATCTCCGTACAATATGGAAACCCTTGCGAGCAGGCTTGACCGACTGAGTGCACCAGGTGAATTGTATGAGAAGCAAGCGGATGGTTCCGTACGCTGTCACGCGTGCGCACACCGCTGCCTCATCCGACCAGGAAAACGCGGGATTTGCCAGGTGCGTTACAATCGCGACGGTGTCCTCATGGTCCCCTGGGGGTATGTCGCGGGTTTTCAGGTCGATCCCATCGAGAAGAAACCTTTTTACCACTTTCTCCCTGGCGAGGACGCGCTCACCTTTGGCATGCTGGGCTGTGACTTTCATTGCGATTATTGTCAGAACTGGATTACATCGCAGGTCTTGCGAGACGAAGCTGCATCCGCGGCGGGAGGCGCCATTCGCGAGATCGATGCAGAATCGATTGTGGAAGCCGGCAGGAGGATGGGAGCTTCCATTGTGGCGTCGTCCTACAATGAGCCCCTGATCACGTCCGAGTGGGCTTTTGCCATCTTCTCCCTCGCGAAGCAGGCAGGCATGAAGTGCGTTTATGTTTCGAATGGACACGCCACACCCGAGGTGCTGGACTATCTATTGCCGGTCCTCGACGGCTACAAAATCGATCTGAAGTCGATGCGGGAAGAAGCATACCGACAGTTCGGAGGGAGCCTTCAGGCCGTCCTGGAGACCATCCGCATGGCGTTTGAGCGCGAATTGTGGGTCGAAGTTGTCACCCTGGTCGTCCCCGGTTTTAATGACTCCGTCGATGAGTTAATGTCTGCTGCCCGGACCATCTCGTCGATTTCATCGGACATCCCCTGGCATGTAACAGCCTTTCACCGGGACTATCGCATGCAGGATTATGAGAATACGGGACGTGAAATCCTTCAGCGGGCTGCGGAGATCGGGCAGGAAGCCGGCTTGAACCACGTATATGCCGGCAATCTCCCCGGTGTGCTGGAGGAGTACGAGCACACACATTGTCCCCAATGCCATGCCACGCTGATCGAGCGGCGGGGATTTCTTGTTTCCGGCTATCATCTGCTTGCAGAAGGACGATGTCCATCCTGTGGGGCGAAGATTGCCGGCGTGTGGTCTCCGGATCCATCATCAGTTCACGTCAGTCGGCCTGGCGACCTTTTCTTTCGCCGGCCACGGTTGCTCTGAGAGCAGGTACAGGTAGAGGAGAATGGGCGAGCGAAACGTAAAGCTGGTACTCAGTTTTGATCCGCACCCGGAACAGCGTGAAGCGTATTTTCAATTCTTCATGTGCGAGTTTGTACCCACCCTGGAGTTTCTTGGGCTTCGTATGTCTGAAGCGTGGCATACGGCATACGGAGAGCATCCCCTCCGGCTATCCTGTTTTCTTGCATGTGAGGAGCGTTCCGTAGAGCAAATTGTCGCCAGCAGCGATTTTGTGTATCTGGAGGAGAAGCTGCAGGTGTACGTGTTGAACTACACGCGACGGATCGTGCAGCGGACGCATTCCTTCCAGGTGTGAGATCAGGCTTGCGCTTCACGATGGGATTTAGTAGAGTGGCGGGGAGGACAACAACGATGCGTTGTGCGGGGTTGTCCGATGCAATAGGGAAGGGTTGAGACTGCAGCAGGAAATATGCTTTCGTTCTATTGTGCATGCAGGTGAAGGTCGGTTACAGGAGGGTAGACATGTCGAAGGTTGTGTGGCGGGTCGTCAAGTGTCAGATGTGTCAACGCGTGGGAGAGGAAGTCGCGCTTGAAGCGCGGCTGGCATACCCCATCGATTACCTTCCGGGCCGGGCGCCGCGGGTACTTGGATACCGCTGCTCGCGGGGCAGCAGCTGCAATACACTCGATAAGGCGATGTGTGTGTGGGCGGGAACGCTGCCCACCTACGATCCCTTCGCGGTGTAACTCCAGCCTTTCGTTTCTTAGTCATCCCCATCATCTCGAGAATGCAAAGAGCCCGTGCATCTGCACGGGCTCATTCGATGGATCATCGGCGGCGTTCAGATCACGCCGAGTTCTTCACCGACCTTCTTGAAAATGGCCAGCGCCTGATCCAGATCGTCCTTGCTGTGGGCTGCAGAAATCATGACGCGGATGCGCGCTTTCCCGCGAGGTACGGTCGGGAAGGCGATCGCGGTTCCAAGCACGCCTTCTTCGTACAGTTTGCGGCTGAAGGTTTGGGCAAGCGGGGCTTCCCCCAGCATGACAGGCGTGATGGGGGTTGTGCTGACACCGGTATCAAAACCGAGTTTCCCCATCTCTTCTTTGAAGTAACGGGCATTGTCCCAGAGCCGGTCAACAAGTTCATTGGATTCTTCCAGGAGGTCGATGGATGCGATGCACGCCGCCACATCGGGCACGGTCATTGCCGAAGAGAAGAGGAACGGTCTTCCCCGCTGCCGGAGCCAGTCTACGATGATTTTCTTGCCGGCAGCGACACCCCCCATCACACCGAAAGCTTTCGACATAGTCCCGATTTCTACATCGACCTTTCCATGGAGATCAAATTCATCGACTATGCCGCGTCCACCTTTCCCTAGTACACCCTCACCATGCGCATCATCGACCATCAGCAGATAGTCGTAGGTCTCTGCAATCTCATACAGTTTATCCAGCGGCGCGACATCGCCGTCCATGCTGAAGACGCCGTCGGTGATAATCAGCGCGCGCGGGTAGCCGTCATCCTTGTGAGCTTCAATCTGGCGCCGTAAATCATCGGGATCGCAATGTGCGTAGCGGATCACGGTCGCCCGGGAGAGCCTGCAACCGTCGATGATGCTGGCATGGTTGAGCTCATCGGAATAGATCACATCATCTTTGCCGACAAGAGCCGGGATGGCGCCGAGGTTGGCGGTAAAACCGGATTGGAAGGTGATGGCATCTTCCACGCCCTTGAAAGCAGCCATGCGCTTCTCGAGTTCGACGTGCAGGTCCATCGTTCCGGCGATGGTCCGTACCGCGCCCGGCCCCACGCCATACTCGTCAATGGCGCACTTTGCCGCTTCCACGACGCGGGGATGATTGGCGAGGCCGAGGTAGTTGTTGGAGCAGAAGTTCAGCACCTTCCGGCCATCGACTACCAGCCAGGCACCCTGGGGTGATCCAAGCGTCCGGATGGTGGTGAACAATCCGTCTGCTTTCAATTGCTGGATGTTGTCGTCAATCCACTGAATCTTCGCTTCGGTCATGGGGACTTTCCTCCTGAAAGGTGAGGTCATGGTGCTGGATAAGCTCTTCTTTCCGCTTGCGAGTGTAGGATTTGATGGCGCGCTCACGGCGCATTGCCTCACGCTTTTCCATGAAGTCTTCGAGGTATACAAGCCTCACAGGCCGGCGTGAACGGGTGTACTTCGACCCCACACCCCGTCCGTGTTCACGGAGGCGGCGGTGGGGATCGGACGTCCATCCGGTATAAAAAGAGCCATCCGCACATTCGAGGATGTAGCAATAGAACGCTGACACAGGCCGATTATACGCCCCGGTGGACGGGGAACCAACTGTTGTTCGTCCGTAGGGAGAGGACCTTATGTCAGGATGTCGGGAGAGCCGGAAGACATCACTTCCGGCTCGGCGCATCAGGCGTTAAGGTTCCTCTCGTGGGGGGCGCGGGGTGAGACCGAAGAGATTGCCGAAAAAGCTTCCTGCCTCTTTCATGCGCGAGGGTTCCAGCTCTTCACCTGACCAGTCGGCGCGCTTGCGCGCCTTAATCAGAACATTGCGACTGACTTCGGCGCGAGTAAGGTAGTCGATCAAGCCTTCGGGATCATCCATCTCGAGCAGAGCCCTTATTCGATCGATTTCCTCATCGAAATCATTCAGCTTTGCCAGAAGGACGTCCCGGCTCTGGTGCATGGATGTGCCCAGATCGCTGGCGTGGTGCACCCCGATGAAGCTGGCGAACGCAGCGAAGGTGGAACCGACAAGGCGGCGCGATTCTCGCCAGTTGGGGAGCGTTGTCATCATGTTCATGAAGGCGGAAGAGAAGATGAAGGGAAGGCCGTCCTCCACAGCAGTGACTGCATCATGTTCGCCGGCCTCGATGAAGAAGGGCGTGGCACCGAGCACAGCGGCAAGACCGAGCGCAAATTCCGAGGCGGCTTCGCTGGTCGCCGGCGGGATGACCATCGCTGCAAGGCCACCCTGGAAAAGATCGGCGCGCGGCTCAGCCGTCCCGGGAGAAGCGGAAACGAGGGCATCCGGGCCGATGATCGGTGTCAGACCGATGTAGGAGATGGACTCCGGGAGATATTCACTGGCAGCCTGAATGGCAGGGGTCTTTAGCCGTCCGGTGTCAATGATGACCGCATTTTCTTTCATTTTCTCGCCAAGCAAGTCCAGGTAGGCTTCTTTCTCCTTCAGGGGGATGGAGAGAATGGCTGCGTCTATACGGGAACTGGCTTTTCTAGGATGGGAAAGCAGTTCATCCACTGCCCCCAGTTCATGAGCTTTCTTTCCGGTTTGCTTGTCGGGATCATAGCCGAAACGTTTTACCGAATCTTCAAGTTCACCGAGAGCGAGGCCAATGGATGCGCCCACTTCGTCCAAGCCGATCAACATGATGTCCATAGCTCGTCCCTCAATTCATGCCGTCAGCGCGTTGCAGCCGCAGAAGGAGATCTACAAATGCTGCATCGCCGGAAGGCGTTTCGGTATCCTGATGGTGGCGGATTAATCGTACCAGTGTTTTGGACCCACCGGCAGCGGCAACCAGATCCGCACCCCAGGCAGGATGCTGTGCCGCAATGACGAACGCGCGTCGAATTCCGCTCGGTTCACCCTCCCCCCAGCGATCGGTTTGGGTTTGCAGGAACGCTTCAGCGAGAACGATGAGTACCCTCTCTGCAAGATTGAGATGAAAGAGACTCTTACCAACATCATGCAGAAGGGCTGCTTGAAGCAGTTCGATGCTCGTCTCGCCTTGCTCTTTCAATGTCATGTAGACGTTGAGACTGTGACATTGATCCGGCAGCGGAAGCCGGTTGAAGTGTTGGAGCAGAGGGGGCGGAAGCAGCCGTTTCGCTTCCTTGAGGTGCGCTTCGTCAGGGGAGGCGACTATTGCTTGAAGAAATTGACGGGCCCGGTAAAGGACGCGCATTAGAGAACCAGGAATCGGAGGAGGTGTTGTGCAGGCCAGCTAATCAACCAGCGCATAACGTCGATACCGATGTAGGGCAGGAACAGGATCAAAGCCAATAAGATGTACATGCTGTATGGCCTGATGCGGTAGAGAATGTCCTGGCCTTCAGGCGGTAGAAGGTACTCGGCAACTTTTTCCCCGTCGAGAGGATAGACCGGCAGCAGATTGAACAGCATCAGGACGAGATTGATCCAGATAAACTCCAGCATGAATTCGGAGAATGAGGGGATGAAGCGGCTTCCGGCTCCCAGAAGAGGTAGACTGAGCAGCCCGATCTGGAATGGAATGGAGGCGATGAGTGCGAGCAGGAAATTCGATGCCGGGCCTGCGAGCGCGACGATCATCATGCCAGCCGGCGTTTTCCGTCGCAGGACGTACGGGTTCACCTCGACGGGTTTTGCCCAGCCGAAACCTGCGACAAGAAGCATGATGGTGCCGATGGGGTCGAGATGTGCAAGCGGATTTAAGGTGAGGCGCCCGCGCAGAAGGGGCGTGTCATCACCCAGCTTGTACGCCGACCAGGCGTGTGCGAACTCGTGGACGGTAAAAGCGATGACAAGTGTCAGCGCACGGGATATGAGTGAGGAAAGAGATAGGCCGGTCATTCCGGGCATTATATCACTCTGTGCCGGTGATATAATCCCGCGAGATTCGTCTTGATTCTGCAAAGAGGGTGTCGACATGCTTCCTGACATGCGCCAGGGTGATGTCATCCGGTTGAAAAAGCCACATCCCTGTGGGAGCTCCGACTGGGTTGTCATCCGGATTGGAGCGGATATCCGCATCAAGTGTCTGGGCTGCGGGCGCCGGGTTCTCCTATCGCGCAGGGAACTCGCACGACGCATGAAAACCTATGTTGCGAAGCAGGACCCCTCGCACGGGCCCGAGATGGATGTGGAATAAACACAACAACCCGGTTATCCCCGGGCTGTTGGTCAGGACGAAAGAATGGTTAGAAGTTCGCAATGATATTGCTAAAAAGGTTGCCAACGCTGGTCCCGAACAGGGCGATCAGAATCACGACCACGATGCCTACAAGTAGGATCATCAAGGCATACTCAACCAGGCCCTGCCCTTTGCTGCAGAGTCCTTCCATATGACCTCCTGTACAGAACATTTCTAACCCAATTCAGTATAGGACAGATGGTATTGAAAGCACAATAGTCATAAAGGGTGGTATTAACCCAGCTTTCACAAGCCGTTGGTCTTGTGAGGGGCGACGGTGGATCGAGAGAAGACCTCCAACAGAGGGGCATCGTGCAGGAAGCAGGGCAAGGACAGAGGGGATGACGGCGATCCGATCACAGGCTGATCTTGAACAATACATCCAAGAGCAGGAGCTTGTCGCCGAGATTATTGAACTCGAGCAGCCTACCCATAGCGTGGAGGCTGCAGCTCTGGCGGTTGGCGCCAGTCAGGGTCAGATTGTCAAGACTGTGGTTTTTATGGCTGCAGGAACGCCGGTGCTGGTGCTTGGCTCAGGAACAACACGCCTGAACGCCGACGCCATTGCGGCAGCGATGGGCGTGCCGCAGCAGGAGGTTCGACTGGCGCGGCGAGCGGAGGTTCTGGCGGCTACCGGATATGAAGTGGGAGCCGTACCCCCGATCGGCCATCCGAAGTCGCTGACCGTTCTGTGTGACCGCCGTCTCAGCATGCTTGACATCGTGTTCGCAGGCGGCGGGTCACAGCATGCATTGCTGCGCATACGCGCCGAGGACATCCTTCGCCTGACCGGCGCGGTTGTGTTGGATTTGGTGGAGCGGTGATGAGGAAGTCGATGAAGACAAAATTGATCCCCGTCATTCTGGTTGGCATCCTGGCCGGGTTGGCGATTGGCGTCTTATGGGTTCGCAGGGCGGGCTCCACTGCCAGGCGCGCAAGCCGTTTAAGAACTTACTGGCAGGATACAACCGCGCATGATGATTGGGCCATTCACGCCGGCGAGCGATGCGGTGACGCACCCTTTGTGATGCCGACGGATGGTTTGATTGGATTCCTCTGGGGCGATTCATTTCGTCCGGGACACACCCACCAGGGCATTGATATCTTCGGACCGACCGGGCCAGACGGTCTGGGGGAGACGCCTGTGGTGGCCGCGTATGATGGGTACCTCACACGCCTGCCGGACTGGCGCTCTTCCGTCATTCTGCGTATTCCTGAAGATCCACTTCAGCCCGGCCGGCAGATCTGGCTGTATTACACACACATGGCGGATGCTGGCGGTGAATCCTTTATTGATGAGGCATTCCCGCCAGGCACGTATGACATGTTTGTGAGCGCCGGGACGCTGCTGGGCTATCAGGGGAACTACTCCGCAGATCCGGACAATCCCACCGGATTGCATTTGCACTTTTCCATTGTGAAGGACGATGGAAGCGGGCAATTCCGAAATGAACTGGACATCCGGAATACGCTGGATCCATCGCCCTATCTCGGGATTCAGGTCAACGCGGACATGAATCCGGACGAGCTTTCCGTCTGTATGGAGGAATAGCCCCTGAGCGGGTATCTGCTGGCTGGATTCCATCGACCCAACGTATAATCATCAGGGAACCCGATTGAGGTGAATCATGCCCTACATCGTATGCGTCGAGGAGTGTGATGGGAGATGGATTGCCCACGTCCCTGACCTTCCCGGGTGCTATGCCTCTCATGATCAGCGGGAACGAGCGGTTCAGGCCATTCCTCTGGCTGTTGATAACTATATCGAATGGTGCGAGGGTTCCGGCATCCATATCTCCGGTCTGGCCGGTCCCATGATTGTCGCAGAAGTCATCCGTGCATGGGAATTTGAGGATGGAAAGATGGTGCATGCCTTCTTCGCCTCAGATCGCCCATCGGTGCTGGAGGATGAAATCCCGGAATACCGCAGCCTCCTCAGCGCATCGCATGCGGACCTTGTCCGAACGATGGAAACGGTCGAAGCCGTGGATATTCAGCGTCCGATTGGGCCCAGTGGCAGAAGCATTGCGGAAGGATTGCTTCAACTGGGAGATTACGAGCAATGGTATTTGGATCGATTCGGATTTGCGGCGACGCCGGATCAGCTCCCAGAAGAACCTTTTCAACGTTTGAGTTTCATCCGGCAGCATCACATTGACATCCTCCCGGAGCTCGCCGCCCGCAAGGGGGTCGTCACGATAGCCGGCGAGACCTGGTCCGCGCGGAAAATTCTTCGAGTGACACTCTGGCGGGAACGTGAGCTTGCCGCACAATACCAGAAGATTGCCCGTCATAGTGTTTGAATCGATTTGCAAGTCCGTCAGGAAGGGTGTGTGCATGGTGTCGTTTGATGCGGCAGCAGACGTACCTCGCGCTCTCAACGTCCATGAGAAACGGGTATGTGCCGGATATCCATGAAGGTGTTGCCTGACGGGTGGTAAGGAGTACCGAACGGAAAGATGGTCAGCTATCGGGATCTCATTCTGATGCTTCGTGATCTTGGTCTGGAAAGCTACAGCCGTGTGCTGGTTCACGCCTCGCTTGACGCGTTCGAGCAGCTTGAGGGCGGTTCGCAGACTCTTGTGGGGGCTCTGCTTGAGACCTGTGAAACCGTGATCATGCCTGCTTTTACACGCAGGACCATGGTCATACCGGAGTGTGGTCCACCGGATAATGCTATTCAGTATGGCAGCGCGGACGAGGAAAATGGGCAAGCTGCCATTTTTGCCTATGACCTCCCTGTTGATGCGGGCATCGGAGACGTTGCAGAACAGCTGCGCCTGCAATCCAGGGCGATGCGATCCGGGCATCCAATACTGTCCTTTGCCGGCGTCAACGCGGAAGAAGCCCTTGCGAGGCAGACACTCGAGGCTCCACTGGGTGTGATTGATTGGCTGGCAGAGTATGATGGTGATGTCCTCCTCATCGGGGTGGGGCATCGTCGGAATTTCAGCTTGCATTATGCGGAAAACCTGGTGGACCGCAGGACTTTTCTGCGCTGGGCTCTAACCATCAGCGGGGTTGTGGAGTGCCCGAATATGCCGGGATGCACAGACGGTTTCCAGGCCATTGCCCCCCGCCTGGACGGTATTTCAAGACGAGATGTTCTCGATGGAGCGCCGTTTGAACTGGTTCCGGTGCGTGATCTGCTCAATGTCGCATCTGGTTGGCTTCGGGAAGATCCCGATGCGCTGCTCTGCAGCCGAGAGGATTGCCCGTACTGCAGCCTGCTCCGCCATCCGGCTGATGGATAGCGTCGGATATGGGGACATCCATTTGTAGGTTGAATGTAGGATTCGGCGCAGCCCTTTTGTGGTAAGATTCCGGCCAGAATCAATGTGAGGGGCTTGTGTGAGCATGACCGAGCAGGAAAAAATAACCATTATTGAAGGCCCTCCGCCGACGTTTGAGTTGGCAGGAGATGCATGGTTGCAGGGACTGGCAGAAGGACCTGTGCCAAGCAGTATCGCCTTCTGCAAATTGCGCACGTTCAATGGACCGGAGCTGGTGGAGCGGTGCTACCGTGCCTGGCAGCAAGGCGAGAACATCACCCTGGAGTTCCGGACTGAATCGGGCCTGACTCAAGAAGCCCCCATTGTGGCGTCACGATGGGCGGCCGTTGATGACGGCCACATCCTTATGCTTTGGGTTCGGCTTGAGGATGATTTCATCGAAGTTGAACTTGACCTGGACGATTTTGACGACGATATCGATCTGGACGATTTCGACGATCTTGATTTTGAGGACCTCTAGACAAAGGAAGCCGGGCATACGCCCGGCTTTTTTGTTTAATCCAGGCTGCATCAGCCCATACGGGCGCGTTCCTCCTCGACGATGGACTCGTCGAGTTTTCGATAGAGCGGCGTTGGTTTCTGGAAAGTGCTTCCGGGTTGTAGAGCACTCGGCTTCCATTCGCCGCTGGCATGTGATGCGTCATAGACAAGCACCTCATGCTTGCGTTCGTTCTCTTCAACCTCGATGATGCGCTGCTCTCCGAACAGTGGCTCCTCATATCCGAGGATGCGGTGCAGCTTTTCAGAACTGAAGGGCAGGAAGGGGCTCAAGAGAATCTTCAGTGAATCGATGGCGCGCAAGGCCGTATACACGGTGCGTGCCGCACGTGGCTTGTCCTCCTTCACCACGCTGAACCAGGGGGCATGGTCAAGATAGGCATTCACGCTTCGCGCCAGCCGCATCGCCTCCTGCAGAGCGGCGCGCAGCTTGACCTGTTCGATGTATTCACCGACAACATCAAAGCCCGCTTCCACTTCGGACAGGAGAGCGAGATCTTCCTCGCCCAGGTCGCCAGGATCGGGCACGACCCCATCCCAGTGCTTATGTGCGAAAGAAAGCACGCGGTTGGCCAGATTCCCCCAGGCGGCGACGAGTTCGTCGTTGTTGCGGTGATAGAAATCCTCCCAGGAGAAATCGCTGTCGCGCGTTTCAGGCATGACAGAGGTGACATAGTAGCGAATGGCGTCCGGATCGTAACGTTCCAGAATGTCGAAGAGCCAGATCGCCCAGTTGCGGCTCTTGCTGAACTGTGCGCCTTCGATGTTCATAAACTCGTTGGCGGGAACGTCATAGGGCAGCGTCAGTGATTTGCTTTCATCGTCCTCATAAATACGCTCTGCGCCCAGCAGTTCGGACTGCCAGATGAGGGTGTGGAAGGGGATATTGTCCTTGCCGATGAATCCATAAATCTTCGCGTTGGGGTTGTACCACCAGTCCTTCCACGCCTCAGGATTTCCGTTAATGGTTGCCCATTCAATCGAGGCGCTCATGTATCCCATGACAGCTTCGAACCAGACGTAAAGGCGTTTGTCTTCCCAGCCCTCGAGCGGAACGGGTACGCCCCACAGAATATCCCTGGTAACCGGTCGTCCCTTTAACCCACCCGAGATGTAATTGCGTGCGAAGTTGATGACGTTGGGGCGCCAGTGGTCTTCATGTTGCGCAAGGTATGCAAGCAGTTCGTCGGTAAAGGCGGGCAGGTCAAGGAAGTAATGTTCGGTTTCCTTGACGATGGGTTTGCTTCCATCGATTTTACTGCGGGGATTGATCAGTTCAAGCGCATCAAGCAGCGACCCGCAATTGTCGCACTGGTCGCCGCGCGCTTCCTTGTATCCACACTTTGGACAGGTGCCTTCGATATATCGATCGGGGAGAAATCGTTGTTCCTTTTCCGAGTAGAGCTGGCGTTGGACTTTACGGTAAAGGTATTCCTTTTCAAGCAGCAGGGTGAAGAGGTCCTGGGCGAAGCGATGATGGTTCTCGGTGTCGGTATGTGTGAATAAATCATAGCTGATGCCAATGGCCTGCTGCGCAAGCAAAAAGCGTTTGTGATAGTGTTCGAACACCTCGCGAGGGGTTATCCCCTGTTTGTCTGCGGCGACGGTGATTGGAGTGCCGTGGGAGTCAGACCCGGAGACCATCAGGACGCGGTTTCCGGCGAGACGTTGATAACGCGCAAAGATATCTGCGGGCAGATAGGCGCCGGCCAGGTGTCCGACGTGCATATCCCCGTTGGCGTATGGCCAGGCAACCGATAAATGGATCGTTTCAGTCATGGCAGTCCTCTTCTACTCTCCAAACCGTTGATGTCTCCGTGCAATGCAAACCGCCAGCGATGTGCTGGCGGTGAATGGGCTGTCGGGGCGAGCGGTGGTTATGTTCTCGCGGAACATCGGACCGCGCAGTCCGCCCAAGCCGCTGTGCGCATCGTCAGCGGCGTCGACAGCCTGCGCATGGCCATAGACACATGCTTTCGTTGCAAAGAACACATTTCGCTGCCCGTCCCCATCATGTGATGTTGTGACGTAGTCTAGCATGAAGCTGCGAGACCGGTCAAGAACTCCGAGGAACGCAGAATGGTTGTGTCAGGATGACAGCGATTCGATGATGTCCGCAGCCATGTCATAGCGCTTGAACGGCGGCATCAGATAGACGCCTTGAACAAGATCGCGAATGTCGTTGAGAAGGCTGGATGCGATGTGTACGCCCGTCTCGGGAGCGCGATGACCCGCCTCTTCAATTTGCTTGAGAATGTCCTGTGGAATGCGAATGCCCGGAACCTCGTTGTGCAGGAAAGCGGCATGTCGTGAGCCGTAGAGCGGAAGGATGCCAACGAGGACAGGGATGTCCAGAGGGCCGTGAAAGTCCTCGTACTGTTGAAGGAAACGTTCGATCGGTTTTCGTTCGAAGACGGGTTGGGTGAGCGCGAAATCGGCTCCTGCGTCAATTTTCTTTCGAAGCACGCGGATTTCCCGCTTGATGTCACGCGCGGCAAGGTTCAACGCACATCCGGCGAAGAAGGACGTCGCCTCGCCGATCTCGGTGCCGGACAAGTCGACGCCGGAGTTAAAGTCTTGTTTCACGAGTTTGATCAGGCCGGAAGGGACCACGTCGTAATTGTCCGCCGCTTCGGGAAAGTCACCGATGGATGTCGGGTCGCCCATGACAACAAAGATGTTGCGCACACCGAGCGCGTGGGCTGCGAGCAGATCGCCCTGAACCCGCAGGATGTTTCGCCCGCGCGTGGGGAAGTGGAGCACGGTTTCGATGCCAATCCGGGTCTGGATAATCTGGCAGACAGCCCAGGGACTCATGCGCATGCGCGCCATGGGGCTGTCGGCGACGTTGATGACATCCGCACCGGCTTCTGCCAGCAAGCTGGCGCCGGCGAGCAGTTTGTGGGTTGAGAAACCACGCGGCGGGCTCATCTCCACGGAGATGACGAATTTCCCGCTGTCAAGCCGCTGGGCAAGCTGTGTCGGCTCATAGATTGACTCGCCGTTGATGGGCTGGGTTCTCGTATCACGCTGCATGTCGATGGACACCGTGCGAGACTGGTCTTGCAGCGCTTCATGCATCTTGTGGATGTGCTCGGGAGTGGTACCACAGCATCCGCCGATGATGCTCGCCCCGGCTTCCCGATAGGCGATCGCATACTCGCTGAAATACTCGGGTGTTGCAGAATACATGATGCGTCCACCCACACGTTCAGGCCAGCCCGCATTGGGCATGATGCTGAACCGGCCGTCGGGGACCGCTTGCTGCATTTGCTGGAGCACACGCAAGAGTTGGGCAGGTCCGCCGGAGCAATTCGCGCCGATGAAATCGACCCCGAGATCATGCAGGAATGTGGCGACCTGGGCGGGGCTGTTACCGAGCAGCGTGCGATCGTCGCGTGTATAGGTCAGGGAGGCAATGATAGGAAGGCTGCAGCAGGCTTGCGCCGCGTGTACGGCCTCGCGCACTTCATACAGGTCTGTATGCGTTTCAAGGATGAGCACATCTGCACCGGCAGACGTCAGCGCCTGGATTTGTTCGAAATAGGCATCGTGGGCTTCGCGGGCTTTAATCCGTCCGAATGGTTCCAGACGCACACCGAGAGGGCCGACGCTTCCGGCGATCAGGACCGGTTTGAAGGAAGCTTCCACCACCCTGCGGGCGAGTTGAATCCCCTGTGCGTTGATCTCGGTCACCTTTTTCTCGAGTCCGAGCGCGCCGAGTTTGTAGCGGTTCGCGCCAAATGTATTGGTCTCGATGATATCGGCCCCAGCATCGATATAGGAACGATGGATATCCGCAACGAGGGCGGGTTGATCGAGGTTCAGCGCGTCGAAGCAGGTGTCACTCTCTACGCCGCGCTCATGCAGCAGGGTGCCCATTGCACCATCGGCGAGCAGAGGACGACGCGTATTGAGCAGGGCTTCCATCTCTGCGGAAGAAGTCATGTGATACTCCGACCTTGTCTCTAATCGTTTTGCTGCGCTTTAAGCAGTTGCTCCACACGGCTGACACCCGCGCTGAAGTACTTGGCTTCAGGATGATGCACGATGATCGCCGCCGTGGATTGTTCGGGCACCAACTGGAATGCGGGTGTGAGTGTCATGCCCAGAGCCGACCCCGCAGGAAGCAGGTCGAACACTTTCTCGTGGTCGTCCAGTTCAGGCAATGCCGGATAACCCCAGGAATAGCGCTTACCGCGATCCGCAGGCAGGCCGAGTTCGCGCAGTAAGTGGGTATGGAGATAATCCGCACTCGCCTCTGCTGTTTGCACGGCCAGGCCGTGAACATAATAGGCTTGTGTGTAATCGCCACGATTCTGCAGGGCGTCAAAACGTTCGGTGGCTTTCTTCCCGACAGTCACGACCTGGAATCCGACCACGTCCATGCGGTCAGAACCGACCGGGGCGAAATAATCGGCGATGCACAGTCGATCGCCGCCGCGCTGACGTGGGAAATTGAAACGGGAGAGGATTTCCGGCGAACCTTTATCCACGCTGGAGGGCTCATAGATGAGTAAGTCGTTGCCGTCCGCCTGTGTCGGCCAGAAACCGTACACGCCGCGCGGCTCCAGCCAGCCTTCCTCGAGCGCTTCCGCTTGCATCCGGGCTAGTCGCTCTTCAAAGTCTGCTTTCAATGTGTCCCATTCTTCCCCGCGGGCGTTCTTCGCTCCCCAGCTCAATCGGAAGAGTTCCGTAAGAGCGAGGTGTTTGAAGACGATTTCCAATGGCATTTCCTCGACAACACGGGCGCCGAACGAAGGCGCTTCGGGAATGTCGGCCGGCTCGACCTTGCGGCGCTGGCCCTCAGGTCGTTTGGCTGAGGGCGGGCGGTCCAGTTCCTTTTCAGCAGCAGCGAGATGCGCTTGGATTAACGCCTTCCGCTGGTCGGGATTCTGGAGTTGATCCATGACGGAAAGCCCTTCAAAAGCATCTTTGCAGTAGAACACACCAGCCTCGTAGGGCTCTTCAACGTCCGTCATGAGAATGCGCCGACCGAAACGTCGATTGATTGCGGCGCCACCGATCAAGACGGGAATCGACAACCCGCGCCGGTGGAGTTCGTTGACGATCAGCGGCATCTGCTTGCTGGTGCTCACCAGGAGGGCGCTCAAGCCGATCGCGTCCGCGTTGTGCTCGACGGCAGCGTCGATGATGACCGTTGCCGGGACCTGCTTTCCGAGGTCATGCACGGTGTACCCGTTGTTGCTCAAAATGGTCTTGACCAGGTTCTTGCCGATATCGTGAACATCACCATACACCGTGGCCAGAACGACGGTGCCCTTGCTCACACCTTCTTTGCGTTCCAGAAATGTCTCGAGGTGTGCGACCGCTTTTTTCATGACCTCTGCTGACTGCAGCACGAAGGGAAGGATGAGTTCGCCGGCGCCGAATTTGTCGCCGACTTCCTTCATCGCCGGGAGCAGAACGGTGTTGAGCAATTCGACAGCGGCATCCGAGCGGGCGGCCTGGTCGTGAAGGTGGATGATGGCGTCGATATCGACTTCGACATCCTCCTTATGGCGATGGAGAATGCGCCAATGCAGCCGCTCCTGCGGCGTCATGCCTTCTGTGGGATCTGCTGTTTCTTCCTCTGGCACGCTGCTGATGTTCTCGAAATATTCGATGACTTTCTGCAGGGCATCCGGCCTGCGGTTGAAGATGAGATCTTCGGCGAGTCCGCGTTCGGTTTCCGGGATTTCCGCGTACGGTTTTGTGACGGCAGGATTGACGATGGCCATATCCAGCCCGGCCTGCACACAGTGATACAGCATCACGCTGTTGATGACGTGACGTGCCTGCGGGCTGAGACCGAAGGAGCAGTTGGAAACGCCGAGTGATGTGAAGGCATCCGGGAAGGCTTGCTTGATTTTCTTGATCCCTTCCATGGTTTCAACTGCCGAGTCGGCAAATTCCGGATCGCCTGTGGCCATGGTGAAGGTGAGGGCGTCGAAAATGAGATCGGATGGCGAGAGGCCGTATTTGTTGACGACAATGTCGTAGATCCGTCGGGCTACCTCCAGTTTCCGATCCGCGGTTTTGGCCATCCCTTTCTCGTCAATGGTCAAGGCGATGAGCGCGGCGCCATGTTTCTTTGCCAGCTTGACCACCTGGTCGAGTTTCTCCCGGCCACCTTCGAGATGGATGGAGTTGATGATGCATCGTCCGGGAGCGGTTTCGAGGGCGACTTTCACCACATCCGGTTCTGTGGTGTCAATCACGAGCGGGGCGTCAACGGACATCGCGAGACGGTGTACGATTTCGTGCATCATCTCCGCCTCGTTGGCTTGCTCGGTCAGCGCAACACAGATATCGAGTGCATGCGCACCGCGCTCAACCTGGCTCCGCCCCAGCTCGACGAGGGCATCGAAATCCTGTGCAAGGACCAGGCGTTTGGCTTTGCGCGACCCCTGTGTGTTGATGCGTTCACCGATGAGCAGCGGCCGTGGTTCCTGGTGCATGGCGATGGAGCGCATGGCGGATGCCAATTGCGGGTCGGCTTCGGCCGGGCGCGGAGGATGGGGACGATTGTGAAGTGCATCGGATAATTGCTGGATATGCTCCGGTCGGGTCCCGCAACATCCTCCGACGACGCTGATGCCGAATGTGTCGACAAATTCGATCAGGGCTTCAGCGAAAGGTTCTGGTTTGAGCGGATACACGGCTTCCCCGTCGACATTTAACGGGAGTCCGGCATTGGGTATGCAGGAAACGGGGAGTGTTGAATGCTCGCCGAGGTAGCGCATGGGCTCACGCATGTGTTCCGGACCTGTCGAGCAGTTCAACCCAACGATATCGATGTTCAGTTTCTCCAGGATGGCAAGTGCGGCCGTGATGTCGGTGCCAAGCAGCATGCGGCCTGTGGTGTCGAGCGTCACCTGCGCCTGGATCGGGATGCGCTCTGTGGTTTCCTCGAAGGCGCGTTCGAGACCATGAATGGCAGCTTTGACTTCCAGGATATCCTGTGAGGTCTCGATGAGGAGCAGGTCCACTCCACCCTGTATAAGGCCGACAGCCTGTTCGCGATACACATCGACGAGTTCGTCGAAGCTGATGTCCGACAGATCGGGGTCATCGGCAGAGATGAGCTTGCCTGTTGGGCCGATGGATCCTGCGACAAACCGGGGCTGCTCGGGGGTGCTGAATTCATCTGCGATACGGCGCGCAAGTGACGCGGCTGCCTGGTTGATTTCGATGACCTTTTCTTCGAGCCCGAAATCCACAAGCGTGAGTCGGTTGGAGCGAAAGGTGTCTGTTTCGAGGACATCCGCTCCAGCCTCGAGGAACGACCGATGCACGCGCTCAACGGCGTCAGGTTTTGTAATGACCAGATAGTCGTTGCACCCTTCATACTGTTCTCCGCCGAAGTCCTCGCTGGTGAGCCCCATAGCCTGCAGACTGGTCCCCATGGCGCCATCGTAAATCAGTACGCGTTCCTGCAGGGCATCCAGGTATTTGCGATTGGTGTAAGCTCGCTCGTTCATCAGTTCCAACCTCTTTTCTTCGACGGATAGAGAAAACCCCTTCTCGAAGAAGGGGTCTGAAAACATCTTTTGCCAGACCTCATCTTCCAGTGCGACCCTGTTAGGAGTCGCCGCTGACGGATTTGGCACCTTCTGCGCGAGGCAGTGGTTGCCGAGGCTTCTTCGGGCCGTTCCCTCAGCCTCTCTTGATGAGTGGTGGTTCGGATCTTCGTTCTGCTGCAAGATCGTCGGTCAGTGTACCACGCACGAGCGAAGGATGTCAATTTTGCATCCAACGCTACTGTACATCATAACAGGTCTGCAGTGGGGCGGGGAGGATGCGCATCTTGTGACATGCGCACTCCTCCTTGTTGATTGGCTCTGCTACAATAGCCGGGTGAGTACCCTGTATCTGGTCGCGACCCCGATCGGGAATCTTAAAGACATCACCTTGAGGGCTATTGAAGTGCTGAAGGCGGTGAAGCTTATCGCCGCGGAGGACACACGCCGGTCACGCGTCCTTCTCAAGCATCACGGAATCGATACGCCCCTCATCAGCTATCATGACCACAACAAGGATTCACGCGAAGCGCAGTTAATGCAGGCGCTCAACGAGGGCGACCTTGCCTTGATTTCCGACGCGGGCATGCCTGTCGTGTCCGACCCGGGATACGAACTCGTTCAACGGGCCCTTGCCCGGGGTCATCAGGTTGTCCCGATACCGGGCGCCAGCGCCCCCATTGCCGCGTTGTCTGCTTCCGGAATGCCTTCAGATCGCTTCACGTTTCTGGGGTATATGCCGCGCCGTCGTGAAGATCGCAAAGAACTGCTTGCTCCCTTCCGAAAACGACGTGAGACGATCATCCTGTTCGAGGTCCCGCACAGGCTCGTGGAAAGCCTTGCAGATTTGAGCGACATCCTTGGTGCAGAGCGGCAAGCTGCCGTGTGCCGCGAGTTGACGAAACTGCATGAGGACATCCGGCGGGGAACGCTGGCCGATCTTGTTGAGATGTTGCGAAAGGATGCGCCGCCTGGCGAAATTACCCTGGTGATTGCCGGCGCGCCACGCGGCAGTGATATCTGGCTGGAAGCCGATGTGAAACGGGCCTTGACCGAATGTCTTGACGCGGGGATGTCTCGTTCTGCTGCGGCACGGGAAGTTGCCGGGATCTCTGGGTGGAAGCGTCAGGAAGTTTATCAATTGAGTCTGGAGGAAGCATGAATCTGGATGATGTGAAACGCATGCGCAGCCTCGATCCTGAGGATATGCTGGGGAAGATTGAAGAACTCCCCGGACAACTCGAGGAGGCCTGGGCAATGGGTCAATCCCTGCCTCTGGAGGGGATAGGGGCGATTGAACGCGTGGTGGTTGCCGGCATGGGCGGTTCTGCGATTGGCGCTGACCTGCTGAGAGCCTACAGCGCACCGACCTTGACCGTGCCCTTCGAGGTATGGCGGAATTACGGCCTCCCTGCGTATGCTGCGGGCCCGTCGACGCTGGTTGTACTCTCGTCTCATTCTGGCAACACGGAAGAAGTGCTCTCTGCGCTTGATGAAGCGCTCGACCGCAACACAAACGTACTCGGCCTTACATGCGGCGGCGAACTGGGTAAACGAGGGGGCACGCACGGGTTTCCCGTATGGCGTTTCAAGCATGATGGTCAACCGCGAGCGGCAACAGGATTTTCCTTCGGTTTGTTGCTTGCTGCGCTGAATCGTCTCGGGCTTCTCCCCGATCCATCAGGCGATGTGCAGGATGCTGTTACCGCCATGCGAACGCAGCAGGAAACGTTGCATCCCGACATCCCCGTAACCTCCAATCCCGCCAAACGAATGGCGGGTCAGTTGATGGAGCGATGGCCTGTTTTTCTTGGAGCCGGATTGCTCGAGCCGGTTGCACGACGCTGGAGGACACAACTGGCGGAACTCGCGAAAGCATTCGCACAGTTCGAAGGTTTGCCAGAGGCTGATCACAATATGCTAGCCGGCATTCTCCAGCCTGAATGTCTGTTTCCCTGCACCATGACGGTCTTTCTCGAGGCGTCGCTTGAACATCCCCGCAATGCGTTACGGGCAAAACTGTCACGCGAGATTCTGATGATGGAAGGGATCAACACCGACTTCTTCCGTGCTCCTGGAAAGACACGCCTGGCGCAACAATGGACTGCACTTCATTTCGGCGACTATGTCGCCTACTACCTCGCGATGGCGTACGGTGTGGATCCGACCCCGATCCCGGCCATTCAGGAGCTCAAGGAGCGCATGCAGGAGATCAAGTGAGCGTTTCTGCACCGTTGTTGAGAAGACCGCACATGCCGTGCGGTCTTTGACCTTCTTGGGGGCTGGGAAGAAATGTATAATGCCAGCATGTTGGCTCAACGGAAACGGCGGATCCCGTGGACGGCGTTTGTCCTGGCTGCAATCATCCTTGCTGCGCTGTTTGGTGTGTACATCGCCTCACCTAGCATATCGATGTTTGAGCCGTTATCCGACTCGGGTAACATCCCCGCTTCCGCACCGATTGAAATCCGCTTCAGCCAGGCAATGAACCACCGCTCCGTGGAGCGCCGGTTCCAGGTGGAGCCTCATGTGGAAGGCAGCTTTTCCTGGGATGGGAATACGGTCATCTATCAACCGGAAGAACCCTGGCCATTTGATTCGGAGATTACGGTGCGCTTGGAAGGGGGTGCACGCTCGGAGCGCTTGTTGCCGATCATTGGACCGACAAGCTGGACGTTCTCCACAGGGGGGCCGCGCGTGGCGTACCTCTGGCCCGAGGATGGACCGGCAGATTTGTATATTCGGCCTGCGGATGGATTTGGGCTTCAACGACTGACACAGTCGGAAAACGGCGTTCTTGACTACACCGTCATGACCGATGGATATTCCGTCATTTATGCGGAACTGCGTCAGGATGGCGGAAGCGATTTGCGTCAACTCAATACGCTAACTGGCGAAGATGCGTTGCTGTATGCTTGCCAGGAAGGCGAGCGATGCCAGAATCTCGCGATTTCCGATCAAGATATTCTTCTCTTTGACCGCATTCAGTATGATCCTGGTCTCTCAGGACAGCCCGTTCAGGTGGCATCAAGCGTGTGGGCGTTCAATCTGGACGCCGCTCAGGAACCGTACCGCATCGGATTGGATGGACATCAATCAACCAGCGGTGATCCATCTCCAGCCGGTTGGGCTGCGTATTATGACGTCACGCTTCGGGCGATTACGATCGTTGAATCCATCACGGAGGAAGAGCCGGCCATCCTGAACCAGATTCCCAACGACCTTGGTTTTCTGGGCGCCTGGTCGCCTGATGGATTGTTGCTTCTATATCCGGCCATTACGTTCCTGCAGGAGGATGATGCCGTCGCTGGAGAAGCCCTTTTCTTCAGCCATATCTATCAGACCGCCCTGCCTGTTGGCCCCAGCGTGGATTTAAGCGGTTCGATGGCGGAAAGCGTGGAAGATAGTTCGCCGGCGGTATCGCCGGATGGACAGTGGATCGCCTTCACCCGGAAGTATCTTGGGGTCGAAACGTGGACGCTTGGGCGGCAACTCTGGCTCATGCGGGCGGATGGCTCCAATCCGCGTCAGATGACCGATGATCCTGCCCTGACGTGTTCATCTCTTGTGTGGCGGGAGGATTCGGGCGCGATTGTGTATGTCCGTGTCAATGAGGCGGATTACACGCAAGCTTCGGAAATCTGGCTGCTGGATGTGGAAACAGGCGACGTTCAGCAGATTGTCATGGGTGGATTCGAGCCAAACTGGCTGCCCTGACGCGCAGCTTTTCCCTGTATTGAAGACGCACCATCTGCTATAATCGGCGCACCGCTTGGATCGGGTTGCGACCGAGACGGGTACGATCACCGTTTACATCTCCCGCCCTTGCCGGGCGGGTTGTGTTTATCCAGTGGGCATCTCACCCATACATGAGGAGATAGCCATGTCCCCCACACCTCCAGCTCCACGAAAAAAGACCACAACACATACCTTCAGGCAAAAGAAACAGCGCGGTGAACCCATCACCATGCTCACGGCGTATGACTACGCCCTGGCGAAAGCCGTCGACGAAGCCGGTATCGATTCGATCCTTGTCGGCGACTCATTGGGCATGGTCGTTCTCGGATACGAAACCACGCTTCCAGTGACCATGGATGACATGCTCCATCACTGCAAAGCTGTGGCGCGCGGGGCAACCCATCCGCTGCTCGTCGGTGACATGCCCTTCATGTCGTATCAGGCTTCGGTTGAAGAAGCGGTGCGGAACGCAGGGCGTTTTCTGCAGGAAGCCAGCATGGACGCCATCAAGCTGGAAGGTGGCCGAGAACGGCTTGATGCCGTGCGCACCATCGTGGCGGCAGGCATTCCTGTGATGGGACATCTTGGCCTTACTCCGCAATCTGTACATCAATTCGGCGGCTTCCGGACCCAGGGAGCCACTGCGCAGAAAGCTGCGCGGTTATTCGAGGATGCCCATCTTCTGCAGGAGGCAGGTTGCTTCTCGATTGTGCTGGAGTGCATTCCTGCCCGCCTTGGCGAGCATATTGCGGCTTCCCTCGATATTCCTGTCATCGGTATCGGTGCGGGCGCTGGCTGCGATGGTCAGGTCCTCGTGATACACGATGTGCTGGGGCTCTTCGATCGATTCCAGCCGCGTTTTGTTAAACAATACGCAGGCCAATGGAAGTCGACGGTGGAGGCTCTCGCAGCTTATGCGGATGAGGTCCGCCAGGGGTTGTTCCCGGCAGAAGAGCATGTGTTTACCATCGCTGACGCGGAGTGGGAGCAGTTCCTGCATGAGATCGCATAGCAGCCCGGATGTTGTCATCGTCGGGGCAGGGGCCATGGCGTGCGCCCTTGCCGCGAAGTTGACACACGCAGCGGATCTGTGCATGCTCGATGGTTGGTCGGCTGGAGTAGATTGGATTGCCGAACATGGCATCCAGATGCAGGATGGAGAGAAGACACTCCAAACAGACCCGATTCTGGCCAGCACGAATCCAGTTGACTACTCTGAACCACGTTATGCTCTCGTCCTGGTCAAATCGTGGCAAACAAAGGCAGCGGCCGAAATGCTGGCAACCTGCCTTCACCCGGATGGCATCGCTGTCACGCTGCAGAATGGTCTTGGCAACGATGACATCCTGGCCGGAGAGCTTGGTGAAGAAAGGGTCTTCCAGGGCGTGACCTCTGTCGGTGCGGCTCTGCAAGGCCCCGGACATGTGAAGGTTGCCGGTTGGGGAGCAGTACATCTTCCCTCACATCCAGGTGTCGATTCTCTCGCGGCCATCATTGAGAACGCCGGGTTGCAGGTCCTTCGTGAAGAGAGGGTAGATGTCCTTCAGTGGCGCAAGCTGGTGGTAAACAGCGTTGTTAATCCACTGACAGCACTGCTGGATGTGCCCAATGGGGCGCTGCTCAGCATGCCAGGCATGGAGGCTTTGATGCGGCACATCGCTGAGGAGACAGCCCGTGTAGCGAAAGCGCACAAGGTTTCACTCGGCAAGAATGATCCGTATGCCGCAGTGCACGACGTCATCCAAATGACGGCGACAAACCACTCCTCGATGCTGCAGGATATCCGGCGCGGCGCGCCGACTGAAATCGATGTCATTAACGGTGCCGTAGCTCGCCTGGCAGGAGCGTACGAATTGGATGCGCCGTTTAACCAGACCCTCGCCACACTGATACGGGCGCTGGCATCAAAAACAGCAGGAGCAGAGGAATGGACATAGCGGTTCGTCTTGAAGAATTGCGTGAAAAACGGAATGCATTGACGGGGACCCTGGGGCTGGTGCCTACGATGGGCTACCTTCATGATGGACATCTATCCCTGGTGCGGGTGGCAAAGCAGCAGTGTGATCATGTTGCTGCGAGCATCTATGTGAATCCAACGCAATTTAGCCCGAATGAGGATCTCAGCAATTATCCGCGAGACCTGGAGCGGGACCTGCAATTGCTGGAGAACGAAGGTGTTGATCTTGTGTGGACACCGCGCGATTCGGATATGTACCCTGATCATTTCCAGACCTGGGTCGAAGTCGGGGAGATTACAACGCTTCTGGAAGGGTCGTACCGCCCTACACATTTTCGCGGGGTCACCACGGTCGTCGCCAAACTTTTCCTTGCGGTTCTTCCGGATGTAGCGGTGTTTGGTCAGAAGGATGCTCAGCAGGCACTTGTCATCCAGCGCATGGTAAAGGATCTGAATTTTCCCATCGACATCGTTGTTGCCCCGATTGTGCGTGAATCGGACGGGTTGGCCATGTCCAGTCGGAACACGTACCTCAACGCGGAACAGAGAAAGGCAGCACTCGCACTCAGCCAGTCGCTACGAGAAGTCGAGGCGGCATATCAGGCGGGTGAGCGTGATGCAGATACGCTGCGAAAGCGGGTGCTGGCGGTTCTTAATGATGAGCCGCTGGCGCAACCCCAGTATGTATCCATTGCTGATCCGGGCACCCTGGAGGAACTCCATGGAGAGGTGACCTGCGCGCTTGTCTCCATGGCTGTGTATGTTGGCAAGACGAGGCTGATTGACAATATGTTGCTCGGTGGTGAACGTCCATCAGCCTGAGGAGGTGAACATGCTCTACACGATTGATATCGGCAACACCAACATTACGATTGGGATTTATGATGACGAGGAACGGGTGGCTTCATGGCGCATCGCGACCAACCACGATCGCATGCCGGATGAATATGGCATCCAGATGCTCGATTTCCTGGAGCATGCCGGATATGCGACCGATGACATCCATGGTGTCGCGCTTGCCTCCGTTGTGCCGCCTCTGACCAGCGCCATTTCTCAGGCATGTCAGCGCTACCTCTGCAAGGAGCCGTTTGTTGTCGACGCGGGCATCAAGACCGGCGTGCGCATTCTTTATGACGATCCAAGGTCCGTCGGTGCGGACCGGATTGTGGATGCGGCTGCGGTCCAGACGCTCTATGGAGGACCGGCGTGTGTGGTTGATTTTGGCACGGCGACTACCTTCGATGCGATTTCAGAAGAAGGCGACTACCTGGGAGGTGCGATATCTCCCGGAATTGGCATTGCTGCCCAAGCCTTGTTTCAGCGAACGGCGAAATTGCCGCGTGTGGATTTGAAGCGGCCGCCATCGGTGATTGGCCGGAACACGGTCCACGCCATGCAGTCCGGATTGTTGTACGGCTACGTCGGATTGGTGGAGGGTATGGTGGTGCGCTTTCGCAAGGAACTGGGCAAGGAGATGAAGGTCATCGGTACCGGGGGATTGGCAGCCCTGATCGCTGCTGAGACCGATGCGATCGACATTCTGGCGCCCTGGTTGACGCTGGATGGGCTTCGCATCCTTTACGATCTCAATCACGCGTAGGTCTGCAGATGTAGAAGGAGGGTGAGATGTACTGGTGGAATCACATGCCTTCACCCATTGGTGACATCACGGTCGTTGGAAGCGAGCAGGGGATTGCCGCGATATCCCTCGGCGAAAATCCGGAAGCCTTTGTCAGCAGAATGGCGGCGAAACTTGGTTCGCCGGTGGAAGCTGACTCCGTGCAGTCTTCGGAGGTCATGCTCCAGATTGCAGCCTATCTGGAAGGGGAACGCAACGACATTGATATTCCACTTGATCTGCAGCTATTGTCAGCGTTCCAGAAGGAAGTCTTGCTGCGCCTGCAGTCGATCCCGGCGGGCAGCGTCATCACGTACGGTGATCTGGCACGAGCGGCAGGACGCCCTGGTGGGGCGCGTGCCGTTGGACAGGCTCTCGCGGCCAATCCTCTCCCATTGGCGCTGCCATGTCATCGGGTCGTGGCAGCCGATGGAGGACTCGGTGGTTTTTCATCGCATGGCGGTGTGGAGGATAAAGCCACACTCTTGCGCTTGGAAGGTGTCAATCTGTCTTGAACCCCCTTCCTCATGCTACGTAATAGAGGGCGCATGGACATGCGCCCTCTTCTGATTCTGCCATCCTCTGTTCAGGCATTTGGCTCTGCGTGCAGCAGTTGTGCGTCTTCCTCACGTGCAATGCGGCGCCCTTCATCGACATCGACACGACTCAGGAGGAAGCCGCCGATGACGAAGAAGGCGATGATGCTCAAGACCGCTGGCCGGCTGCTTCCAAACGTGGCCACTGCGAAGGCGAAGATGAGTGGTCCGACGATGGCGGAGAATTTCTCCATGATCCCGAACAGCCCGAAGAATTCACCGCTTTTCGCGGCAGGTGACATGCTGGCATAGAGGCTTCGGCTCAACGCCTGACTGCCGCCCTGCACGACCGCGACCATCCATGCGAGGAACCAGAATTCAATCACCGACTGAATGATGAATCCCCAGACGGATATGACGGCATAGACCAGCAGCGCGAGCAGTACCGAGCGCTTGGTGTCAAGCTGCTCTGCAATGCCTGTAAACAGGCCCTTGATGAGGAATGCGATACCCAGCAGCACGGCTTCTACCCCGATGAGCATGCCAAGGATGAGAAGCAGATTGCTCTTCGGCGCGGGTGGAACGACCTCGATGCTTTCCAGGGCGACAAGTTGGCCGGAACTGTTTTCATCGGGAGACGGGACGGTAATGAGTTCCAGGGTATGACGTCCTGCTGATTCCGCAGTGATGGTTTGCTGTATGCCGTAGCGGTCCATCGACGAATACGTGTCGATCACGAGCGGTTCGCCACTGTCCTCTTCAATAACGGCTGCGCCATCAAGCACTACCTCCCATGCAGCGTGATCCGGACCGGTGGCAAAAGTCAGGACGAGGTCGGCGCCGTTGTAATCAAGGGTGAGGCTGGCACCGGGATCCACTGAGGTAAGGTAGGTGATGTCTTCATCGCTGCCAAGCAGATCACTCGACACAAGGGTTCCTTCCCAGGCCCCCACTTGTTCGATGGACGCGTCGGCTGAGGCATAGAGCCCCTGTCCGACGGCGCCATCTTCCGCGAGATAGGGCTCCGGCGGCGCACCAATGGCGTTGACAGGAAGAAGCCGGGATCCAAGAATCCCGCCAACGGGAAGCGCAACCAGGTTCAGGAGAATAAAGGCGAGATAGAAATTGCGGCGTGCCTCTCCCTTGCTGGGGAGGCGTCCGAAGATGAGGCTGTACGGGATACCGACGAACTGAACCAGCAGGAGCGCGAGGATGAGCTCTGTGCTTCCGAATCCCAATTCGGCGCCGTAAATGGCGGCGACCCCGATGATGGTGCCGATTCCGTCGTTATAGATGAGAAAGGCGAGCAGGAGTTTGAACAGTTCTTTGTATTGTCGAATGTCTTTTAGCGTTTCAGCAATGCGGTCAAAGCTCGCTGCAATAACATTCTTGCCCTTTTCCAGTACGGCTGTTGCGGCTGGCGGTTCGGGAACGACGCGCAGCAGCGGGATTGAGAAGACCGCCCACCAGATGGCGACGGAAAGAAACGATATCCGTGGTCCCCAGGTGCCGGGGAGGAACTGGATCATGGCGACGTTGATGGCCAGCAAGAGCCCTCCGCCGAGATACCCCATTGCGTAACCACGCGTGGACACGCGGTCCTGATCCTCCTCGCGCGCGACGTGTGGTAGCAACGCGTCGTAGAAGACATTTGCTCCTGTAAAACCGATGCGACCCAGCACAAAGAGGATGGACGCGAGAATCCAATCGCCGCTGTCGACCAGAACCAGCAGCCCGGTGGCGATCACGCCGAGTGTAAGAAAGATGGAGAGAAATGGCTTTTTATTGCGACGGATATCGGAGATGGTGCCGAGAATGGGGGAGAGAATGGCGATGATGAAGAGTGAGATGCTCAGCCCTGTGCTCCAGTATGCGGTGGCGACGGACGCGCTGGGAAGGCTGGCACCGGCGACCTGACTGTAATACACAGGCAGGACAGCAGCGAGGATCGTGGTAGCGAACGCGGAATTTGCCCAGTCATACATCGTCCAGGCATGGATCCGCCGCTTGTATTCCTGCTCGCTCGGACCGGACATTGTATGGGTTGTCATTAAAAGCTCTCCTGTCAGGTGCACGAAGCTGGATTCTAATAGTATCTGTTGAGTATACTGGATGCGTTAAGAAGAGTGAACGTTATCTATCGATGATTTTCCTTCGCGCGGATAGGAGCGTAGACGATGTGTGGCACGATGGTGGCCCTTGGAAATGCAACGGTGGATGGTTCTGTTCTCTTCGCCAAGAACAGCGACCGGGAACCGAATGAAGCGCAGGAACTCGTTTTCGTCCCGGCGGCTGATTTTGAGGATGGTGATCAGGTCGCTTGCACCTATGTCAGCATTCCACAGGTACCGCATACACACGCCGTGCTTCTTGCCAGGCCCTACTGGATCTGGGGCGCAGAGATGGGAGCCAATGAGCACGGGGTCGTCATCGGCAATGAGGCCGTGTTCAGCAAAGTGCCTGCAGGAAAGGAGCCAGGATTGATTGGTATGGATTTTCTGCGATTGGGTCTGGAGCGCGGTGCGACGGCGCGCCAGGCACTCGACGTGATTACATCCCTGCTGGTGAAATACGGACAAAGCGGGAACTGCGGGCACACACACGGTCTGTATTATCACAACAGCTATCTCATTGCCGATCCTGAAGAAGCGTGGGTGTTGGAGACGGTCGATCGCATGTGGATTGCCGAAAAGGTCCGTGATGTGCGGTCGATTTCAAACGGATTCACCATTCGCAGGGAATGGGATTTAGCCTCGGACGATGTCGTGGACTACGCAATCGAGAAAGGCTGGTGCCGCTCGGCGGAGGAATTTGACTTCGCCGCCTGCTATGCCGACTTTATTTTTACCCGCTTCAGTTTTTCGGGGGATCGTCACTGCCGTACGCTGGAACTTCTGGACTCCCGAAAGGGTCAACTGCGGGAAGAGGACATGATGGCCATCCTGCGAGATCATGGCAGCAAGGCCGATACACATTGGACCCCCGCTGGCGGGTTGGCGAAAGTGTCCGTTTGCTGGCATGCAGGTCCGGGGCCCATTCGCAACAGTCAATCGGTAGGATCAATGGTTTCGAGGCTGACCAGAGATGAGCAAACGCACTGGCTGACTGGAACTTCGGCTCCCTGCACCAGTATCTTCAAGCCGGTCTGGATGGATGCCGGGCTTCCGGATCTGGGAGATTGCCCCGAGGGGACGTACTCAAACGGCTCCCTGTGGTGGCAGCATGAGACGATGCATCGTGAAGTGCTGCGCGATTTTGCCGCCAGACTCCCGCTTGTGAAGGAGGAGCAGGGCAAACTGGAGAAAGGCTTTTTAGAGCGAGTACATGCACTTGAAGGTGCGCCCGCCGAAGCGCGTAGAGCACTTTCCCGGCAGTGTTTCCATGAAGCGGATCGGTTGCATGAAGAACTGCAGCCACGCATCGCATCGGCTCCATTGCGAAGACGCCTTCCTCTCCTTTATGCGATATCATGGCAGACTTTCAACCGCAAGGCTGGCCTGGCGAACACCCAGCGGGTGCGTGAGGTCATCCAGCAGAAACGCGAACAAGGCCTGTTTGCCCGACAGGATGGGGGGGCAACAGAAGACGAGGATTGAGGAGGTCAGCCTCGCAGCGCGTTCTTGATTAAGAGTGATAGTGTCTGCATATCCAGAGGCTTATGCACCCAGCCGACAATGCCGTCTTCCAGTAATTCCTTGCCATCATCACCAAGGGGGTAACCGGTGAGCAGGATCATGCGGACGTCCGGATCGTATTCCTTTAAGGCATTGAACAGTTCTGTACCGCCTATCTCCGGCATCACAAGGTCGCTGAGAACCAGGTCAACGGGAGTGTTCTTGTAAATATCGAGAGCCTCAGCACCAGAATTGGTCGCGTGCACCTGGTAATTGAGCATGGTCAGGATTTCGGTGATGGCTTGCAGTGTGATGGCATCGTCTTCCACAAGCAGAATGGATTCATTCACCCCCTCGAGATCCGGCTGCTCGGTTCCCGCCTGGTGTTCTTCTTCCGTCTCGGTCGCTGCGGGAAGATAGATGTAGAAGCGGGTCCCTTGATTGACATCGCTGTCCACGTAGATGAACCCATTGTGCTGCTTGATGATGCCGTAGACTTGCGCCAGACCGAGACCGCTTCCCTTGCCAACAGCTTTCGTTGTGAAGAACGGCTCGAAGATGCGAGGAAGGTGGTCCTCAGGAATGCCGACTCCGTTATCTTCAACCTCGATCCGGATCCAGTCGCCGGGTGTAAGTGCCTCGAAGGGAGGCTCTTCTTCATGCGTCAGGGTAAGAGCATTGACTCGAATGTCAAGCCGCCCACCTTCCGGCAACGCGTCGCGCGCGTTCAGAGCCAGATTCAGAAATGCCTGATAGAGACGTGATGGGTCACCATTGATTTTCAATGGGTCACGACCATACTCGATATGAAGGGCGACTTTGTCGGGAAGTGAACTGCTTAACAATTCCTGCAGGTCGCCGAAGAATGTGGTGAGGTTGATGATTTCACGCCGCAGGAGTCCCTTGCGGGCGAAATCCAGGATTTGCTGGGTCAGACCTGAAGCCTGACGAGCCTGCTTCAGGATGATATTGACTCGATCCTGATTCTCCGGCCTGAGGGTCATGTCTTGCAGAAGGATTTCTGAATAGAGCGTAATGGGCATGAGCGCATTGTTGAAGTCATGGGCAATGCCGGCAGCAAGCTGACCCACAGCGGCAAGACGTTCCTGGCGGATGGCGCGCTCCTGTGTGGCTTTTAGCTCCGTAAGCGCTTCCTCTAGCTGTTCCTTCGATTCCTGCAGAGCCTGTTCGTACCGCTTTCGCCGTGTGATGTCCCGTACCACGGTGATCACAGAACTGACCTGCTCGTTTTCAATGATGGGAATCTTGCGCGTTTCTGTGATGATCTCTTCGTTACTGAGGACGACGGTACTCTCCTCGGTGATAAGGATGGTCCCTTCCTGAAAAACGGACTCGTACTCCTTGAGAGCACGGTCCGAGAGGAACGGGAAGACGTCATCCACGCGTTTCCCGATAGCATCCCGGCTGTACCCCAGTGACTCAATCCAATCCTGGAATCGATGGTTGATCAAGTGGATGCGCAGGTCTTTATCGACGACATGGATGCCGTCTGCCATGGCGTTGATGGTTTTTCGATAGCGTTCTTCGCTGTTGCGAAGAGCCTGTTCCTGCAGGAGGCGTTGTGTGATGTCCTGAACCATGCCATCGAGGTGGCGTATCGTGACACCGTCGTCTTCGTAGATGACTCGGGTTGTCAACGAGACCCAGATTCGTTCCTTATTTTTCTTGAGCAGAGCAAGAGGGTAATCGGTCACATATCCATCGCGCAACAGGACGTCGAGGAACAGTCTTCGCTGTTGTTCGCTTTCATAGAGAACCTCGGTTGGCATGTTCAGAACTTCTTCTTCGGAATCAAAGCCGAACATCTCCACGGCGGCAGGGTTCACCATCAGAAACCGCCCATCCGGAGTGTTGCGGTACGCTCCGATGGGGATTCCCTTGACAAGGGACGCGTATCGCTCCTCGCTTGCCTGGATGGCTTCCTGCTCCTGCTGGATTTCAAAAGCGCGTTGCATCGATTGATGGCTGATCCAGTTCAGGACGATGATGACGATCAATCCCAGAAGAAGGATGATGGCATCGAGGCCAATGGTTTCGAGGGGCTGCGTGAATGTAATAAGGAGCCCGGCGGTTTGAAGATTGGAAAGTGTCAGAAAGGCAATGACGGTAAGAAAAGCGTACGAAACAGCGATCCAGAGATCAAGGAGGATGCCGGCAAGGGCGACGGCTACGATAAAGCCTACGATATTCATATGACCAACGCCGACGTAGAAGGAGCTTATGTAGATGACGATAAATATCCCGGTGGGGACGAGAAAGGAGGAAAATAACGTGTGTCCGCGCTCGTTTAGCAGCCAAGTTACAAGGATAAGCGCCTCAAAGGCAATGGCCAGGACCATTCCAAAGAGGGCTCCGCCGGTGATGAGCCACTGGATAAGGCTGATGATGAAGAAGATTACGGGAGCCAAGCCAAGACTCAGGAGAATGATGCGTAGAATACGCTGGCGGTAGTCAGTGAGCGTTGCGCTTCGCGGGGGTTCGATCTGATCGCGTATTTTTTGCCAATAGGTTCTTACGGGCATCGTTCAGCGGCTTTCTCTAGATAGTGGAACCCGCAGGGCGTCAAGCAGCGTCCAGATAGCAACAGAAAAGGAATAATCCAAGTATAGCAGTCCGGGCAAAGATTGTCTGCTATAGTGATGGTCGACTCGGTGCGTAAGAGGTGGAGGATTCGCCGAATGTCTGTCTCAACCTTGCGATTCGACGTCGCATTTGCATTGATCCTTACCCTGACACTCGCTGGCTGCGGAATACTTCCGATTGGCGAGGGGGCAAATGTGGCGACGATGGAGGTTGTTCATGCTGAGGAAACCTCCCTGGCTGTTCAGCGCGGTATCTTGACTCAGCAGGTGGTGTATTCCACACGACATGCCCCGACAGGTACGCCGTCACCGGCGCCGACGATGACGCCATCCGCATCGCCCACTCCGACCGTCCTCTCTCCAATGCCGACGACCGATCTCGTCGCACGCAGCCCGGAGGATCCTGCTCTTACCTTCGGTCCACCCCATGATCGCGACGTATTCGATGGTGAAGGGGGGATGTTTCTCCCGTCAGATAACGGCGTCAGCAGAGCGACCGTCCGTGACGGGAGATATGTCGTTGAATTCGATTCGCGCGGCCGCTGGACGTGGTATTGGAGTTTTCTCGACGCAGGTGATTTCTACGTCGATCTTGTTGTGATACAGGGCGCAGCATGCGTCGAGGAGGATGCGGCAGGATTACTTTTCAGGGGGAATGCATCCCGCGATGAAGCGTATGTCTTTGGTGTCAACTGTGCCGGCGAATACTTTATCGGACTCACCTCGTCGCCGGGGGCGGAGGGCAGCATTTGCACCACTGACTATGGCGGATCTGTGAATTGCCGGTACCAGCATTGGGAGCCTGACGAGGGTATTCAGGCTGGTGCGGGAGCGATGAACCGGTTGGGTGTGTACGCCGTGGGCGGACATCTTGATTTTTACGTAAATGGGATCTGGCTGGAATCGCGCGAGGTTGGTGACTTTTCAGACGAGTGGCAGTACTGGCGGGGAAATATTGCTGTGTTCTTGCGGTCCGCACAAATCAATCAGGCGCAAGCTGCTTTTGACGATTTCAACATCTGGTATTTCGAATGAGACGGTGCCTGGGATTTGCGGAAGGGATGTTGGCAGAATCAACTGTTTCGACGATACAATGAAGATGAATAATCAGGATCGATGAAGAGGATAACCATGACATCGCATTCCAAAATCGAGGTGCTGGCAGGTCGCCGTATTGTCCTTGGCGTGACGGGATCCATTGCAGCCTATAAATCAGCAGATCTTGCATCGAAACTGACGCAGGCAGGTGCCGTGGTTGATGTTGTCATGACGGAAGCAGCCTGCCGGTTCATTTCACCCCTGACGTTTCAATCGGTGACGGGCCGCAAGGCGTACGTGGATGATGACCTGTGGGTGGAACATGTTCTGCATATCCGGCTTGGACGAGAGGCAGATCTGATTTTGATTGCACCCTGTACGGCGACGACGCTTTCCAGGCTGGCGACTGGAAGCGGGGAGGGTTTACTCCCGCTGATTGCCCTTGCAGCGGACTGCCCCATGCTCGTGGCGCCAGCGATGGACGTGGGGATGTATGCGCATGCCGCGACACAGGCGAATGTTGCGGTACTTGAAGAACGGGGTGCAGCGATCCTTGGCCCTGTTGAGGGTCGTATGGCGTCTGGTGAAATGGGCCTGGGACGGATGCTTGAACCGACATCAATCCTCGGGCATGTCCGTCAGTCGTTGGGGGATGACGGACCGCTTGCGGGGCGGAAAGTGATTGTCACCGCAGGCGGGACGCGTGAACCGGTCGATCCGGTACGTGTGATCGCCAATCGATCCTCGGGAAAGCAGGGATATGCCATTGCGCAGGCGGCGGTTGATGCGGGTGCTGACGTTCTTCTCATATCGGCACCCACCTGCCTCAAGGCTCCAGTTGGAGTGGATGTGCGATCGGTGGAAACGGCATCCGACATGCAGGACGCGGTGCTGGCAGCCGTTGATAATGCGGATGTCCTCGTGATGGCGGCAGCCGTCGCGGATTTCCGGCCAGCGGACTTCCAGGCGGAGAAAATCAAACGCCGGAAAGGTGTGCCAGCGCTGGAGTTGGAGCGAACGGATGACATCCTCGCTCTCGTCGCCAAACAGCGCGAGAAGTCCGGAACCCCTGTCCTTCTGGTTGGATTTGCGGCTGAGAGCGAAGACCTTCTTGATCACGCGCGCGCCAAGCTTGACGAGAAGGGTCTGGCGTTGATCGTGGCGAATGACATCAGTCAACCGGATGCAGGTTTCAGTGTGGATACCAACCGCGTGGTCTTGATCGGGACGGATGGAGGCGTTGAAGAGCTGCCCCTGATGAGCAAGATCAAGGTGGCCGAGACTGTGATCGCACGCATTGCCTCTTTGCTGACGTCCACGTCGTAGTGTTGGTGGAGACTGATGACCGGCAACATCTGGTTGGGAACGCAGGGCTTTTCCTTCAAGGATTGGGTTGGACCTTTCTACCCGCCAGGAACAGCGTCGAAAGCCTTTCTGGAAACGTACGCAAGACATTTTCCCGCAGTTGAAATCGATTCGACCTTCTACGGAACCCCGCGCCCATCCACCATCCTGGGATGGTATGACCGGACGCCGGCATCCTTCCGTTTTGCCGCCAAGTTTCCCCGGCAGATTACGCATGACAAGAAATTGGTGGATGCACTCCCGGATGCCAATGCGTTCATAGAAACCATGCAGGCCCTGGGTGAAAAGCTTGGTGTGCTCATCTTACAGTTCGCGTATGATTTTCAGCCGGAGCATCTACACCGCCTGGATACATTCCTGTCGCAAATCCCTGCCGGCATTCGTTATGCCGTTGAGGTGCGAAACCGGGAATGGATGAACGAGGATTTTCGCTCGATGTTGGAGGAGCATGGAGTAGCGCTCGTGCTTCAGGATCTGCACTATATGCCGCGTGTCGATTGGATTACAGCAGACTTCACGGTCATTCGGTGGCTTGGACGGCGGAAAGATATCGACGTCTTTGACCGTATCCGGATCGATCGCACGGAATCTATGCAAGCCTGGGCTGGACTGGTTCATTCCTTCCTGGAACGGGATGTGGATGTATTTGGTTTCTTCAACAATCACTACGCAGGTCACAGTCCGGAGAGTGTGCGTCTGTTTGCCTCCATGCTGGACATGCCGCTCGAACCAACCCCCTCCGAAGATGACGATCCGCAAATGACGTTTGAACTTTAATCGTTTCCCTCATATCCATGCAGGCTGATGGCCCTTTTTGGGGATGGATGGAGCCGTTGCCATCCATTAGACTCCTTTCTGTAGAATGTGAAAGGAGTTGGTAATGCGACGGTTGACGATCCGTTTCCTTTTCGTAACGTTGTTGACAATGATTCTGCTTGCCTTCTTAACAGGTTGTACACAGCCGGTTTCCACAGAAGAGGCGGCAGAACCCCGCGCTTCCGTGGAACCAGGCGCTGCAGAAGCTCCTCAGTCCATCATGGGCTCCAGCGAGGAAGCCGCGCTTTCTCCAGAGCAAGATGAAGACGTGGCGCCTGCCTTATCCCCCACGACCACGCCGACCACAGAGCCTGTCACGCTCAACCCCCTGACAGGTGAAGTGGTGGACGATCCTTCTGCGCTGACGGCTCGTCCGCTGCTGGTATCCGTTTCGAACTTTCCCATATCCGCAAGACCACAGGCAGGCCTATCTCTGGCTTCCCAGGTATGGGAAACCTATATCGGGGAGGGGATGACCCGCTTCCTGGCGGTGTTCTATGGCGACTATGCCCAGCATCTGCAGGAGATCCTCGATAACCGGCTAGCTGAAGGCTCAGGAGATGGGTATGTAATCGGCCCCGTTCGATCCGGCCGGGTTGTGTTTGAAGATATCAAGACCCTTTTTGAGGGGGCTGCGCTGATTACAGCCGGAGCGTCATCGGAGGTAGCGGAGCAGCTAACCAGTCGGGTCTCGGTCTACGGTGAGGATGATGGCAATATTAACAGCACCGGGGTCGAGGTGAGCGACCTCACGCGCGTTGGAGAAATGACGGTTGATCCGGAGCGCTATGCCACGCTCACCTTCGATGAAACTGCGCCGGAGGGAGGGCAACCTGCTGACTTTTTCCGCATCGTGTACAACTATTACAACCAGGTGGGATGGGAATATGCTCCCGAAAGGGGTGCCTACCTACGCTATCAAGATACGGCCGACGGCACAGGCGAACTTGTCCCCGCCCTGGAGAGCTTGACCGGTGAGCAGCTGGCTTTTGACAATGTGCTCGTCCTGTGGGCGCAGCATCGCTATGTCACTCCGACCATCATCGAAATGCAGTTAGTGTATGTGTGGGATCAGCGAGGTTTGCTGTTCCGTGATGGCGAGATTTACCCTGTTCTGTGGTCCAGCCGAAGCGGCGAATTCCGCGTCTACGATTCGGATGGACAGCCGGTTGCCTTGAACCCAGGATCGACATTCGTTGAGGTCGTCAGCTGGCAGTCAACATGGGATCCGGAAGCCATGGTGGTCCGTTACCATAATCCTCCCATGCCCTGACAAGCGAGCAGGGTACTTGATCCAGTTGAGCCGGCGGATTGACCGCCGGCTTTCCTCATTCATTTCCATGGGATTGCACGGTTGCGCTACAATTGAGCCAGGAGAATTGTGTATTTCTCGCACTCCCCAATAAAGGAGCGGGCGCCATGGAACTTGAACTTGTTGCGATTGAAAAGCCAGACGATGTGAATGTCATTCTCGGTCAGACTCATTTTATTAAGACGGTTGAAGATGTACATGAAGCACTGGTTGGCGCCGTGCCCGGGATCGAGTTCGGGCTTGCCTTTTGCGAGGCTTCCGGGCCAGCCTTGATCCGGCGCAGCGGCACTTCGCCAGCGTTGGTGGATCTCGCTGTGAAGAACGCCCAGGCCATCGCTGCCGGACATAGCTTCATCATCGTGCTGGGAAATGTATTCCCCATCAATGTGCTGAATGCGGTGAAGATGGTGCCGGAGGTATGCCGCATTTTCTGTGCAACCGCCAATCCCGTCGAGGTTGTCGTGGCGGAATCGGCAAGCGGGCGCGGGATTCTGGGCGTCGTTGACGGCATGAAGCCGCTCGGTGTTGAAGATGATGAGGCAGAAGCAGAGCGCAAGGCTATGCTTCGTCGTTTTGGCTATAAACTTGGATGAGGACCTGAGGACGCGCAGTCTTGAGGCAGGGAGGCAACATGGCGCATACCAATTCCATAACCGATGTCCCCGGAATCCGGGTCGGTCATGCTGAGGATGCCCGGGGCATGACGGGCTGCACGGTGGTGCTTTGTGAGGATGGGGCAATCGCAGGTGTGGACCAGCGGGGTGGGGCTCCGGGTACACGTGAGACGGATGCCATCCGACCCATGCATCTGGTGCAAAAGGCGCATGCCATTCTTCTTGCCGGCGGCTCGGCGTTCGGCCTGGACGCCGCAAGTGGTGTGGTCGCTTTTCTCGAGGAGAAGGGCGTCGGATTCGACGTGCAGGTGGCACGTGTGCCCATTGTGCCCGCTGCGATTCTGTTTGATCTGGCCATTGGCGATCCGGCAGCAAGACCGGATGCGGCGATGGGCATGCAAGCCTGCCGGAATGCGAGCAGCAACAGGCCGGCAGAGGGGAATGCGGGTGCGGGGATGGGGGCGACGGTCGGAAAAATACTCGGCATGGGTGGCGCTATGAAATCAGGGATTGGAACCGCCAGCGTGGTTCTGTCCGGAGGGTTGGTCATTGGCGCGCTTGTGGCGGTGAACGCGTTCGGCGATGTGATCGATCCGGAGAGGAACACCATCCTGGCGGGCGTTCGCCCAACCCGGCTAGGCCCTATTACTGTCGGAGGAAGCGAGCCTTTTGCGGACACCCTCGAAGTGATGAAAACCGCGGCAGGGAAGACCGCGCTTAGGCTGGCGGGCGGCGGTAACACGGTCATCGGGGTGATTGCGACAAATGCGCGATTAACGAAGGAAGGCGCAAACAAGGTCGCCCAGATGGGGCAGGATGGACTCGCGAAGGTGATCCGACCTGCGCATACCATGCTCGATGGCGATACGCTGTTTGCCCTGGCGACCGGTGAAAAGAAGGCGGATGTCAACCTGGTCGGTGCGTACGCGGCCGAGATGGTCAAGGAAGCAATTCTCCAGGCTGTTCGCACTGCGGAGCCGGTGGAAGGGTTTCCTGCAGCTCAATCCTACTCTGCTGATTGACGACACCCTCGTGAAATCCGTTGACATCGCGGCCGTCGAACGGTATCCTCCGAGCTGGAAAGGGAGCCGATGTTCAGACGCAATGTTGAAACGAAATCTTCCGATACACAGGCGCCAGAACGCGTGGATTCAGTTCTCGGCGCAGGCATCACCTGGCAAGGAGAGGTGAGCGGTCGCGGTGGACTGCGCATCGATGGCAATTTCGAGGGAAAAATTTTCCTGCAGGGAATTGTCGTTGTGGGCTCGCAAGGGCGTGTCACATGCCAGAAAATTGTTGCCGATACCATCGTTGTCGCAGGTTATGTGAAGGGTGATTTGCAAGCGCGGCGTGTCGAAATCAACCAGACAGGACGCGTATGGGGGGATGTTCTCACAACATCTTTCGCAACTCAGGAGGGCGCTTTTCTACGCGGCCAGATCACCATGGAAGAAGAGCTTGATCTTGGGTTCCCGGCAGCCCCTCCAGAGGAAGCCGATGTTGAGGCAGCAGTCGAAGGAGAGGGATCGCAGGCTGAAGCAGAGGACTGACCCTCATTAAAGCTGTTCATGCAGGCCGCACCGGAATGGTGCGGCTTTTGATTCAGGGGGATGGTTGTTGAAAGATGAGTTCGATCGATCCGGCGTACGGTTGGTCGAGATCGTCTGTGCACACACCGGTCTCAAGCGATGACACGGGATATTCTCCATCAACCAGTTCAACCTGATAAACAACACCAGGGGTCATGGCGAAGTCGCCGTATCCAGGTCCGAGCTCGGGTTTGAGACCCGTGTAGAAGTGATCCTGGCCGGAGTCCCACAGCACGCGCACTTCGACTCCGGGGACGGGATCGCCGAATGCATCCTCCACGTACACCATCAACAAGGGTTCCATGAGGTCCGGACGACAGATAGTGTCGCTGGAAAGCAGGACAAAAGGTGCTCCCGGTGTGGCCGTTGGCGTACGGGTTGCATTGGGGGCGGTTGTACTGGAAGGGAGCGGCGTTAGCGCTGCGCGTTCTGTCGGTTGGCTTGTCGGCGTAGCTGTGACAGCGGTTGGGACGGGCGCTGAGAAACCAGAAAGGGCAGCTGCGAGCTGAGCAAGAGCACGCGCTTCGGCAACCGGCTGATCCTCCGAGAGGGAGAGTTGGGCGAGGCGTCCGAGTTCGGATGAGATGTCCATTTCGGCAAAGGTCGCAAGACGCTCCTGCGCTCGGGGAAGTTCACCGGTTTTTGCGTAACTTAATGCGGTTAGTAAGAAGTACTCCTCTCGGTAGACCTGGCGGAGAGAAGCCGGTGTTGTCTCATTGTATGAGAGCGGGTTGATGACCCAGCTATACATCACGCCGGCGGCTGCGCCGAGGATGAGACCGAGGAGGAGCGAGATCAGTTCGCGTCGATTCATGGCGATTGAACCTCGATGGAGGATGGCAATGATCGAAGCTGCACTGCGAGAGCGTTCAATGATTCGAGGTCGACTTGTGAGAGGTCGTGTTCGATGCCGTAGTTGATGGCGGCGATGACCTGTTCGTCAGGGGGGTGGGGACCCAGGGCGGCGAGGCGGATGACAGCCTGCTCCAGGTCCTGATCGAGGCTGTAAGCATCGGCCACCATGACGACGTAATCCATGCGGTAAGATTCCTGAAGCGTGTCCGGTGTGGTGTCGACGAGTTCAACCGGATGCAGGATCCAACCGTAGAGCAACCCGGCAGCGATACCGAGCAGGATGCCAATCAGGATGCGTGATTTCGACATGACTTTTCCCGGATGATGTGCATGTCGGGATTGTGCCATATCGTCATCCGAACCGCAACAGGGATGAAGAAACCCCGGCTCCGGCCGGGGCTGCTTGTGCTATAATCGCCAGGTGCCGAAGGTGGGAATCGAACCCACACTCCCGAAGGAACGCGATTTTGAGTCGCGCGCGTCTGCCAGTTCCGCCACTTCGGCGCAAGCTCAGTATATTCATTTGCCCGCGGACGGTCAAGATGTATGGAATGTCCGGTCCGCGGGCTGAACGTTAAGGGTGATGATGAAGTTAGGTTTAATCGGTCTCCCCTCCTCGGGGAAGACCACGGTTTTCAACGCATTAACGGGTTCGAACTTGCCAACAGGAAGCATGACGGGAGCGCCGTTTGAAGTTCACACAGCGGTCGTGAATGTTCCTGACCCGCGTGTGGAAGCGCTTTCGGCGTTCTACCATCCCCGCCGAATCACTCCGGCTCAGGTCACGTATGCTGATATCAGCGGGCTGAAAGCCGACGCAGGTCGTGAAGGGCTGCCAGGCGCGCTGGTGAATCAGCTCGAGCAGATGGATGGCCTCATTCATGTTCTGCGAGTGTTCCCGGATGATGTGGTTCCACATCCGCAGGGAAGCGTCAACCCTGCCCGCGATGCAGCGATGATGTTGTCGGAATTTCTGATTCACGACATGCTCGTTGTGGCAAAACGCATGGAACGCCTTCGCGAGGAATATGACCGCAATGCACGTGAGCGGAGCGAGATTGAGCGCGACATCCAACTCTTCACGAATCTGGAGCAGGCGCTCGAGGATGGTAAGGCTGTTCGGGATATTGCCCTCTCGCCAGAAGAAGACCTGAGGCTTGCCGGCTTCGGGCTCCTTTCACGGAAACCGATCCTGCATGTTCTCAATCTGGCCGAGGGTCAGGTCGTCCCCGAAATGTCTTTCGGCGGGGACATTCCCGTCGCGCTGCAGGGCACGCTTGAAATGGAGATCTCGCAACTCGACGAGGACGAAGCGGTTTCCTTCCTCCAGGAATTCGAGATTCTCGAACCTGCCCGCAATCGAATTATACGTGCCTCGTATCATCTGCTTCATCTGCAATCTTTCTTCACTGTGGGAGAAGATGAGGTTCGGGCATGGACGATCCCGCATGGCGCAACGGCGCTGCAGGCAGCGGACACGATTCATTCCGATCTGGCGCGCGGGTTCATTCGCGCCGAAGTCGTCCCCTGGAAAGAGTTGCTGGATGCAGGCGGGATTCCCGGCGCGCGACAGGGGGGTAAATTGCGTCTGGAAGGAAAGTCGTATATTGTGGAGGACGGTGATATCGTCCATATCCGATTTAATATTTGAGGGATAAACCATGGCTAGCGTGTACAAGCAGGAACGATGGAGTTTAGATGACCTCTATCCTGGATTTGACAGCGATGAGGTCACACAGGCCCTTAAAGACCTGGAACAGAAGATCACGGACTTCGAATCAAACCGCGACGAATTGGAAGGCATTGCGTCGGAACAGTTCATCAAGGTCTTGAACGCATATGAGGACATCACGCGGCTCATCAACCGCCTGATGTATTTTGCGCATCTCAGCTTCGCTGCCGATACGCAGGATCAGAAAGCCCAGAGTTTTCTCGCCAGGGGACAGCAACTGGCTGCACAGGCCGAGAACCGCACGCTGTTCTTCAAGCTCTGGTGGAAAAGCCTGGACGATGATGCCGCGGACTCCCTTCTCGACGCCTCGGGCGATTACCGCTATTGGCTGGAGGCGCTACGGCTGCAGAAGCCGTATACCCTCACCGAACCTGAAGAGAAAATCATCAACTTGAAGGACGTCAACGGCCCCGCCGCTCTCATCACGCTCTATGACGCCATCACCAATCGCTATGTCTTTCACCTGGAAGTCGATGGGGAGGTGAAGGAGCTGACCCGCGGCGAACTGATGGTCTATGTGCGCAGTGCTGATCCGGAACATCGAGCGGCAGCCTACCAGGAACAACTTCGGGTGTATGCCGATGATGCCCCCATCCTCGGCCAGATGTACCAGTACATCGTCCGCGATTGGCGCAGTGAGGGCGTCGACCTGCGAGGCTATGCGTCTCCTATCGCACTGCGCAACCTCAACAACGATATTCCAGACGAGGTTGTGGACACCCTCTTGAACGTTTGCAAGGACAACGCCAGTCTGTTCCAGCGGTACTTCGCCTTGAAAGCCAAATGGCTGGGCGTGGATAAGCTCCGCCGGTATGACGTTTATGCGCCGGTGGTCGAGACGGCGAAGACCTATGACTATCAGCAAGGTGCTGACATGGTCCTCGACAGCTACCGTGCGTTTGATCCACATGTCGCGGACCTCGCCGAAGAGATACTCAAAGCCCGGCACGTCGACAGCGAGGTTCGCAAAGGCAAGCGTGGGGGTGCCTTCTGCGCAACTGCAGGACCTGACCTGGCGCCGTGGGTGCTCATCAATTACCAGGGACGCCCTGACAGCGTCGCAACACTGGCGCATGAGCTCGGGCATGGGGTGCATTCACTGCTTGCAGCCGATCATACCGCTCTGACCCAGAAATCAAATCTCCCGCTGGCAGAGACAGCATCCACGTTTGGTGAGATGCTGCTGGTGGACCACATGCTCGCTGTCGATCCGGATCCGGAAGTCCAGCGAGACCTGCTCTTCCAGCAGATGGATGATGCCTATGCAACGATCATGCGGCAGGCGTATTTCGCGCTGTTCGAACGCGCTGCCCACGAGAAGATTAAGACAGGTGCATCCGTCGACGAGCTCTGTGACCTTTACCGGGAGAATCTGGAGGAGCAATTCGGCGATTCACTCGACCTGAGCGAGGATTTCCGGTACGAGTGGGTTGCCATTCCGCATATCTACCACACGCCGTTCTACGTCTATGCGTATGCATTCGGTCAATTGCTCGTGCTTTCTCTTTATCAGCAGTACCAGCAAGAAGGCGACAGCTTCAAGCCGCGCTACCTCGACATTCTGAAGGCTGGCGGATCAAAAGCCCCGATGCAGATCCTCGATGACGCAGGTGTCGATATCCGTTCGGAGGCCTTCTGGCAGGGCGGTTTTAATGTCCTGAAAGATGCGCTTGATGCGCTCGAGGCGATTGATATTCCCGCTTGATATTTGGCTGGATGACACTGAATCGAAAAGGTGGAGCGTACGCTCCACCTTTTTCTATATCAACACAATGGGTTGTGGGATATACCTGGCGGAGAGGGTGGGATTCGAACCCACGGTGGCCCAGAAGGCCACAACGGTTTTCGAGACCGCCCCGTTCAACCACTCCGGCACCTCTCCGCGGCAGGTTGGATTATAGCCCAGCCACAGTCAGATTTCCACCCGCGTCCCCGGAACAGGAAACTGGACGTCATGGAAGCCGAGTTCGTTCATTTTGGCCATCAGCGCTGTGGCCGCATCTTCTTCCCCATGGACGAGGTATATGGTCTCCGCGCGATCCTTGACCGCGCTGGCGTATTCGAGCAGAAACTGCTGATCGGCATGGGCAGAAAGGCCGTTGATACTGACAACTTCGGCATGCACATCATGTGGTTCGCCGAAGATGCGTACGGACCTATCGCCTTCCGCCAACCGGCGACCGAGTGTATAGGGCGCCATCCAGGAGGTGATGAGAATGGTGTTGCGCGGATTGTCGATATTGTTGCGGAGATGATGCAGGATCCGCCCGGTCTCAGCCATGCCCGAGGCGGAGATGATGATGGCAGGCCCCTTGACGTCGTTGATGGCTTTACTTTCCTCGACCGACCGTGTAAACGTGAGTAAATCGAATCCGAGAGCACGTCCCTTGGGATCTTCGTGAAGGAAGCGTTGGGCTTCTTCATCGAAGCATTCCGGGAACTTGCGGAACAGTTCTGTGACATTGATGGCCAGCGGGCTGTCGACGAATACCGGGATACGGGGGATCTCGCCGTTGTCGAACATCTTGCGGAAGTAATAGACGAGGGTCTGTGTACGTCCAACGGCGAACGCCGGAATAATCACTTTCCCGCCGCGATCGATGGTTCGCCTTACAACAACCTGCAGGTCCTCATAGGCGCTTCCCGGTGGATAGTGATTGCGGTCACCGTACGTGCACTCCATGATGAGAATGTCGACATCGCGGGGCAGGACGGGATCTTTGAGGATGGGCAGATCCACCCGGCCGATGTCGCCGGAGAACATCACCCGTCGTTTTCGCCCTTTCTCTTCAAGATCAAGGATGATCCCGGCGGATCCGAGAATATGCCCCGCCTCGACAAGCCTTGCCTCTATTCCGGGGACGACGCTGAACGGCGAGTTGAGAGCTTGAGGTTGAAAGAAGTCCGCCGTGCGGCGGGCGTCAGCCTGTGTGTACAGGGGTTCGATGGGCGGTTCACCGCGGCGGGCGCGTTTCTTATTCACGTAGCGCACATCGTATTCCTGGATGTGTCCAGAATCCATGAGCATGATCTCGGCGAGTCGGTGTGTTGCAGGTGTGCAGTAAATGGGACCTGTAAAACCCTGTTTGACGAGATTGGGGAGATTACCTGAATGATCGATGTGGGCATGGGAAAGGATGACGGCTTCGACCTCGTCGGGCTCAAAGGGAAAATTGAGATTGCGGGCGTAGGTTTCTTTTCGACGGCCCTGAAACAGTCCACACTCCAGCAAGAAATCATGACCGTTGACATGGACGAGGTGTCTGGATCCCGTGACGGTTTGTGCAGCTCCATAGAAAGTGATGTGCATAGATTAAATCTCTTTCTTCTATCGTCGAAGCGCCTGCAGTATTTCATCTCCGTACGTATGGAATCGCCAGGTGAGGGGCGCCATCAGCGGGCGCAGTTCGTCCAGCGTGCGCGGTGCAGCATGTGCGATGTCTTCCATGATCTCCCGTGGAAGGATAATGTCGGATTCAACACCGCGTTTTCGTCCTCGCTGTTTTCGCCAGCGGTGAAGGTTTTCGTAGTGGCGGTGGAAGACATCATCGCGGGGTTTGCGAGCGGGCTTTTTCGGGGGTTTAGCATTCATCCCGCGTAAAACGGCGTCAAGGATCCTGCTTTTGTGTCGTCGAATGATGGATGCAGGAATATCGTCGATTGCTTCCAGATCGTCCAGGCTGCGCGGACGGGCCTGTGCAATCGACATCAGAGTCTTGTCGTGCATGATCTTAAAGGGCGGACGATCGAGCCGTCGTGCTTGCTCGTCCCGCATCAGATACAACTCGCGCAGCACTGCCATTTGCGCCGGATTGAGATCGCGTGCATGCCGTATATTCCAGAAGCCATCGGGATCGAACCCGTTGGTATGGGCTTTCACATTGACCAGCAGCTCGCATAGTTCGGCGGCTTCTTCGACGCGTCCGGCTTCTTTCAATTCGGATTGGAGGTGTTGCTCAAGGGGGATCAGGTAGTGGGTATCAAGGCGGGCGTAGAAGCGCATCTCCTCTGAAAGCGGTCGGGCACCCCAATTCGCACGTTGATATTTCTTATTGACGCTCACCTGAAAAACCTGCTTCAACAGGGAGCCGAGACCGGTTTGTTTCCAGCCGAGTGTACGGCAAGAGACCCGGGTGTCGGCGATGTTCTGGAAGTGAAAATCGAAATCCCGCTTCAGACACATCAAATCATATTCTGAGCCGTGGAAGAGTTTCCTGATGCCAATGCTCTGAAAGACATCTTCCAGTGGACTGAGGTCATCGATCTTAAGAGGATCGACCAGGACATCCCTGCCGGGATAAGAGAATTGAATCAGGCATACACGCTCTTGATAGGCGTAGAGGCTGTTGGATTCTGTATCGACAGCAAGTTCCGTTTCTTTCTGGAGATCCCTGATGAAGTCGTGCAATCCAGCTTTGGTTTCAATCATGTCCAGCGGGGTGTTCAAGGTCGAAGTCATGCGGTTATTATACCTGTAGGTCTGTGACTTTCTGGGAGAAACCTCACGATGATACAATTTCGCATAACGGCAGGAGATGATGGTGTCTGATAATCGGTCCTTTCCCTGGAAGATGGTCGTTGGTGTCGTGATTATCCTGGCTGCGCTGGGCATCCTTATTGTGCCTTCGCTGCAGTCCGGCGCGCAGTATTATGTCACCGTGGACGAGCTTCTTGCAGAGCCCGCGCGCTTTCAGCAGGAAACGGTTCGCATCTCTGGCGCCGTCATCGGGGAGAGCATTGTATGGGATCCGGAAACGGATGAACTGCTCTTTATCATCGCAAGTGTGCCTGCCGATCTGGACATCGTTGCAGCCCAGGGAGGATTTCAAGCCAGTTTGCATCAGGCCGTAACAGATCCTTCGCGTGCGAGGCTCACTGTCCATGCGTATGGCTCTCCGCCAGAGCTTCTTCAGGACGAGGTCCAGGCCATCCTCACAGGCCGACTGGGAGTGGATGGGATCTTCCAGGCGGAAGACATCCTGCTGAAATGCCCCTCCCGGTACCAGGAGGAACAGCCATTGGGGTAACGCGATGATGGCTACCCGCTGTACGGGAGTACCCTATTGATTGCCAACACAGCACTTGCCGGGTTGATGCTGGCTTTGATCGCCCTGCTCTATGCTTCGGCCGTCATCTTGTTTAAACGTTCGGATGATCGCTGGGTGGAAAGCGCGCGCCGCGCGGTGCAATCCGCATCCCTGCTTGTTTCGCTTGCGCTCGGTCTGTTTGTTTATCTTCTCCTCACCAATCGTGTCGAATTTGCTGCCGTATATCGCGTGACGCGAAGCACCATGTCCGCCGTTACTCGCTTGACCGCTCTCTGGGGTGGACAAACGGGCTCGCTCCTGTTCTGGACGTGGCTTCTGGGCATGGTCGCGCTGGTGACAGCATCGGTCTCAGTCTCTTCCGACTCCCGACAACAGCCGTGGCTTCTTTTCTTCGGCCTGCTGCCTTTCGCCGGATTCCTCTTCCTGGTTCTTTTCCTGGACAATCCCTTTTCGCGTTGGTGGTTGCTGGCTGATGGCAGCAGTCTTGCTGCCGTCTTTCTTCCCGGGGACGCAGTGACGGTGATGCAGCCAGCAGATGGCATTGGCCTGAACCCTCTGCTGCGCCATCCTGCGATGGTGCTTCACCCGCCAGTGCTGTACCTCGGATTTACCATCTTCGCGCTGCCCTTTGCGCAGGCGATGGCAGGACTGATGACGGGGATCTGGAATCGTGACGTGCTCGCATCGATCCGCCGGAGCACGCTTGTTGGGTGGTTCTTTCTTACCCTCGGCTTGATCCTCGGCTCTCGCTGGGCATATGATGTCCTGGGATGGGGTGGCTACTGGGGATGGGACCCGGTTGAGATTGCAGGGTTGCTTCCCTGGCTGACAAGTTCTGCCGCGCTCCATCTGCTCGCAATCCGGAGCCGTACCAGGAGACGGGATGTGCTCATTTTGGGCGTTGTCCTCCTGACCTTCTGTCTTGTCATTCTTGGGAGCTTTCTGACGCGATCAGGGATCCTGACCTCTGTTCACACTTTTGCCGATTCGCCGCTCAGCCCCGCCCTGCTGGTGTTGTTCACCGGCGTGTCGCTTGTCTCCCTCGTCATCTGGATTCTGTCCATGAAGTGTGGGGAGAAAGACCATAAACCAGGCTCCCTGTCATTCTGGAATGTGATTCTTGACGGCTCTGCCGTGGTTTTGATTTTGTTGCTCGTCATCTGTCTCGTCGGATTGAGTGTTCCGGTTGTTGGTGAATGGGTGACAGGCCGGGCGATGATCGTCGGTCCGGCATACTATCGTCAGGCGACCGGGCCACTCTGGATGCTGCTCCTCGTGCTGACGGCTCTTTCGCCGCTATTCCCCCGCCGGATTGCCCTCAGGTACGAGAGTTTGCGAGCGCCGGGCATCGCCCTCCTCATGGCGGTGGCTGTGGGTTTGCTGGCGCGCGGGGCATTGGCGCTGTCGTCAGGGGAGATCAGTGTCGTGATGGCGATGACGATGTACTTGCTGCTGGCTTTCCTCGCCGTAAGGGAGGGGCGTTTGACCTCGCCCGGTAGCCATAAACCTCGGGTCCGGTTTATTGGCGTTGTCTTGATCCATCTCGGGGTGTTTTTCTTCGCAAGTGGTGTGGCTGGAATGGAGGGACAGGAGACGTTTCAGGCGACACTGTCTCCGGGGGAACGGATGACCGCAGGAGATTACAGTATTCGACTTGATGACATTTCACGCCAGCCTGTTGATGAGTATCGCAACGTGACGGTCGCTTCCGTTTCCATTTATGACCGGGCTCCGGATGCTATCCACAGGATAGCCGAAGTCTATCCCGGTCTGGAAGAGGACCTGGTCTATGAGCAGGTGCGCGCCTTGCCCGGTGTTGCATCATCGGTATCGAGAGACATCTATGTCCTTTTCACGGCGTGGAACGTGAATGGATCGGCATCATTGCGGGTTCTTGTGAACCCACTGGCGAACTGCCTGTGGATAGGTGGTCTGCTGATGGCGGCGGGTGCGCTTGTGGTGATGATCCCCGATGTATTCAGGCATAGAAATGATGATGATTTGAATACTATCAAGAAAGCTGGCCAGACAGGGGTCGCGGACAATTTCCCGGGCTCTTGAACTGCGAGGATTGGTATGATGGGTTCTGTTGTGATTACTGCTATGATGCTCCTAATTGCAGCCGCCTACATTGCCCGGCCGTTCATGACGGGGCAGCGTGGCGAGAATGACCCGGGCGCGGATAAGGATGGTCAGCCTTTAAGAGAAGAATTGCGCCGTCGGCTTGAAGAAGAGATCTCCCGAGTACGTGAGGAACAATCATGACGAGAAAGGCTCTGGTACAGAGACAATGGAAGAGGGCGTGGTGGTTGGCCCTTCTGATGCTGGTCGTGGTTGTTCAATCAGCCCGTGCGGCAAGCCGCTCCGGCTTGCTGCAAGATGGATCGTCGGGAACAGTAGAAGGACATGTCCTGCAAGGGACAGCGGGCGCAAGCCTTCCGGACCAACTCCTGGTAGGCCTGGTCGCGATGAATGGCGAAACGGTTGTGATAGATGTGCAGACGCACAGTGAGGCAGATGGCTCGTTTGCGTTTGTCGATGTGCCCATGATCCAGGGATTGGAGTACGGTGTGTACACTCTCTTTGAGGGTGTGTATTATTTCTCCGAGCTGGCTCTTGTTGATTCCGACCTTGAACAGATGGAATTTGACGTGGTTGTCTATAAGGCGGATGCGACCGCCGAAGAGGTCTATGCGGAACAAGTCCATTTCCTGGTTGATACGAACGCGGAAGGCAAGCTGGACATCACACAGGTCTGGCTTCTGACAACCACCGGGGACGTCACATACCTTCCTGATTCCACCCCACCTGTTTTCATTGACCTTCCTTCGCACCTCTCTGCGTGGGCGGTTGAAACCATGACCGAAGGTGCGGTGGTGGAGCAGGACGGGCGGCTGGCGGTTGAAGCGCCCATCCGTGCGGGAGAGCTTACGAGTGTGATTGTCTATACCACACTGGATTCATCGAGCGCTCCACTTGAGCTTCAGTTGCTTATGCCGGTGGATTCTGCCATTTTCCTGGCTCCAGCCGATGAGTTAATGGTCTCTGGTTCAGGGTTGCTGGATGTGGGTGTCTCCGAATATGAGGGTTCCCGTCTGCAACAGTATGTGCGTTTTGATCTTGCAGTCGGGCAGGAGTTGGATGTGCGTATCCGCACGATGCAGGCCGTACAGGATGTCGTCCTCCTTATCGGCATCGCAGGTGTTGTGTGCATCGTTGCCGGCTTGTTGCTCATGCGCTGGAATCGACAGCGGCTGGCGGGCACGGACGAGATGGTCGATCTCCTGACCAGAACGATTGCTCAACTCGACAGGGCGTTCGAGGACGGTGCGATCGAAGAAGAGGTGTACCGGCAGCGAAGGGACGATCTCATGCAGCAAGCCATGGAGCGATCTGCGAAGACCCATGATTGAGATTTGCGATCTGGAGAAGCGGTTTTCCCGCCGTCCCATCCTTTCATCCCTGTCACTGACAGCGGCACCTGGCGAAGTGGTGCTCATCGTCGGGCGCAATGGTAGCGGAAAGACGACATTGCTGCGCGTGATGGCTGGCCTTACCGGCTTCCAGGCGGGGAGCCTGACCATCGCCGGGTGCATCCTTCCCTCAGATGCCATCACACTCCGACGGCATATCGGCTTCCTCTCGCATCAAATCCAACTTTATGGAGACCTTACTGCTGCGGAAAACATGCAATTCTTCAACCGTCTGCACGGTCGCAGGTTATCTGCGGCACAACTTGATTCGCTACTCGATCGAGTTGGGCTCTTGATGTGGCGCGATGAGCATGTCAGACATTTCTCGCG
>Ga0272443_10000338_pt1 | contig 89560 bp, 74 predicted proteins | sample SSMAcet12_FD_193581 | JGI IMG/M metagenome (GOLD analysis project Ga0272443, IMG submission 193581) | Marine sediment archaeal communities from Little Sippewissett salt marsh, Falmouth, MA, United States - SSM-Acet-12 | ecosystem: Environmental > Aquatic > Marine > Wetlands > Sediment ...
AGGCCGCTAAAGCCTGTTCAGTTGGAATTTTTACAAGCGATGGGAGTTAACCCGGAAGTATTTATCAAACCGTAATGGCTAAAATAAATTGCACGAAAAGCTATTAACAGGGGTGTCGAAAATAGGCTGGATAGCCTCCATAACAAACATAATGGTTATGCCAGAATGACGATCGAACGCCTTGCTGAATATCGGCCCTGCTGGATCAAGCGTATCGGAAAACATATAGTTTTCAATCAAAAACTTTCTTTCCCCCCTCCCCCGCTTCACAAAGATGCTGATTGCAGCTTGGTTCAACCCCATTTTTTGAGCCAGTTCGGCAACTGCCAGGCTCAGTTCCCGAACAGCCAGAAAATAAAGGGAAAAGTCCTAAAAATAGGGGCGAAATCTCGGATCGTCTCACGCAAAGCCGCGAAGAACGCAAAGTTTTTTGTAATTCAGTAGCCGGTGAGCAGACGCCTCATCAAAGTGACCGGGGGGAAAGCGGGGTCAGATCTTAATTATTAACTATTTGCAGTTTCTGTAATCATTGATTAGGTGGAAACGCCGCAACAACAGCCAAAAATGAAAGTAAAAAGGCTGAGAAAAAGGGGCAATACTAAAACATCTTTAACCTTCATTGCCCCGGATCGCCTTAAGCGCTGATATTGAGATGAATTTTGCACTACCATCAGCGATCAATTTTTTCCTTTGTTCCAACATGCGTGTGTGCCATTCAGGAGTATTCATTTCACCGCCCTCATAGAGCATGGAATCCCAAAGGGCTTCCATTACCTGAATGCGTTCAGCATTGCTTAATTTTTTTAACTCATCTATATTCACTGGATAGCCTCCATAACAAACATAATGGTTATGCCAGAATGACGATCGAACGCCTTGCTGAATATCGGCCCTGCTGGATCAAGCGTATCGGAAAACATATAGTTTTCAATCAAAAACTTTCTTTCCCCCCTCCCCCGCTTCACAAAGATGCTGATTGCAGCTTGGTTCAACCCCATTTTTTGAGCCAGTTCGGCAACTGCCAGGCTCAGTTCCCGAACAGCCAGAAAATAAAGGGAAAAGTCCTAAAAATAGGGGCGAAATCTCGGATCGTCTCACGCAAAGCCGCGAAGAACGCAAAGTTTTTTGTAATTCAGTAGCCGGTGAGCAGACGCCTCATCAAAGTGACCGGAGGCGCATCCGCGTTACGGCTCAGAAAATGCATATGATTGGGCATCAACGTCCGTGAAAAACAAAAGGCTCTGGTTTCCGAAAAAATCGACTCGATTCTTTCGACAAATTCGAATCGATCCGTGTCGTCTTTGAAAACAGCCTTGCGTTCGATACCACGGATGATCACGTGGTGCAGCGCGCCAGGGGCATCGATGCGGGATTGACGGGGCAGGTGTGTTTTTTTGCAAGGTGGATCTGATTATATCAATTTATAGATTTATGGAAGTTACTTTTTTCCGTGCTTTCTCACCATCCTCATGCTCAAATGCTGAGGCCATGCGGTCAATTTCCCTCTTTCCAAGACCAAATCGTACTGCAATTTTCTGCCATTGACCAACAGCCGCACTGACCTCTCGGATAATTTCATTGGCACGATTTTTCTCTATACGAAACTCGTCAATAACCGACAACGCCGTGTCAATAGAGGCTGTTGGATCGTCAAAATCAATGGACGTAGAAAGAATACGCGCCTTGATTTCAACAGGTGTGGGATTGATATCGTAAGCGGGTGATAGTCGCCAGCCTTTGTGACGTTCATACATAAAGCCGTGATTGCGCAAATGATCATCAGCATTTGATACCAGAACGGTAAAGATAATCCTGCGCCACAGTTCTTCCATATCCTGCTTGGGTGCGCTTCCGTGCTGTGCCAGGGCATAGGCAATTTCTAAATAGCTGTGCTGTTCATTATCTTTAGCGCCTAACATGCTCATGGCTGACAAAAACGGAATACGCGTCTGAGCCTCCCGATCAAAGCGGCGAAGAATAATCACTGGTTTTTCGAGTATTTGTTCCAGTCGCCATCGAGCCACGCTCAGGCCTGCCATTTCAGCAAGCGATAGCGTTACTGCCTCCCAGATTACAATGTTGAATTCATCATCCTTTTTAGGAAATTTGGCGATAGCAAGATGTCCATCGTTATCTCGAACAGACGCTTTGGGTCTTGCCCCCCCTAAAGACGATCCAGGAGCCAGAAGAATCTTCAAATCTTCGGCGGTTTCATTGTCATCCAAATAGCGCTCTGCCGCTGATAGCAACCTTGGCAACGCAATCAGCGGCGGGATACTGGTTTTGTCTTTTGGTGCCAGAAAAGGGCCATCTGGATTAAGAGAAAATCTCAGCGCACCTTGTCGTGCTTCGTCATTAACGCCAAGAAGGCAATCTGCTTCCAAAAGTGTACGGGGTGCTTCATCTACAGCTTTTGCACGCGAAGTTTCTGCTCGGCGCATGAGAACCCGCCCCCAACGATCAGGTACTGAGTCACCAATAGCTCCTAATAGCATTTGGTCTGCCTGTGTATGAAATGCCCCTTTTGTCAGTTGTAAGGCAGGATCAAGGGCGAAGCGTTCAGGGTGCTTCAGCCAACCCGGTTCATATTCAAAGGAGGCGCTTTGCCGCATGCCGCGTTGATGGCACCACAGTTTTCCGACAGGAATTATATCATCACCCAGTTGGATGGAAACGTATATTTCTTTACTGCTCATTATTCTCTGCCTTTACTGCTTTGCGGGAGTCTGACACGTTTGGGCAGATTTTCTTCTTCTAATTCACGCCCGACGATGTCGGCGCTGGCATCAGCAAGATTTTGAAGATGGTCGATCATACCGAGTGTGAAAAGAACGGTTGCATACGCCCCCATGGAAACAGTTGGCTCTCCCCTTTCGATTTTACCGAGAGTGACCCTTGAAATACCTGCGCGCTCGGCCATGAGTTCCATGGTAATCCGCCGCCTCTTGCGTGCATCTCCGATGTCTTTTCCTACTTTATTCAAGGCTTTTCTAGCCGGAATGGGTAAATTTCTTGCTGGACTCATAATTTTCACCTTAATGTAAATTATCACTATCATTAAAAGCCATAAGGTTTACTATAGTATACATTAAAGTTGCTGTCCAGCATTTTTGTCCTTACGTAAACCATAATATGCGTTATGTGGCCTATCGTATAGCGCCCGTTCAATGAGAACTCCATTTGTCTTGAATTCGAAACGATTGGTGCCCATCCACACCTTCGAGATAGGAGCGCACCGGGAACTGTTCGATAATGCCGAATTGCGGGGTGACGGCGAGCGCTGGGAGGCTTAGCATCATTCAGGCATCGAAAAGCCTTGGAATATCGCTTGCGCCGTGAAGGATTCGTTCGATACGTAGTTCTTCAGCGTTTACCGTATAAAAAATCAAATAAGAGTGGAAAGTTTAAAAGCAAATCTCTCGCAGAGACGCAAAGAGCGCGGAGAGCACAGACCCAAAAAAAGGCTCACGCGAAGCCGCGAAGAACGCAAAGAGTTTTTAATTCAGTAACAGCTGAGTGCGGCTTTTGCTTTGCACACAGCATATCGGTTGAATATTTCTGATAGGAGCCGAATAATTTATTTTTGGATTTTTTCTTAGCGGCTTAGCGTGAGACCATAAAAAAACGGCGCAGTAACGTTTCGCGAGCCAAAAATGCCGCCAATCAATCCAGTGCCCAGTCTTCAACATCCAATTTGTCAATGCGGCTGAATTCCCTGGTATTATGGGTTACAACGCAAAGCTTGTTCGCCAGGGCAATCGCGGCAATCTGAAGATCCCGTTCACTGATCGGCAGCCCCTTTTTCTCGAGAGATGCCCGGATGCGGCCATATTTTAATGCTGCCGGCTCATTGAAAGGAAATATCGCCAGCTGAGATTGAATACGTTCAATTTTGACCCGGCGTTCCTTTTTTTTAATCGGAGATTTCTCGATGCCGTAATGGATTTCCGCCAGCGTAATCGTGGATAGTGACAGGTCGGATGGATTGTGGGATTTCATCATTTCAATGATGCACGAATCTCCGCGCATCCAGTAGCTGACAATGTTGGTATCCAGGAGGTACATTCGATTTTTGCCTAATCCAGACTGACTTCTTTGACCGGCAACGGTTCTGGGGTTTCAAATTGTGAATCCGGGGTAAAAACATCCCAGAAGCCATCCGGCCATTTCGTTTTTTTCACGGGCTCCAGGATGACTTTATCGCCCTGTTTTCGAATTCTGACTTCTGTGCCTTCAAAACGAAATGCTTTTGGGAGCCGAACCGCTTGAGACCTCCCATTCATGAATATTTTTGCTGTGGACTCCATGGCGTCCTCCACGTTATATTTGATATATACTGATATATACCAATAGTTGGTTTGTCAATCAAGATTGCTTTTTAGGGCGCTGTTGCTTTGAGCACGGCATTTCGAGTTGTCATCCAGCCCATTTTAAATTTTTCTTAGCGGCTTAGCGCCTTTGCGTGAGATAATTGACTTCCCGTCCGAAAAGTAATACTTGTATGAGTATTACATCTATCCAGGAGGATGAAACATGCGAGTGACAACCAAAGGCCAAGTCACCATTCCACGGGAGATCCGTGAAAAGCTGGGGATTGTACCCACAACCGAGGTTGATTTCGTCGAAGAAAACGGGAGGATCTACCTGGTAAAAAAGGCGGGACCCAGTACCCGAAAATCCACGTTTTCCAAGCTTCGTGGTGTGGCTACCGTAAAGATGACCACCGATGAGATCATGGCACTCACCCGAGGGGATCGATGAGCGGAATTTTTATCGATTCCAATGTTATTCTGGACCTGTTCCTGGATGATCCGAACTGGGCGCAGTGGTCGGAAACCACACTTGAGCATTACGCCCGTCATGGACGTTTGTATATCAGCCCGGTGGTCTACAGTGAGATATCGATCGGGTTTGAACGGATCGAGGATCTGGAGCAGGCTGTTGCCGCGGCCGGATTCCAGATGGTACCGATCCCCCGTGAAGCATTGTTCCTGGCGGGAAAGGCGTTCATGGCATACCGCCAGCGCAGTGGCAGAAAATCATCCCCCCTGCCTGATTTTTTCATTGGCGCACAGGCCGCCGTTATCGGCCTGCCTCTGATAACACGGGACGTGGCCAGATACCGGACCTATTTTCCGAGTCTGAAATTGATTCATCCTTAATGGAGCCTCACGTAAAAACAGGGTCTCACGCAAAGGTGCGAAGAACGCGAAGTTTTTAATCTTCAGTCAGGAGATGGACCGATAGATGACAGACAATACAATCAGAACCTGCCCCAAGTGCGGCCAGCAATTGCGATTTCCAAAGAACGTCGGCGGGGTCCTGATGGCCTGCCCGAATTGCGGGGCTCAGTTTCGATCTGACTTCAACTGAAGTAGGCGTTTCGCCTTTTTTGAAAAATACTGAAAAACTATGATTTCTTTATTTTACGCACTGTTTTTTCTCTCAAAAGGCGAAACCGCTCCGGGATTGCCGATCACACCACACCTTCGGCGTTAGCCGCCGCGGCGCATAGCCCACTATAGCGCCACGGCGGTTGCCTTGAATCTGCGGCAAGCTCGACAATCGCCTACTTTAGTTCAAGCTTGGCAAAAGGGTAAGTCCTAAGCCTAAAAACATTTTTATTCAGATTTTTGAATTGCCGTCTACGCTCTTGCGAACCCTTGGAAGATGGATCGGGATGTAGCGCCCGTTCAAGGAGAACCCTCAGGGCGGTTAAAAGACAGGCTCCCCTGCGAAATATGGAAAGACCATAGCGTCTTCTATCGCCACTTTTCGTCCACCACATGGCCGTCGGGCCCCAGAAGGCGGACATGCAGCGAATTCGTGCCAAGGGCATGGGTGGAGCAGCTCAGGCAGGGGTCGAAGACACGGATCACCGCTTCGAGCCGTGTGAGGACGGGTTCGGGCACCTCCCCGTTTTTGATGAAATGCCGGGCGACCTGAAGCACCCCGCGGTTCATGGCGAGGTTGTTGTTGCCCGTGGCGACGATGAGGTTAACCCCGGTGATGAGGCCGTTTTCGTCCACCTGGTAGTGGTGAAACAGCGTCCCCCGGGGGGCCTCCACGACACCGATGCCCTCGAAGAAATTCGGCTGGGCGTGGGCCCGCACCCTGGGGTTCAGAATATCGGGATCATCTGTAAGCTGCTCGGCCTTTTCAATCGTGTAGAGAATTTCGATCAGCCGGGCATAATGATTGTAAAAGGAGCTCAGGACCGGGCCTTTCTCGAGGCTCTTGAACTCGGCCCACTCCTCATCGGCCAGGGGCGTCCGGCACCCGCTGCAGACATTCAGGCGGGCGGCGGGTCCCACCCGGTAGATGCCCTCGGGATACCCCAGGGGCAGGTAGTAGAGCGACTTCAGATAGGAATCGTCTTCCACCGCCTCGCCGATATATTCGGCATAGCGCGCCGGCGGCACCTGTTCGGCGACGATGTTTCCCTGGTAATCGATAAACCGGAGGTTGCCGTCGAAATGCTCCAGGTTGCCGCGGGAGTCCACCAGCCCCAGGAACATGGACGGAAAGTTGGCGAAGGTACGGATCTCTTCGCGGTGATTTTCCATGGACGGCTTGAACCACCCGATGGTCCGCAGGACGATGTCCCGGGCCTCCGGGAGAACCGCCCTGATCTTTTCGAGGTTTTCCTTTGCAAGCGGGACTCCCACGCCACCGGGAACCACCCAGGTGGGATGGATTTTTTTGCCGGCCAGCCATTGAATGATCGACTGGCCGATCTGCCGGAGGCGGATCCCGTCGGCGGCCAGTTGGGGATGGGTTTCCAGCATGCCCAGGATGTTTCGCTTTTCCGGCGGACCTTCGAAACCGAGCAGCAGGTCCGGAGATGAGAGGTGGAAAAAACTCAGGGCGTGGGACTGCATCACGGAGGCGAGGTTCAGAAGCGCCCGAAGCTTTTGTCCCGCCTCCGGGACGGTAACCCCGAGAATGGCGTCGCAGGCCTTGGCGGACGCCAGGGAGTGGGAAATCGGGCAGATGCCGCAGATTCGCTCCACCAGGGACGGCATCTCGTAATAGGGCCTGCCCTCGCAGAACTTTTCAAAGCCCCTGAATTGGGTGACATGGAAGGCGGCATCTTCGACTTGCCCGGACGCATCCAGTTGAATGGTGATTTTTCCATGCCCTTCGACGCGGTGAACCGGATCGATCACAATTTGGGTGCCCATGGTGTTTCTCCCGGTATGTCATAGTCTCCCGACGGACGGGGGACGGGGGTTCAGGCGTTATCCGAATCGGACCCTGCCGGCCAGATCCGGCGGGCGATTCTCCAGAAGTGCCGACAGCACTTCGAAAATGGCATCCGCCGGCGGCGGACACCCCGGCAGAAACAGATCCACTTCGATAAAGGCGTGCACCGGCCGAACCTTGTCGAAAAGGTGCGGAATGTCCCGGTCCGGTATGCGGAGCGGGCGGGTCGCGTTCTCCAGATAGCTCCGATTCATTACCTCCCGAAGCGCGAACCGGTTTCGCATGCCGGAGACGTTTCCGGTGACGGCGCAGTCTCCGAAGGCCACCACCCGCCGGGTGTTTTCGCGAATCACATGAAGCTTCTCGACATCCTCCCCGCTGGCAACGGCGCCCTCGATGAAGCAGACGTCCACGTTCTGCGGATAGGTCCGGGTGTCAACGATGGGGCTGAACACCAGGTCGATGCGGTCGGCAACGGCCGCCAGGCGCTCGTCGATATCCAGCAGTGACATGTGGCACCCGGAGCAGCCGTCGAGCCAGATCGTGGCGATGCGCATTTTCTCGGTGGGAGGTTGCGAGGGCACGCTCATGGTTCGGCTTCCTTTCTCATCATTTGGAGATAGGGGAGAAACTCGGGGCGCTTGGTCATTTCCGCCACTGACTTTCCCTTCTCGGACAGGGCGCCGGTGGGACATACCTGGACGCATTTCCCGCATCCGGTGCAGGTTTCGGATTCTCCCCAGGGCTGGTTGAGGTCCGAGATGATTCGGGCATGAATGCCCCGGCCCGCAATATCCCAGGTGTGGGCACCCTCGATGTCCTTGCAGACGCGGATACACCGCATGCACAGGACGCACCGGTTATGGTCCAGCGAAAACCGGGGATGGGAGGCATCCACCTGATGGGGCGGGTTGAGATAGTCGTAGCGGACATGGGTCATGCCGAGTTTGACGGCCAGATCCTGCAGCTCGCAGTTGCCGTTGACCACGCAGACCGAGCAGACATGGTTTCTTTCCGAGAAGATGAGTTCCAGTATTTTGCGGCGGTAGTCGCGGATGCGCGGCGAGTCGGTGATAACGTCCATATCCTGTTTCACCAGGGTGACACAGGCGGCATGCAGCTTGGGGCTTCCCTGGATCTCCACGATGCACAGGCGGCAGGCGCCCCGTTCGGCAAGGCCGTCCAGATGGCACAGGGTGGGAATGGCGATGCCGTTCTGGCGGGCTACCGTCAGGAGGGTCTCGTCTTCCCGGCCGCTGACGTCCCTGCCGTCGATGCGCAAGGTGTAGATGCGTGCCGGATTTACGTCCGTTCTGGGCTTGGGGGGTGTCGACGCGGTGGATGTCATGTGATGGCCTCCCGGGCTTTTCCCATGGCGCATACGCCGGCGTCGCAGTGATGCCGGCGGATATGGGCCGTGTACTCGTTTTCGAAATACCGCAGCGTGCTTTTCACCGGATTCGGAGCCGTCTGGCCGAGGCCGCACAGGCTGGTGGCGCCCACGAGATCGCACAGTTCCTTCAAGGTGTCGATATCTTCGATTCTTCCGTGCCCGGCGGTGATGCGTTCCAGAATATTGAAAAGCTGGGCGGTGCCCACCCGGCAGGGCACACATTTCCCGCAGGATTCGGCCATGCAGAACTCCATGAAGAATTTCGCCACATCCACCATGCAGGCCCCGTCGTCCATGACGATCATGCCACCGGAGCCCATGATGGAGCCCGCATCCCTGAGGGATTCGTAATCCACCGGCATGTCCAGGAACTGCTCCGGCACGCAGCCGCCGGAGGGACCGCCGGTCTGGACGGCCTTGAACCTTCGGCCGTCGGGAATCCCGCCGCCGATGTCGAAAACGATCTCCCGCAGGGTGGTCCCCATGGGCACCTCGATGAGCCCGGTGTTATTGATTTTTCCGGCCAGGGCGAATACCTTGGTCCCTTTGCTTTTTTCCGTGCCGATGCCGGCGAACCACCCGCCGCCGCGACGGACGATGGGGGCGATGTTGGCAAAGGTCTCCACGTTGTTGATCAGGGTCGGGCATCCCCAGAGACCGAATTCGGCGGGAAACGGGGGCCGGGGACGCGGTCTTCCGAGCCTTCCCTCGATGGAGGCGATGAGGGCGGTCTCCTCGCCGCAGACAAAGGCGCCGGCCCCCAACCGCAGTTGAATGTCGAAGGCAAAGGGGGTGTTGAAGATATTCTCCCCGAGAATCCCCAACTGCTTCGCCTGCTTGATGGCGCGGCGAAGCCGCTCGATGGCCAGGGGATACTCGGCCCTGACATAGATGTAGCCCCGGGAGGCGCCCACGGCGTAGCCGGCGATGGCCATGCCCTCGATCACCCGGTGAGGGTCGCTCTCCAGAACGCTTCTGTCCATAAACGCGCCGGGATCTCCCTCGTCGGCATTGCAGACCACGTATTTGTCGGCCCGTTGCGCCTTGTAGACCGTCGTCCACTTCAGGCCGGTGGGAAATCCGGCCCCGCCCCTGCCCCGAAGGCCGCTGGCGGAGACCTCCTCGATGACCTGCCTCGGGCTCATCTGTCTCAGGGCCTGGTAGAGGGCTTCGTAGCCCTCCGCGGCGATATAGCTTTCGATGCGTTCGGGCTCGACGATTCCGCAGTTCTCCAGGACGATTTTCTTTTGCCGGGAGAAAAACGGCTGATCGGCCGGCAGCAGCAGCCGGGAAACCGGGGCGCCGGTGAGGCTGCCGATGATGTCCGGGGCATCGGATGGCTGGACCGCCTGATAGGCGACATTCAAAGGGGAGATGTAAATGAGCGGTCCAACGGCACAGAGCCCCAGGCATCCGACTCCCCGGACCCGGCACTCCTTTTCTTTTCCCTGCCGACGGATCTCTTCTTCGAGGGATGCTTTTACGGCATCGCTTCGGCAGGAGAGGCAGCCGGCTGCCACGCATACGTTGATGCGGTAGCGGTAGGATTCAAAGGAATCGATCTCCGTTTTCGCGATTTCCTGCAGATTCTCGATGGTCAGCGTCATGGGGCCTCCACTCCTGAAGTTTGTTCACAACGGTGTCCAACGTAAGGTTGCCGACAATGGTGCCGTCGAACACGCCTGCCGGGGCAAGTCCGCAGGAGCCGAGGCACCGGGCAATCATGAGGGATATCTTTCCGTCGGCGGTGGTTTCCCCCGCATGGATTTCCAGCATCTCTTCGACCCTTCGAAGGATCTCGGCGGCCCCGCCGATGTGGCAGGCCGTGCCCTTGCACAGCACGCAGGTATGCTCGCCGGGGGGCTTGAGGGTGAAAAAATGATAGAAGGTGGCCACTGCATATACCCGGCTCAGGGGGACTTTCAGCCGGCCGGCGACATATCGCATCAAGTCGGGATCGAGATAGCCGAATGCCTCCTGAACGGCATGCAGCGTTTCGATCAGCGCGTGGGACGCATATCCGTGCAGGCGCATGGTTCGGTCGATGATTCGAAGGCGCTTGTCAGGGGTAGCGGGAGAGATGGAAGGTGATGACAAACCGGGTGAAGCTGTCGCGGGGGGCATGGGTCGGCCTCCGTTTCGTTGAAGGGGTTGCTTTTTTCATGTCAGCAAGTAACGAGCCAACCTCTGCTTTGGAAACAATTAGGAAAACAGGGAGTAACAAAATGGCTTCGGAGAATATCGGTAAATTATGGAAAAAGAATCCGACGGCCTGAAAAGAAATCAGACACAGAAAATAGTGGAGGAATGCCTCATGCATTGCCGCCAAGGGCTCGCAAACAGCCTTTTATGCCGGGTTTTCCCTGGAGGAATTCGGGTCCATTGGTTTTTGGCAGAAAATTTAGTATTTCCTTTTTAAACTCAATACCGCATATAGGGAGTTCAACACACCGAAGTATTTTTAATCTTAATGGAAAAACACTCCCTGATTAAAGCTGCCAAATATCAAAGATACCGCGCATGCGGTATTCTCTGCATCGTACTTCTTGTTTTTTTAGCCTGCTTCCACCACGTTCCGTATCGGCCGGAGAACGTCCCTCGGATCGCATGGCCCGCCACCGCTTACAACCAGTTGTTCAACCGCGATGGCGACGGGTGGACCGGCGGGGACGGGACGTTGTCCATCCCTTTGAAAGACGGCCGCACGGTCTGGCTTTTCGGCGATACCTTTCTCGGAGAAGTGGGATCCGACGGGACCCGCCCGAAAGAGACGCCGATGGTTCGAAACAGTCTGGTGGTCCAAACGGATCGGCGGATTGATACGCGGTATCGGCAGACAGAGAAAGGACCCGCCGCCTTTTTCCCCAGCCCGTCTAAAGACACATGGTATTGGCCGGGAGACGGTTTGGTGGTGGGGAACAAAATGCGGGTCTTCCTTCATCGATTCCGACAGAACGCGCCGCGATTATGGGCATGGCAGTTTACCGGAACGGTTCTGTCCACCCTGTCCCTGCCCGACCTCGAACTGGAACGGATCGATGAAACCGCATCGGTGAAGGGTGTCCTGTTCGGGGTATCGATCCTTAAAACGAAGGAATATGTTTATATCTACGGGGTCCGCGACAATGAGTTCCCCAAACTGGCCTACCTCGCCCGCGCAACCATTGGGGACCTCGGCGGCCCATGGGAGTTTTATACCGGCAGGGAATGGTCCGCCGATCCGGAGGATTCGGCGCCCATTTTAAGCGGCGTGTCGACCCAGTACTCCGTTTTTCAAACCGGCGGGCTCTTCTACCTCGTCACCATGGATGGGCGCAGGCCCTTTCCGGATACGATTGCCGTATACCGATCCGCGTCTCCCTGTGGGCCATGGCAGGGTCCGCGGATCATTTACAAAGTACCCGGCGTCGGGCGCGATGTTGTCGCCTACAATCCTTTTGTCCATACCCAGTTCACAAAAGGAAATCGGTATCTGATTTCGTACAACCTGAATCACGTGAACGACCCTTTAGCCGTGTTCGACGATGCGTCCATCTACCGCCCGCGGTTCATTTGGGTGGATTTCGCACAAATCGATCAGTGGTTCTGCCCACCCTAATAGATTGTGGCGCCATAGCTGAAACTGCCGCTCATATTCACTTTCGAACTGGCCTTGGCAAGTGGCCCGTCCGGCTCCGATGCCGCTTCACTCAGCAATCGACCGTCAAAATCTTCTGCTGACGTGATATCGTAGTCCATTGTAAAGGATTGGGAGCCGACAGCGTTTCCAGATTTGTCGACAATGTCCTTTTCTGTCGATTTCAACAGGCGTGCTTTCAGACAGGATTCACACCATTGAAGGCGGTTTCCTTCCGGAGCCATGGCATATTGGCCCAGGGTAATCTCGCGAAAGGGCCGGGTTTGAATCGCACCGTCATCACCGACAAAAAGATGCACTTTTTCTGCCGAGTAGGCGACAAGTTGAGTGTCTGCAAGGACCTGCTCATTTTCGGGATCAAGCGTCAACGCGCGACGGTAAAACGCAAGCGCCTCATTTAGCCGTTCATTCTCCCAATGAACCAGTCCGGCAAGCTCGTAGCCGATGACGCAATCGGGACATTTCTCTATGGCTGTCTTGCATTCCTTGAGAATTTCAGACTCCGTAAGCGAGGCCGACGATTCAATATAGCCGTTATAGATCTCAACCAGTTGATTCTCCCGTTCGTCACAAGATGGACCGAACAGAGAACAGCCGGCAATGAAAACGATGGCCATAGAGAAAAGAAAATACCCGCACCAGCGCTGCGACTGACGCCAAGATGTCGCGTTCCTGTTCATTACGCTTCCTTTCACCGTGTTGAGTTTGCTGCAATCTGCTTTCCGGCATCTCCGGATGCGATGTCCGTAAAAATCCGTTTACCGAGTAGATGTCCCTCTGTGAGAGTATCGGCCGCCTGTTCAAAGTCTTTATTTTCCGGATGCCAATTCCCGTTGCACGGGATAAACGGCTCCCGCGAAATAACGCCATCGACACTTGATGGTTCAGAGAAAAGGAAGCCGGAGCAAAGCCGAATTCTTGGCTCTTGAAAACTTGAAGGTCAAGGGATAGTATTGTAATTTTTAATTATTCGGATTTCGATAATTTGATGACGCAACGGTCGCGAAAAGAGCCGGTTATCGTTTTAAAGAACCAATCCGGATCTTCTCAAGAGGCACCCATGCCAACCCTGAAATGCATCTTCTGCGGAGGGCACGCCGAACTTCACGGCCGGTGAGCCAACGCCAAAGTGGCCTGCAGGGACTGCGGGATGGAAACCGGTCCGGATGAATACCGGCAGCAGATTGAAGATTGGAAGGAGACTGTTTGCGAGATGGCGTTCGGCGATTCGCTGCCGTCGGATCGAAAAAACGCCGACACCTGAAGCGCAGCGGCACTCATTCTGTTGTCCCGCCTGTCCACAATGGAGCGGCCAAATCCATAGGACACGCTCCACGAATTGGCTATTTGTTTAAGGAACAATATGAAAAAATGGATTACAGCTACCGTCTGCGAGTTACCGAATGAGTCCGAGCCGTTCGAGGCGGTGTGGCAGGATTTGGTATCCCATGTGGTCGAACACCGGAGCGATGTTGTGGTGTTGCCGGAAATGCCGTTTGCACCGTGGTTTGCCGCAAGCCGTGATTTTGACCCGGCCGCATGGGACGCGGCCGTTTCCTTGCACGATAAATGGCTACGCCGTTTGTCTGATTTCGGAGAAGCTACGGTGGTAAGCTCACGGCCGGTTACCGCAGATGGGAAGAGACTCAACGAAGCGTTCGCATGGCACGCAAAAAAAGGTTATCGGAAGGCACATGACAAGTACTATCTGCCCGATGAACCGGATTTCTGGGAGGCAACCTGGTACCAGCGGGGTGGGAAACGCTTCGATGCCGTCGAAACCGAACACGGTACGATGGGATTGATGGTCTGCACCGAACTCTGGTTTACCGAACATGCCCGGGCTTACGGCCGGCAGGGAGTCCAGATGCTCGTTTGTCCCCGTTCCACTGAAGGTTCGACCACGGAAAAATGGATCATGGGCGGCAGGGCGGCGGCCGTAATGAGCGGTTCCTTTTGCCTCTCTTCCAATCGCAGCGGGGTGGACCATAGCGGTCATCCATGGGGAGGTCACGGCTGGATGATTGAACCGGATCAGGGCACGGTTTTAGGCACAACCTCGGATGAGCGTCCGTTTCTGACCCTTGAAATCGATCTCTCGGAGGCCGACCAGGCGAAAAGGCGCTATCCCCGCTATGTGGCGGAGTGAAAATGTCGTTTGTCTATCGCTGATGAATTCGTAAAAAGTGCTGCTCTCGTCATGCCGGACTTGATCCGGCATCCAGAACTTATTGAAATGACTGGATTCCGGCTTACGCCGGAATGACGTAAAGATGAAAATTTCGATTTTTTACGGCTTTATCAATAGCTGGAAAACTTAATTTCCAGTTAAATATGAAAAACATTTCCTATCTTCCCACCATGTTGGAAAATAAAAGAAACCGTTTTGCCGGGAGAGAGGCGTATAGAATCGACGGCCTGCCTTCGGATCGCCCGGAACGATATTTTTACTAACCTATTGAATTTTAAATTATATAGATAGGAATTCACTTCAATGGAAGCCTGGATGAAATCTGAAGTCGACGATTCCGAAAAAGTTGGTTGGATACTTGCTTTATCTGTTGATTGGAAGCGATGTTTTATGGTTGGATTCAGATCCTGCATCCTCACTTCACGAATTGCTGCTGTTGGTTCGATCAACTGTTGAAAGTTCAATTACGGTCATGGATATGAATCAGGACACAACGCGAGTGCTTTACGCGGCCATTTTAAAGCTGCTGCGGCCGCTTGTCCGAATGGCATTGAAAAGAGGGGTTAGTTTCAAAACTTTCGCTTCGTTGCTGAAATGGGCCTATTACGATGTCGCCAGGGAAAACTTCACCATCGAAGGACGAAGGCAGACCCAGTCTCGTATTTCCGTGATCACCGGGCTTACGCGAAAAGAAGTGAAGCGGTTGTCGGAACTGGATCCCCCCATGAGTCGGGAGCAGCGCGAAAAATACAACCGGGCCGCAAGGGTGGTATCCGGATGGCGCAGGGAAGCCGGGTGCCTCGATGAACAGGGCCGCCCCGTTGCCATCCCCATATCCGGAGAGGGCGCCACGTTCGAGACCCTGGTCAAAAAATTCAGCGGCGATATGCCTCCCCGTGCGGTTCTGGACGAATTGATCCGGGTAGGCGCCTTGCAGTTGGAACCGGACAACCGTGTGCGGCTCGTTCATGAGGCGTTTACCCCAACGGCCGACGAAGCAATTAAATTTCACATCCTGGGAACCGATGTAAACCTATTGATATCAACCATCGAGAACAACATCGATAAAAACGGGAATGAACCCTATTTTCAGCGCAAAGTGTATTACGACAACTTGCCGGATGAAGTGCTGGAAGACTTCAGAAAAATGTCCCGCCGCCAGGCCCAGCAACTTTTGAACGATCTGGACAGCCATCTGGCGATCAACGACCGGGATGTCAATCCCGGGATAAAGGGTACGGGCCGCAATGTCGCCGGTGTCGGGATTTACTATTTTGAAAAGCCCTTTGACGAAGAGGATTGAGTTGAACCATTCCCGGAAACAAACAAGATGGGTCATGATCCTGTTGATCCTCGCCGGCAGCCTGATTATCGGCTGCGGAGGTGGGGTTGACGACCTGGCATCCAGTGGGGGAGGCGTCGGCGGCTCGGGTGTTGACGGAGGAGGCACCGGCGGGACCGGCATCAGTTCGGGTTCCGTTACCGCCATTGGCAGTGTCCACGTCAATGGTGTCCGCTACGATACCAGAGATGCGGAAATCTTTGTTGAAGGGCAGAGCGTGGGATCTGGCAATTTCGCCGTAACGGATAACCTGAAGGTCGGCATGGTCGTAAGGGTCGAGGGCGATATCGAAACCGAAACCGACGGAACGGCCCAACGGGTCTATTTCAACGACGATCTCAGAGGGCCGGTTACATCGATCGATTCATTACCCACAGCCATCACCGTATTGAACAAGGAAGTCGTCATTCTTGATTACACCAGGATTGATGGGCCGGACCTCGGCGCACTGGCTTTGGACGATTGGGTCCAAGTTAGCGGGTTTGAAGACGCCGATGGAAGAATCCGGGCCAGCTTCATTACCGGGAGCGACCCTGCGGAAAAGGCGAGCCTAAGAGGAATCATCACCGGATTGAATACCGTCCATAATGAATTTCAAATGAACGGGATAACCATCGACTATCACACAGCCGAGTTCTCTGGTTTCACGGAACCGACCGATGGCCTCTGGGTTAAAGTGACGGGAATTCTCTCGTCCGATTATGGCCATTTAACCGCCGAAAAAATCGAACGAGTGGATCTTTTAGGCGCCACCGATGCCGAAGAGGTTGAACTGGAAGGTATTGTCACGGAGAAGGCATCCGACACGCAGTTGTCACTAAGCGGTGTACCCGTTGTTCTGGATGCCCTAACGGATTTCAGTGGCGGAGATCCTTCGGAACTTGAGGTTGGAATTTGGGTGGAAATTGAAGGTGAGTTGAGTGCTGGTGTATTGTACGCATCAAGGGTGATCTTTCAAAATGATTTGAAAGTTGAGGCACAGGTCGAAACCAATGGCGGTTCGGAAATCACGGTGGATGGGCTGCCATCTCTCACCATCGAATACAGCGATGCTGTCACTAAAGTAACCGGAGACGCCAATTCACCGGCGGCAATTACTGATAGTCACTATATAAAAGTACTCGGCCGACAGACGGGTCCTGACACCCTGGAGGCAATTCACATCATCGTCAAAGATACCCTGAACGACACCGTAAAACTCCAGGGGCCGCTGGAAGACGACACACCCCCTATTCTCATCGTTTTGGACCAGGAGATTGACCTGGATTCGATCCCCGACGAGAATTTCGAATTCCCGGAAGGCGTTAGCGTCTCCCGGGCGGAGTTCGAAAATCGGATCGCAAGCGGCGATGCCGATTTCATTTCCGTGAAAGGGGAATTGAACGGTTTCGGTGGTGTGATATGGTTGAGCATATCGGCGGAATAGGGCTTTCTTTTATTTGTACGCCGCTTCGATCATCGGCTGGTAGGCCTTGAGCACCTCGCGGCGTTTAAGCTTGAAGGTCTGGGTGAGCATGCCGTTTTCCACGCTGAACCCCTCGCTTAGAACGATAAATTTTTTCGGGATTTCGTAGGAACCGAATTTGCCTTTCAGGCTGTCGAGAATCTGACCTTCGATGAACGCCTGAACCGCAGGTTCGGCCACCATGGCGGCCGGTTCTACTGGCCAGCCGTTTTGGGCGGCCAGCTTTTCCATGACCACGAAATCAGGAAAAACCAGGCAGACCGTATAGGGGCGGTTGAGACCATAGATCATGGTATGCTCCACACAGGGCAGCAGTTTGATCTCTTCTTCCAGGGTGGCCGGGGAAACGAATTTGCCGTTTTCCAGTTTGAACTGCTCCTTGATGCGTCCGGTGATGAACAGGTACCCGTCTTCGTCGACATAGGCACGGTCGCCGGTGCGCAAACCGCCGTCCTCGGTCATGGTGGCGCGGGTTTCCTCGGGTTTGTTGTGGTACCCCTTCATTACGTTGGGACCGTAGACGATCAGTTCACCTTCACCGGAGTTTTCGCTGTCGAAGGTTTTGTCGATCGCAAACCGCACTTTGTCGATGGGCAAACCGGCGCTGCCGAGCTTGTTGTGCTCAGGGCTGTTGATGGCGCCGGCCGGCGACAATTCGGTCATCCCCCAGGCCTCGTAGACGGGGATGCCCACATCTTCGAAAAACTCGGCAATGTGGGGGCTGAGCGCCGCACTGGAACTCAGGGAGTACATCAGGCGGCCGCCGAATTTTTCCCGGATCTTTTTGAACACCAGGCCGTCGGCGATTTTCAGTTTGATGGCATTAACCACGCTGGTGCGCCCCTCCTTTTTCAATCGCCGCCGTTCGATCCCCGCATTGACGCCCATGTCGAACAATTTTTTGGCCAGCCCGCCCTGTTCGTTCATCTTGGCATTCAGGCCGTCATACACGCGGTTGAACACCCGGGGCACGGCAATGAGAAACGTCGGTTTGACCAGGGCCAGATCGTCCACGATGGTCTGGGGGCTTTCGGCGAAACCGGTGGACCCGCCCAGCCGCATGAGCAGATGAAGCTCCGCGGTCTGCCCGTAGGAGTGCGCCCAGGGAAGAAAAGAGAGGGTCCGCAGATTTTCATCCAGTTGGGGATAGGCCTTGGCGGCCGCATGCACATTGCTGGTCAGGTTGCCGTGGGACAAAAGCACGCCCTTGGGGGCGCCGGTCGTCCCCGAGGTGTAGATCAGACCGGCGATATCGTCTGCATCCGGATAAACTGCCGAAACGGGGTGTTCCGCGCCCAACTGCTCCAGGGCCTGCATGCTGCCCTCCCCCTGCCCCTCGATGAGGATAACGTGCTCCAGGGTATCGATCTCCTCGGGCCAGGATCTGACTTTCTCCAGAATGTCCGGCTTGGAAACGAAAAGCACCTTTACCGCGGCATCGGAGACAATGTACTTCCAGGTCTTTTCCAGTTCCGCTTCATACATGGGCACGTATCTGCCGGCCAGGCTGTAAGTCGCGTAGCAGGCTGCGGCCCATTCCACCCTATTGTTGGCGATAATGCCGACGGCATCGCCCTTCTCGATTCCCAGCTGCGCCAATCCGCCGCGCAGGTTGGCGACTCGCTGGGCCACCTGATCGTAGGTCACCCAGCCGTAGCCGTCCCTGGCAGCATTTTTGGTCCCCATCCACAAATTGCCGCCGAATTTGGCCACGCTTTCCTCGAACATCACCACAAGATTGTCCGGCTTGTCCAACGTGTGCATACGTCCTCCCCTTGTTGTCGATTTTGAGCCCTGTGCCTTACCGGCAAGCAGAACACCCATGGATCGGCCGCCTGCAGGTTCGCCCTTTCCCGCCTGCGCCAACGGATTAATGAATTTTATTCATTTATTCAGTTTTCGTTTAATTACGAAGTTACTTTTACTAAACATTGTTTACTGCCATATCGAAAACGGATATGCAAGACTTTTGGCGGCGCCTACCGTCAAAAGCCGGTTGACAGGCTGAAAAGAGTCGGCTGCGAGGTTCGGACTGGTCCTGCGAAACATTCAATCAGTAAAATTTTTTCGAACGTCGAACAGTGAACACCGAACGTACAACGTCGAATGCGGAGATCGCTTCGCTCCGTCGTTCAGAAAAAAGCATTTCAAATCATTTGTTGCCTTCTGTGAAACAGGATTTCCAGAATTTCAAAAACGACAGCATGCCTTATTCAAAATTCAAAGTTGGACGTTCGATGTTCGATGTTCGACGTTCACTGGTCTGGATTTCAGCCCCCTTCGGGGGACTCCATCAAACCACCCACTTGGCGGGGGGGCGGTGATTTTTGCAAGGGGTAAGCGTCCCAGTGGGTGGAAGCTACTTTCCCTGGAACGTGGGGGTGCGTTTTTCCATGAACGCGGTAACGGCTTCCATGAGATCTTCGGAAATCAGGCTGGCCGCATTTTTCTGGGCCACATAGGCCAGACCGGGATAGACGCCGTTGTCCCGGCTGTAGTTGATCACCTCTTTAACACCCTGAACGGTCAAGGGTGCCAGACCGGCAATTTCCCCGGCCAACTCGCCGGCGGCGTTGACAAGTGCCTCGGCATCCTTGCAGATTCGGGTAACGAATCCCATCGCAAGGGCCTCTTCGGCGGTAAAATCCCGGCCGGTGAGGGCCAGTTCGCGAAACCAGCCCTGGCCGATGATGTGGGGCAGCCGCTGCAGGGTTCCCAGGTCGGCGATGATGGCGATCTTCGTTTCGCGGATAGCGAATATGGCATCGCTTGCGGCCAGGCGGATGTCGCAGGCCGAAAGCAGATCGACGCCGCCGCCGATGCAATGGCCCTGGACCGCTGCGATGACCGGTTTACGGCAGCGCTCGATGGCATTGTTGCTCTCCTGAAGATCGAGAATCGTCTCTTTCAACTTCTCGCGATCATCGGCGCCTTTGCCGGCGAGCAGTCCACCGGCTTCCATCAGATCCAGGCCGGCGGTGAAGGTGGGGCCCTCGGCCCGGATGACCACCGCACGCACGGCGTCGTCCTTGTCGAATCGCCGGAAACAATCGGTCAATTCCCTGAAAAAGGCCATACCCATGGCATTGCGCCGTTCGGGACGGCACAGGGTCAGCCAGGCGACATGGTCTTTTATTTCCACGGAAAAAGAGGTGCTGTCGTTCATCGGTTTTTTTCCTTTACTCGGGGGTCAGATCTCTGGACGTCCACCACTCTTTACCGTAATTGACAAACAACTGCTTGCCGGCAGCCACCTTCTTGATGGTATGGAATACGATCAGGTCGCGGTCGGTATCGTGCCAGTACTCGGTGTTGTGTTTGAAAGAGTGGTTGAACAGGCTCCCCCACCCCAGTACCAGGGAATAAACTTCCGCTCCATTGTCTTCGGAGGATTCCAGGTTGAATACATAATCGTCAAGGGTGCCGGCACACTCGTCGGCGTTGATCCGCAGATAGGGGCATTCCTCCAACGTTGTATCGGCCGGGATGGATCTTGTGGTGAAGATGCCGTGGCCGAAATCGCAGGTCGAGATGACGATATCCGGATGCCTGAAAAGTTTTTCTCTTTTTTTCTTCATGGTCCCTGTTCGATCCGTGTTGCAAGCCAGTGGATACTGCGTGTAGCAACCTCCATCGACAAAGTCAATCCGCATGGATGGCGACCGGCAGCGCGAAAGCCCGAATGCATGATGGCCAAGGCGCCTGAAAGATCCCAAGGGGTGAGAGGATGAAGCAGTCCGGAAACATTCGGTGAAAACCGCTGAGGCCCTGCGGTCGCAGAGGAAGGGTTAAAAAAAAAGGAGGGCCTTTCACGGCCCTCCTTTATCTTCTTACGAAGCTGAATTTTTTAGACAACCGTCACATTGGCTGCGGACGGACCTTTGGGGCCGTCAACGATCTCAAAGGTAACCCGGTCGCCTTCGTTGAGCGAACGGAAACCGGTGGAATTGATTCCGGAGTGATGAACGAATACATCCGGACCGTCTTCCTGCTCGATGAAACCGTAGCCCTTGCTGCTGTTGAACCATTTGACAACGCCGTTAACCATGTTGGCACCCTCCTTTCGAAAAAAATTCTCTCGCTTCAATCATAAAGGGTGCCACTGACGAACATGACGACCACCTTCATAACGAAACCGGCCCGCCAAGCTGAAACGGACCTTCGATTGCTTCGATAATAACACAGCAAGAACCGAAATCAACAGCCTTCCCGCCGATGTGCTGAAATTGGATGCACTCCCGTTGCCGGGATAATCTTCGTTTTTCATTGGCAATCTTTATCGCTCAGGCGGCAAGCGCCTCTACAAAAGAACCAATACCTCTGTTTTTATTGATAATAAATCACTTTCAGGATTGACAATAGGCATGGAATCCACTATAAATCAGATCGTTCGCGCCCATCCGTGAATGGCCGGCTGGCCAATTTCCGGAAGGATATTTCTTTTGCCGTGGTGCCCCGGCGGACCACATAACCTGCGGAACAAGCCCTTGGCCCTCAGTTCCTTCATCTGCCACTGTATCGGAGATTCGCTGGACGGTCTCCGGGACGGCCTGTCTCACTTTTCCGGCCCCAGTCGAGCGGCGATCGTCTTTGCCATGGAGCCGGATGCCCCCATGTACATCTTCGATCCCCAGAACCTGCTGGGCGGTCACGAACCCCGATTGAAGGAGTTGTACGTAGAAAATAAGCAGTGGCGCAGCGCCCCGGCCATTCAGCGCGACAGCATGAAGTACAACCACATCGTTCCGGGGAAAAACCTTCATCTGACCGGCCTGATCTCCTTCGGCTGCCGGTCGGGTTCGGTTTACTACCAGATATGGTTCACCGAGCACCATCCCGACGCCTGCAGTACGGGCCCCACCGAGCGATGGCTGGAGCATGCCGCCTGGCGGTTTTGCCTCGATATGACCGGAGAACGTTCTTTTTACACCGGCATATCGGGCAGTTTTCTGAGGGAATACGCCACCCATGCCGTTCGGGATGACGTCGTCGATCGCATGAATGTCCTTTTGGGTTGGGACACCCGCCTGCGCATCTACCCGATTCTGGATACGGTTCTGGAACTTTCCAGAACACGGGAAGAAGGGGCCTGGCCCCGCGGCAAACTGGTGTTTGTGGAACCCCAGGCATTGCTGCAGATTCCCTTTCTGGCCCGCTTTCCGGAATCGGAACGACCCTCCATCGAAAACGTTAAACACGTACGAAAACTGCTGGCGGCAGTGGAACATTCGGATCTCAAGCTGATCTCCGACGGCCGCTGTGTAGCCGGAATCGCGACTGAACCCCTTCCAGATTTTACCATCACCGCCGATTTCAGGGGCGGGCACGGCTTTCTAACGGTTGTCGATGAACCGGTGTGCAGCTTTTCCGACGGCACCTACCAGTCCAGGACCCGTCGGGCCAACCTGGTTCATCTGGAGGAAGCACTGCTGGAATCCGCTCTCGATTCCGAAGTCGGCAACACCGTATTCAAGATCGTCGTTTCTCTGGTCCACCGGGCCGAAAACCGGAAACATGGCGCAACGCTGGTTATCGACCTCAATGTTTCACCGCTGACCATTTCCGGCCAATACTTCGACCGCCCCCTGGATTTGCAGAAACCGGAGATCCTCAATCTGGCCAAATCCCTGCTGCGGCTGGACGGCGCCCTGCATATCGGTGCCGACCTGCATCTTCATGGATTCGCCTGCCTGCTGGACGGACGAGCCATCGTGGGCGAAAACCGCGCCCGTGGGGCCCGATTCAATTCGGCCCTGCGTTTTTCCGCCGAACATGCCAACATCATCATCGTGGTGGTTTCTTCGGACCGCCCGGTGTCCATCATTCAATCCGGGGTCGAAATCAGCGCCGCCTGCCAATGGAGGCCCATGTCCTGCGGCATCGTTCAACCGACCCGCCTGGATCGCTGGGTGGATCGCAACGGCGACTGACTTTTCGGGTAAAAGACAGGCAAATCACCGACCACCCGCTTAGCGGGTGGTTTGATGAAGCCCCCTCCAAAGGGGGCTAAGACCCAAACCCATGAACGCCGAACATCGAACGTCCAACATCGAACTTCGAACAAGGCATTCTATCGTTTTTATAACGATTAAACCCTAGTTCACAGACCGCACCGATGACCGGTGCCGCTTTTGACAGATTGACGGAGCGAAGCGACCTCCGCATTCGACGTTGGACGTTCGATGTTCATTGTTCGACGTTCAAATAACCATTTGCCGGTTGAATGTCTCGCCGGATCGGTCCGAACCTCTTCGGGTCGCTCGGGCATAGCCCGAGGTTTAATTTACTGCAATTAAGCTAAAGATCGTCCTTCCATCCGCCGATAGAGGGGGTACGGGTCGGAGCCGGGCCGTTATTATCCCTGATCGTTGCGAGTTATTATGAGCCAAAGTATAGAATCGATTATTTCCAACTACGAACAGCAATATAAAGTCATCGAAAAATCGATCGTCGACGTGATCTGGGTCGTGGACATCGAAGCGATGAGCTTTACCTACATCAGTCCTTCTGTAAAACAGGTCACCGGCTATACCCCCGAAGAGATCAGGGAATTGCCCATAGATCAATTGCTGGCACCTGAATCGTACGAAAAAGGCATGGAATCTCTGGCCGAAGGGCATCGCAAATACAAACTGGGCAAGGGCGTCAAACGCAGGGTGGAATTTGAACTGCTGCACAAAAGCGGTTCACCTTTCTGGGCTGAAATCACTGCTAAATTTTTCAAAGGTGACAATGACCGGACCCAGCTCTTCGGAACCATGCGCAATATTACCAAACAGCATGCCCTGGAGAAAAAACGCGACGAACTGCTTCTCAGGCTCGAAGAATCCCTGAGCCGGCAAAAAGTGCTGGAGGCTGAAAACGAAATGCTGCGCGGCCTGTTGCCCATCTGCTCCAACTGCAAGAAAATCCGCGACGAATCCGGCGAATGGTGGCAGGTTGAAGAGTATGTCGCCATGCATTCCGAGGCTGATTTTTCCCACACCATCTGTCCCCCCTGCCGCAAGGAAATCTACCCGAAAACCCACTGAAGATTAAGGAACTCGTAAAAAGGCCGAGATCAAGGTTTGCGAATCCTGAGAATACCGCAATCGCGGGTGCCGAAGGCAGCGTACTTAGGCGTACGCCGCAGTGACGAAAAATGAAGCGGTTCTCCGATATCGGCCTTTTTTCGAGCCCGTCAAGCTTGCAATCGGGCACATTGACCCCCAAGGGTGAATGTGATATTTTTTAAAATTATTGCAGCCATTCGGTATCCCGGCCACACCGGATCCGCTCCCGGAGATCCCCAACAAGTAGAGGTAAGCCATGAAAGCAGCTATCCTGATTCTTGCCGGAATACTTCTTCAGATCCATGCGTTGCCGGCATCGGCTTTCGAAACCGTGAAGCGACCGATTCTCTATCCCAATGCCCATTACAGCGCCATGGGCCGCGACGCCGCGTTGACGGATATCGAGGATTGCTGGGAAATGGCCAGCGAAACCGGCGAAGGGCAGTTGTCCGAGGAGGCGGCCAGCGATGCCGCGGCAGTGGCGGCTGCCGGAGCGGCCGCCGCAGCCGTACTGGGCAGAGACCCCCACCGTGCCGCCGTGGCCGGGGCTGCCGCAGGCGGGGCCGCATCCCTTGCCGCCGGAGGTGTTTCGCGAAGCGATCCGCCGCCGGTCTTCAGGGGAATTGTGGAACGCTGCCTTTTCGAAAAGGGCTACGAAGTGGCCGGTTGGGAGTAGCCGCCGGCATAGAATGCACTCCCGAAAAAAGATGGAACGGGAGCAGACACCCAACGTGTATGCAAAAAGGAGAAAACCGATGAGAACTATGAAACGCATCGCTTTGCTGGTTCTGATTGTTGTTTTCACCTCGGCGTGTGCCACCATGAACGGCGGCACCGGATCGAATCTCGACAGGATCGCTGAAAGAGGCGTTCTGCGCGTTGGAACGGCGGCCAATATGCCGCCGTTGAATATGTTGGACAAATCCGATCTTCCCATGGGGCTGGACGTGGATCTGGCAAGCTATATCGCCGGCGCCATGGGCGTTGAATTAAGCCTGGTGATCAAACCCTTTGCACAGTTGCTCCCCGCGCTGGAAACCGGCGAGGTGGACATGGTCATTTCCGGGCTGACCATTACCCCCAAGCGGAACATGAAAGTTGCCTTTGCGGGCCCGTATCACATCTCCGGCAAAGCCCTGCTGACCAAGTTCGAATCCCTCGTCACCTCGGGAAACACGGACAAGCTCAATTCAGAGGCCTTTGCCTACACGGCCCTGGAGGCGTCCACCAGTGCGGACCTGGTGAAAACCCTGATGCCCAAAGCCCGGCTGGTCACGGCCAGCAACTACGATGAAGCCTTGGAAATGGTCCTTTCCAACAAGGTGGACGCGCTGGTCGCCGACTACCATGTTTGCGTTCTCTCCCTGCTGCAACATCCTGGCGAAGGGCTGGTTTCACTGATCACGCCCTTCACCTACGAACCGCTGGGCATCGCCCTGCCGGCGGGAGACGCCCAGATAATCAACTGGATGGACAATTTCCTCAACACCATGCGGGAGTCCGATGAGTTGATGAAAATGAAAGTCAAATGGATCGAAGACCCCTCGTGGTTGACCCATTTGAAATAAACACGACCACAAGCGACAAAGGGCGGGTGAACGTGTCTTTGCCGGCAGGTTCGCCCGTTCCCTTTCACGAACATGACCCGACCGGCATGAAACTGTACCAACTCGCCCGCAACAACGTGATCCTGTTGCTCTGCCTGGTGGCGTTACTGCTCCTGTTTCCACTTTTCAGGACAAATAACCCTTTGGCACGCGATCTGTTGCGCACTGCCATTTTCTTCTGCGGTATTTTTTCGCTTGATTTCTCTCCCCGGTCTCTTAACCTGTCCCGATCCACAGCCATCCTCATCGCCATGCTGGTGGGAAAATTCCTGGCCCGATCCGGGGGAAACTGAATGCGCATCCGCCAAAAACTGCTTGTCGTCAGTATGGTCTGCGCCGGCATCGTCATGGGGCTGCTGCTCACTATTGTCGTGGCCACCCGCCTTATGGCCAACCGCGAAGTGGTGCGGTCGCTGATCGTCAACAAAACCGCCCAGGCGACCGGAGGGGGCGAGCTGAGCTATGACCGCCTGACCCTCTCTTTTTTTCCCCTGCCCCACCTGCAAGCGGAAGTCATCGACCTGGACCGGCCGGATATCTTCAAAATCACGGCCAGCAAACTGTCGGTCTACCCCGGAATTCTTTCTCTTCTGCAAAGTCGGGTAACCGTCCGCCGAGTGGTGCTGGAGGCCCCCGACATCCAGTTGGCGCTGCACCCGGAATCGCCTACCGAAAACCTGCCGGACCCTGCGGCGCCGGCAGGCAAAACGTTCACCGGTAACACGATCCGGTCCGTCATCGGCGGTCTTTTCGGAGCCCTTTCCGCGGTCGACAAAGGAACCGAAGTGCAGATCCAAAGGGGGACGCTAACCCTGGCATTTGCCGAAGCACCCGACATCCGGTTCACCGATATCCATCTTTCCGGAAAAAATGACGGCGCGGCACTCCGCATGAATCTGGGCTGCCGGTCGACACTCACCGGTAATCTGGACATGGATTTCCATGCCGATATCAAATCCGGCGAAGCCGGCGGGGACATTCGCGCTGTCGACCTCAACCTGCGGCCGCTGTTGTATTATGCATCCCTTCCCGGAGGCATCGTTACCGAAAACACCCATGCCGAAGCCAAAGTCGCTTTTAGCGTCGACGCTCCCGAAACGGTAAACAGCCATTTCAGCCTGAGCTTCCCCGGGCTGACGGTGATGCGGAAAAACCTGAAACTGGATCTGGTTTCCGCTGAAATCTCGGGCACAGTGAACTATGGTGAAAATGGGCTGACCCTTTCCATCGATACCCTGCAGTCGGCCCAACCGGCCCTGCGCCTCTCCGCCGCCGCAACGGTCACGGCCGCCAGAGAAACGAACCAATCGGAAATCGAGCTTCATGCCGCGGCCCGGGAACTGGATGTGGCCACGGCCGGCCAAGTGACCCGGTCCATTGTCGGAGATCTGGATTCCATTGGAACGGCCTTTGCCGTTGCCCGCGAGGGGACCTTAACCGATGCCACCTACAGTGCATGCTTTGAAGCCGGCAGCGACGGACTCCGCCTGATTTCCATGAAAGCCGCAGGGCATCTGACCGAAGGACGCATCACCCTCCCCGGCATCGAAGCGGACCTGGAGAAAATGGACGGCAACGTCCTTCTCCAGGACGAGCATGTCGCCTTCAACGATTTCAGCGGATATTTCTATGGTGCCGCGTTTAAAGGGCTGGACGCGGCTATCGATTGGCAGGCGGAATCGACCCTGTCGATCTCTTCGTCCGCTGTCAGCGTCCGGACAAAACCCTTTTGCGACTGGCTCTTCTCTTTCGAGGAAATGGAAAACGCCCGGCAATATGTTGAATCGATAACGGGAACCGGACGTTTGTCGCTGTTGAAAATCAACGGACCGCTCACCGATCCGGCCCGCTGGGATTTCGAGATTTCGGGCACGCCGGAGGATATCCGCCTGTCCACGCCTCGACTGCCTTTTGGCGTCAAGCTGTCCGGAGGCGAGATCGTCTATGCTCCCGACAACCAACGGGCAACCGATGTCGCCATCAAGTTTCTGGATGGGTCACTGGTGGCGTCTTACGAGCCCCAAGGGGGCCTTTTGGATCCCGCGTCCATTGCCTGCAGCCTGGACGGTTCATTAGGCCAGGAAGCGGTCGCCTGGCTGACCACCATCCTGCCCATCCCGAAACATCTGCAGATGAAGCCGCCGGTGGATCTTTCCGGTGTCCACATCGGTTGGTCCACCGACCGGCGACTCTCTGTGATGGGAAACATGAAGACTGCCGGTGGCGTCGAAATCGATTCGGACTTTTCCGTCTTGCCACAGAGCTGGAATATTCGACGGATTCGCTTCGCCGACGGCCGTTCCCGGGCCACCGTCTCGGGCTGCAAACGCCCCGACGGGATGGAGATCCGTTTTTGCGGCAACCTGGAGAAAGAAACCGCCGATCGTCTCTTGGCGGACAATCGCACCTTGTCGGGCCGGATCGAGGGTGATTTTCATACCGTGATCGACACCCGGACCCCTTTGAACTCCTCATTTTCAGGCACGCTTGCAGGGCAGGGCGTGCACATACTGGATGCTGCCCCCGCCCCCATCGAGGTGAGTCGATTTGCCGTCACCGGCAGCGGTGGCCGGTTGACCATCGAGCCGTCGGAAGTATCCTTGTGCAACAGCCAGATGGTTGTGCACGGCAGCGTGGTCCGCAGCGACAATGGCATGGAGATCGATCTGGACGTGGACGCCGACCGGCTGGACGAGGAACTGATCCGCATGGCGCAGACCGCCGACAAAAAGGCCGCCAACGCGCCGGAAGTGGCTGGTGAAAAATCCTTGTTGCGTCCGCATGGGGTCGTCCGCGTCAATGCAAACGAATTTTCGTACAAAAATTACACCTGGCATCAGGTTCAGGCCGACGTTCGTCTGAACGGCGACAGCACCCGGATTCAAATCGACCAGGCCAACCTGTGCGGTATCGCCACCACCGGGTGGCTGGTATTGTCCCCTTTAGGCCTGAGCCTGAACATCGTCCCGAAGGCCGAGGCAGCATCGCTGGAAGAGGCCGCCGAATGCCTTCTTGGCAAGACGGTGCGCGCCGAGGCTCGATATGACCTTTCCGGCCAGCTTTGGCTGCCGGAAACCCAAAACGACATCCTCCATTCCATATCCGGTGATCTGTTTTTTTCTTCGAAAAATGGCAGAATCGATTACTCCAATGTGCTGATGAAAATTTTCTCGGTTCTCAATATCGCCGAGGTATTTTCCGGCAAATCCGATCTGACGGAAAAAGGGTACGGGTATACGCAGTGCTATGCGAAAGCCGAGATCAAAGACGGCCAGGTGCACTTCAACGAAATTCTGATGGACGGCAACTCCTTGAAGCTGACCGGCCAGGGCGGCATCGACCTGATAAAACAGGAAGTGGATATCCTGCTGCTGGCCGCCCCTTTGAAAACCGTCGACCGGATTGTCAACAAACTGCCCATCATCAACTATCTCGCCGGCGGATCCCTGATTTCCATCCCCCTGCGGCTCAAAGGGAAACTGAAAGACATTTCCGTGGTGACCATGCCTCCGTCCGAAGTGGGCAAAGGGCTGCTCAACATTATGGGGCGCGTGCTGAAGGCGCCTTTTAAACTGGTAAAAGGGGTTGAGTCCCTGGCCACCGGGGTCGATAATGATTTAGAAACGGCACCATCCGAAACCGCTCCCCGGACGCCCTGAAAAAGGCAGGCACCGCTTATGAAACCAACCCAAATGGCTGCCATCGCCCTGGCGATCTGTCTGGCCGCCGCTCCACTGCTCGGGTGGGCATCCGATCCGGTGGTGCAGATTCAAGGGGACCGCCTCACCCTGGACGTCGACAACCAGCCGCTGGCAGTCATTCTGGAAAAATTGGCCGCCCAGGGCATCCGTATTCGCATCGACCCGGAAATCAATCCTCTCATTACAGCCAAATTCAACCGCCGCGCCATGGGTCCGGCCATGTCCAGCATCCTGAAATCCATAGACTACGCCCTGATCTGGAGAAAAAACAAAGCCTCGGCAACAGACGAACCGCGGCTCCGGGAAGTCCGCATTTTTTACCGGGGCCAGGAGGCCCGCATCCGGCCGCTGGAAAAAGGGGCCAACCTGGACATCGTCAAAGGCGGCGGCGCCGCTTACGTAAGGGACATCCTGCTGCTCCGGCTGAAACCGGGCATGACTGAGGCAGAAATAGCGGTCTTGTTGGACCGGTTGGGCGCCACCCTCTTGGATTTCTATCCACCCCTGGGCATTGTCCGTATTCGCCTGCCCCATGGCAGCGATGTTCCCGCCATCGCCGAAAAAATCGCCGAAGCCGAAGGCATCGAAAAGGCTGAACCGGACTACGCCTACCCGCTGGAGGGCGGCCGCACGGTGACGGCCGGAAACTGGCCGTCCTCATCAGCGGAAACGGCCATTCCCCCGTCCGACGCCACAACGGTCGCTGTCATGGACAGCGGGCTGTCAGCAGACTATGCGGACAACCCCTTTGTACAGGCTGCCTACGATGCCGTTTCGCCGGGCGCCGCCGTTGGCGACGAGATGGGTCATGGCACCCAGATGGCCCTTATCGCCGCCGGGGCGGTCAATCCGCTGGGCACCGGAACCGAGACTGCCGCCGGCAGTCCCGTGGTCGCCATCCGGGCCTTTGACGACAACGGATTTACCTCAACCTACACGCTGGTGCGCGGCATCGACTACGCCATCGAAAATGGCGCCCGGGTATTGAGCCTGAGTTGGGGCTCGGAAACCGCAAGTTCCCTGTTGGAGTCGGCCACCGACTACGCGGCCGCACGAGGCCTGGTTCTGGTGGCGGCTGCCGGTAATTCACCCACCGGCAAACCGGTCTATCCGGCAGCCTATGAGAATGTCATCGGCGTAGGCGCCCTGAATCCGGACGGCGAGGCCTGGGACCTGTCCAACTACGGCGACTTCGTATCCGTTTATTCCCCCGGCCTGGCCGATCTGCCGGTGGGTTACAACGGCGACCCGGGCGTCTATGCCGGCACCTCCATCGCTACGGCCTATACCGCCCGCCAGGTGGCGGCCATTTTGAGCCGCAATCCACAGGCCGATCAAAAAACCATATTGGAAATCCTTTCTAGGGAAAACAAGAAATAAGGATCGATTTTCAGCTTGACAGGTAGCGCCGAACAAATTATGAATGACTCCTCAGTCATTTTAAAAGACATAAAAAATTCAGGAACCGGATATCGAAATGGACGACAAAAGGGAACGAACCAGACAGCAGCTCGTGTCCGCCGCCATCGATGTGTTTCACGACAACGGATTTCAGAATACCCGAATCTCGGATATTGTCGCCAGGGCCGGCCTGGCCCAGGGCACCTTTTATCTACACTTTAAATCCAAAGAAAAAATCTTTCACCACATCTGTTCGGAATTCAAGGCGATGTTTTTAAGCCTGCTGGATCGCAGCGCCGCCGACATGTTCGCCGGGGATTGTCTGGAAACCGTCAGGAGCAGCCTACAGGCGTTCAATCGTGAACTGATCGCCCTTTTCGCCGCAAATTACAAGATGGCGCAGCTACTTTTCGTGGAAGGCAGAGGCCATGGGGGAACGTTTACGGAGCTATTTGAAAGCATCTATTCGGCCTTTATCGAAAAAATTGTTACCCATCTTTTGATCGGCCGGGAAAGGGGCCACATCGTCTTTGACGATGCAAAAACCGAAGCGGCTTTCCTGATCGGCCTTTTCGACAACAGCCTTTTCTATTTTTTGCGAATCAGAAATCAAATCGACATCGATGCCTTGAGCGTCAGGATGGCCGACTTCATGCTGGGAGGGTTGTCCAAAAGGCATTAGACGATTTGTTGACCGAAACATGCTGCCGAACAGCCAGGTTCGTTCTTGGGCGGCTTTTTTTGACGAAAAAAATGACTGATGTGTCATTCATTTCATGGAAAAACAGGATCTGACGGTGAAAAAGCGATCATTGCAACCCGACGACGAACGCCAGGTTCGTCGCCATCAAGCAACAAATTCGAAACCAGCGGGCATCTCGGCGGTCATCATGCCGCTGGCGTCGCGGTTCTGGATCATTCTTCTGATTGTTCTGGCCGTTTCGGCGATCGCGGTCTGGGCCATTCCGAAGATGGAAATTCAAAACGATCTGATGTTCATGCTGCCGGAAGACAATGCGGCCAAAAACGACTATATGGACGCAGAGGAGCTGCTGGGCAATGCCGGCGGCATCGCCATCGCGATTCAATCGCCGGACGGCATCTACGAGACCGAATTGCTCCGGCGCGTGCGCCAACTGGCAACCAACTGCCGGGCGCTGAACCTGAAGATACCGGCGCGGCAGTTGGCCGATCGGATGAAGCTTTCACCCGACCAGGCCCTGGCCCTGGCCGGCTGGCTGCAAAGCATCGTTTCCGATCCGGACTTCACCGCACCGATGCTGGCCGAAATTCTGGAATATCCAGACGATTTAGCAGAAGCCGTCATCGACAACCTGCCGGCCCGGTTGGCGGTGGATGACCCGGACGCCTTTGCCGAAAAACTGGCCGACATCCTGGCGGCCAAGGCCCTTGCCGATCCATCTTTGGCCACGGAACTGTTTGCTTTTGCCAACCGGACCACCGACCGGCGCGGGCATTTTCGCAGCGTCTGGGTCGACGATGTCGTCGCCTTGACGGAAACCGATACGGTCTGGCCGGAAATCGTCGATTATACCGGCATCGTTAACGCAATGGCCCCCTATGGATTCGATTCCGAAGCGAATCTGAAACATCTCGCCGACGGCCTGCTCGAAGCCGGCGCCATAAATCCACAAGCCGTCCTGGCCTTTACACGCAGCCAGCCCAAACCGGCCGGCATTTCAGATCGGTTCTGGAATTCGTTGGAACAAGGTCTGACGCCGGAGGCAGCCGGTGTCCTGGCCGCATCCCTGACCGACGCCCCCAAACAGATCCGCGTGGGCGACCTGGTCCCCCGAAAAATCACGGCGGCCGCCATGCCCCGCATCCGGCAGCGCCTGCATGCCTGGTCCTTTTTCCAGGAGGGCATCTACAGCCGCGACGAAAAAAGCCTGCTGGTCGTGGTGCGCACCACGCCCAACCTGGACCAGCCCAATCGCGAACGCCTTCTGGATGCCATCAAAACCGAAGTGCACCAACTGTTCAAAGACGGCCGCTACCCGATCTATATGGCCGGCTATTCGGTGGTGGATCAGGCTGTGGCCAGCAACATGCATCAGGACATTACCCGGCTTCTGCCCCTGGTATTCGGCGTGGTCGCCCTGTTTCTTTTTCTCTCCTTTCGAAACCTGGCCGGCCTGCTCTATCCCATGGTCACGATTCTGCTGGCCGTGGGCTGGTGCATGGGCGCCATGGCCCTGCTGGATGTGCCCCTGTCCGTGGTGGGCACGGCCATGCCCATCCTCCTGGTGGCCGTGGGGTCGGCCTACGGCATCCATTTGATTTACTACTTTATCCATCGCCAGGCCGCCACAGATCATCGCGGCCAGGCCATGGCCGACACCCTTGACGTCACGGGGCGCGGCGTGATCATGGCCGGGTTGACCACCGTAGCCGGCTTCGCTTCACTGGCCTTTAACGACATCATCCCCTTGCGCGATTTCGGCGTGTTTACCGCCCTGGGCGTCTTTTTTGCCCTGCTGGTTTCGCTTTTTTTGATTCCGGCCCTGCTGATGCGTTTCGGCGTCCGAACCCCGAAACGCAGGCCTGGCCAAAAGACCGACAAAAAAAGTCGTCCCCTGAACCTCATCCGCGGCCTCAGCGGCCTGTCGGCAAGACATCCGAAAACCGTGCTGGCCATAAGCGCCCTGGTGGTGATCGGATCGATCATCGGTCTGGCCGGACTGCGTGTGGAAATGAACAACGTCTCTTTTTTCAAAAAGGATACAGCCATCCGCCGGGCTGACACCTTCATCAACCGCAACTTCGCCGGGACCGTAGATATCCGCGTCATTTTTTCCTCGACCGAAGCCAACGGCGTGCTGGACACCGGGGTTCTGGATGCCATGGAGCGTCTGGCGGCCACCATCTCCCAACAGCACCCGGAAGTGGGTAAAACCCTGTCCATCCTCGATCTGATCCGCAAGATGAACCAGGCCTTCTATTTCAATGATCCGGCCTATTACCGGATTCCGAGCAAGGCCGACCTGGCCGGCGAGCAGACCGACGCGGCCCTTACGGCCCATTTGGCCTCCTATATCGACAAGTACCAGCGGGACGACACGCGGGCCTTCATCGACGGGACCAAACACCAGGCCAGTCTGATCCTGCAGGTAAAAACCGCCTCCAGCCAGGTAACCCGCAACATCCTGCAATCCATCGACGAACTGCTGCACGGCCCTTTAGGCCAGCGTTTGGAAAAAAAAGGAATCAAGGTGCACACCACCGGCATCGCCGCGCTCTACGTGGAATCCGAACGTTTGATCGTGAGCGGCCAGTTGCGCTCCATTGCTGTTTCCGTGGTGATCGTCCTGGTGCTGGTCAGCCTGATCATGCGGTCGCTGGTTTACGGGCTGCTTTCGATCCTGCCCCTTTGCATAGCCATCTGCGTCAATTTCGGCATCATGGGGCTTTTGGACATCCCCCTGGACGCGGCCACGGCCATCACGGCCTGCGTGGCCATCGGCATCGGGATCGACTACGGGCTTCACTATCTCAACCGCTACCGCCTCTTGCGCAAAGACGGCCAGAGCCAGTACGAGGCGGTCGTCAATACAGCGGATACCACCGGAGGATCGATCTGCATCAACGCCCTGGCCGTGGCCACCGGGTTTTCGGTGTTGATGCTCTCCGCTTTCGTGCCCCTGGTGAACCTCGGCTTTCTCATCGCCCTGACCATGGTGACGTCGTCGGTCGGCTCCTTGACCCTGCTGCCCGCAGTGCTGGCGCTGACGGATCGGGACGAACCCGGGCCTTGCGTTCAACAACCATAACCATCAAAGGAGTAACCCATGAGAATTAAATTATTATGGTCGTTCCTGTTGGCCCTGATGCTGGGGACCGCGGCCCACGCCGCCGAAATCGGCCCCTATGACCGGGCCACGGCGGAAACGGACGGACGGCGGATTTTCGACATCGCCGATCACTTCAACGAGCCGGAAAAAGATCTGATCGCCTATACCCGCATGACGCTCAAGTCCGGCGATGCGGTCAGCGACACGCGCAAGGTGATCGTCAAGGAGATCACCGACGGCGGTTTGAGCCGCATCCTGTTTCGCTTTACCGATTCGCTCAAGCGCGGACTGACCTTTTTGACCATCGAAACCAACGGTCCGACCAACGATCAGTATCTTTTCGTGCCCGCCATCGGACGGCCGCGTCAGATCGCCTCCCAGGACCGACAGAACAACTTCGAAGACACCGATATGACCAACGAAGATTTAGGCGGTCTCAAACTGGACGATTACACCTACAAACGCGGCCGGGACGCCACGTTGGTCGGGCACGCCTGCTACAAGGTAACGGCCAGGGCCAAGGCAACCGATGCCCGCTTTCCCAAACGCACTACCTGGTTCGACCAGCAAACCTTCATCCCTTTGCAGATCAAGGTCTACAACCGCGACAACAAGCTGCAGCGGGTGCTTGTCACCGGCGATGTGCGCACCGTTGGCAACATCCACCTGCCCTTTAAAACCGTGGCCAAGGATCTGATCGAAAATCACACCACCATTTTAGAGATCGTCCGTGCCAAGGTGGACAGCGGCATCGACCCGCTGGATTTCGACAAGGAGAAAATGGGGGCGGCATGGAAAGAGTCGTTTTAAGACAATTTCGTTGGATGCTGCCGGCCCTGATCGTCCTGACCATGCTGCTGACGGCTGCCGGGCCGCTGGGGGCCTCGGAAGATCCGGCAACAGCTGCCGACCAGACCGCGGACGCCCAAACGACAGCAGACGATGGGGACGCCGAGGAAACGCTTGAAGAAGATGCCTTCATGCAGGATCTGCTCAACGAATCCACCGGCGGCGATGTTCCTGCCGCCGCGGAGGTCGATACGGGACCGGCCCTTCCCCTGTCCTACGAAGGGGAAGTCATGGGCAGCCTCTGGGCGCCCAACGACCACGACGATGACTGGCACACCAGCAACCGGCTGGACCTGAAAGGGTGGAAGGAATTCGGCGCCCTGAACGTGGACGGGCGTTTGCGCCTGGACTACCAGGATCTGGAGGATGAAGACAAGGCGCGCGTGGACCTGCGGGAACTGTACGCCACCTATCAACTTCGGCCCGGGACCGGCGGGTACGTGGATCTGGCCATGGGCAAGAAGATCCTCTACTGGGGCAAGGGCGACGAAGTCCGGCCCCTGGACCGCATCTGCCCCGAAGACCTGACCGCCTTGTACTTCAACGATATCAATGACCGCAAAACCGGACGAGTGGGCACCTTCGTCGACTGGCAGGTCAACCGCCAGTTCCGGTTCGAAGGTTTCTGGTCCCCGGTTTTCGAAGCCGGCGAAAGCCCCGAGTTGGGCGATTACTACGAACCGTCCAAGCTCCGCATGCTTGCCGATGCCGGCATCGCCATTGACGACGCCGACGAACCGGACGACTGGTCGTCGGATGCCGGTTTCGGCGGCCGTCTGATGTTCTCCGTAGTAAAGGCGGACCTCGCCCTGTACGGGTTCCAGGGGTACGATCCCAAACCGACCTACGCGGTCCACCGGATCGGCACCCATCCGCTTTACGGTCTTCCCATCGTGCCCCAATCCGTGCGCGCCACCCACCCGCGGATGACCCTTTACGGCGCCGACATCGAACGGGCGTTCGGGTCGGTGGTGCTGCGCGCCGAGGCGGCGTACCAGAGCGACGGCGCCTGGTTTTCCCTGGATTGGGCGCAGGATCCCACCCTTTTGCTGGAAACCCCCAGCGGCACGGTGGAAAAGGATCAACTGCAATATGTGGTGGGCATGGACAAGCAGGATCTGTTCGTCCACAATTTATTCATGAACCTGCAGTTCGTGGGAACCCATATCTTCGATTACGACTCGCGGATCATCGTTCCCGAATCCGACAACGGTGTGACGGCCTACCTGCGCTACTCGTTTTTGGACTCCAAATTCGAGGTGTGGTACCGCTACATGATTCTTTTCGAGGAGACGGAGCAGCGCCACCATTTTGAAATCGGCTACAAGCCCCTGCCCTGGGCCAAAGTGAGCCTCGGCGCGATCACCTTCGACGGCGACGCGGATGCCTATTATTTCGGTCAGTATGATGATCGGGATTTTGTCTACACGAAACTCAAACTGATCTTTTAGGAAAATTCCGACAGGCCATGAGGTACCGGTAACCGTACTCGATGACCGGCTCTTTTCGCTGATTGACGACCTTGCAAAGGATGGATGCAAACCCGCGGTCCGATTTGCTTCGCGATTTGCGCAGTTCCGCCCATCTGGCGTTTACCGTAAGCGTGTCACCCGGACGCACCGGCTTGAACATCTTTACCGCATGCATGCCGACGCCGCTCAGGATCGCGACGTTGCCCTGGGCTTCGACGACCGCCCGGGTGCAGGCGGAAAGGGTGTGAAGGGAAGAGGCCACCAGTCCGCCGAAAAGAGATGCCTTTGCTGCGCTATCGTCGATGTGGAATGGCTGAGGGTCGAATCGTTTTCCAAAATCGATGATCGCTTCCCGCGTCATCGCGACAGGCTCGCAGGCAAGCTGTTCACCCTCCATTAAATCGTCGAAATATCGCTTTCCCACGCTTGCACGCTCCCTTGAAAAAAAATTCCAGCGTGATCGCGGACGTCCCGAAACACGGCCCCTGGGTGACAGGATACGATTACCGGTTTGCCGCCTCCAATGCCAGCATCCTCACCTTCAACGCTTCGCCGCCACCGAACAGGCCCGGCGAGCCATCGCTCCGGATTACGCGGTGGCAGGGAATCAGGACCGGATAGGGATTGCTGGCCATGGTGGTGCCCACGAAACGGGCGGCGCGCGGCAGGCCGGCCATGCGGGCCACCTGGCCATAGGAAGCGGTCCCGCCGTATGGGATGCCGGCCACCGCCCGGTACACGGCCTGCTGGGAGGGGGTAAAGCGAGACAGGTCCATCCACTGCCAGGGGATGTCGACGCCGTTGCCGTTGAAATAGCCGGCCAGGTCACGGGCCACCGCCGACGCCAGCGGGTGCTCGCGGTCGATCTGCCACAACCGCTCGTCGAAAGGCTGACTGGCGGCCTTGGGATCCGCCTGGGGAAGCCGGATTTCCAGAATTCGGAAAGGATCGGGTTCGAAGGCCGCGATGGCGTATCCAAAAGCAGTTTCAACAATTCGGTAGTGGCTCATGGTCAGATGGCTCCGCAATCCTGCTTTTTTACGAATCCGCCAACAAAAAAACCCCCATCGGAAATCTCTCCGTGGGGGTTCGTAATCTTGAAGGCCCGGTCGATTAGGTTTCTTCGACGGTGATGGCACCCTCTTCGCAAACTTCCACGCAGCTTTCGCAGCCGAGGCACTCTTCGGCATTTACGGGAACGGATTTTTCATCCTGCATTTCGAAGACTTCTACGGGGCATACATCCACGCACTCTTCGCAGCCAACGCATTTGGTCTCGTCAACAGTCGGGGTAAAAGCCATTTTCTCTTCTCCTTTCAATCGTTTCTATGCATGTTGATCCAATTATCAACATTGGTTTCTGTTTTATGGAAAAGGGCTTATACCAAATAAAACAGCCAGTCAAGCGTTGAAAAACTTTTTTTGCGCGCACCGGTAAGTTGCGGTCAAAACCTTGACTGTCGTGGGTTTACCACGATTTCGGCGGCGCTGTAAAAAAGGAGCATCCGCCTCCGTCAGACTTGATGAACGCGTAAACAGCAATTTACGAGGCCGTCAAACTTCCACCGCAACGACCAGCGTGCAAACCGTGCCCTTTGCCGCGGGAGAAAAAACAAAAGACGGATCGGCAAGGCGTCCGACCCAGTTTGCCGGAGACCGGTTCGCAACCGCGTAGAGGCCGACGGCCGCACCTGTTTCGGAGGTGGCGGCTGGCCACCCTGCCGCACAAAGATCCCCGGAAGGACCGATCTCCCCCTCGCAAAGTTTGGACAGCACCCGATCCAACAGCGGCTCTCCCATCGTTTCCTGAATGGGAGGCTCCGGGACGGCAAGACGGGCATCGGCCAGCTTTTCCGGACCGTCGCCCTTTTCAGCCGCTTCCAGCAGGGCATCGATCACCGCCGGGCTGGTGGTGATCATTACTTCCGGAAGTTGTTCGTCGGCGGCAGCCAGATTGGCCCAGGCACGGATACGCTGCCCGGTCAACCGGGCGCCCCGATCCTCACGCCACAAGGTGCCGCCATAGGCCTTTCGACTGAAGTCGGCTTCGTCGGCATCCTTAAGGGTTTCCAGAAAATCATTCTCCATGGCCTTGAACCGGTCCAGGTCCTGGCCCAGACTGTCCACGGCCCGGTCATTTTCCTGGGCCAGGGCCAGAAACAACCGCGCGCTGAATCCTTCATCCGCCTTCGCCTCAGGCCGACCGGATTGGCCGTAATTTTTGATGTCGGAACGAATCCGGTTGACCGTGGTGTCGTCGAAAAACGGCACCTCTCCCTGCCGGGCTCCCAGAAAGTCGGTTCCCGCCGTCAATTTTCCCGGGTTCAGGCGGGCCCATTCGGTGAACTCGGCCAGGGCGGACCGCAGCCGGTCTTCATCGCCGTTCAGGGGCGTTCGGATCTCGATCAGCCCCTGGGCTTCCATGTCCTTCATTTCGCCCGGAATCGCCGTCTCAAGGGGTTGGTACACCACCACCGGCCCCACGAGCCAGGCCAATCGGCGGGCGGTGGATTCGGACAAACAGGTGAAAGGGAAATAAACCGCTTTCATGGTAGATCTCCAAAGTTGTTGTTCGATAATCGCGCCTTCAAGATACCGTTTATCAACGGATCGGTTCGTCCCGGGGCACCACCCCCATTTCCAGCAACTGGTCACGCAGCCGGTCGGCCAGTTCCCAGTCCCTGGCCTGGCGGGCGCGGTTGCGCTCGTCGATCAGACGCTGGACCTGTGGATTTTCGGTTTCGTCCGTAAAATCGAAAATATTCAGCACCGTGTCGATCCGCTCCAGGGTTTCCAGGATGCGAGCGGCGCCGGCGGGATCGATTTCTCCCTGGACGATCAGGGTGTTGATGCGCTTGACGACGGTGAACAGGACGGCCAGGGCCGCGGAAATATTCAGGTCGTCGTCCATGGCAGTGGTAAAGCCGTTTTTAATATCGTAGCACAACTGGTCCAGTTCCCCGTAAGGTTTACCGCTGCGCACCGTTTTAAGGGCACGCACGCAGGCGTCCAGCCGGTCCAGAGTCTTGTGCACCCGATTGAGCCGTTCCACGGAATAAAGCACCGGCTTGCGATAGTTGACCGACAGCAGCCAGTAGCGGATCTCCCTTCCGGTGAACCCTTGGTCGAGCAGCGCCTGAATGGTCAGGGCATCACCTTCGTCCACCTTCTTGCCGTCCACAAGGACGCGGTCACAGTGAATCCAGTATTTGGCCAGGGCTTTTCCAGTCAGGGCGCCGGCAATGGCCACCTCGTTCTCGTGATGGGGAAAAACCAGTTCCCGTCCGGCACAGTGGATATCGTAATAATCGCCCAGGTAGCGCATGGACATGGCGGCGCACTGCAAATGCCAGGACGGACGCATGTTGCCCCAGTCGGTCTTGATGTAAATTCCCCGCTTGAGTTCCGACAGTCGGGTGCGCTTGAGAAGGGTAAAATCCCGGGGGTTGTCTTTTTCGTACTCGTCCAGGTCAACGGTGGCGCCCAGCCGAATTTTGTCCAGATCGATGCCCGACAGTCGGCCATACTCCTTGAACCGCGAGATGTCGAAATAGATGGAGCGAAGCTTTTCGTAAGCATAACCCTTTTTGACCAGCCGGTCAGCCAGATCGACCATATCGTCGGTGTGCTCGCTGGACTTGGGGTAGTGGTTGGCCGGCCGGATGCCCAGCACATCCAGATCGTGGTGGAAGGTGTCGATGTGCATGCCGGTGAACGCTTCCAGGGACATGCCGGCCATATCGGACCCCTCGATGGTCTTGTCGTCCAGATCGGTAATGTTCATCACCATCTTGACCGTGTGGCCGCGGAAAGAAAGGTAGCGGGCCAAAAGGTCGGAGAAAATGAAGCGGCGGCCTTCACCCACATGCATGGGGGCATGGGCCGTGGGGCCGCAGGCGTACATGGAAACCTTGCCCGGATTCAGGGGCAAAAAGCGCTCCTTTTTTCGGCTCATGGTGTTGAACAGCTTCAGTTCGACCTTTTCCTGGACGTCGAACAGCGGCGTGGAGAGGTAGCGTTCGCCGCTGTCGGGAAAGATCACTACCAGAGTGCCCGCCTCCAGGCTCCGGGCCATCTCGGCAGCCACCACCATGGCGGCACCGCTGCTCATGCCCACCATCAGCCCTTCTTCCCTGGCCAGCCGCCGGGTCATCTCGAAGGCCGGCTCGTCCTCCACGTTGATCTTCTCGTCCAGCATTCGTTTTTCGAAGATCTCCGGCTGGTAGGCCTCGCGCATGTTTTTCAGGCCCTGCAGCCGGTGTCCCAGGTAGGGCTCCACGCCAACGATGCGGACGGCCGGGTCGAACTCCTTGAGCCGCCGGGACAACCCCATGAGGGTCCCCGAGGTCCCCATGGTGGCCACCAAATGGGTCAGCGCCCCGTCGGTCTGTTCCCAGATCTCCACGGCCGTGCCGTGATAGTGGGCCTGCCAGTTGGCCGGATTGTTGTATTGGTCCGTCATGAAATAGGTGTCGGGATTTTCCCGCGCCAGACGGTAGACCTCCTCGATGGCCCCGTCGGTGCCCAGATGGCCGGGGGTGAGCAGAATCTCGGCGCCGCGGGCCTTGAGGATCTTCTGGCGCTCCACACTGGCGGCCTCGCTCATGGCCAGCAGCAACCGGTATCCCTTGACCGAACAGACCATGGCCAACCCGATGCCGGTATTGCCGGAAGTGGCCTCGATGACCGTCTTGCCGGGCATGAGTTCTCCCGAGCGCTCGCCCGCCTCGATCATGGAGAGGGCCGGCCGGTCCTTGATGGAGCCCCCGGGGTTGAGGTATTCGAGCTTGGCCAGTACGCGCACCCTGGGATTGGGGTTCAGATGTCGGATCTCCACCAGGGGAGTATTGCCGATATGGTCTAGAATGGTGTGGGGCATAGGTATCGTCAGTCTATTGGCTTTTAAAAAACGCTGCCAGGGCGGCTTCGATCTGTCGGCTGACGGCCGCCACATCGGCGTTCGCATCAATGATGGTAAACCGCTGCGGCTGTTTCCGAGTCAAATCCAGATAGCCCTCGCGCACCCGCTGATGGAAGGCCAGTTTTTCCTTTTCGAAGCGGGACTCCGCAGCATGGGCATCGTCGGAGGCGATTCGTCGCCAGGCCCGGGCCAGCCCCTCTTCGGGGGCCAGGTCCAGCAGCAGCGTCAAATCGGGCGTCAGGCCACCGCAGGCCAGTTCGTGCAATCGCAGGATCTTCTTTTTGTCCAGGCCCCGGGCATAGCCCTGGTAGACCATGGTGGCATCGAAATAGCGGTCGCAGACCACCGTTTTGCCGGCCGCCAGGGCCGGACGGACAACCGTCTCCAGGTGCTGGACCCGGTCGGCCACATACAGCAGCAGTTCGGTGCCGGGCGCCATGTCGTCATTGGCCGGGTGCAGCAGGACACTGCGGATCTGGCCGCCGATGGAGGTTCCGCCCGGTTCCCGGGTCGTCAGGCAGTCATATCCGGCATCTTTCAGCCACCGGGCGATTGCCGCGATCTGGGTGGACTTGCCGCTTCCCTCGATGCCTTCTAATGTGATGAACATGTTGTAGTTTGTGGTCCCTGATCTCTGGCAGCCGCTTCACAGTTCACCGTTCACGGTTCACTATCTTTTATAAAAATGCCTTTCCAACAACCGGTGATACGAAGTCCATGCCCCATCCGATTCATCCTTGGCCACATACTCACGAATGCTGTTGACCCGGGAATCCATTTCGTCGATGTAGTTCAACAACACCGCCTCGATGGTCTTGGGCGGCTCGGGGGAGCCGAACTCCCGGGCGCCATGGTGGCTGACGATCATATGTTTGAGCAATTGGGCCTGGTCTTCCGGAAAATCGGGCAGTTGCTTCAGCTTTTCGTCCAGCATGGACAGCCCGATGACGATGTGGCTGAGCAGGCGCCCTTCGTCGGTGTAATCGATGCGCCGGGAATAGTCCAGTTCCCGGGTCTTGCCCACGTCGTGCAGGATCACCCCGGCCAACAACAAATCGCGGTCGACGCCGCTGTAATGTTTGGCGATGGTCTCGGAGAGGATCGCCATGGAAAGGGTGTGCTCCAGCAGACCGCCGATATAAGCGTGGTGCATGTGCTTGGCCGCCGGGGCACGGGTATAGGCGGCCACGAAGTCCGCATCGGCCCAGAAAAGGTCGAAAAGCGCTCGCAGGTAGGGCGTTTGCATGCGTGCGGTCATGGTTTTGAGCCCATCGAGCATCTGGTCCACGTCGCGGGTGGTGGCGGCCAGAAAATCGGCGGCATCCACCTGGTCCTCCGGCACCCGGACCATGTCTTTGACCACCATTTGCAAACCGCCCCGGTACTCGCCCACCTGGGCTCGAACATGCACGAAATCGCCTTCGGCCGCCGCTGCGGCAATACGTTCCACCTGATCCCACACCACTCCGTTGACCTGCCCGCTGCGATCCGCCAGGGTGACGTTTAAGAATGGGTTGCCGTCTTTTTTGTGGGCCATGTTGCGCCGGGCCAGCAGAAAAACCTCGTCAACGGCGCTGCCCGCGGCAAGATCGGAGACAAAGCGTTTGGTCATAGATACCATCCTCATCCGGAGAAATCGGAATTAATGCATTAATAGGAGATGGAAACCTCTCGCAGGGTCAGTTCGTTCAAGGTGTCATAATCGGTCATGTCGCATTTGATGGGGGTAATGGAAACATAGTTTTCCTGCAAGGCCGCGCCGTCGATATCCGGCCGGTCGTAACCACCTTGAGCGTCACAGCCCTGCCAGTAATAGGCCCGGTTGCGCGGGTCCAGGCGCTTTTCGAAATGCTGGGCACTGCCGTTGGCCCCCTGCCGGCTCCAGCGGACGCCGCGAATCCGCTCTCTGGGCAGATCGGGAAAATTGACATTGAGAAAGGTCCCCCGAGGCAGCTTCCAGTCCATCATCTGCCGGCAGAGGGAAGCGGCGACAACGGCGGCGTCCTGCATGTGGCGGTCACCGGGTGCCGTGATGGAGACGGCCATGGCGGGAATGCCGGCCATGGCGGCTTCCTTGGCCGCGGCCACGGTGCCGGAGTAGTTGACATTTACCCCCACATTGGCGCCCGGATTGATCCCGGAAACGACCAGTTCGGGCGGGGTTTCCAGCAGTTCGGCCAGCCCCAGCTTGACGCAGTCGGCCGGTGTTCCGTTGACGGCAAAACCGGTCGGTCCGCCGTTGATCCGGGTCTTCTGGCTGCGGATGGGCTGATGCAGGGTAATCCCATGGCCGACGGCACTGCGTTCGCGATCCGGAGCCACCACACGCACCTGGTGCTGCCCGGCGAGGGCCTGATATAAGGCCCACAACCCGGGCGCGTAAATTCCGTCGTCATTGGTCAGTAAAACTTGCATATTACGAAACCGCCAAAACTGTTGTTGCAATTTCCGACAACTTCGCTTTATATTTGTTTTTTCATTTATGTGCAAGCGGTTATCCTGCATCCGCGCTCGTAGGATTCGAACAAAAGGCACCTCTTAGAGACAACGCAACAACACCAATAACCATTTGATGCGACCGCTCATCCCCCGACCCTCGCGACCCGGAACGTCGACCCCGGCAGTGCTTCTGGCCATTTTCCTCTGGGCCCTGTGGGCGCCGGATTTTTCTGTAGCCGCCGCCATCGGGGACCGCATCGCCGGCAGCCCAGAGGTCCCCTGGCAGATCAGCGCGGACAACGTCGCCTACGATGCCGCTGCGACCACTTACAATGCCACGGGACAAGTCATCATCGAAAAGCAGGCCACCCGCCTGATTGCCGACCGGGTCGCGTTCAATCATAAAGCCATGACCGCCGTCGCCGAAGGTCATGTGGTGCTGACCGTGGACGACGACGTTCTTACCGGGCAGCGGCTGGAGCTGAATATCGAGCAGGAAACCGGGGTCGTGTACGACGGCAGCCTGTTTCTCGAGGAGAATCATTTCTATATCCGTGGCCAGCGTATCGAAAAAACCGGCAGGGAGACCTATCGGGTGGAAAAGGGCTCCGTCACCACCTGCGACGGCGACCGCCCCGACTGGATCATCACCAGCCGCACGCTCAAGGTGACCGTCGAAGGCTACGGCCGTGCCAGCCACGCCGTGCTCCGGGCCCGCGACGTACCGGTATTGTATGTGCCCTACATCGTTTTCCCCGCCAAAACCAAACGCCAGACCGGCCTGCTGTTTCCCGAAGTCGGTTATTCGGACCGCAAGGGATTTGACTGGAACCAACCCCTGTTCTGGGCCATCAACGACAGCTCCGACGCCACCTTATATACCAACTACATGGAAGAACGGGGGGCCAGGATCGGTCTGGAATACCGCTATGCCCTGACCGACACCTCCTATGGAGCCATCTTGGCCGAAGGCCTGAACGACCGCAAGGTCGATGACGGCACCGATGAAGCTACCGACAAATGGGGCTATGACGACGATGCCTATGATCGTCCCAATGCCGACCGGTACTGGCTGCGGGCCAAACTGGACCAGGAACTGCCCGCAGGAGCCATGGCCCGGCTGGATCTCGACATTGTCAGCGACCAGGACTACCTTGCCGAATTCAGGGAGGGCCCCAACGGATTCAACGCCACCCGGGAATCCTTTTTAGAAGCCTTCGGACGCGATCTGGACACCTACGACGAAAATACGCGAACCAACCGGTTGAACATCAGCCGCAGTTGGTCCCGCTTTTCCCTGAACGCCGACGTGCTCTGGAACGACAACATAACCAACCGTCGCTGGGAAGAAACCGACGACACCCTGCAGCGACTGCCGCGGATCGAATTCGACGGCACCAAACAGCAGGCCTTCGAAAGTCCTTTTTATTGGGACCTGGCCTCCGAATACACCTATTTCTACCGGGAAGACGGTGAGCGGGGCCACCGCGCCGACCTTTACCCCCGGGCCTATCTGCCGCTCAAATGGAAAAACTACCTCTCGGTGGAACCCTCCGCCGGCTGGCGCCAGACCACCTGGGTCATGGACCGCCGGGAGGACGAGACCCTGAACCAGACCACCTATCGCCAGATTTACGACGCCAGGCTGGACGTCTCCACCGAATTTTCGAAGATCATGGGTGCGCCGGTGGCCGCCGTCGACCGGATTCGCCACAGCGTCAAACCGCGCGTGGTTTACCAATACATCCCGGATCAGGACCAATCCGATCTGCCCGATTTCGACACAGAAATCGATCGCATCGCAACGGCCAACACGGTCACCTACTCGCTGACCAACACCTTCACGGCCAGACAGTCGAAAAAGCCATCTCCCCCCGGACGCACGACCGCCGGAAACAGGCCGAAAACCGGTGGTGAAGAACCACTTTCCACAATGGCAAAGGCAGTGCCCGGACAAGCTCAGGCAGAAGAGACGACCCCACCGGCCTACGACTACAGCCGGTTTTGCCGGTTCTATCTGGAACAGACTTACGACATCGACGCGGCCAAAGATGACGAACCGGAACCGTTTTCCGACCTTTACGGAGAACTGGATCTCTCTTTCGGGTCCTATTTGAGTTTGGACTCCGATGCCGATTTCGACACTTACGCCAGTCATTTTTCGTCTCACAATGTGGCCGCGGTGGTAAAGGATCACCGGGAAGACCGGCTGATAATCGAGCATCGCTACGAAAGAGACGAAAATGAATCCGTTTACGGAACCGTGGCCGTCAAGCTGACCGGTCGCCTGACCGTAACCGGCGAATACGAGCGGGATCTGCTGGCGGAAAAGGACATTCTGAAAGGTACCGGCTTTCTTTATACCGCCCAGTGCTGGGCCTTCGATTTCCGCTACACCAACGAAGACGGGGACCACAGCTTCGCGTTTCGTCTGAATCTGATGGGGATCGGCGGATTCGGCAAATAGCGTTTCTCATCCATTGCCTTTTGGAAAAAGGAGTGGTAAACGGATTTCCTTTCTTTTGGCGACTCGCCCGACTGGCCGGCGGATGGCCGATGAAACCCTATCCATTCAACGGATGGACGGACCCATGGCAGGCGACAAACTGATTCACGCATGGTATGCGCTGCACACGAAAAGCCGCTTCGAAAATGTGGTCAACGAAGGGCTGGCCAAAAAAACCCTGGACGTCTTCCTGCCTAAAATTACGGTGAAAAGCCGCCGGCGGGACCGTCATAAAATGATCCGGGTACCCCTTTTTCCCGGCTATGTGTTCGTCCGCACCAACCTGAATCCCTACGAGCACGTCGAAATATTGAAAACCACCGGAGCGGTGCGGCTTATCGGCAGCACTCAGGGGCCCGTGCCCATTGCCGATACCACCATCGAATCTCTCAAGATCATGGTGTCGACAGATGAGGAGGTGGTCACCGGCACGCGTTTTAAAAAAGGCGACCGCGTGATGGTGATCCGGGGCCCATTTGCCGGAGTAACCGGCATCTTTTCAACCTATCGGGGCGACGGCCGCGTCGTCGTCAATATCGAGGCCTTAGGGCAGTTCGCCGCCGTCAACGTGGCTGCGGAGGATGTGGAGAAGCTTCCGGAGATATTAACATAACTGCTTGACTTTGTATTAAGTTCTGTTTTATAGAGTCACTTTCGATCCCGTATACACTATCGACGGCCCAAGGAGGATATATGAACAAACTGGAGCTCATCTCCGCTTTGAAGACCCAAGCCGACATCTCCAAGTCCGAAGCGGCAAAAGTGGTCCAGATTTTTTTCGACAGCATGGCCGATGCCATGGCCGACGGCGAACGTGTTGAAATTCGCGGCCTGTGCAGCTTCTTCGTGAAAGAGTACAAGAGTTATACGGGAAGAAACCCCAAAACCGGCGAGAAAGTCACCATCAAGCCCAAAAAGCTCCCTTTTTTCAAAGCCGGCAAAGAACTCAAGGAGCGGGTGGACCAATAAACGGCATGCGAACCCCGAACCTGGAGGTCGGTTTAACCGGCAAACCACCCCTGCCGACAATGCAGCAAGACAGATTGAACCTCCCGGAATCGACAAAAAATGACGACGGCAACCGGATTTGACGCCATCGTTGGCCAGGACACTCCCATCAGGCTGCTTAAAACCTTTATCCGCAATGGGACGCATCCCCATGCGTTGCTCTTCACCGGAGACGAGGGAGTAGGAAAAAAGACCACCGCCACGGCTTTCGCCATGGCCTGCAACTGCCTGACGCTGCAATCGAGCCTTCGCAACCGCCCCCCCTTCGACGCCATCGATGCCTGCGGAGCGTGCGCTTCATGTAAAAAAATCGCCGACAACCACCATCCGGATGTCATTCACGTCGCTCCCACCTCGGCGGTCATCCGAATCGCCCGGATCCGGGAACTGTTGAAAACGCTGGCATTGAAGCCCAATGAGGCACAACGGCGGGTGGTGATTATCTCCGAGGCGCAGGCGATGAATCCGGAAGCCGGCAACGCCCTGCTCAAAGTGCTGGAGGAACCGCCGGACCGCACCTTGCTGATTCTGACCGCAGCGCAGCCGATGGATCTTTTGCCCACGGTTGTCTCCCGTTGCAGGCACATCCGCTTCGCCCCCCTGGGCGAGGAGGCGATCCGCCAGGTGCTTTCAAGGGAAAAAGAGGTGGACGCCAAGGCGCTGGCTACGTTGGCCGGCCTGTGCGGCGGCAGCATCGCCCGGGCACGGGCGAGAATCGAAGGCAGTTGGCTCAGCCGCAGGGATTGGATCGTCGGCGTGCTGACCGACCTCATCTCCCATTCCGGCACACCGGACTTTCGGACATGGCTGGCGCTGTCCGAACGACTGGCCGGAAAAAAGGATCGCATTGAAGATTCGCTGGAAATCATTACCATGTGGCTGCGGGATATCCTTGTCACCGGATGTGACCCGCAGCGGGTGTTGAATCGGGATCGGATGGAAACGCTCGCAGCGGCCGCCGAAAAGGCCAGACCAGCTGCGTTGATCGAACAGATCGACGCGGTGGAAGAAGCCAGGAGTGCCCTGCGCGCCAATACAAATACAAGATTGACACTGGACGCCATGGTCCTGCGGATGGCACGGGCCTGCTCCTCATAAAAAAGTGAAACCATGAATAAAAAAGTGGGAATCCGGTTTAAAACCGGCGGTAAAATCTACGACTTCAGCTGCGGGGCCTTCGTGCTCAATTTAGGCGATCAGGTGATCGTGGAAACGGAAAAGGGTTTGGGCTTCGGAACGGTGGAAACCGCACCGGAACCGCTGGACGAAACCGGCAAGAAGGGCAAACCGCTCAAAAAAGTTTTTCGCAAGGCCAATGAAAAAGACCTGAAACAGGTCGAGAACAACAAGGCCCTGGAACGCGAGGCCCACGCCTTTTGCCTGAAGAGCATCAAGGATCTCAGGCTGAAGATGAACCTCTTCTCCGTGGAAAGCACCTTCGACGCCAGTCGACTGACGTTCTTTTTCACCGCGGACGGCCGGGTGGACTTCAGGCAACTGGTCAAAATTCTGGTCAAGCAGTTCAGGGTGCGCATCGAGATGCGCCAGGTGGGCATCCGCAACCAGGCCAAGATGACCGGCGGCATCGGACGCTGCGGCCGTGTTTTCTGCTGCTCGTCTTTCATGGAAAAATTCGAACCGGTATCCATTCGCATGGCCAAACAGCAGGGGCTTTCGTTAAACCCGACCAAAATATCCGGCCAGTGCGGCCGGCTGATGTGCTGTCTGACCTTCGAAAACGAGACGTACCGTCAACTCAAGCAGCGGTTTCCCAAAATCGGGAAAATGGTGGATTCCAGTGCCGGTCGCGGAAAGGTGACCCGCCACAACGTCATCTGCAATCGTCTGACGTTACGCCTTCAGGAAGGCGGAGAAGTGGAAATCGGTATCGAAGAAATTATCACGAACAGGAGATAAACCATGGCCGCCCCCTTTTACATTACAACCCCCATCTACTACGTGAACGCCCGTCCGCATCTGGGCCATGCCTATACCACCATCGCAGCCGACGTCGTCCGTCGTTTTCACGCTATGAGCAGCGACCGGACCTATTTTCTCACCGGTACCGACGAACATGGGGACAAAATCGTTCGGGCCGCCAGAAAAGAGAACCAGACACCCAGGCAGTACGTGGACCAGATCAGCGGCCTGTTCAGGAAACTGTGGCCGGAGCTGAACATCTCCAACGACGCCTTTATCCGCACCACCGACAAGGCCCACATGGCCGTGGTGGAGCAAATACTTCAGCGCATCTACGACGCCGGGGACATCTACTTCAGCGAATACGAAGGGCTCTACTGCTTCGGCTGCGAGCGGTTCTATACCGAACGGGAGTTGGTGGACGGATGCTGTCCGGACCACCAGACGCCGCCGGAAACCATCAAGGAGTCCAACTACTTTTTCAAAATGAGCCGCTACCAGCAGTGGCTGATCGATCATATCCACGCCAATCCGGATTTCATCCGGCCCGAACGCTACAAGAACGAAGTCCTGGCTTTTTTGCGCGAACCGCTGGAAGACCTGTGCATCTCCAGACCCAAATCCCGCATTAAATGGGGCATCACCCTGCCCTTCGACCACGACTACGTGACCTACGTGTGGTTCGATGCCCTGCTCAATTACATATCGGCCCTGGGCTATCCGGATGGCGAGCTGTACAAGACCTACTGGCCCGTGGCCCAGCACATCGTGGCCAAGGACATCCTCAAGCCCCACGGCATTTACTGGCCCATTATGCTCAAGGCCGCCGGCATCCCCGTTTACCAGCACCTCAACGTCCACGGCTACTGGAATGTGGACCAGAGCAAGATGTCCAAAAGTATCGGCAATGTAATCGAACCGCTGGAAATGAAAAACGTCTACGGACTGGACGCTTTCCGTTTTTTTCTCATGCGGGACATGGCCTTCGGCCTGGATTCCAGCTTCAACGAAGAGGCCCTGGTTCAGCGGATCAACTCGGATCTGGCCAACGATCTGGGCAATCTCTTCTCCCGGGTGCTCTCCATGGCCCACAAGTACTTCGGCGGCGTGATTCCCGAACCGGACCCCACCGTCGAAAAAGAGATGGACCTGGGACTGGAAAACAACGCCAAAAAGGCCATCGAGGCGTACACCGAAAGCATGGAACAGTTCGCCTTTCACAAGGGCCTGGCTGCGGTATGGGAATGGATCACCCACCTGAACAAGTATGTGGACGTCACCGCCCCGTGGGTGCTGGCAAAAGACAAATCCGCGGAAAAACAGCTTCGGACGGTGATCTACAACCTGCTGGAAGGGCTGCGCATCGTTTCGGGACTGATCTATCCCGTGATGCCCGACACCGCCGCCACCATGCAGACGCACCTGGGGCTTTCCGGCGATGACGATTTTTTCAAGCTGGAACGGCTCACCACCTGGCAGGGTCTCAAGGCGGAAGGCAAGCTGAGAAAATCCATCTCCCTGTTCCCGCGCATCGATCTGGACAAAAAAAAGACGACACGGATGGAAAAGCAGGCTGACGATACAACGAAGACGAAGATCAAGCCGGAAATCACGATCGATGATTTTGCCAAAATCGATCTGCGCGTGGCCACCGTGGTGGCCGCCAAGGCGGTTCCCCGGGCCAGAAAACTGTTGGAAATTACTGTGGACATGGGCGAACAGCGGACCATCGTTTCGGGCATCGCCGGCAACTATTCTCCGGAAGAGTTGGTGGGCAAGCAAGTCATTGTCGTGGCCAACCTGAAACCGGCCAAACTCATGGGAGTGCTTTCCAGAGGCATGCTCATCGCGGCATCGGACGATGCCGGCGTAACGGTGGCCACGTTGGACAAACCGGTCAAGCCGGGTACGGCGCTGTCCTGACGGCGACTTTCAAATGGTCATCGAATTCGCTTTTTCAGCCGACTTCGTAACAAATTTTTCGGACGATTGACCCGTGCCTCTGTTCAAACGCAAAAAATCGCCGCAGCGTCAGCTCGACCATCTTGACTGGAGGGCTTATCAGGAGCGCCTCCGGCGGCAGTATATGCCGACCAGTCGCGACCGGGTGCATCACCGCAAGTACAGCGGGCTCGTCCTGGCTCTGGCGGTTCTTTTGCTGGGGGTCGGGTATTGGGTCCTTGCCGCCGGCCCTGAAGAGGAAAAGCAGGCCCCTGCCCGGCAAGCGGCAGCGCCGGCGGCCGATACCAATACATTGGTCAAAAAAAGCGACGTCCGGATCCTTTTGGGCACCACGCCGCTGGTCAACCTGAAAAAGCACGTCCTGCAGGTGACATTTGACGGCCACCCCTACCAGGTGACCACCAGCCTGAACCTCGATCTTCAGCAGTACCTGCTCAAACACATGGACCGGGTCAACTCCCGCTATATCGGCATTGTGGCCATGGAACCCGATACGGGCCGGATTCTGACCCTGGCTGGATTCAACAAAATCGATCCCGAACAGGACCCCTGCCTGACCGCCGATTACCCTGCGGCCAGCCTTTTCAAGATCGTAACGGCGGCAGCGGCGGTCGAAAAAAAGGGCTATCGGGCCGGAACCCGATTGAAATTCAACGGATACAAACATACCCTTTACAAACGCCAATTGACGGACAAAACCAACCGCTACACCAATTCCATCTCTTTTGAGGATGCATTCGCCCAGTCCGTCAACCCGGTGTTCGGCAAAATCGGAGCCCTGTACCTGGAACCCGAAGCCCTCGAGGTCTTTGGAGATGCCTTCGGCTTCAACCGGAGCGTGAATTTCGAACTTCCCTGGCCCACCAGCCACCTGGAGGTAAACGACGATTCCTACCGCCGGGCCGAAATCGCCAGCGGGTTCAACCGCCAGACCACCCTCAGCCCGCTGCATGGGGCGGTCATCGTCTCGGCTGTGGTCAACGGCGGTACACCGGTGGAGCCGACCCTGGTCGACCGGATCAGCGACGATGCGGGCAAGCCGGTCTACGAAACCCGGCCGCAGTTCATGGAGGCGGCGGTATCTGCACACACGGCCGAGGTGCTGCGCCAACTGATGACCACCACGGTAACATCAGGCACGGCCAGGAAAATATTTCGCGGCCACCGCCGCAGCAAGGTCCTTTCCCGCCTGACATTGGGCGGCAAGACCGGATCGATTTTCAATCGCGCCCACGATGCCCGGTTTGACTGGTACGTGGGCTATGCAAACGAGAAAAAGGGCCACGAAAAAATGGTGGTGGCCGTGGTGGTGGCCCATGAGGAGTATATCGGCATCCGGGCCGGGCAATACGCCCGCATGGCCATTGAACATTACTTCAAGGACTATTTCGCCAGGCAGAAAGAAAACGGCGAGGATTCCAGCGGATAAAGGAGACCAATTATGCCAGGGTTTGAAATTTTCGGCGACGAGGAGCGCAGGCAGGTCAACGATGTTCTGGAAACGGGCGTTTTGTTCCGTTACGGCTTTGACGGCGCCCGCAAGGGCCACTGGAAGGCCAGGGACTTCGAGGCCGAACTGGCCCGGCGCCTGGGCGTAGCCCATGCTCATCTTTGTGCCAGCGGCACTGCGGCCCTTTCCACCGCCATGGCGGCCTGCGGGATCGGCGCCGGGGACGAGGTGATCGTGCCCCCGTTTACCTTCGTGGCCACGATCGAGTCGGTGCTCATGGCCGGGGCCGTACCGGTCTTTGCCGAAATCGACGACACGCTCTGCCTTTCACCGGAGGGGATAGAGGCGGCCGTCACACCGGCCACCCGGGCGGTCATTCCCGTACACATGTGCGGCTCCATGGCCCGAATCGGAGAAATCAAGGCACTTTGCGACCGCAAGGGGCTGATCCTTCTGGAAGATGCCTGCCAGAGTGTGGGGGCCAGCTACCAGGGCAAGGCCCTGGGCAGCTTCGGCAAGGCCGGCTGTTTCTCTTTCGACCCGGTCAAAACCATCACCTGCGGCGAAGGGGGCGCCATCGTCACCGACGACAGGGACGTCTACAAGGCCGCCGACGCCTATGCCGACCACGGCCACGATCACATCGGCACAGACCGCGGCGCCGAGGGTCATCTGATCATCGGCGGCAACTACCGTATCAGCGAACTCAATGCCGCCGTCGGCCTGGCCCAGCTCCGAAAACTGGACTGGATTCTGGATACCCAGCGGCGCAACAAGGCGGCCATCAAAACCGCCATGCAGGCCATTGACGGGATCGCTTTCCGTCAATTGCCGGACCCGGAGGGGGACTCGGCCACCTTCCTGACCTTTTTCATGCCGGACCTGAAGCGAACCCGGGAGGCGGTCAAGGCCCTGGGCGAAGCCGGCGTGGACGGCTGTTTCCACTGGTTCGACAACAACTGGCACTACCTCCGTAAATGGGACCATTTCCACGCGTTCCGGGCATCGGCCCGCCTGGCCGTCCAGACCCTGCCCAACTGCCCGGACTACGGGTCCATCGCCCTGCCGGCATCCGACGCGCTCATGGAGCGGGCCATCTCCATGCAGATCAAGCTGGGATGGACCGAAGCGCAGCTGCAGCAGCGAATCGATGAAACGGTGGCCGCCTTGAAGGCGGTTGTCTAAAACATTCGAGGATTCAAAGGATCCTTTTGCATACATATCCATTTCTTTCGATCCCTTGAGCCCCCGATTAACCAATTATATATACTCTTTAAGCAAGGATAAGCTTATGTTTCGCAACTTCAAAATGGTTTCGAAGGTGGTGTTCGGACGGGGGTGTTTTTCCCAATTGGGAGATATTCTCGAGGAGCAGCGGTCAGAAAAAGACGCGGTTATGGTTTTTCTGGTGGACGATGTTTTCGAATCCGGCCCGCTCAAAGACAGGCTGCCCATGAAAGCCGACGACCTGCTGATCTGGGTCGATGTGGACGACGAACCCAAGACCAAATACGTCGATCAGCTCACCACCGAGGTCAAAAAAAACATGGTCGGGAAGAATGACCGTCGTCCCTCGGGGGTGATCGGCATCGGCGGCGGCAGCACCATGGACCTGGCCAAGGCCGTCGCGCTCATGCTCACCAACGAAGGCTCCTCCGCCGATTACCAGGGATGGGACCTGATCAAAAATCCGGCGGTCTACCACTGCGCCGTTCCCACCCTGTCGGGAACCGGTGCCGAGGTCTCCCGCACCACGGTGCTCACCGGACCCGAGAAAAAACTGGGTCTCAACTCCGATCACACCGTCTTCGACCAGATCGTCCTGGATCCGGAGATGATCGCCGATGCTCCCAACCCGCAGCGGTTCTACACCGGCATGGATTGTTACATCCACTGTGTGGAATCCCTCGAAGGAACCTATCTCAACAGCTTCTCCCAGGCTTACGGCGAAAAATCCATGGAGTTGTGCCGCGAGGTGTTTCTCACCGACACTCCGAATGCCGACGACAAGCTGATGATGGCCTCCTATTGCGGCGGCATGAGCATCGCCTATTCCCAGGTGGGCATCTGCCATGCCCTGTCCTACGGACTCGCCTTCGTGCTGGGCCTGCACCACGGCATCGGCAACTCGGTGGTCTTCGACTACCTGGAGGAGTACTACCCGCAAGGCGTGCGCGAATTCCGCAAGATGATGGAGCGCCAGGGGATCGACCTGCCGCGCAACCTGGTGTCGGGCCTCACTGACGCCCAGATGGACACCATGATCGATGTGGCCCTGGTGCTGGAGCCTCTGTGGGAAAATGCTTTGGGACAGGACTGGAAAACCATCATGACCCGGGACAAAATCCGCGAACTCTATCTGAAAATGTGACGGTTTAAAAAAAGATGGTTTCGCAAAAAGTCTGGCCTGGTCCATTGATGTCATTCCCGCGCAGGCGGGAATCCTGAATTTTCAGATAGTTATAGATTTCCGCCTGCGCGGGAATGACATGTCTGGTGACTTTTCGCAAGACTGTCAAATCATGTTCCCTGAGAAGTTGGGGAAAGGAATGCCATGAGCGCAAACCGAATTGCAATTGCTGCCAAAAAGACGGCAGGATTCCTGTCCGATCTGCAACGAAAAATCCATAGCCTCAACTCCCGGTGTCCGGCTATTTGCTGGGGCCGCCACCCGTCGCGGGTGCAAGGCCCGGCGATCATTCTCTTCCCCTTTTCCGCCAGTCTGCTGTGCTGCGGCCTGGCCGGCATCATTGCCGTCAAAGGCAAAACAAAGAATAAGGTCGATGTCGATCTCGCCGGCCTGGAAAAACGCATCGACGCCATCGCCGGCGCCGGCCTGCAATCCTGCGGCCGTGAGACCGATTCGGTCGCCGATGGCTACCTGGCCGGACAGGCCACGTTGGACACCCTTTTAGCCGACATCCAGGCACTCAAGGCAGAGGCCCCCTTTCTGTTTCTTTTCTCGGATCCGCCCGCCCGGCAGCATCTGGCTCGATTGGCCGCCCGGTTGGCCGACCTGCTGAAACAAGAGCAGGGCCTGATGGCCGAACAGGTCGGCAGCCTCGATCCCCTGGCGGTGGACATCATCGCCGCCCGCATCGAAATGCTCAAAGACATGGTCTGGTGCCTGAATATGGAACTGGCCGCAAATATCAAGCGTGTCCAGGACCTGATGGCCGGTGGCCAAGCCCCGATTGCCGGCGGCTGCGTCACTGTTTTCCGCCAGATCAATGCCGTCCTCAACAGCATCGACCGACTGGAGGTGCGTGGCCGGGATTCGGCGGGGATCTCCATTCTGTTCGTCTTAGCGGCGGCGGCATTCGATACTTTGCAGACCGAATTGACCGACGAAAACCTGGCGGCCGAGTTCGAAAACCGAATGCAGGCCGAAGTGCTGGGCAACGCCAGCATCAGCTTCAACCGGTCCACGGATGAGAACGGGGATGCCACTGTGGCACTGACGGTGGTTTACAAAATCGCCGCCGAAATCGGCAGCCTGGGAGACAATATCCGCTTTTTGCGCAGCCAGATTCAAAAGGACCGCATCCTGCAGAAAATCGCCGCCGCGCCGCACACGTTTCACACGGTATCCTCCCATACCCGCTGGGCATCGGTGGGGGCCATTACCGAACCCAACTGCCATCCGGTGGACAACACCCTGGCCGGCGCCTGTTTAAAGGAACATCCCATTATTCATGCCTGCCTCAACGGCGATATCGACAACTACATGGAACTGAAAGCCGCCGTGGAGGCCGACGGGGGCAGCATCCCCGAATCGATTACCACGGACACCAAAATCATCCCCCTGCAGATCGAAAAACATTTGCACACAGGCGTCGACGTGGCGGAAGCCTTCCGGCTGGCGGTCAGCGACTTCCAGGGATCCCATGCCATTGCCATGCACACCGATCTGGCCCCGGGCAAATTCTTTCTGGCCCAGAAAGGCAGCGGCCAGGCGGTTTTCGTGGGGCTGGCCGAAGACCATTACATGTCGGCCTCGGAGGTCTATGGATTCATCGAGGAAACCCAGCGCTTTTTGAAGATGAACGGTGAACAGGTGGCCGAAGGCAAAAACGGTCCGACCCAGGGGCAGATTTTCGTGCTGGACCAGCGCTCTGCCGGTGGTCTGTCCGGGATCACCGCCATGTATTACGACGGCACGCCCATCGAATTGACCGAAGACGATGTCAAGCGCACGGAGATCACCTCTCGGGATATCGACCGCCAGGACTTTCCCCACTACTTTCTCAAAGAGATCTCCGAGGCTCCCCTTTCGGTTGAACGCACCCTGCTCAATCGCTGGAAGGTCCGGGAAGAGGACGACGGCCAGCACTATGCGATTCACCTGGACGAGCGGGTTTTCCCGCCTTCGTTGGAAGCGGCTTTTCGGGAGGACCGCATCCGGCGGATCTTTTTTGTGGGCCAGGGAACGGCCGGCGTGGCGGCCCAGGTCTGCGCCGATATCCTCAAGTCCTACCTGGCCGACCCCACGATACAGCTAAGGGCCCTGAAGGCCTCTGAACTGTCCGGGTTCGAACTGAACGAAGGCGACGATGCCGCCAGCATGGCCGACACCCTGGTGGTGGCCATCAGCCAGTCGGGGACCACCACCGACACCAACCGCACCGTGGACATGGTCAAGGCCCGCGGCGCCCACACCCTGGCCATCGTCAACCGGCGGGATTCGGATATCACCTTCAAGGTGGACGGCGTTTTGTACACCTCCAGCGGCAGGGATATCGAAATGAGTGTGGCCTCCACCAAAGCCTTCTACTCCCAGATCGTTGCCGGTGCCCTGCTGGGCCTCAAGGTGGCCGGCATCAAGGGCCGCCGGTCCAGCGAGTTTCTTTCGGATCAGATTGCCGAACTGCTGCGCATACCGGAGCATATGCGCAGCGTTCTGGCCCTGGGGCCGTCCCTTCAGGCGTCGGCCCAACGACTGGCCGCCACCAAAACCTACTGGGCGGCTGTGGGCAGCGGCCCCAACAAGGCGTCGGCCGACGAAATCCGCATCAAACTCAGCGAACTGTGTTACAAGACCATCTCTTCGGATTACGTGGAGGACAAGAAGCACATCGACCTTTCGTCCGAACCGCTGATCATCGTCTGCGCGGCCGGCTCCCGAGGGACCGTTATCGGAGACATCATCAAGGACACGGCCATCTTCAAGGCCCACAAAGCGGCCCCGGTGATCATCGCCGACGAGGGGGAAGACCGTTTCGACCCTTACGCCGAAGATGTCTTTCACGTTCCCCAGGTCAGTCCCCAGTTCGCCCCCATCCTCAACACGCTGGTGGGGCACATCTGGGGCTATCATGCCGCGCTGGCCATCCACGACGGTTCCCGCTTCCTTCACGAAGTCCGGGAATCCCTTTACACCACCCTCGATGAAATGGCCGACCGGGGGCTGGATGTCTATGAAGCCGTCCTGGAAAAAAGCTTCCGCGAGAAGATTGCCGAATTTTACCGGGCCTTTCGCGAACGTCGCAAAAATGCCCGCTTCCCGGCAGCCATTACCCACGCATCGGATCTGACCCTGCTGTTCAAATACCTCTCCGGTCGTCTGCCGCTGACCGATTTCGAGATGGATTTCGGTCTCAAGGGGACGGCCAAGAACGTGATCGACACCCTTTTCCGGGTGCTGGGAGAATCCATCAACCTCATGTCCCGTCCGGTGGACGCCATCAAGCATCAGGCCAAGACGGTCACCGTAGGCACCAGCCGCATCAGCGAACGGGTGGAAGGGGTGCTCTTCGACACGCTGACCGATCACGAACTGGACATCGCCCAGGTGGTCAACCGCAACGTCATCGTCATGAAAAACATCCAGGGCGTGATCGGCCACGTCAAGGGCAGCATCCTCTACCGCATCGACGGCCTCGGGCTGCTGGGCGACCCCACCGATCAGACCACCATCACAATTCTGAAAAAAACGGGCATCCTGGCCGAACTGCCCTCCCGGGTGGAAAAAGACCCGGTTCTCAAAGGCACCAAACGCATCATCGTCCGTGAAGGAAACGTCTACATCGGCAAGGGCAGGAAGGACGGGCGCAGCATCGTGGTCATCCCGGCCACCTCCGAAGACCCCACCGACGGCAGCCGCATCCGCTACCTGCTGCTGCTGAATATCGGGTTCCAGGAAGCCATCCCCATGGGCAGGAAGATCAAGGCCCTGGGCGGCAAATACGAACACATCAAAAACATCGTCCAGGAGAACAGTGTTGCCTGGTCCGATGACTACCTGGAAGAAGTCCCAGTGGATGACCTGTTCGGTCGTTCGGCCGAGAAAATCGCCGAGGGGATGGTGGAAAGGCATCGATGATCCGTCTTCAGATCTTCTCCAGCAACTCGCACAGCAGCCGCACGCCAAAACCCGTGCCGCCGGCGCCGCAATATTCCGAAGCCTTTTTCGACCAGGCCGGACCGGCAATGTCGATGTGGGCCCAGCGTGTATCGCCCACGAATTCGGAGAGAAACAGGGCCGCCGTGATGGCGCCGCCCCAGCGCCCGCTGCTGATGTTGTTCAGATCGGCAAAATCGTTTTTCAGAAGCTCTTTGTAATCCTCCGGCAGAGGCAGCGGCCAGCAGCGTTCATGGGTCGTTTCGCCGGCGGCAACGATGGCATCGGACAGTTCCCGATCTTTGGAGAAGACACCGGCAATCTTCTCGCCCAACGCCACGACGCAGGCGCCGGTGAGGGTGGCCAGATCGATCATGGCATCCGGTTTGTACTGCTCCATGGCCCAGGCCAGGGCATCGATGAGAATCAACCTTCCTTCGGCATCGGTGTTGCCGATTTCGATGGTCTTACCGGCATAGGACCGGACGATGTCTCCCGGCCGGATGGCCGTTCCGGAAGGCATGTTCTCCACCAGCGGCATGACGCCGACCACCCGGACCGACGGTTTCAGGCGCGCCACGGCCAGCAGGGTACCGGCCACGGCGGCCGCCCCGGACATGTCCATTTTCATGGTTTCAATGCTGCCCGAAGGCTTCAGGTTGATTCCACCGGAATCGAAGGTCACGCCCTTGCCGACGAGAACGACGGTCTTTTTCGCTCCCCGGGGCGCGTATTCCAGGGCAACCAGGCGCGGCTTGGCATTGCTGCCCTGTCCAACGGCCAGCATGGCGCCGAATTTCTGCTCCTTCAGCCAGCGTTCGTCCATCACCTTGGCTTTGAGCCCGGCCGAACCGGCGGCCTTTTTAATCATCCCGGCAAAGGCCGGCGGACGCTTGTCGTTGGAAGGCGTGGTCACCCATTCGCGTGCCATGATGCTTCCCTGGCACACGGCGCTGACGGAACCGACAAGACCGGCATGGGCTTTTTTCTGGGCCGCCGTGGCCATGAGAACAATCTTGCGGACCGGTTTGCGCTCTTTTTTCTCTTTGTAGCGGTCGAAAATGTGGTTGCCTAGGCAGCCGCCCTCCATCAGCGCTTTGAAAAGCGCAACGGCGTCCAGCTTGATGGCGGACGCAGTCGGCGTTGCGACCGTCATGGCGCCCAACCCGGCCTTGATGCAAAAGCTGACCGCCTTTCCGGCAAAACCGCGCAGGGTTTCGAGAGTCACCTTCTCTTTTTTTCCAACGCCGAAAAGAACAGCCCGTTCGATCTTGGTTCCCTCGGGCTGGAACAGGGTGACGCGATCACCCGGTTTGCCCTTGAATTCCGCCAGCGCCTTGGCGTTTGCCGTCAGCGCCTTCACGGTCGGGTCGCTGTGAATATCTTCTTCTTCGCATACGGGTATGACCAGGGTCTCCACCCGGGCGCGTTTCAGGTTGACCGATTTCAGTTCAAGCATGCCAAATTCTCCCTTAAGGGGCCAACCCACAGCAGTGCAGCGGGGTGAAGCCTTGTTGGTGAAGGGTTGATTGGTCGCATCAAGCCGACCGATTGTTATCTTTTGATGGTCACCTTCTCCATGATCACCGGTTCGGCCGGCTTGTCCATGGGGCCGGTGGCGACGGAGCCGATCTTCATAACTACATCCAGGCCTTCGGTGACTTTGCCGAATACCGAGTGGCGGTCGTCCAGGTGAGGCGTCGGCGCCAGGGTAACGAAGAACTGACTGCCATTGGTGCCGGGTCCGGCATTGGCCATGGAAAGGACCCCGGGGCCGTCGTGGCGCAAATCGGGATGAAATTCGTCTTTGAACTGATATCCCGGGCCGCCGGTGCCGTTGCCGAAGGGGCAACCGCCCTGAATCACGAAGCCGTCGATAATGCGATGAAAACTCAGGCCGTCGTAGTAGTTGCCGCCCCGGACCGTCTCCTGCCGGCCTTCGGCCAGGTTGATGAAATTCCACACGGTTTCAGGGCACTCCTTGGCATACAGTTCCGCCTCGAAGGTCCCCATATTGGTCTCGAATACCGCCGTGGCCCGATCGATTTCTTCCTTGTAGCTCTCTTTCTGGTTGGACATCGTTTTCTCCTTGTGCATGGAATGAAAAACCACGCCGTTCGCGGGCGTGGAAGAAGCCGTATGAATGGCAGACAATATAGGGGCATCCGCCAGTGGTGTCAATGTCCTCTACCGTCCACCAACAAAGCCAGTTCCCGATTATAACGATCAATAACCGCTGCCCAGGCATGGCGGGCCATCATGTCGGCAAGCACCGGCCGGTGTTGGGCGAAACGGTCGGGGTGGCGAAGCATCGGGGCCAGCTTGGATGCCAGATCCGCGTCGTCTTCATACAGGAAAAAACGGTGGAATTCCTTGGGCAGGATTTCCGGATAGGAAAGCCGGCGGGGAAGCAGCGGCAGACAACCATGGCGCATGGCTTCGACCGCAGCGATGCCAAAGTTCTCCTGAATCGCCGTGCTGACGGCAACGCAGCCCTTTTTAAGCCACTGGACATACGCTGCCCTGTCGGACACATATCCGTAATGAACGATCTTTTCGCTGAAGCGGGATCGTGCCTCTATAAAGGCGCGGGGCTTGGCTTGACTGGTTTCGCCGAGAAGCGCCAACCGAAAATCGATCCCCATGCGATCCACCCGATCCAGGGCGCTGAAAAAGGCGTCGGGATTTTTGTCGAATTCCCAGCGGTGATTCCAGACAACCAGGGGCGGGCCGTCGGGCAGCGGCGCCAGTTCCAGGTGCTCCGGATCGAACCGGCAGCCCGGATGGAGGATAGCGGCTTTGCTGTGAATGGCTTCGGTGGCCCAGTGGGGCTTGAATTCCGGCATCCGGCCGATGAACCCGGGAAGCGCACTGAAAAAGCGATCGAAATGAGATCGTGAGTTGAATAGAATCCGGTCCGCGCACAAGGCCGTGGTAATATCGGTAAAAGCGAACTGCAGATCCATCTGCTCACCGGGTGCCAGGGGATAGGTGATCTGGCTTTCGTGCAGATAGAGCAATACGGGTGGGCAGCGGCCGGGGCAAAGGGCCTTGAAATCGGCCAGGCTCATCAGGCCGGTGGTGATGATTCCGTCGTAGGCGGACAGGTCGCCCGCGGTGCGGATAAAGTGCAGGGCTGCTCCGCGCATGCGCCATTTCCAGAATCGGGCAGGCAGGGTCTTCAGCTGGATGTCATGGCTCGAGTGCGCCACCAATCCTTTGGCGAAATCCCGGTGGGAACCGCCGTAGAACGGTTCCAGAAAAAGAAAGTTCATTGTTCTCGCATAATGGGACGTCAGTTCGTCTCCACGCTGCTCATATAGGTCTGCAGTTCGTCGAAGGACAGCTCTTCCACGCGGGCGCGGCCCAGGGTTTCCAGTAGAACGAAATGGATAAGGTTTCCTTCGCGCTTCTTGTCCTTGCGTATGGCGGCCAGCATGGCGGCAAGGTCCACAGGCGGCCGCACCGGCAGTCCATAGCCGGCGATGATCCGCTCCAGGCGGGCGGCCTCCCTTTCGTGCAGCAATCCCATCTTCACGGAAAGCTTCGCCGCCAGCACCATTCCGATGCCCACAGCCTCCCCGTGGGGGATGCCGGTGAGTTTTTCAATGGCATGGCCGAAGGTGTGGCCGAAGTTCAGCTTGCGCCGCTCCCCCTTTTCGCGTTCGTCCTGGGTCACCACCTTGGCCTTGATTTCCACGGACCGATAGACCAGGTACTCCACGATGGCCTTGTCCAGTCCCAGGGCATCGTCCTGGTGGGTATCCAGGAAGTCGAGCATACGGTCGTCGGCGATGGCACCGTGTTTGATGATCTCGGCAAAACCGCAGAGCACCTCCCGCACCGGCAGGCTTTTCAGCGCCGTCAGGTCGCAGATGACAAAATTGGGTTGATTGAACACCCCCACCATGTTCTTGTACCCGCCGAAATTCACGCCGTTTTTGCCGCCCACACTGGCGTCCACCTGGGCAAGCAGGGTCGTGGCGACAAACCCGAAGGGCAGCCCCCGCATATAGGTGGAGGCCACGAATCCGGCGATGTCACAGACAATGCCGCCGCCGATCCCCAGGATAAAACTCGAGCGGTCGGCTTCCAGTTCCACCAGTTGACCGTAAATCTTTGCAACGGTCTCCAGTGTTTTTATTTTCTCACCCAGGCCGATAGCGATTATCGGGCAGTCGGGAAAGTGCTGCCGGTAAAGGCCCTCAATCGTCGTGTCGGTAACGATCACCGTCCGGCGCGGATCAATATACGCGATCAGGTTGTCAATGGATTCACCCACCAGCAACTGGGAGGAACCGGAGGCGCCGCGAACCAGTAGTTTCTTCATCACATCACCATGGCTGCAAGGTTATCGATCCGTTCAGGATCATTCTGTGCCGCTGGGCGTCCTTCTTACCACAGTCCCGCCGGCTGGAAAAGCCCAACCCGTCCCCACGTCCCCACCTCCTCGCCCATTGCCCATTGCCCATTGCCCATCACCCATCCCACATCCATCGTCCCTCGTCCCTCGCCGATCGTCCCTCCTCCATCCTCCCTCTTCCCTCGGCTTTTTCTGTCCGCTTGCCACCCACCCCGGTTTTGGGGTATGCTGAGTTAATTTTTCCAAAACGTCCATCAAAAAGGCACGCAACCGCTATGGACCCGGTAGTCATCCCCATCGACGGCGTCTTAGATCTGCACACCTTTGCGCCGAGCGAACTCAACGCCCTTTTGGATGATTATATCGACGCCTGTCTCCAAGCCAATATCCAGGATCTGCGAATCATTCACGGCAAGGGCAGCGGCGTGTTGCGCCAACGCGTCCAATCCCTGCTGAAAAAACACCCCCGCGTAGAACGTTATGAAGACGCACCGCCGGAAGCCGGAGGGTGGGGGGCGACGCTGGCAACCCTCACAAGGAGGTGACGGACTCGTAAATCTAAATGTTTACGAGTTCATCAGGAGGTAACATGGCCGCAAAAAAAATCCTGGTGGTGGACAACGAGACGGATCAGTTGGAGATGATCAGGGAAATTCTCCAGCGAATGGGATATGAGGTCCAGACGACGGACAATCCCCAAAGGGCCGTCGAAATGGTGCGCACGGTGGACTTTCGGGTGATTTTTATCGACCTGATCATGCCCGAAATTGACGGGACCGAGCTTTGTGAGCAGATCAAACGGGTTCGCCCGGCCGTCGCCGTCTACGCTTACTCCGGCCATGCCCATCTTTACAGCTCCGAGCAGTTGAAGCGGGTCGGATTCCAGGGAACCATCAACAAGCCGGCCACCATGGATGAAATTAAAACGGCCATCGGGCAGGCCGTAAACCCGCAAGTGGATTGATCGGCCCATCTATCGGGATTAAAGCGTCCGCTTCGAATCCGAAACAAACGAGGCCTTTACGATCATGCTGAAAAAGATTATTTCCGGCGGACAGACCGGTGTGGACCGGGCGGCCCTGGACGCGGCCATGCGGCTGGGCTTGCCCCACGGCGGCTGGGTTCCTAAAGGACGGCTTGCCGAAGACGGCCCTTTGCCCTCCCATTACCAGCTTGAAGAGATGCCCACCGAGGACTACGCCGCACGGACGGAGAAGAACGTTATGGAATCGGAAGGCACCCTGCTGATCACCCGGGGCACGCCCACCGGCGGCAGCGACTATACCCGCAAAATGGCCTTAAAGCACGGCAAACAGCTGCTGCACATCGACCTGACCCTCAGCCAGCGGGCCTCCGAAGCGGCCTCGCTGATCGCCTCCTGGATCGAGATGAACCGCATCGAAACCCTCAACGTGGCCGGTTCCCGGGCAAGCGGCGACCCGGCCATCTACATGGACACACTCAACATTCTCACCCACCTGCTGCAATGAAGCCGCCTGCTCTCGACCTGCCGTAGGAGATTTTCCGACAAAAAATCCCCACCGGGTCCTACACCAAAATGAGAAGCTCGCTTATACCCTTCTTTGACCGCCGAGTTTACTTTTACAGTCAAAAGGTGGACGCCACCTCGGCAGACAATCCGATCCACGTCAAAGGAGGGCACTATGGGAATTCGAGAAAAAATCCGGCAAAAATATGTACTGGCAGTCCTGATGGTGTTGCTGGCTTTGGGATTGACCCAATGTCATTCATCTTCAGATAAGATCGCGGTGGCTCCCGCGTCCAAGGACGCACAGCTTGAAACGACGGTTGCCGTCCCACCGGCATCGACCTGGCGAAGTGCTATCGCCCAGGTGGCCCACGAGAACATCCCCGCCGTGGTGCACATCGACGTCACCCAGCGCCGGGAGATCGCCAACCCCACGCTGCCATTCGGCAACGAACCGTTTTTCCATTTCTTTTTCAACGGCCCCCAACCACCGCAAAAATTCCGGCAGGAGTTACGGGGACTGGGAACCGGCATGCTTATTGACGAAGATGGGCATATCCTGACCAACAACCACGTGGTTGCAGGCGCCACAGAGATCAATGCCCTGCTGGCCGACGGCACCTCGTACCCGGCCAAGCTGGTGGGAACCGATCCCAAAACCGATCTGGCGGTCATTCAAATCGATGCCGGGAAAAAACTTCCGGCGGTAACTTTTGGTGATTCGGACAAGATGGAAGTCGGCGACTGGGTGGTGGCCATCGGCCATCCCCGGGGACTCGACCAGACCGTCACCCAGGGAATCGTCAGCGCCAAGCATCGGCGAGGCGTTCTCGATCCGACCTCCTACCAGGATTACTTGCAGACCGATGCAGCCATCAACCCGGGCAACAGCGGCGGCCCGCTGATTAACCTCTCGGGTCAGGTGATCGGCGTCAACGCAGCCATTGCAACCGAGTCGGGCGGATTCGAGGGCATCGGGTTCGCCATTCCCAGCAACATGGCCGTCCATGTGGCCAAAGCCCTGATCGACCATGGGAAGGTGATTCGCGGCTGGCTGGGGGTCAGCATCCGCGACCTGACACCCCAACAGGTAAAATCCATGCAGCGCAAGGATAACAAAGGAGCCCTGATCGCCGATGTGGTTCCGGACAGCCCGGCTGCCAAAGCCGGTCTGAAAAAAGGCGATCTGGTGGTCCGGTTCCATGGAGATCCCATCCAGGATGCCGCCGCACTGCAGCGCCGCGTGGGGGATACGCCGGTGGGGGATACTGCCGAGTTGACCGTGTCCCGTGACGGAAAGTCCATTGATCTGACTGTAACCATCGGCAGCATGGAGGACGCCGTGCGCCGTATCGCAGCTTCCCTGGAAGATCGCCTGGGAGCTGTGATCAGGCCGCTCAAGGAAAGCGAAATGCGGCAATATGGTATCGAAGCGGGTCAGGGGATCGCCATTGCCTCGCTGGATCACGGAGGACCGCTGGATACGGTCGGGTTTGAAAAGGACGATGTCATCCTGGATGTCAACAATCTGCCCGTTAAAAGCGTCGAAGGATTCGTGGCCATGATCAAATCGTTGCCGCCCCATCAACAGGTTCTGTTCAAAGCTCTGGATCATCGAACCGGTCAGACCGGTTTCGTTCAGGTGACCATCGGATAGAGGAAGCGCATCATGAAACAGCAGCATAAGTTCTCACTGAGTTATTACGTGTTGGTCTTTTTCACCGTCATTCTGCTTGAGTCGATATTCTTCAGCGGTGCTGCGGTCAAGGAGATCTCCTACAGCAAATTCCGCGATTTGCTGGCCAACGATCGGATTCAAAGCGTGATCGTGGAAGACCGCCGCATCTTCGGTCTGGAGAAGTCAGCCGCATCGACCGCCAAGAGTAACGGCAACGAAACCCCGGTATTCCAGCCGCCCCGCAAAAAGGCACCCTGGAACCTTGACTTCGGGCTGTTCAGAGACAAGGCTCAGCAGCAGGTTGAACGCCAGTTCGTGGTTAACCGCCTCGAGGACCCCCGCCTGATCGCCGATCTGCAATCCCACGGCGTAGACTACCGGGGCAAGATCGAATCCCACTGGCTGACCAATTTTCTCTCGAACTGGATCCTGCCGCTGGCCTTTTTCATTCTTCTCGGTCGATTTCTGGCCCGTCGTATGGATAAAGGAGCCGGATTTCTAAATGTCGGCAGGAACAAGGCCCGCATCTATGCCGTCGACCCCTCCCAAAAAGTCACCTTTCATGATGTCGCCGGCGTGGATGAAGCTGTCGAGGAGGTCCGGGAGGTGGTTTCATTTCTTAAAAGTCCGGAGCGGTATACCCGCCTGGGCGCCAAGCTGCCCAAAGGAATCCTTCTGGTCGGACCTCCGGGGACGGGCAAAACCCTGCTGGCCAGGGCCGTTGCCGGCGAGGCGGGGGTACCCTTTTTCAATCTGAGCGGCTCCGACTTCGTGGAAATGTTTGTGGGCGTCGGAGCTGCCCGGGTGCGCGACCTGTTCAAGGATGCCAAGGCCAAGGCGCCTTGCATCATCTTCATCGACGAACTGGACGCTGTGGGCAAGAACCGCTCACAGGGAATGGTTATGGGCGGCAACGACGAACGGGAGAACACGCTCAACCAGCTTCTCACGGAGATGGACGGTTTCGATCCTCAAACCGGCATCATCATTATGGGGGCCACCAACCGTCCCGAAGTTCTGGACCCGGCGCTGCTGCGTCCCGGGCGCTTCGACCGTCAGATCCTGGTTGACCGGCCCGATCTGAAAGGCCGCATGGAGACCTTTGCCGTTCATACCCGGGTGTTGATCCTGGACGATCAGGTCGATTTCCGGAAACTGGCCGCCGAGACGCCCGGACTTGCCGGAGCCGAGATTGCCAATATCTGCAACGAAGCGGCGCTGCTGGCTTCGCGCAGGGATCGGCAAACCGTCCGGCAAAAAGATTTCCAGGATGCCATTGAGCGGGTCATCGCCGGCCTGGAAAAGAAAAACAAGCTGATCAATCCCCACGAGCGCCAGGTAGTGGCCTACCATGAATCGGGCCATGCCATCGTCGGGCACTTCACACCGGGGGCCGATCCGGTCCAGAAAGTCTCCATCATTCCCCGTGGCATCGGCGCTCTGGGATACACGCTGCAAACGCCCCTGGAGGATCGCTTTCTCATGTCCCGCAGTGAACTGCTGGGCAAGATCAAGGGTCTTCTGGGAGGTCGCGCCTCCGAAGAACTGGTATTCGGTGAAGTATCCACGGGTGCGGCCAACGATCTGGAGAAGGTGGCCGATATTGTGCGCAACATGCTCACGGTTTACGGGATGAGCGAGCAGATGCCCAACCGATCATTGGTGGAGCGGGCTTCCAATCCGTTTTTAAACCAGGGGCCATCCACGCAGCGGCGTTCGGAAAGCCTGGAGGCGTTGATCGACCATGAGTCCCAGGCAATCATCGATGCGGCCTACCGTTCAGCCCGGCAGATTCTCTCTGCCCATCGCAGCGAGCTGGAATCCATGGCTACACTGCTTCTGGAAAAAGAGAAAATCGATGGAAAGGACATCCAGCGTATTCTGGGGCCAGGCCCGGCTCCCCGGGAAAATTCGGGTGAAAAAGGCCCAAAGCTTGCGGCGGCACAGTAGCCGACCGATCTGCAGACCAATGCTCGCTGCTCATCTTGCGGACTTGCATATGCGTTGCCGGAATGAAAGGATGTGGTATCGATGAATCAGGCTGAAAAAAAAATCGGATACTGGCCGGTGGTGGCCATCGGCATCGGCGGCATGGTCGGTGGCGGCATCTTCGCCGTCCTGGGGCTTTCCGTACAGATGACCCATGGTGCCGCGCCGCTGGCGTTCCTGGCTGCCGGTCTGGTGGCCCTGGCGACCGCTTACGCCTACACCCGGTTGTCGGTGACCTTTCCCGGGCAGGGCGGCACCGTGGTCTTTCTGGACCAGGCGTTTGGCGCGGGCCTTTTTACCGGGACAGCCAATGTTCTTCTCTGGATCAGCTACATCGTCATGCTTTCCCTGTACGCCTACGCTTTTGGCAGTTATGGCGCCGCCATGTTTCCGGAAGGTTTCCGGTCGTTAGGCAAGCACGTACTGATCAGCGTCGCGGTGCTGGGGGTCACCGGTCTCAATTTTCTCAATGTCGAAACCATCGGCCGTGCCGAAACCTGGATTGTCGCCGCCAAGATCGGCATCCTGATCTTTTTTATCGGCGTGGGCGCCTGGACCATCGACGCTGCACGGATTTCACCGGAAAGCTGGCCGCAAGCCTCCAGTATTCTTGCCGGCGCGATGATCATTTTTCTGGCCTACGAAGGCTTCGAGCTGATTGCCAACACCGCTGCGGATGTCCGCGACCCAAACCGGACCCTGCCACGCGCCTACTACTCGGCCGTCGGTTTCGTCATCCTGCTTTATGTCTTGGTAGCCGCAGTGACGGTGGGCAATTTGCCGGTTGCAAAAATCGTCGCTGCCAAGGATTATGCCCTGGCGGAGGCGGCTAAACCTTTTCTGGGATCTTTCGGGTACCTGCTGATCACCGTGGCGGCCCTTCTCTCCACCCTGTCGGCCATCAACGCGACCCTGTATGGCGCCGCCCGTCTCAGCTACACCATTGCCAAGGACGGCGAACTGCCGGAAATCCTGGAGCGAAAATTGTGGAACCGCCCGGTGGAGGGCCTTTTGATTACCAGCGGCGCTACGTTGCTGGTCGCCAATTGTTTCGACCTGTCAAGCATCTCGACCATGGGCAGCACCGGTTTCCTGCTCATTTTTGCCGCTGTCAACGCCGCTAACGTCCGCCTGGCCGAAAAGACCGGCAGCCGGCGCTGGATATCCATCGCAGGGGTTCTGCTCTGCCTGGGTGCGCTCTACAGCCTGCTGCACTACACCTGGCAGCATTCACCGTCCCACATCTGGGTCCTGGCGGCCATGCTGCTTTTGGCCTTTGCCGTGGAAGGTGCCTACCGGTTGTGGCGGCGGGGCAATCTTCTTCTGGAGTATTTCCGGTAAGGGCCGGCACATTTCCCGAATTTGACTTTCATCGGCTTTATGGTAAATTCTTTTTATGGGGATCTCAAAAGGGCTTTTGTGGGTTGCGTGCCTGGCCGTTTCGGCGGCCGTTGTATTGAGTTGCCCTTTTTTTTCTCGTAACGCCGAAGGAGCGCAGCCCCCATCACTCCAGCCGCCGCAACCGGTTGCCGCATCGCAGCGCACCGGATCTTCCCGTTCCCCCAAATATATTGAAGTAAGGATCAAACAGCCCCTTAAAACCCTGATTGCCGGGGAATCCGGCAGCTTCGAACTGGAAGCGCGGCTGACAGCGCCCGAGAACACCGTTGGCAAACAGGTGCGATGGGACCGGGAAAAGGCGGTTCCACTGGTCATCTATATCGCCGTTCCGGAAGACAGCGGCATCGCATTTATCGACAGGATCCACCCGGACCGGCCCTATCGTCATATTCTGGTGAAATTCAAACGCCCTTCCGGTTCCGATACACAGCCCCTGACCGCAACAGTGGACTACATCGTCAATCCGCGGACCATTGCCGGCAGCCACTCTTTCTGGATGGACATCTATGGCGAACTGGTCGATGCAAAGAGCCTCAAGGTCCAGGATATGGGCGTCCACCGCCTGCCTTTCGAAATCGACACCCATCTGAAGACCAAAGTCCTGATGCTGACGATCATCGCGGCCGCTGTTTTTCTCTTTATCGTTGAGTGGGTGCGTGTGGACGTGGTCGCCATCGCGATGATGGTGCTGCTTCCCGAGTTGGGGCTTTTAAACGCCCGGGACACGTTCAAAGGACTCAGCAGCAACGCCGTGGTGGCGATCATCGGCGTAATGATCATCAGCTACGGGTTGAACCGGGCCGGACTGGTCAATCGCATGATTCAACCGCTGCTCAAGCGCGTCGGTAGAAGTTCACGACGACTGACGGTCATTTTCTCGGGTCTGATCGCCGTCATCTCCAGCGTCATGCAAAATACCGGCGCTGCGGTGCTCTTTTTGCCCGCCATCCGCCTGGTTGCCTCTTACCGTCTGAAAATCCCCATTTCGCGGGTGCTCATGCCCATCGGCATGGCGGCCATCCTTGGCGGCACCCTGACCATGATCGGGACCAGCCCCCTGATCCTGCTTAACGACATTCTTCCCTCCGGGATGCCCAAGTTCTCATTTCTGGAACTGACGCCCATCGGCCTCGCATTGGTGGTCGGCGGGGTTGCCTATCTTTCGACGGTAGGATTGGGTATGCTCGCCGGACGACAGGAGAAATCCGCTTCTGATTCGAACAAACCCGTCGATCCTGCCCGCGAAGGCATCCTCGACGCCTACCCCCTGATCAAGGGGCCCTTTGAGATTCACGTTCCCGAGGATTTCCGTCCGGCCCGGCTTCCGCTTACCGTCATGCAGATACGCAGGCGGTATCTTGTCAATATCGTGGCTTCGGCCGAAATCGACGGCACCTGCAAGGTTGCCCCGCTTCCCGACATGACAGTGCAACCGGGTCATTTTTTGTGTGTCTACGGTCCTGTCAAAGCCGTTGAAAGATTCGTGAGCGCATACGGACTGGATCTGAAAGAGGAACCGGAATTTTTCAAAAACGATATGTTCAATCCTTCGTTGGCAGGAATCGTCGAAGGTGTGGTTTCGCCCCGGTCCGGACTGATCGGTAAAACCATTAAAGAAATCCGCTTTCGCGAAACCTTCGGGCTGAATGCCCTGGCCATCCATCAATCCGACAAAGCCTATTATCGGCAACTGGCCGAAAGGCCGCTTCAAGCCGGCGATGCGGTGCTGCTGCACGGCACCTGGGAGCAACTGCACGCCCTGGAAGACCTTCACCGGAACCTGATCATCATCACACCGTTTGAAAAGGAATTTCACAAGCCCGAAAAAGCCGCCTGGGCATCGATCTGCTTCCTGGTGACGCTGGGCCTGATGCTTGTGTCGAGCTTCTATTTTCAGAGCCGGCCCTACAATCCGATTCCCCTGTCGGTTTGTCTCATGCTGGGCGCCGTGTGTATGGTACTGACGCGGGTCATATCGATCAATGAAGCTTACCGGGCGGTCGATTGGCGCACGGTATTTTTACTGGGAGGACTCATCCCGCTCGGAATGGCCATGAACCAGACCGGTACGGCCCAGTGGATCGCCAGAGGCATCGTCGCCGGTCTCGGCCCCCTGATGAACCCCCTGCTGCTGTTGATTCTTCTGGCCGCCTTGAGCTGTGGATTCACCATGGTCATCTCCAATGTCGGCGCCTGCACGCTGCTTATCCCTCTGGGCATCTCCATCGCCAACCAGATCGGCGTCGATCCGCGGGTAGCCGCCATTGTCGTAGGGCTTGGGGTGTCCAACTCCTTCATCCTGCCGACCCACCAGGTAAATGCACTTTACATGGGGCCCGGTGAATACAGAACCCGGGACTACATCAGGATCGGCGGTGGGCTGGCGGTTATTTACATCGTCATCCTGGTCGCAATGACGTATTTCTTCTACCTGTAGTGCAACACCGGGCATCGATTTTCGCCGACGGAAAGCTGTGCTATTGCACATTCATCGCTCCCCGTTCTTTTTCCCATGGAACCCGTTGCAGACCTTTTCCATCCGGTTCATTCCGGTTCGAATTTCAGCTCGACGGCATGGTTACTCCGCTGAGCACGCTCCCGGCCGTAGCTTCGCACCACCAGCACCGGAATTTCTATGGCGTGGCGCACGGACGAGACGGTCTGGCCGAAAACCAGGTCGTCCATTCCACGATGGCCGTGCGAGCCCATCACCAGCATATCGATGCCGGCAGTCTTGACGGCATCGACGATGGCCTCGGCCGGCTTTCCGTGGAGCAGCAGAAATTCCACCGAAAGATCCGCTTCTTCGATCTCACGGGTCAGACGGGCAAGATAAAGTTCGTCTTCCGCGCTATGCAGGCTCCAGCTTTCCTTCCCCAGCATGAGCGTGCCGGGAGTGTCGACCACATGCAGTAAGGTGACTTTCGCCCGGTGCCCGCGGGCTTCGGCTACGGCCGAAGAAAGAATCTGCCCATCGCCAGGGGCATGCTGCAAGGCCACACCGATATGTCGCACGCGAATCGGTGCAATGGATCCCGCCACCCGACCGGCGTCGGTCGTGATGGCGCTCTCCCATCGGCGGCCGGGTCGAAAAAAGGGCTTTGCGGTAATGATGACGAGAACCCCCAAAACCCCGATGAGAGGAATCATTAAAAAGATATTCTGCCATAGCGACAGTTGGCCGCCCCACTCGGCAATGGAATCGAAAACCAGTTTCAGGTTCAGGGCGACAATGATGGATGCGATGGCCCAGGCCGCCATCTGAAGCCAGGGACGATTGGCGAATCCGCCCATCTTGCCTGGATCGGAAGTAAAATGGATCAGTGGAATGATGGCGAAGGGCAACTGCAAGCTGAGCACGACCTGGGAAAGAATCAGCAGCCGGTATAAACCGTGGTCGCCGGCCAGGGCGACGACAATTGTGGCCGGCACCAGGGCCAGGCCACGGGTCACCAGACGTCGCAGCCAGGGCTGCATGCGCAGGTTGAGAAACCCTTCCATGACAATCTGGCCCGAGAGGGTGCCGGTAATGGTTGAACTCTGCCCTGCCGCCAGCAGGGCCACCGCAAAGGCGATGGGGGCCAGCCGGGAGCCCAGGACGCCACTGAGCAATCCGTGCGCCTGCTGAATCTCCGTGACCATGATTCCCCGGCTGTGAAAGTCCGCCGCCGCCATGATCAGGATCGCGGCGTTCACCAGAAAGGCCGCGTTGAGCGCCACTGTGGAATCGACCAGATTGAACCGGCAGGCCTCCTTTTTGGCCGTGACGGTGTCCGATACGGCCCGTGACTGGACCAACGACGAATGCAGGTAGAGATTGTGCGGCATAACCGTGGCGCCGATCATGCCAATGGCCACATAGAGCGCCGAAGAATCCATGTGTGGAATGAATCCGGCGGCGATACCGCCCCAATCCGGTTTGGCCAAGTAGACTTCGATGAAAAAGCACGACCCGATGGTGGCCACCAGCATGACGATAAAGGCCTCCATCTTGCGCATTCCCAGGCGCTGCAATGCCAGCAGCAAAAAAGTGTCCATGGCGGTCACCGCGCAGCCCCACAGCAGGGGCAGACCGAAAAGCAGGTTCAACCCGACGATGGTACCAAGAATTTCCGCCAGATCGGTAGCCGCAATGGCAATTTCGGCAAGCCCCCATAAAAAGAGGTTGGTCCCCTTTGAGTACTCTCTCCGACAGCCCTGGGCCAGATCCAGGCCGGTAACAATGCCCAGCCGGGCGCTCAATGTCTGTAAAACCACGGCCATGATGTTGGACATCAGCAAAACCCAGATCAGCATATAGCCAAAACGGGCGCCGCCTTCGATGTCCGTGGCCCAGTTTCCCGGATCCATGTACCCCACGCTGACGAGATAGGCCGGCCCGACGAAAGCGATCAGGCGGTGAAGGCCGCCCCGTTTTTTTACATCGATCTTTTTATCGAAGCGGTCGGCCGCCGGTCGGTCGGAATGCGATGTTCCGCGCATGAGAACAGTCTCCTGTTTCCGTTTTATCTATTTCTCATGGGCATTCAATTTCGAGAAAGTTGGTAGCGGACGGTCAATGGACCGTAGTCGCCACATTGACACCCAGTTGGTAAACCAGTTCACCACCGAGATAGGCCGTCACGAAAAGGCCGATGATACCGAGCAGGCCGGGAATTTCGGCCAGCCAGCCGCGTTTACCGTTGAGGGAATACCCGAACCGGGATGCCAGCCATCGCAACAGTGCATGCAGACCGAAAATGCATAAAGTGATAATGGCAGCGGTTTCATGGATTTCCAACGGTCCTGCGTCGAAACCGGCTGCAACGGCATGGTCCAACGCGATATCGCCGAAAACTGCGGCCACGACGGCAAACGCGGTGCCTGCCAGAAGGCTGTAAAACGCAACCATCGGCCAGGCCTGCCGGACGCTCAGATCACCGCCGCGCAGCAGGATTCCTACGGAGAGGAGTTCTGCACTGATCCACAGAACAATGGGAAAATGCACCAGCATGGGATGAATTTCAGTAATCGGTATCATGGAGGACCTCCTTAGTGCTATTTCTGCCGCTTTGCTTCGGTTTGATACAGCCGGCACGGTAGAGAATGAAGAGCATTTCGATCTGGTTCAGGACCGCGGAGAGCAGAATGTTTTTCTCTTTTGAAAGGGCAGCAGCCGGAAAAATCATCACGGTCAGCAGGTCGAGGTTCTGCTGGCGGGGTCCGATGGTCTGCAACCCGTCGATCCGGGCGCCATCCAGAATTGCCCGGTTGCCCATGGTGGCCGAGGGAGGCGTAGTCCCGGGATGTTGAACGGCGTGTTCGTTGACGGTCTGTCCACTGTTGCGGTCGATCATACGGACAACCAGCCAGGGAGCCGCGGCAATGGTCATCGCCTTTAAGGCCAGCTTGTCGACCAGCGCCCGGAATTCTTTTTTGCTCTGCGGATAGAAGGCGACGCCACAAAGCGCCGACTCGATTTCCTGGATTTCCACGTTAACCCTTCCGATGTACCGGAAGGCCTCCGCCAGCCGCGATATCAGCCTCGATTTTTCGTATACCGCCCGTTCTGCCGTCTGCCGGAAAGAATTGAGGCGATTGATCATACGAATCATGACCAGGAATGAAATACCGAACAGGACAAGAATCATGATCGTTTCGAGAACTTCTTCTTCGATGATGAATTGGTCGGTGATCGCAATTCCATGCCGGATCAACAACGGCGTGGTGCTCACACACAACAGCAGAACCAGCAGGATCGAGAAATAAAAACCGATAAGATAGTTGGGTTTCCAGACGCTTTCCATATCGCTGCCTGCCTTTTTTATAATTGAAGGTTTTGCTGTTACCTGAAGTAGGCGTTTCGCCTTTTGAGAGGACAGACCGCTTATAAGATTTTGAAATCAGAACCTTCCTCTATTTTTCGAAAATGCGAAACGCCTGCTTTAGGTGTTAGAGATGCGCGCCGCCATGCGTCGAATGCGGCGTCAGGTGATGGTGGACCGTCTCCAGAAACTGTTCGTGGTGCCGACCGTGCAGATTGAAGTGCCGATACACCAGGGTTTTTACCCAATCCGTCAAGAACGCCCAGACGACCGAATAGCCCCAGATCAATGCAATCTCACCCCAGTGAATGGGTGTGATCAGACCCAATCCATAAGCCGCCAGCAAGGTGCCGATCAGTTTGGTGGCCAGTGCCGACCAGACCATTACCGGTGCCGGATATGGTTTTTTCAAAAAGAAGCCTTTGCTGCGGGCCACGAAAAGAGTCAGGTGGCCGGAGACGGCCATCTTCAGAAAAATGTAGGTCTGGACCTGGGGAATACTCAGGTGCAGCAGGTCCAGGGCGATGTAAAGCATCAGGAAGCTGCCGGCCACACCGGTCAGGCCCATGACCGCCGATACAGCAATGATGCGGTGCATGTCCCAGCGAACGGGCCCGGGTTCCAGTCCGGTGCGATCATAGGCGATGGTCATGATTGGGACATCGTTGAGAAACGCCAGCAGGATGATCATGATGGCCGTGATCGGATAGAAGTTGAAGACAATCATCGCCAGGACGACAAAAATCATGATGCGGATGGTCTCGGTAATGCGGTAGACGGCATAGCTGTTCATACGTTCGAAGATGCGGCGCGCCTCCTCTACAGCACGCACCAGCACCGAGAGGCCCTGCGCGGTCAGAACCAGATCCGCCGCCGCTCTGGCGGCATCGGTGGCCCCGCTGACTGCGACGCCCACATCGGCCTGTTTGAGGGCCGGTGCATCGTTGACACCGTCACCGGTCATTCCGACGATATGGCCCTTGTCCTGGAGCGCCTTGACGATGCCGTGTTTGTGCTCGGGGAACACCTGGGCGAAGCCGTCGGCCGCTTCGATGCGGGCGGTCAGTTCCCCGTCCGCCGAACGGTCTTCACCCAACAGGCGATCGGCATCCTGGATGGACTGCCCCAACCCCAATTTGCCTGCCATTTCACGGGCAATGGCCAGGTTGTCTCCAGTCACCATCTTGACCGCTATACCGTGCGCTTTCGCTTGGGCAATGGTTTCCGCCGAATCCTCCCGCGGCGGATCAAACAGCGGCAGGACCCCCAGAAACTCCCACGGGCCATCAGGCGTACGGGTGCGGGCCACACCGAGCGTACGCTGCCCCTTTGCGGCCAGGTCGTCGATAACCGCCTGAACTTTTCGACGGCGCTGCGAATCGAGCCCGGCCATGTCCATGATCACCTGGGGGGCGCCCTTGGCTGCCTTGAATTGGTGGCCGTCCTTATCGCGGACTGCCGCTTCGGTGCGTTTGCCCACCGGGTCGAAGGGAGTAAACGAAAGAATGTCGAAACGGTCCAGCGCACCGGGGTTGTCCAGGGTGCCGATTACGGCCGAATCGATGCTGTCGTTGTTTTCGGCCTTGGAGGCCAGGGCCGCTGTCAGCAACACGGTTTCCGCCTCTGCCGTATCGAAGGTCATCACATCGCCGACGGTGAGCCGGTTCTGCGTAAGCGTTCCGGTTTTGTCCGAACACAGCACGTCCATTCCCGCCATCTCCTCAACAGATTCGAGGCGCGAGACGATGGCTTTCATTTTGGACAGCGCCATGGCCCCCACCGCCATGGTTACGGAAAGCACGGCCGGCATGGCCACCGGGATCGATGCAACGGTGAGAATCAGCGCAAACTGAAGCAGTTCGGTGAAGCTGGAACCGCGAAACAATTGCACGAGTACCAGAACCGCCACCAGCCCGAGACTGAGATAGATCAGGTAGTCGCCGATCTGCAGAACGGCTTTCTGGAAATGGGACGGTTTGCCGGCCCCGGCCACCAATTTGGCCGTACGCCCGAAATAGGTCTGGGCACCGGTCGTGACCACCAGGGCCACCATCTCCCCCTGCCTGGCAATGGAGCCCGAGTAGACGCTGTCTCCCTTCTCTTTACCGGCGGGCAGGGATTCGCCGGTGAGTGCGGACTGATCCACGCTCAGGTAATCGCCGTCGATGAGCTTGGCATCGGCCGGAATGATGTCGCCGGCCCGCAGGCGGATGATATCGCCGGGAACCAGCTCGCGGGCATCGGTTGGCTTCCAGGCGCCGTCCCGCCGCACGCGGCTTTTCAGCGCCAGTTTGTTTTTGAGAGCGGCGACGGCATTACCGGCCTGGTGCTCCTGCCAGAATCCGACCGCGGCATTGAAAACCAGCAGGGTGACGATGATGCCGAAGTCTACCCAATGGTGGACAACCAGCGAAAGGATCGCCGCCGCTTCGATCATCCAGGGAATCGGCCCCCAGAAAAAGCCGAGGAATTTGACCAGCGCACTGGTCGTCTTCTCGCTGATCTCGTTGGCACCGAACTGCGCCATGCGTCGGCGGGCCTCATCGGCGGACAGGCCCTGGTCGGAGGTATCCAATTGCTGCATCAGTTTCTCGATGGGCGTCTTTTGGGCGTCTTTGATCGATATCGGGTTCACATCCATAATCATGTTCCTTTCCATTTCACTTCTCGGGTTGATATCAGCGCTGCTGACCGAACAAAAACGCCGCCTGACGCCTGCCGTCCATCCTTTAATCGATAAATTGCGACAATTTGCTGTGACAATTTTTCAATTGAACAATCAGCCGGTCATAGTGGTGAATGTTGCGCAGCGCCCGAATGATCAGGTAGCTGCCCAGAGCAATCAGGGCGGTCAGCATGATGCCCAAAGGGACGATCAGCGGCAGGACGTGCAGCACATCGTAGTAGCGGGATGTGGCAATCAGCAGGCCAAGCACCGACAGTGGCAGGGCAAACACGGCGATGCCGGTGCGCATGGCCGCCAGAGAGGTTCTTTTTTCCGCCAGGATCAACTGTGCCTCGTTGATGATGATGGCATCCGAATCCCCTTTGTGTTCGGAGCAGGTAGCGTTCTCATCCGTTTCCCCGAGAAGTTTTTTAATTACGGTCATGGCAGGTCTCCTTAACGAACCAACATCAGGCTTGCCGGCAGCCGGCGAATGATGGCATCGTTGGTCTTGCCGAAGAGAAAATGCTCCAGACGGCCTTCCCGGTGGGCCAGCATCAGGATAAGATCGACACTTTCCTTCTCGACCGCCTGGCAAATGGCTTCCACCGGATCGCCATCCTTGACCCACTCGTTGATCACCATGCCTTCGGCCTTTTCGCGCCGGATGATCCGATCCAGTTCCTCGCGCGCCTGGGCAACCATGGCCTTGTACTCCTCGTCCAGGGACGGAACCGGAAGGTTCCAGCCGTTGACGCTGAACGGATCGTGGATGATGTGCAGGACATGCAGTTTCGCCCCGAAGTTTCTGGCCAGGGCGACTCCGGTGCGCAGCACCTTGACACAATTTTTGGTGGAACGGCTGACGACAAGAATGTTATTGAATGTTTCCATGGGAACCTCCTTCTGTTGAGGCACACCGTTTCGTTCTGTGCGCCGTGTTTTCGGTGACCGTGTCGACGATACGTTCAAATTCCATGGCCTTGCTCAAAAAATGATCCGCACCGATGTCCAGACATGCCTTCCGGTAGCGCGGATCATCGAGGGTGGTCAGCATGATGACCTTCATTTCCGGATAATTTGCCTTGAATTTTTTGAGCAGCGTGATCCCGTTCTGATCGGGCAAATGGATATCGAGAAGGACCGTATCGGGTCGGATTTGCTCGACCGTCTCGATGGCTTCGCGACCGTTTCCGGCTTCTCCGACGACGCGAATCAGCGGGGATTCATGCAATAGTGCGGCAATCCGTTTTCGCATCGTGGAAGAGTCGTCGACAATCAGTACCTGTTTCATTGGCTTGCTCCTTGTTCTCGTTACGCCAATAATAAAAACATTCGGTCGGCACGGAAATCGGCGATCATCTGATCTTGATGTAGGCGTGGGGCGGGAGAAGGTGTCGGTGTTTGTCCGACAACCGGATGCTTGCAGGGAAAGGATGAAAAAAGATAGCTGCGGTTTCCGCCTGCCCTACTCCACCAGGCCGTTCTGAACGGCGTAGTGAATCAGCTCGGCATTGTTCTCCAGGTGCATTTTCTCGAGGATGCGGGCACGGTAAGTGGAAACGGTCTTGACGCTCAGCGCCAGGGACTCGGCAACCTGGGAGACGGTTTTTCCGGAGCCGATCAGGCACAGTACCTGGTATTCACGGTCGGAAAGGGTTTCATGGGGCAGCCGGCTGGCGTCTTCATCCAGGGCGAAGGCGATCTTTTCCGCAAGGGATGGACTGATGTACTTGCCGCCACGATGCACCTTGCGGATGGCTCGGATCAGCTCTTCGTCAGCGCTTGCCTTGGTCAGATAGCCGGACGCACCGGCCTTGATGATTCTCAGGGCGTATTGGGATTCCGGGTGGATGGTGAGGATAACCACCGGCAGGTGGGGTTTTTCGATCTTCAACTGTTTGAGAACATCCAGCCCGTCCATCCCGGGCATCGACAGATCCAGCAGGACGACGTCATAATCATGATGACGAACCAGATTCAGCAATTCGACACCGTTGGATGCCTCGCCGACAACGGCGATATCGGCCTCTTCGGTGATGATCTGTTTCAATCCGGCGCGCACGATCGGGTGGTCATCGGCAATAACGACGTTGATCATCAATTGACTCCTTTCTGATCGATGTTCTCCAGGGGAAGATGGATGGTGACGCGGGTCCCCTGTCCGGTGCGTCCCTTGAAAACAACCTGTCCGCCCAGCGGGTAGAGGCGCTCGCGGATGCCGAGCAGCCCGAAAGCGTGGGGTGAATTGATCTCATCCTCGGTGATGCCGCGGCCGTTGTCCTCAACCTGTAATCGAAGTTCACCGTCCTGCTTCTCCAGGCGAACGATCACTTCCTTGGCCTCGGCATGACGGATGATATTGGTCAACAGTTCCTGGAAGATTCGAAACAGGGCCGTGGCCTGGTCCTTGGTCAGTTCCGGTTCGTAGCCGTCGTTAACCAATCGGCAGTCGATTCCAGTGCGGTTGCGGAACGTGTCGGCCTGCCATTCGATGGCTGCGGCCAATCCAAAATCGTCCAGAATCCCCGGCCGCAATTCGGCGGTAACGGCGTGCAGATTATCCATGGCTTCACCGATCAACTGAAACATGTCCGCCAGCTTTTCATCCACGGCACTGTCGTCCATCGACAGGTGTCTTTTCGTCCAGGCGAGATCCATTTTCAGGATGGTCAACGACTGCCCCAACTGGTCGTGGATCTCGCGAGCGATGCGGATGCGATCCTGTTCCCGCACATCGTTCTGGTAGGCGCTCAACCGGCGAAGTTGTTCACGGGATTGCTTTAAGGAAGCCTTGACCTGCTCCTCGCGTTCGATTCGCATCTGCAGGGTTTGGGCCATTTCGTCGAATACCCCGGCCAGATGATTGAGTTCGTCGCGCATGCCGATCCGGCCAATGCGTGCCCGAAAATCACCGGCCGTCAGTTGGCGGCTGGCATGGACGATGGCACCGATCCGGCGAAGGATGAATTTCTCCGCGGCCCACCAGATGGCCAGAACGGCCATGAGCGCCGAAACAATCAGCAGAATCAGATTGCGGGCAAAGATGCGATTGGATGTCGCCAGGGCCACCGACTGGGGAACCTTTAAGACAACATAGACCCGTCCCTGTTGAAAAGCGCTCTCCAACCGGGAGAAGGCATAAATCCAGGTCATTTTGTTCTCATCGTCGGCGGTGAGCACTCCCGACGGTTGACTCTCGATCCGCTTTTGCAATGCCGGATCGAGCGGTTGGGCATCGGTCCATCGGGTTGTGTCCACCTCATAACGCAACAGGACCTGATTTTCATTGGCAAGAATCAGCCGGGAACCTGCCGGCAGTTCGTCCAGTTGATTGAGAAAACCGCGATTCATCCAGTTCAGATCCAGAGCTGCAAAAACCACGGCCAAGGCATCCCCACTGCGGTTAAGAATAGACCGTGAAAAATAAATCACCGGCTCGCCATCGGTGCGCTCGCCGCTATAGTTCCCCATCACCAGCCCCTGTCGTTTGAGACTCGAAGAAAGCCATTTTCGGCCGGCATAATCGCTTTCCATCCGTTCAGGGTGGCTTCCTGCAATCAGGCTGCCGGTAGGATCGACGATGCCGAAGGCCTTATACCCGTCGGCATAATCGATCAGGCGGGACAGGAATGGCGAGAGTCGTTCGGCTTCCCCATTCACGGCGGTAAAGGTCTCGGCCACGGCAGCGATCAAGTCGCGGATGGCCTGCATTTGCAGGTTTTCCGTCTCGGCCGCTATCTGAGCCATCAGCTTGGTTTTATGCAGGATGGCGTCTTTTTCAATCGTTTTTTGTTCTTCGGTAACATAGAAAATGATAATCGTCACCGGGATGAAGGCTGCCAAAATCAGCGGGTACAATCGTGTTTTCAGACTGACACCGGTAAATTGTTTCATGACATCCCTGTTTTGAAACTATGACGACGGGCAGGCGATCCTGTTTCGGTCTCGTCCCTTTCTATACAGCCAAACCAATCATCGTTGCAACCAACGCATGGGATTTTACAAACCTACCGTCGCCGCATTAAAGCGCTACCGATTCTGCGCAGGCCAGCGGCATTGCCAAGGGGAACATTTACGAAATCCAATTTATCCTTATCCGGCAATTATATTGAATCGCCAATGAAGCGGCAATACCCCTGAATGTAAAACGTACGAATACGTTGTAGGATAATACGATGAGAACACAACTTTTCTTTTCAACCAAACGTGGAAGGCTCTGAACCTCGCCACGAAAAACCCATAGAAAAAAGGGGTTGCAAAAAAACACGAACCCCCTGATTCCTCTTCGGTTGAGCCGAGTTCGGCCAGACATAATTATAACCTTTTGAAATATAATCTCTTACTGACTTCAGTATTTTCAGGACCCCAAAATTTCCCCAAAAAGTTTTGTTCTCCTGACGCCACCAAAGACCATCTAAATGGCCATTCTAAAGCTCACTGAAGATCAGCCGATACAATTATTGTTGAGGGGCTTTGCCCCCCATTGTTCAGACCCGTTTCGATTGACCAAAATCGGCACCATGAATTGAGGCGGGAGTTTTGCTTTATAATGGCTGATTAACGACACCGATTCACTGTCCGTACCTTATGCAAAGGATGTGCGGTTCAACATATCGCTTACAAGGAGTGTGACGTTGAGAAAATTCGCTGAATTTGCCTTGCCGGCATTCCTGGTTGTTGCGCTTTTCGGAATTACCGTTTTCTCATTCGTTCTTCCACGCCTGGAAGCCACCATACTGGCCAGCAGGCAAAATTCCGTCCGTGAACTGGTTCGCTCGATCGAATATCTGTTAAACACCTATCAAGAAGATGTCGGCAATGGCCTGATCGATCTTTCCGAGGCGCAAAATCGGGCACTGAGGAGAATACGATCCTTCAGATATGGGGTCGAGATGGAAAGCTATTTCTGGGTCAGCGACCTGAAGGGCCGCTTTCATATGCATCCAATCCGGTCGGATCTGGTCGGCCGAGATTTCGATACGATCACGGATCCGCAGGCTCGGCAAGTTCTTCAGGAAAGTATCGACATTGCCACCCGCCAAAAAAGCGGTTTCATCGAATACATGTGGAAAAACCGGCCGAATGAGACCCAAATGCATTCAAAACTTGCCTATGTTTCCTTATTCGAGCCATGGGGATGGGTTATCGGCTCCGGCCTTGTTTACGGCGATGTTAGAAATGAAATTGCCGTGATGACACGTGATCTCACATTTGTCGGTATCGGCGTCCTGTTGTTCTCGGCGCTTCTCAGCGGGTATCTGACCTGGCGCGGGATCATCGTGAGGAGGGAACAAAAAAGGGCCGAAAAGGCATTGCAGCAAAGTGAAATGCGGTTTCGCAATCTGTTCATGATGGCGCCGGTCCCTATGATTCTCGCCGACCATGAAATCGGAATGGTCGAAGTGAACGAACAATTTGTGCAGATTGTCGGTTATACCCGCGAAGAGTTGTCGACCAGGGGAAGATGGTGGGAACTGGCCTACCCGGATCCAGCTTATAGACGATCCATAAGAAGCGCCTGGCAAACCGCAGTTCACAACACACTGAAAAATGCTACAATTGTAGAACCTTTTGAAAATAACGTAGCCTGTAAAGACGGGAAGACGCGAACCATGTTGGCCGGGGCAAGGGCGATTGAGAAAAGCATTCTGGTCAGTTTTCTCGATATCACCGACCGCAAACAGGAGGAAGCTGCCAGGCGCAAAAACCTGGAGCTTCTCAGGACTACATTTAATGCCACCCCAGATGGCATGTTGGCGCTCACCGAAAAAGGCCGGATCATCCATGTCAACAAGAAATTTTACAAGATGTGGAAAATTCCCGAATCGCTTCAGCAAGACACTAATATTATAAATTATATCAGCTACGTGAAAAATCAGCTTAAAGATCCGGATCTTTTTCATCAAAAATATGAAGCCCTTCATAAAAACAGCGACAAAGAAAATTTTTCAGAAATTTTGTTTGAAGATGGCAGGATCTTCGAACGCTATTTCTCTCCAATCGTTCTTAACGAAGAGGAATTGGGCAGCGTATGGTATTTCAGGGATATTACCGAGCGTAAAAAAATCGAAGCCGAACGCCAGGAACTTCAGGAGCAATTTCTCCAATCACAGAAACTGGAGGCCGTAGGAATTCTGGCTGGCGGAGTGGCTCATGATTTTAACAATATGCTTGGCGCCATCATCGGATATGCCGAGATGGGATTGGAAAAGGACGATTCGTCCGATACGATTCATAAATACTTCAGCCGAATACTCGATGCAGGCCAGCGTTCCGCCAGCCTTACCCGTCAACTGCTGGCCTTCGCCCGTAAAGAGACCGTGTCTCCAGTGGTTTTAGAGATAAACACCGCAGTAGCCGGCATGCTTAAGATGCTGCATCGGCTGATCGGTGAGAATATTGAACTGGTCTGGCAACCGGCAGACAAAACGTGCACGGTAAAAATGGATCCCGGTCAACTTGACCAAATCCTGGCCAATTTATGCGTCAATGCCAAGGACGCGATCTCCGGGATCGGCGAAATCACGATCACAACAGGCTTTACCACTTTCGATTCGGCATCCTGTACGTCTTATCTCGACTGTGCCCCCGGTGACTATGTCCAGTTGACGGTCAGCGATAACGGCTGTGGCATGGATAAAGAGACGGCATCACATATTTTCGAGCCATTCTTTACCACCAAAGGTCTGGGCCGGGGAACAGGTTTGGGGCTTTCCACCATTTATGGCATTGTCAAACAAAACGATGGATTTATAAAAATTTACAGCGAACCGGATACCGGATCGGCCTTCAAAATATTTATCCCGTATCATGCCGGCGGCGCCGTGGAAGAGATTGCCCGGACCGATGAAGATATCCCTAAAAGCCACGGGGAAACCATTCTCATGGTGGAAGATGATCCCGTTCTTCAGGAAATCTGTGAAATCATGCTCCGTGACCTGGGGTACGCCATTCTATCCGCATCGGCACCCAGTGAAGCGATCGAACTTGCCGAGGAAAACCGTGATAGTATCCAGCTCTTCATTACCGATGTGATCATGCCGGAGATGAACGGCCCGGAACTGGCAACCCGCCTGGTCGCCATCGTTCCTGAGGTAAAGCATCTCTACATGTCCGGCTACACGGCCAACATTATAGCCAACCAGGGCATCCTCGACGACAATGTCAACTTTATACAGAAACCGTTCTCGCTAAGGGGAATGGCGGTAAAAATCAGAGAAATTCTTGACGACCGGACCGTTCGGAAGAAGCCGGGCCGCCAATCGGCGGCCCGGCGGCAAAAAGGATAGGAGACACACGGCAGTCCGGTTCAGTAACGCCGTGTTGCAATCCGATATACATGCTGGACCTTGCCGGGGAATGATCTCAACATTACCGGATGGTCATATTGAGGGCACTGTCAGCTCAATATCCGGAAATAGATCAGCGCGGCAATCACCATAACCAGGCAAGGTACAATCAGACGATGATAGGCTTGGTCCAGGGAGGTTTCGAAATATTCATTGGATAGGAGCAGGCATACGTGCAGAGGCGAGAAGAGAACGCCTACGAAGCCGCTTACCAGGCCCAGAATCAAATAGGGCAATATTGCTGTATTGGCTGACGAGGCCTGGATCAGGGAGATCAGGATAGGAAACGTTGTCCCTACAAATGCGATGGTTATCCCCGAAACGATGCCAACCAGCATGGGGAGCGCCACTGCCACGACCACTAATGGGATACCCCATTTCAGAAGGTCACTGCTCACGGCGACCACTGCCTGGCTATCTTCCAAAATTCCCTTGAATATCAGAATGGAGGCGACCATATAAACCAGGCTCCCCAATTTACGGTTTAAAAGGATCTTCCGGCGTGTGGTTGCCGAAACGCCATTCGTGTGCCAGACCAGTAGTATTGCCAGCACCAGAGCAATGATGAGTCCGGCTTCCTTGGCAATGTTTCCAAACATGTTTAACCCGGAAAGGCCGGCTCCGATTGCAATGCCAAGCACAATCACCATCCAGATGGGCGTCAATTCGACAAAAAAGGGCCATGATGAACGATTGACGAGGGATCTGGCATTCGGAGGCCTTGGGTTGGAAAAGGAAAGCTTGCCTCTTAAGGGCCAATAACCAATGATGACCGCCACAATGGTCATGGGAAGAGATTTAAGTACCAGAGACCAGAGGTTGAGGCCACTGATGGCGGTGATCAAAAGGATTCCAGGATAAAGTGGCCACCAATATTCCCAGATGTGACGAAACCAATAGTTGACATAGCTGAGATCGGCAGCATTCAATTGCCCACGGGTGCCCAAATTTTTCACCATGGGCGCTGAAAAAATAGCACCTCCAGGCATTGGCAGTAGCCCTATCAAAGCGGGGAAAACGATAATGCTGATCGCCTGGATGCGAATCAATCCCTGAAAACGGTCCAATAAGCGCTGCATCTGCCCGGCAGCCTCCAGACTATGGCTGAGGACGAGGATCAGACTGACCACCACGGCCAAGCTGAGGGTTTTTGGATGGGAGAGCGCTATGGCAACCGATCGTAGAATCGCCAAAGGCGTCATTCCGAAAAGAATTCCCAGAACAAGGGCCCCCAGGCTGAAACAATGCCCCAACGCCAGTTTGCGATGAATACTCACAAGAATAACGGCGAATACGATAAGAATGCGGATAAAGGCGGGGATGGTGGTTAGAAAATTCATGAGAATAGGTGTTAAACGGCCGTTAACCATTCGTCGAAGCCGGCGCCACTTCGCTTTGATACTATATTTTCTTCATGGCGATATTGCTATACCGAACGCGGGTTCCAATAATGACCCTTTTGAAAGATTCCGCCTGACATTCACTCAGATGATGGATCATTACATGAAATCTGTGGCAGCTACAAATACATGTGTTGCTCTGTAAACCAATTACAATCGAAAAATCACCAATAGCGGAGTGCATAATATTACGTGACTACGATAAAAAGTCAGGCTCCCAAATCGAAATCGACTATGAAGATACTCCCGAAACAATACGAATGCGTCGAGAACTGACAGCCTACAACAACCTTCTGCGCCGCTCCTTCATAGACATACCCCTTTTCCCCGAAGATGGTGTTTCGTAGAAATGCCGCTTAGATCAACTTGTGGGTGGTGGTGTTAACGTTTTACAGCATATTGTTGTCACACGGAGAGTCGCTATCATTGGGCTCTCTGTGTGTTTTATGCATGAATTCATTTCAAGATGCTACGACAAATAAAATTCGAGTATTATAGATGTCTCTGCAGTAACGAAAATAAATCGCAATGATTTTTTCATTAACTGATTAGCAACGGAAGTATATACTTCCGCCGGTCAATGATAACTTCGTTCAGAATTGGAGAAGGTTTATGATAAAACATCCACCACCACCACCTCCTCCTCCGGTTGATGTATTTGTAGGAGCACTGTTATCATAACTGCCATCAATTGAATCCCATCCAGAAAGAGAAGCCCATAGCCACCAAGCTGCATAAGATTTAAGATTGGCATTCAAGGGTTCGCTATGAGCTGAACTGCAAGTATACCAGTCCACTCCTTCAATATGAGTTGCTTGCCACTCCTGAGCCCAATTTCCCACGTAGTTGCCACCTGGACCATCGCAATAGTTGCAGTTATCATTCACAAACTCGAAATAAGTGCCATCGGGATTATAGCGTTCAATATCAGCAAAATCATAAAGAATTTTGTCGTTTGCTATGCAATAATCACGGATCATTTGGTTGGCGGCTTTGTTGTCCGCATCATCCCATATATCAACGTGCCCCGTCATATAAACGAATGCAACATTTGGATAATCCGCTTCGAGTGTGTTCATAGGCGCCAAGTATTCGCTGTAAAGGCTACCGGCCGAGTATTTATCGCCAACTTGACCGCACCAAGACCATATGATTACGTTTACATCTGCATTGGCTGGATCATTCAGATAGGCCCTCGTGTTGTCAACCCAATCGGGATAGTAACCCACGTCACCTGCCATGGCGTAATCGTGCAGATCAAGAGCTCCGTTTACACCACCGTTGTTCCATGCAAAGATACCGTTTGGAAGATTGAGCCCTAATCCACCGTTATTCGCAAAATCAACCAACCCGGTCATACCTGTGATTAACTGACTGCCATGGGAGGTATGGCCATATGCAATATGCAACTCACTTTTCGCCTGTTCGATAGCTGTTTGGGGAATCAAGGTTAAATCGGTCGTATTATGATCGATTATCACCGGACCTGCGAAAACCATGATGGGAAATATGAGAATAAATGAACACACAACCGCTGAAGCGATAATTTTATTTAAAAATGCGAAGTGGTTGATCACCATTTCCTCCCAATATGAATAAAAGTATAATTTGTCGAAAATAATTCTACTTTGTCAGATTAAAAATTGACAACGCTCTTTGATAAATTATCAAGCATTTGTTTATGGTAGGCATGATCAATGGACGCCTGCCTACGCCTGTGCCGCTCTTCAAGTTGGCGAATTACT
>Ga0272443_10000339_pt1 | contig 89517 bp, 83 predicted proteins | sample SSMAcet12_FD_193581 | JGI IMG/M metagenome (GOLD analysis project Ga0272443, IMG submission 193581) | Marine sediment archaeal communities from Little Sippewissett salt marsh, Falmouth, MA, United States - SSM-Acet-12 | ecosystem: Environmental > Aquatic > Marine > Wetlands > Sediment ...
TTTAAGAACGGATTTTATTTCCGACCCGAATACGATATCCGCGCCTGTAAGGGCATAGTATAGGGGTTTTTTACCTATGCGGTCCCGGAATAAAGACAGGGTGGCATTGCGGGAATCCCATACAGCGACGGCAAACATACCGTTGACATGGAGCGGCCACGAGTCCTCATATTCCTCATATAGATGCACTATAGTCTCGGTATCGGAATGATCCGTCCTGAACACATGCCCTTTGTCTATCAGGCCTTCCCTGAGCTCATAGTGATCATAGATCTCCCCGTTGAATATGACATTTACAGTATTATCCTCGTTCGAGATCGGCTGCCTGCCGCCTTCCACATCCACGATGCTCAAACGTCTCATGCCCATATTGATCTCCCCGTCGTAGAAGACGCCGTCATCATCCGGCCCCCTGTGACGAAGACTTTCATTCATGGCACATAATAATTCGGGATCCCTGATCCCGGTAAAACCGGTTATTCCGCACATAAGATCAACAACTTTTTATCATAAGTTAAATAAAATATTTTAACACTATAGGCATTATGTGTCTATTAACAATATATAATACGCAGAATTATATATATACCGTGACGGCCTCAGTTTGACCGTCATGACAAGACCTATATAAAATTCTTTGTCCCGGACTTCTTAAGCACGTCGAAGACCTCTTTTCTCATGACATATTCGGGGAGAGTTTCTCCTTTGAAAAGACTTTTTCTTACCATCGTCCCCGAGATGTGCCTGTGCCATCTCTCTTTATGCGGACAGATCTTATCCGACACCACATCCCCGCATTTCACACAATAATACGGCCCTCTTAACAGCAAAGGCACAACCCCTATGTCCGGGAAATGATCAAATATCCTGTGGGCTTCATAAATGCCGTAGAAATCCCCTACTCCCGCGTGGTCCCTTCCGACAATAAAATGCGTGCACCCGTAATTTTTTCTTATAATCGCGTGGAAAACGGCTTCCCTGGGCCCGGCATAACGCATGGCGGTCGCCAGCCCGGCAAAGATCACCGAATTTTCAGGAAAATAATTTTTTATCAACGCGCGATAAGCGTTTATGACAAGTTCCGGACGGAAATCACCTTCTTTCTTCCAGCCTATTATCGGGTGTATCAATATACCGTCCGTGATGGTCAACGCTATTTTCTGCAGGTATTCATGTGCCCTGTGCGGCGCGTTCCTGGTCTGGAACCCGGATACGGTCTTCCACTTTCTTTCCTTTATTATTTTCCTTGTCTGTACCGGGGTAAGGTTGAATTTTTCGAACTCGAATGAATGCCTGCCTATCATCCAGATATCCCCACCTATCACTTTACCGTGTATATCATAAAGCCTCTTTACCCCGGGGTGCCTGGTGCTTGTCGTCCCGTAGACGGCATCCGCCCATTTTTTCCTCGGATATGAATATATATCTCTCACTTTAAGCAACGCTATGTCCGTGCCTCTTTTGTCCTGCAATATCAGTTCTTCCCCTTTCGAAACCTTTCCCGCCGCATCCTTTCTTAATGTGAGAAAAACGGGAATAGTCCACGGGGTGCCGTCCGAAAGACGCATGCGCCTTATAACACTGTCCAGGTCCTTTTTGCACATGAACCCTTCCAGGGGGCTGTACGCCCCTATGGATATTTTCTCTATATCAAGCACGACTTCATCGCTCACCCTGATCTTCTTGATCCCGCGCTTCTTTACACTGTTTATCTCTTTCCGCGGTAATATCCTGTTTATTAATCTCCCGCCATGAGCCTCAATCACGCGTGTCTCCTTTTTTTGAGATATTCCTGTTTATTTCAAGGTTTTTCTGTATATGAGCGTTTATTTTTTTCCGGTATTTATTCCGCAGATCGCCGCAATCAGAAAGGTCCTTCGGTTTCTCCGGGCCATCTCCTGAAACCTTATATAACGCCTCACTTGCCTCATCTTCCCTGAAATTACTGAAAGACCTGATATCGAACACCGACCTGAAAGTGAACCTGTGTGTCGCGTCACGCAGTGAGACCATGTAATCTTTCCCGTACAAGGATTCCGACACGGCATAATCCTTCCCCCCCGGTCCGGGAACCGCACGGCTCTTCCCCTGGACATTATCCGGGATCTTGAGTCCGGCTATGTCAAGAAGAGTTGGCATTATATCTATATTCGCCTCGATAATATCATCCACTGCACGAACATCTTTATATGCCTCAAAATGGCGCGGGAATTTTATGATAAATGGCACCCTTACCGTCTCATCAAAAAGAGATATCCTGGTCATGCTCCCGTGGTCATTAAGAAGCATCCCGTGGTCGCTGGTCACGACAATGGTGGAATCATCATACCGGCCGGTCTGTTTAAGATAATCCATTATAACGCCGACCTTGAGGTCCGCTCTGTATATCTCGGCGTCATACCTCGCCGCCAGGTTGTCGATATCCTTCCGGTCAAAGCCCCCCCCGCGCTTCATCAGGGACCTTCTTACGTTCTTTGTGATCTCCCTGTCATACTTTTTATCGAAAAGCACCGAAAAAGGAGGCACCGGATCACATGGCTGGTGTGTATCAAAATAATGAAGCATCAGAAAAAGATCGTCATCTTTATGGAACTCCAGAAGGTCCAGGGCCTTATCCGTGACCTGGTCCGCCGTTGCCCTGCCTGTATCCTTATCACACTGTTCGAAATAATGTGAATCGAAACCGCGGGCAAATCCGGGAAAAGACATCAGCCTTTTATGTGTAAAAAAACATCTTGTTATAAAACCGCCGGCCCGCAGTATTTCCGGGAGGGTCGATATACCCCGGTTGAGAACATGGTAGCTCGAATGGTGGTATACGTTGTGAGCCGAAGGATACATCCCGGTCAACATCGACATAAAAGAAGGAAGTGTCCATTCACCCTGGACCATCGCCGCGGTGAAACGCACCCCTTCCCCTGCCAACCGGTCTATATTAGGAGTGGTGTTCCTGGCATACCCGTAATTGCCGATGTGATCGGCCCGCACCCCGTCAAGTATTATCAATATGATCTTCCGCGGCCTTGCGGGCGGGGATTTCCTGGGTTCGGCTACACAGAATATTTTTTTGTCCCCGCGAGTTTCCCGGGAGCCCTCAGCCAGTGGATGCGTTTCGATAACAATATCTTTCTCCCGGTCCGCCCATTCCTCCCCGAACTCTATCCCGGCTTCCAGCCAGGAGCGGTCATTTTTATCCTTCAACGGGGCCATGACCCTGGAAAATATTTTTTCCCGGGAATCACCCCGTTTAATAAAATGGATCTCAACAAGAACTTCTTTCGCCGGGCCCGCAATTCGTTTTTCCCGCATACCGACCGCTATCTTGTACTTACATGTCCCCGGCGCCAGGGTCAACCTGAGGGGTTCCCCGATAACACACAAAAACGCGTTGCGCGTATCGCCGTTTATCTGGATCTTTTTCTTATCATGACTGCCGCATGCCCGCGCGTCAACGGGTTTATCGGCCTCCAGGATAAGCGGTATATCAAGCTCGGGAAGTTTTTTAGGAGCTATTTTTTTTATGTATACCGCGACTGCCGCGGCCAAAAGAGCAATAAAACAACATGATGCCATCAACATTTTACCCGGCTTGCCGGGACCGGGCAGCGGCATAAAAAATATCGCATACATGTTGAAAAGTGACAGGAAAAACCATGAATCCCTCATCCCCGTAGACAGCGAACTATTGAACCTGAAAGATATTTTTCTGCCTATTGCCGCGCTGGCGAAAAAAAGAAAAAGCACGGCCGTCTGGAACACAAGTATAAAGAACAGGGCCGGGCAGCCGGGTTGCCGCGCGTAAAGACCGGCCGTGTCCGACACGGCGGATAAAAACAGTAATGTGCCGGACAGGCAGGCGGAGAACAAAAATCTGTTTTCCGATATGGTCCTGGTGAAACTCGTGACAGTGTACAGGATCCTTGCCCCGGTCCGGGCCCTGGAGATGTTTATATCTTTATAAAAATGAAGTTCATCGTTCATGGCGCGTTCTCCCTTTATTGACCTTGTCCATTATCATGCCCGCCATGGTCCTGAGTACCGAGGTCCGTTTATCCACGACATAAAGAAGGGGGGTATACAGGACAAAAAACAGCAGGAGTTTCAAAACGGCATCCCCCCATGCGTTCCCGAGGAACACCGGCCTGCCGATAATGTTTATTGCCAGAAATGAAAATATAAGCGGGACAAACAGATACATGACAAACCTTACGGTATTTATAAAACCTGTCCCGTGCGACAAAGCGTAAACGAGGGTGATGATAAACCCGGCCAATGAAGCCAAAGCCGTCGATGCCGCCACCCCGGTTATGCCGTACCCCATCCTTATGAACAGGTAATTCAAGATGATGTTCATAAATATCACCGAAGAAAAAATAGGTATCAACCTGGCCTGCTTGTTCATGGCTATAAGGAAATGATCAGACTGCGGTGAAGCCGTATGAAAATAAGTGGCCAGAAGCATGAACTTCAGCGCGTTTATCCCGTCGATATACCTGGGCAATATTTTCAGGATAAAGACCGGGGCGACCAGGTATACGGCTCCCAGCATAAAAGCCATGAATGTCGACATTATCTCCGCCGGCATCTTTAAATATTTCATCGCCCTGTCCATATCGTTCGACCGGCCGTAATCTTCGAGAAAATGAGGCGTGATCACAACATTAAAATTTTTGGAGACCCCGACGCTGTAGCTTTTCGCCATCACGGCTATAGAGTATATCCCCAGCGCTTCCAGCCCTATAAACTTCGCTATCATTATCTTGTCCACGCTCTGGAGCACCAGCAGTAATATGCTCGTGATGAAAAGCGGGAAGCCGAACCTGATATACGAAGACAGCTTGTTGAGGTCAAAAGAATATTTAAGGTCATAATCCACGAACCGGCGGATAAAAAGTACGTTTAAAACCGGCATTATAAGAACGACCGCGAACAGGCCCTTCAAGCCGAATCTTCTGACAATAAAAAAAACCAGCGCCAGGTTCACTACGGCATCGAATATTATCGACCTGCTCAGGACCGCAAAATCCTTGTTGGCCCGGAGAAGCATCATGTAATAATTGAATATCCTGCGCGCCAGGAGAAGCACCGACACGACCAAAAGCCCCCAGAACATCCCGGGGCGCAGCGTATGCCTGTATGCCATCGCGTATAAAGCTATGCCGGCGCCTGTCACCAGGGTGGCAACAGTCAGGTAGCTGAAAACCACGTTTTTCACCCTGTCCGCTTCTTCTGTATCGCCTCTGCCCCGGTGAAGCGGTATCTTGTAGAACACCGTGCTAGTCGTGCCCAGATGCGCGTATGACGCGTAGTCCGTTATGACCCTCAGCAGGCTCCATAACCCCATATTAAACGGCCCGAGAAACCTGCGCATGAAAACAGCCGTGAAAAAACCGGTGAATTGAGCGAAATACTGGCTGCCCGCGTAAGAAAAAACATGCCCTAATATTTTTCGTTTTTTTTCCGACATGATCAATCGCCCGTTCCGGACCTCCTGAGGTCGAACATATTAAACACGAGATATACCGAAGCCGCCCCGGCCAAAAGAAAAGAAAGCCGTTTCCAGAAAGACAGCGCGCCCGCCAGGGAAATAAGAAAAACCAGCAAGTACTTGCGTTTTATATCCGAAAAAAGGACGAACGGTATCAGCCATATCAAAAACCACGCGCCGAACGAGAACGCCTCGAATACAAAATATGAAATAAATATGAGAGAAGCAGAGGAAAAGACCTTTCCGAAGTCACGCCCGTGTACAGCCATAAAAAGTGTTATTCCGAAAACGCTCGCGATAAACAGAATATGGCAAAAGACGGTAAAAACAAAAGGCGGATGGAACATATCCACGCCCCCGCATAACCCCGACATCTTACCGGCCAGTAACATCAAATACGGGATGGTGTTGGAATCCAGGCCCCCGGAACCGGCCAGTTTATGGCCTTTCAGGTTGTCAAAAAAACCGGCATCACCGATGAACGGTGAAAAAAGAGCAATCCCGGACAAGACCATCATCACCGTCAGGGAAACCGTGAAAACAACGTTTTTCCGGGCGTTTTTATTTACCAGGAATCCCACCCATACGAAAACGGGAAATATCAATCCTGTCATGAATTTGGTAAAAACCGATAAACCATAAAAAAAACAACCTCTTAACATCCTGCCGCCGATCAAAAGGTTGAATCCGGTAACAGCCAGCGCGGCCATTAGTATATCATTGTGGCCGTCCAGTAGATACTGGGAGACAATAAATGGATTGAACGCCAGGAACGAGGCGATAATATCTTTCTGCCGCGGGATGATCTTCCTCGCCAGGGAAAACCCCTGCCAGATAAGCAGTAAATATGCCAGGAATACGGGGACTTTCATCAATACGACGTTTAAAAGAACGGAATCCCCGCCGAAAAAAGATAAAAAAACGCTAAACAACACCCATAAGGGGCCGTAAAAAACCGGCCTGTGAAGCCAGAATATACCCTTTGTGAACGGGTCTTCGGGGAACGCTCCGGGCGGGACCACATAAGGGTTTTGGCCGTGCACGCTCAACACCCTGCCCTGCATTATATAACAATGCAGGTCGATCGAGAAAACCGGGGCCGTGAACAGAAAAATTATGCCTATGGCCGACGCGGCCAGCATTTTCTGGCGCATATTTATGCAGGCTCCTTTTTTCGCCTCATCCGACAAAAAGACCCCGAAAAGAATGAATGATAACAGTATCAGCGCGAGATATATATACCTGACAGATTGCTTTAACGGGGGATAATTCCCGTCGCCCATAATATCTCTTATCCCCGGGAAAGTCAGGAATAACAGCAAAGAAACACATAAGCACGCAAAATACAGTATGTTTCTTTTCATGATCTCCTCATTGCGTTTCTTGCCGCCAGAAAGATAAACACAAGTAAAATGACCAACAGCGCCAGTGCGGCCCTGACATCCCATCCTCTGTCATATATCTTCACGTTCCTGTTCATGGCATCCCGCATGAACATGCGCGCCTTATTCAAAGGTGAAAACGACAAACCGTTCATCATCCCGAGTTTTGACCCGATGTGACGACCGGTATCCAGAGGAATGGATGACATGAACTGCTGGAACACCTGCGGGGTAAGGTTTATAAAACGCGTATAGATCCCCGGGCTGCCGCTGCCTTCTCTGAAAATAACATGTAAATACGTGCCTTTAAGAGAAAAACCATCCTCTTCCGTTATCCCCCAACCGCTGCGTATATAGATGATACCGTCTTTTTTCAGAAACACGTCTTTTTTATCATCTCCCGCCTCACCGGACAATATAAGCTTCACTTTGCCTGAAGCGGCAAGCGCCGGATGGATCCTGCCCCACCACTCCTTTTCGGTATCGGGATTCTGCCATGCCGTATCTCCCATAAAAATAACGACATGTTCTATGCCGCCATCGACGATCGCGATCCTCAGCGCTTCTTTAAAAAAACTCCATTGTTCTCCTCCGGGAAGTTCCGGTTCATTAGGAAGATGGGAATCCGAGCCCCATATGCCGGCCCAGTCGATGGTCTTGTCGGGGCACAATTTTATACTGTTGAGCCCGATCACCAGGACATTATTTTTTCTGAAAGAAAAATATTCGGGGCCGTATCTCCGGTTAAACACTGTTTTCGTCTCTATGGAATGCCAGTCATGGTTGCCGGGGACCCTGTACACAGGCACATCCAGCCTGCCTAAATACCTGTCGACCATATCCCATTCCCTGTCCAGGGCTTCCTCATCATACGCGGTCTTATACCCGCATATACAGTCGCCGCCGATCAAGACAAAATCCTTATGTACACTCCCGGCGTCTTCCACGAAATAAGGCAGAAGGCTGTTTATCGTAAAGTTTCTGGGCCCCCGGATATGACCCGCAAAAACAAAAGAAGTATCATTATCGCCCGGGCCTTCACCTGTGGCGTATCCACCGCACAGGATAAAGGCCGTTATAAACAAGATCAGTTGACATATTCGTCTGCGTGACATAATACCCCCGTATGGTCCGCGGTTAAGACATCCTTGAATTGATCGATAAAATCCCTGTCCGTAAGCCCTAGATCCACCTTATATTCATCGGGCCCTGAACTTATAAAATCTTTTATTATATCCCGGCATTCATCTAACGTGCCGAAATTCCTGAGAGACTTTCCGAATATCTCCCTGGCGCGGTCCTGGTATTTAAACCGTTCGGGGCAGATACACAGGACCTGTTTGCCGCATTGCGCCGCTTCGAAAAGGGCCCCGGAAGGATAGTCGACGATGATCTTTTCCGCTAATCTCATATTGTCGACGAACCTGCCATGCACCACCTGTATATTACGCCAGTTCTTATCTTCTATATATCTTAAAATAGATTTTTCCGCCCACTTCTGTCCCGCGGGGTGAGAATAAAAAAAGGATATATCATCTCTTGAACCGAAGTATTCCAGCAGATATTTCTGCAACTTGTAATACCAGGTCTGGGTGTAATAAACATCATTAAGGCTTTTTACTCTGCTATAGAACTTTTTTTCCACATATAACACGTTTCTGCCGGACTGTCTCCGCCCGCCTGAATACCTGTCCGATATATGCTTGAGATAATGTGGGGACTGTTTTATTTTGCAATCAACGGGATACCTGTTCTCGACCGATTCTTTATAGTCCTTTTCAGATATACCGTCGCGCACAAAAGTGCAGTTGTAGGTCTCTGTATCAAACACGCCGAATACCTCGGCGTCCTGCGCCACACACGCGTGCTGTACACATACCGATCTGGCCGTCCCCATATACCGGGCGGCGATCAACGGGCCAAGCGAATCCAGTGAAGTGTTCGCCCGGGCAAAGACATACTTTATGCCTTCATTCCGGTACAGTTCATGGAACCTCCTGGCGGATACCAGGGCATCCAGGCCTTCCTTTAGAATAAAATCTCTGAGAAAAGGTATGACCACGTTCGAAACGTCAAACCCGCATTTATCATTGATCCACCTGACCAGGCCTGTTTCACCGTTTATGCGCCCGGCGCAGGCCTCCGCATCTTTCTTCAGTTTTTCATAAAAACTTTTTTCCGGTCCCGGGATATCCACTCTCCTTCTTATTAACGGGTCTTCCCGAAAAACGGATCCGTTCTCTATCAGATATACCCTGCACCCATTACGGATGAACTCCTTTAAGGGATGGTCTATATCGGGAGTGCCGGCATGCATCAGAAGCACCCCCAGGCCTTTTAAGGATTTATTCCGAACGGGTGCGGATATTTTTTCGTATCGCATGATATTTATTATATTTTTCCCGAGATGTTTCAGCGTGGCCAGTCCTTTGTCTTTATTTTTTCCTTCTACAGCTTTTCTTTCTTTACCGAACGACCTTGCCGTATATTTTATGCCGTAACCCCCGCAAACAACTTTAAGCAGGTCATCAAAATACTTTTTTTCTATAGATCTAAGCCTGAATATGGAATTCCCGGCGGCAGGATCGAAGCGATCATGGAAATACAGCACTTCTGTTATCTTATCGCGACCCGAGAACAAATCGCGGAGTATGCATGAATCCATCAGGAAAGTATCGGTAAAATTTTTGAGGCGCAGGTAACTGGCCATAGCCAGCGGTATATTATGTTCCGAACAAAAAGAGATATTACTGCCGATAAACCGGTCGAATCCCTTGAATTCCCTCAATTGCTCATAAAAATATTCTTTCTGCCCCGCTAACAGTCTCTTCTCTACCCGGCAGAGGTCATCGAGTCTCCCGTAACTGCGGCCCCTTTTATCCATTTGATAGGAAACCGGGGCTTCCAGCGCTATGACTTCCCATCCTGAAAGACCTTCCATATCCGGATATTCTTCAGCCAGGACGATCTTTTTCGCATCACCGTTCATTGCCCACCTTTTCCTGGTCCCATATATTGTCCTTGACCCATTCGCCGTTCTCTTTCCTCCATACGCGGGGGTCCCTGAAACCATCCGCTGTTTTCCAGAACTCCTCCTCGGACATTCCCACATAGTCCAGCCAGTAATAGAGGTCACTGGATACCACATGATCATACTTCTTGACCATCTTTATACCTTCCTCACGCGTCATATAACCCAGGCGTATATCTTTGGAAGCATGGTCCGAAGCCCTTCCGTACCCGAACTTTATGTATTTAAGCAGGTCATGCGCCCCGTTTTCATACCGGTCGTCCAGATTGGAAAATCTCCTGTAAGTCCTTTCGAAAGGTTTCCCGGAAGGTCTCCATCCGTATTTTTCCTGGACCATCCTGGCGTGATCGTTCGGATCCCACTTAAAGAAGTTTCCGATATATAAACCGCGCACTCCTACTTTAAGGATATCGTCATCATCGGGATATCTGGCCCACAACACATCTTTTTCGTCCAGTTTATCCACCGGGTCATCGAGCATATCGTACCATTCATATCCCCTCAGGCTGTGTTCATGCCTGACACGGGCGCTGAACTCCACAAAATCATCCGGTTCATACATGCCCGATATATCCCAGCTTATTTCACCCCAGATTATCAACGGAATATTAAATTTTACCGCTATCTGGATGGGATACGTCATTATCCCGCAATGCGCGTGCCAGTTCATATCCCCCATTTTCCTGAAACAGATCCTGTTTAATTTTTCCAGGACATCCACACTGGGCCCGAAAACAATATGGTCCGCGTTGAATACATGACGCATCCGGTCCCGGTTATAATCCGCTTCCGGAAGATAATTATTCCCGTGATATGTGACCAGAAGAGGTTTTAATCCGTAATCGGCAGCTATTTTATGCGTTTGATAATAACTGTCCTTGCCACCGCTGACGGGTATAAGGCAATCGTAATTCGATTTATTATTGCCGATGATGTCGGCGACTATCTTTTCAAATCTTTTTTTGCGCTCTTCCCAGAATTTATCATCCAATTTCATGAACTGTTCAAATGTCCTGCATGACGAACAGACACCCTCTTCGTCCATATACAGATTGACCGCGATCTCGGGATACACGCATCTTTGACAATATCTCATGGCCCCCTCCGTCATTTAGTCAGTTGATCCGCTCTTCCAAAATAAGATCCGGCGGACGTACATTATATCCTTTATCATAGAGAAACTTCTTGGCCAGAAAAACACTCTGGTCCATATAATGAAATATGTTTGCCGCGGCCACCGCGTCGGTTTGAGTCTTATCAAGAGCTTCGGTAAAATGCTCCCATTCACCCACGCCGCCGCAGGATATTACCGGTATCCGCACAGCCCCCGAAACAGCCTTTATAAGATCGATGTCGTAACCGTTTCTGGCCCCGTCCCGGTCGACTGAATTCAGGAAGATTTCTCCCGCGCCCCGGTCCTCGGCCCTTTTGGCCCATTCGACCGGATCATGCGTGGTTTCAACCTTCCCGCCGCCGGACATAACACAATATCTACCGTCAATTGTCTTTATATCCATCGAGACTATAATACATTGGGACCCGAATTCCCTGGCGGTTTCCGTTATAAATACGGGATCCTCAAGGGCTTTTGTATTTATGGATACCTTATCCGCGCCGTTAGCCAGACGCACCTGTATATCTTCCAAGGTGCGGATCTTTCCTCCGATCGTTACAGGCATACAGCATTCTTTTGAAACATCCTTGATGATCTCGATGATATTATTGCGGTTATGATGCCCGAGATCATCTCTTCGCATGTCATATGTATCATCTTTACTTATGTCCAGGTACAACAGTTCGTCCGCGGCCCATTCACTCAATCTCTTGACCGCGGTTATAGGGTTCCCCAGGTTCTGGTATCTTGAAAAAGACTTACTTTGCACCAGAAATCCGTTCTTTAAAAGAAGTACCGGGATCAAACGTTTTTTTTTCATAAAGATAAGAACTTTTTAAGTATTAATTTTCCCGCTTTCTGGCTTTTTTCGGGATGAAACTGGACACCGTAAATATTTTCCCTGTTTATTGCCGCCGTATATTCACCGCCGTAAACAAATACGGCGTCGACCGCGGACAGATCATCCGGTTCAAAATAATAACTATGGACAAAATAATAATCGACGTCATTGAACGCAGCACATAAAGAGGACGTGTTCCCGGATACTATTATATTGTTCCACCCCACGTGCGGAAGCGGCAAGTCCCCTGTCTCCATCTTTTTAACTTTTCCGTGTATCCAGCCAAGCCCCTTGTGTGTGCCGTGCTCGAACCCCTCATCGCTGAGGATCTGCATCCCCACACAAATACCCAGAAAGGGTTTTTTCTTCTCCAGAACGTTTTTGTGAAGAAGGTCTATAATGCCAAGGTTCTTCAGTTTATCCATTGCGGCCCCGTAAGCTCCCACGCCGGGCAGGACTATATGGGTGGCCTCATCTATATCAGCGGGGTCATTCGAGATCCTGATATTGTCATGAATAGCCTTGAAAATATTATAAACGGACCTTACATTCCCGCTTCCGTAATCGATAATACAAACATCCGGATTATTCATGCGTACCTTTATTCCACCATATCCATCTTTAAAGGCGTACCTTTTGCCAGGTTTCGTTTCGCTTTTTTATTCAAAACATCTTTCATATATCTGGGTTCCAGCCCATTCGCGGGCCGTATAGATCTGACATTTACCCGGGTCAGTATTTCACCTTTTTTGATGTCCTTGACCACAAAAAGGGATCTCCTGAAAACCCTGCTCTTTTTCTCTTCACCGGATACGCCGAAATGAACGGTCCCCAGCGCTTTCTCGGCGACCCTTATATTATCGACCATGTCCTTAAAGCCCGCGGGATCTATAGAGAAAAAACTGTCCACGGTTTTTGATCTTCTTGAAAGAAGGAAATGTTTTTCAATGATCTCGGCGCCTATAGAAACAGCCGCGACAGGAACACCGGTACCCAGGGTGTGATCAGAAATACCTACGGCGGTCCCGAATAACTTTTTCATCTCGGGTATGGTCCTCAGATTCACCTGTTCGGGTTTAGCGGGATAACTGCTTACACATTTAAGAAGCGCGATATCCTTCGCACCGGATTTTTTCGCCGTTTTCACGGCTTCCTCTATCTCCGGCAGCTCCGCCATCCCAGTGGATAATATCAACGGTTTTTTAGTTTTGGCTATGTACTCGACAAGCGGCAGGTCGACAAGCTCAAAAGAAGAGAGTTTGTGTACGGGGACATCCAATTCTTCGAGAAAATCGACGCTTGTCTCATCAAACGACGTTGAAAAGAAAGTTATACCGGCATCATCGGCGACTTTTTTCAGCTTTTTAAACCAGCTCCACGGGGTGTAGGCCTTCTTATACAACTGGTGTAATGTCTGCCCGCCCCACCTGGGATGTTTGATCATAAAATACTTTTTAGCCGAGTCGATGGTCAATGTATCAGCCGTGTAAGTCTGGAATTTGACGGCATCCGCGCCACATTCCTTTGCTTTTTCAATTAAAGCTGCCGCCCTGTCGAAACTATGTCCGTGATTCGCGGACACCTCGGCTATGATAAAACATTTATCCCTGTTAAAAAAACTGTTATTCTTACGCATATCACCCTTCCCGCGTATACCAGTAGATCCTGACTTTATTCCCGTTCTCGATACCGTCGTCCTTATACCTGTAATCCGCTTTCAGAAACGCTTTCTGGGAACGTAAATTACCCTTCTTTATCACCGCTATCACTTTCCCGGCTTTCCCGGTTTTCATATATTTGACCGTGGCGCGTTTTAAAATAAACGGCCCCAGTCCCATACCGATAAATTCCGGATTAAGATTAGCGCTTACAACGGCGTCCCTGCCTTCTTTATCAAACCTTACAACCCCGATTTTCCTGCCGCTCGAGGGTTTATGCGCAATATATATATCAGTTGAAGGGTTGTCAAATTTTTTATCGAACCATTTTTTATGCGTTTCCAGCGGGACCGCCCCTTTCCGCAGACAGGCTTTTTTCACCTCCGGGCTATTACGCCATCTCCATATGTCCAGGCAATCCGATCTGCGGACTTTCCTTAACGTAATATCTTTGTTTTTAAGCCTCATTACCTGTATCTTTTCTTGATGATAGGCCTGGGATGCTTCCCCTTAAGGTATTTGTCGATATTGTCTTCATCCACCGCCTTCCTGACCACTTTAAAACTCTCTTCACACACCTCCAGCGTATACTTAATATCGCTATCCTTATGTGAATATGAAATAAACTGTGCTGCCCCGAAAAGGATGCCTCTTTTCACGCTTTCCTGCCAGAACAGGGCTTTCAGTTTTGTATTCTTGTCTGCTTCCCTGTACTGGGTAAAACTGAGAAACTGCCTGGCCCCGTATCCCGACAACCCGGCTTTGATCCCGTATTTTGCCGCGAGGTCATTAAACCTGTCTTTAAGCCTGTTGCCCAGCCTGTCTATATGTTCGCAGACCTTTTTCTTCTTTATTTCGTCGATAGTTTCAAGCGCCGCCCGCAGTGACAGGGTCTCGCCGGCAAAAGTGCTGGAAAAAAATATATTTTCACAGGTTTTCATAACTTTTTTCCTGCCGGCCACGACAGCCAGCGGCATGCCGTTCGCCAGCGACTTCCCGAGGATCGATATATCCGGTGTCACGTTGAAGTATTTCTGGGCGGAATATTTAAGAAACCTGAAACCCGTGATAGTCTCGTCAAATATTAAGAGCGCGTTATTTTCCCGGGTCAACTTCTTTACCCTGGACAAGAATCTTTTTTTAGGATATTCCAGCCCTATGGGCTCCATAATAACGCAGGCGATCTTTCCTTTGTATTTTTTGAAAATTTTTTCCAGTGAACCTATATCGTTATAATTAAACGTGGTTATATAATCCTTGATCTTCCCGGGGATACCGCACCTGAAATCTTCCTTGCCGGCCGTATACCATTCATGCCATCCATGGTATCCCCATGAAACAATTTTTTCTTTACCCGTAACCGCCCTGGCTATCCTTATAGCGGCGGACGTCGCTTCCGATCCGGTCTTGACAAACCGGACCATCTCGGCGGAAGGGACTAATTCCCTGATCTTCTCCGCCACTTCTATCTCCAGAGGAGTAGGGAGTGAAAATATAATACCGTTATTAAGCTGGTCCTTTATCGCGTCGTTCACCCGCCTGTAATTATGTCCCAGTATCACCGGACCCAGCGCCAGTGGATAATCTATGTAACTGTTCCCGTCGACATCCTGGACCCTGCACCCTTTACCGCTTTTCAGGAAAACAGGATATACACCTTCCACGAACTGCGAAGGCATTTTACTGAAAGTCTGCGTGCCGCACGGGATGATCGAAACGGCTTTATCCCACAATCTGGATGATCTTTTCATGCCTCCCGATATGCCTACTGGTTTCTTCAATTTACTCCCTCCTCTTCAAGACTTTTTATAAAGCCTTCGTTCCGCCCGATATTTTCATTTATCTTTTTAAGCCCGGGCTCTTTGTTTATAACAGCCAATATGTCTTCCATGTGAAACACTTTACCCGGTTTATACAGTCTGGCGTATATTTCCCTGGTAAACTCAAGATCGGACCTTTCGTCGACTATCCACCTCAGGTCCCCCATATCATCATCATTAAAAACATTTGTGGTCTTAAAAACGGACCTGTTTTCCCAGAGATAAGGCGTGACATGTTCTCTCTGATATTTTTTATCCGCCTCATGGTATGCCCGTTCAAGAGCCCTTGATGTGAACACTTCCACATCAAGCCCGTCAGGAAAAGTCGGAGGATGTACGTTGCTTGTATAATCGGCCTTATCTTCGAAAAAGGAATCCGCTACCCTGTTTATGATCTCCGGGTCGATAAGGGGACAATCCCCTGTTATCCTTATGATATTCCCGGCAGACAGTCCTTTTGCCGCGAAATAATATCTTGATAAGACATCGTCGATATCACCACGGAACACTTCTATACCCTCGTCCCGTCCCAGTCCGGCCAAAACGTCATCTCCGGATTCTTTTGAGGTCGCCATGCATATCCTGCCGCCATACATGGACTCTTTTACCCTTTTTATGACATGCGATATGAGCGGCGCCCCTTCTATATCCTCCATGACTTTTCCAGGAAGCCTTCTGGAGGAAGTCCTGGCCTGGATTATTACCCAGGTATTCACCGGCATCAGGTCATCACTCCTTTTTTTCGGGAATCTTTAGCCCTGAATATAATGGACTGGATCTCCCCGGCCGCCTTTATATCGGTCATAGGCCGTTTTTTACCACGGATACATTTCACAAAATATTTCATCTCGTCCACATACATATTGTTTATATCATAATCGGGAAATCCGTATTTTTTCAGGCATTTGCCTTTTTTATCGATAAATTCCACGCGCATAGCCGGCCAGTCCCATATAAGCATCCCTTTTTCACCAACGACTTTGAAACTCCTGGAATACCGGTACTGCAGATAATCCACATGCAGGTTACAAAGAAATTTTTCCTTCCCGGCGTATTCGAATATAATATCGGCGTTATCCTCCGTGTCTATTTCAAGATCTCCGTACCTGCCGTAACGGCAGAAGACTTTACGGGGAACACCGAAAAACCAGTACAGGTAGTCAAACTCATGGTAAAGGTCGAGTATAACGCCTCCGCCTTCCTTTTTCCGGGCGCCGTAATTTTTCCTGTAATCCTGCGCCGGGCGCCACGAAGGCAGGTAAAGCCCGAATTCGGACCTGGCGCTGAATATCCGGCCTATCTTTCCCTTATCCATCTGCTCTTTTATAAACCTTATGGCCGGATAAAACCTCATATTACAAGCCGCCATCGAGACCAGCCTGTTTTTCTTTACGGCTCCGGCAAGCCGGGATATGCCCTTTTCGCTGTGCGCGAGAGGTTTTTCGACGAATATATGGCTCCCGTTATCCGCGCATAATTGCGCGACTTTTATATGCATATGGTTGGGGACCGAGACTATACTCGCTTTCTCACCTTTTTCCCGCAAAGCGCCGGTAAATCCCGAAAAATGGCAGACAGGCACACCGTACTCTTTCTTTATCCATTTCAGGCGGGACCTGTCCGCGTCGACCGCCACGACATCACCGCATTTTAACCCCAGCAGGTTCCTTATATGCCTCGCGCCTATAGACCCGCACCCGACAACAAAATATCTCACAGCCCCTCCAATCTTTTGAATCTTTCCTTTTTTATGTTCATAAATACTTTTTCGGGAGTCTTTTTATTTATCTTGAAACCGGACCTTTTGTACAGTTCGATCGCGGGAATATGCGCTGAATACACGCCGAGCCTTATCTCCTCGAGCCCCAGGCAGTCGAAACCGTAACGTAAAGTAAGGGCTGTCGCTTCCTTCCCATAGCCCTTGCCCCATTCCCCCGTATCCCCTATCAATATGCCGAAAACGGCCGTTTTTTTACACCTGTCTATCTCCTGCAGCGTCGAGTTGCCTATATGTTTACCGCTTTTCTTGACCACAACGGCGAATATCATATCCCTGCCGCTCTCGTTAATGGTCCTCCTGTATTTCTGCAGCTCCCTTAACGTGGACGGGAGTCCTTTTGCCATGAACTTATTGACATCCGGGTCTTTAAGCCATGCCAGATACTTCCTGTTAGCGTCTTTTTTGAGCAGATTTCTCAAACAGATGTTTTGACCGTAAAACGGCCTGTTTTTTCTTGAAAACGGTTTCACGTCAGGCGTCTCCGTAAAATTCCACCATCTTACGCAACCCCTCATCCAGGGGGACTCCCGGCTTATAACCCAGGTACTTCTTCGCTTTTGCTATCGAAGGTATACGAGTAATTATGTCCCTGTCAGAGTTTCTATCGGAATCCGCATACGGCACTATCCCGGGTGCAAGCGGTTTCCCGGAAATATTAATCACCCTCTCCGCCAGGTCTTTCATGGTCACCGGTTCCGTATCATTACCTATATTGAACACCTCCCCGGACATGTCAGAGAACATCACGTCCACCAGCCCCCTGGCCGCGTCTTCCACGTAACAAAAACATCTTACCTGGTTCCCCTCCCCGAACAGGGTCGGGGGGGTATCGTTCATGACCATATTTACGAATTTCGGAAGGACAAAATCGGTCCTCTGGTTCTCCCCGTAAACATTGAAGAACCTGCCGATATTGTATTCCAATCCATAGGTCTCTTTATACGCCCGCAGATATTCCTCACCCACTATCTTGCTCACGGCATAATTTGATTTAGGGTTCCAGGGCGCGTCCTCAGTTATAGGGTTCCGGACCTGCTCCCCGTAGACTTCCGAAGATGAAGCGAATACGACTTTTTTTACCCTTTCCTTGACACAGGCTTCAAGCACATTGACCGTCCCGTGGATATTTATATAAAGACATTCCAGGCGGTTTATCTCGGTGTTCTGCACACCCAGAGACGCGGCCAGGTGTATCACGAAATCACAGCCCCTGACCGCCCTGGACAGTTCAAACGGATCCAGCACGCTGCCGTTATAACAGGCGTCAACATCCGATATATCCGTCTCCACTATATCAAATACCCTTACCGTCAATCCTCTCGATAACAGTTCCCTGACCACCGCTTTTCCTATAAAACCTCCGCCTCCGGTAACTAATACTTTACTCATACCCATATCCTTTCTTCAATGTTAAACCAGTGATTTTAAAATGCGTACGATCCCTCTGCCGTCCACAAGCTTTCTTGATCTTAAAAACATCTCTTTTCTTTTATCTTTATCAGCGATAAATCCGGATACCTTTTCAGGAAATCTTTCACGGTGCCCGGATATATCTCCGAACCTCCCGAGGGCTATCCCGAACCCTTTTTTAGAGAATCTTTCCGAAAGCACCCGCTGGTGCTCGTTAAGGGCCAGCATACAAAAAGGGGTCCCTATGCACATAAATTCGAATTTGATGAACCCCCCCGCGATTATACCCAGGTCGACCCGCGTAATGATCTCCGCCATGTTTATGGATCCGTCATAAAATGTGATACGGCGCCCCTGCACGGTTTTCCGTCCGCTGCCCGTGTATCCGCCAGCGATATGCAGGTTTATATCCCCCGGGATGGCCCGGTCCAGTATACCCGTTATAAGGTCCAGGTCCTTCCTGCGCGCGGCTCCGCCAAGCGAGATCAATATATCATCTACATCGCTGCTGAACTTTTTGATCTCCCTGTAGAACATAAATTCCGGCCTTAATGGGAAAAGATCCGCGCCTTTTATGACAGCGCCGGACCCCTGTTTTCCGCCGGACCAAAGGCAGGTCTCCTGAGGCCGTACGATAACGATATTCCCGCCGCCTCTTTTGCAACGCGCCATATCGTCAAAGATCATCATCCTGCCGCATATTTTTTTCATCCTGTCGATGAAAGATACCGGGGTATAAAGCATGTCTATGATAACACTGTGGAAAAACCCGGTTTTTTCAGCATGGAGAAACAACCCCCTGTCATCCCTGAAAGTTTTTACATCTATCCCCGGACCCGGGTTTTTCAGGCATGAGGCGCAGGAAGCGTCCCCCATGGCAATCAATGTCACATCGGATGACGCCGCCAGGGCTTTCCCGACAGCAAGAGCTCTCAGGACGTGTCCCAGGCCGTATCCCTTCCCCCCCCTGGTAATCAATAATATTTTTTTCTTCCCGGCCATCGTACCGCTTTCCCTATCTTATAACCAGTTTCTTTATCTCCTTCGATACCCTTAAAGCGTCTTCCGGCGTCATCTGCGGAAAAACAGGGATAGAAAGCGCTTTTTTATAATATTTTTCGCTTTCCGGGTAATCCCCGGTATTATATCCGAAATTTTCACGATAATAAGGCTGCCTGTACAACGGTATATAATGCACCTGAGTGAAAATCCCTTTATCGGCGAGTTCCCGCATGAACCGTTCCCGGGATATCCTGATTTTCCTGAAATCTATTTTTAAAAGATACAGGTGATAAGAATGAAAAAAACCGTCCCCCGGTTCCGGTATCTCCACGTTTTCAAGCCCTTTGAACTCATGGTCATAAACTGACGCTATTCCCCGCCGACGGGCTACAAAAGTATCCAGTTTCTTCAGCTGGGAAAGCCCCAGGGCAGCCTGAAAATTAGTCATCCTGTAATTAAAACCCAGTCCCCTCATTTCGAGATACCATCGGCCTTTTCGCGCGGACATATTCGCGGTTTTATAAATACCGTGGGACCGCAAAAGCCGGACCTTTTGATATAACCTTCTGCTGTTCGTTGTTACAGCGCCCCCTTCCCCGGTAGTTATGTTTTTTACCGGATGAAAACTGAAGACCGTGATATCGGAATGTCTGCAAGAGCCGACTTTATGCCATTTCCCGGATATCCTGTAAGAAGACCCCAGCGCGTGGCAGCCGTCTTCCACGACGTTTATTTTTCTTTTTCGTGAGATATCACGGATTTTTTTCATGGAACAGGGCAACCCGGCAAAATGAACAGGGACCACGACTTTTGTATTCCCGGTGATCCTGCCGGGTAACTTGTCCGCGTCAAGATTCACGGACGCGTAATCTATATCAGAAAACACAGGTTCAGCCCCGGCATAAACAGCCGAGTTAGCTGTCGCCAAAAAAGTAACGGGAGTGGTAACAGCTTCACCCCCGGATATCCCCAGGGCCAGCATCGCCAGATGTAAAGCGGCTGTACCGGAAGATACCGCGACCGCGTATCTTGAACCGCAATAATCAGCCAGGGCTTCCTCGAATTCCGTGATCCTCGGCCCCGGGGAGATCCAATCGGATCTGAGGACTTTTACGACTTCGTCTATATCTTTTTCATCGATAAACTGTCTGCTGTATGGCAAGTTTCTCATAATAAAACCCGGTAATTATTCTTCCACCCCGTCATGCACCCAGTTCCTGGCTTTGTTATACGCCTTCCCCACTTTATCTTCCAGTTCGGGAGACACCAGGCGCAAAAGCTCTTTTCCCAGTATCCTGTATTGTTTACCCACTTTCGCCGCCCTTATCAGGCCTTTCTTGATCAGGCGCATCATCGTACTCTGGCTGACTTTTAATATTTCCTGGCATTCTTCACGCGTATAAACCGCATTTTCTTTTATCTCCACAAATACCTCCGTATAGTTGTCAGCTGTCAGCTTGCAGCTATCCGCTTTCTCAGACAAGCACCTCTAAGCCAACAGCAAATAACTAATATCTGGCTAAAATTACAGCTTACAGCTTACAGCTTACAGCTTATAGCTTATTACAATAATTATAACAATATGGTCTATTACAGTCAATGCAATTCATTAGATGTCATTAGTTGTCATATTTATACTTGCCGGGAGGGGTCACCTCTACAGGCTCCTGCCTGTAGTATCAATAAATATCATTCTCCACACCGAAGTGTGGAGTTTCTATCTCTGACCAGTCCGAAAACCAGCTTCCATACTATGAAAAAAGCCTCGAAGATTATCTGCCTTGACATCTTGGATCTACCCTGGCGCCTTTCAGTAAATATGATCGGGATCTCTATGATCTTAAATCCTTTTTTCCATGTCTTGTAATGCATCTCTATCTGGAAGGCGTATCCTTCCGAACGTATATTGTCAAGGTCTATGTTGTCCAAAACTTCTTTTTTATAACATTTAAACCCTGCCGTACCGTCAAAAACAGGCATACCGGTTATAGCTTTGACATAAAAATTGGCGGACCTGGATAATATCTCGCGCCAGATAGGCCAGTTCACTACCCCGGCATCCCTTACATAGCGGGAACCGATGCACAGATCACAGATATTCATGTTACCCAGTAATCTTTTTACATCATCCGGATCATGTGAAAAATCCGCGTCCATCTCGCATATAAGTTCATATCCTCTTTTTAAAGCCCATTTAAAACCATCCACATAGGCCCTTCCCATACCCATTTTGTGCGGACGATGGATCACATGCACCCTGCCTCGGCAACTCGACATCAGGTCATCGGCCCTGGACCCGGTGCCATCGGGAGAATTGTCATCGACTATAAGGGCATGAATACCTTCATCCACCGACATCAATTTCAATATGATCTTTTCGATGTTCTCTATCTCGTTATAAGTGGGTATTACCACCAGTGTCTTTTTCATCTGTCCTCGTTCCCGGCATGATCGCCTCTCATATCATAAATATTAATGGAATAGCCGGCACGGAAATCCGGCGCTCTCTTTAAGGCCCATCCGTACCTGTCAAGGTAATGAACACTTATCGCGTATACCTTTCTCAACGGGCTCTTCTCTTCAGGCTCTTCTATTGCTTCGCGGGTTATCCCGTAAAGCCCCGGGTCCCCTTCCCCGAAATAATCCAGTTTTACCTTATCTATCTTTTCCCTCAGCATTATATCCTTTAAAAAAGGAAGGTCCTGCCCCCAGTCGATATTAGAATCCCTGAGATATTTGTAACCGTTTTCAGGCCCGCCGACAAGTTCATTATAATAGCTTAAATAATGCGGCCATATCAACAGGTTCGAGACAAACAACCAGATAATAAAAAGTATGGAAAAATATTTTCCAAAACCGTGGTTACCTGCAAAATACGAAAGACCGTATGAAGCTATAATAAATATCAAGGGATATACCGGGAGGATATACCTGAGGCCCAGTTGCAGATCGGAACGTGAAGCTGAAACGATAAACACGGATATGACCAGAAGAAGATATACACCGAACTTTCTGTTCTTTGAGGTATCGTCAAAAAACATTACGATAGACCCGCATATAAAAGAGATTATCACCGGAACGGGTGTTTTGATAAGGAAAGCCACAATATAATAGAATGGGTTCCCTTTGTGTGACCATGTACCCATAAAAAATGTCCTCGCGCCCTCCGAACCGTGTTTGATCACTCCTAAAAAGCCCATAATGTAAGAGCTCAAAGGAACGGGTACATCTTTCAGGAATGATATTACTTTGCCGGAAACAATGGGATCATTTATCAATCGCTGTATAAATCCGGCCTTTTCTTCCGCTCTCAGCGCGCCGTCAAAAAGAGGTTTATATTCGAATAAATATCCGGCCCATAAAACTATACCAGAAACTGTTGCCAGGATTAAAAACGATAATATATATTTTACTAAGTCTTTCTTGCGAACGACCAACGACAAACGACTAGCGACCATAGAAAAATAGATCACGGGAAGCAGCAATGAAGAGTATTTTGACAACAATGCCAGCCCGAGGACAATCCCCGCGGATATTGCCGTCCTGTAGTCTGCGGATTCAAAATAATCCCAGAACGTGAGTACTGACATCATTATAAATACCGTAGCCGTTATATCCGTGGTAGCTAAACTGCTGTGCGCAAGTATATTGGGAGAAATAAAATAAAAAAGTGACGCCAGAACGCCCGGAAGATCACCATACCGCTTCCTGACCCATAAAAAAAGGAAGATACCGCCGGATAAACCCAGTAATATCATGGGAACGCGTGATAAAAAAATAATTTTGGCAGCGTGATCCCTGTTAAGTACATATAAAAACTCCCTGGAAAACACCGCCCTGTCATCCCGTGCCCAGAAAGACCTGTTATCAGGAAGTTCCAGGTCCATAAAAACAAGCGGTGCCGCGGCTAAATACCTGGGTAAGGGAGGGACTTCCGGAGAAAAGGCAAAATCATGTTTTTTAAGATAAATATATCCCGCGGGTACATGGTGCGCCGCTTCGTCGCATGTAGCTGATTTCATAAGCGCGCTGCTGAACGCGGATACCAGAAATACACCTGCCAGGATGGCAATGCTTAAGTTTACAAATAATCTGTTCATATCCTGTTTTTTTAGTTAAATTTGTAATTTAATCAATTCAATAAACAATAAGTCAGTTTTAAGCCTTATCCACCAAAGTCGGACCAGCCTATGGCTGGAGCTGTAAGCTATATGCTTAAAAATGCTTATGGCTTAAAGCTTATGGCCAAGTTCCCTGAAGGGCCTGTATCTGAATTCCACACGGTGAAAACCCCCGGTAAGTTTCACGGCCTGTATAACCGGACAATCCAGTATGTCCTGAACGGACCCGTCGACTTCCGCTTCCCATCCCGGAGCCTTTGCCTCCGAGAAAAATAAATATCCTGTATACGGCATATTTACTTCAAAAACGGCGCGCCCCGATGAATATATCAAGATATCCACATCAATATCCCTGTCTATCCCTTTTATATCAGAGCCTTCGGAAATAAAAGCCCTGGGCAGATGACCTTTCAGACGGTAAAGATAAACCCCGTCCTGGCTGGTGACCTGTTCGAGAAAAGAATGATCCAGGATTTCAGGGCTCAGCACATATTTTACGTTAAGTGAACGTATAAGATCCAGTTTCCCGGCCAGGGAACCGTTCCCCGGGTGTTTTAATCCCACAGAGTCGTCAATAACCTGAAGCGTGTCTGTCGCGGCCTTGAACCTTTGATCGGACAACGGAGAATACCCGGCTATGCTGTCGATCTTGAAAAAAGAATTGATATTGGGTAATGACCACAGCGGGAGGGCGCGTGAAGCAAGGTCATAAGGAAGTATCCTGTAAAGAGACCTGTCGGACCTTAAATGATCATATATCTTTTTATGGGTAGGCTTAAGTATATCAAAATCCTTCCAGTTCCCCCTGAACCCCGTACCTATCATGCTGTAGAAAAAAAGATCCGCCACCAGGACGAAAATAAAGAATTTCTTAAGTATAAAACCGCCTCCGCCTTTCCTGCGCCCCAGCGACATGACCGCGAACAAGGATATAAATATCACGGATATCGATATAATATTAGCGGGATTCGCCAAAGAAGTGCAATCCAGGGCAAAATCATATATAAACCTGACCTTATTGTAATAAAAATCAAGCCCGTGACGGTGATAAAACCTGCCGTAAATAAAATTATCCACGTACCATTTACCGGCATCTAAAAGCACTGGCCTCAATAAGCGCACTATCGCGCCGGACAATAAAAACAGGATAAGCGCGGCTGAAACAAGTCTCTTGAAAAAACCAACCGCCTTCCCCCGGAAAACGTCATCTTTTGACCATAGATCGGAATATCCCACTCCCGCCATGACGGAAAACCCCGTAATAGTGAAAAAGACCGCTCTGCCGGGATTTCTGAAACTGTAAAAAGAAGTCAATTTGAGGGCGGCGACATACAAGGGATTGTATTTACCCATGGATATCAATAACGCCACGACCGATATAAGAAATACCGGCCGGAGGTCCACGCGGTTCTTAAGGGAAAATACGGCAACTACCACAAAAAAAATGCCGGCCAGGCCTATATAAAAATCCAGGCTCGGATTCACGAATTTTCCCCATTGGGGCAAAAAACCGCCGATAATACCGGCCGGATTAAACGATCCCCAGAGGGCGAATCCCAGGTCGGAACGGCTCCTTATAGAATGCGCTATCAATCGCCGCGTGAGAAGATACTGGGGTATAAAAAGAACGGCCCCTGCCGCCCCGGCAAAAAATATGTTCAAAAGATCTTTTTTAAGAGCTCCTCCCGACAAGACCATCCTATAAGCGTAATAGAGTAAATACAATATCCCGGCATAGAAAGCCATCTGCACCGCACCGGCCAGGAGTTGAACCCCGAAAATGATCCCCATAAACACCATATATGCAGAACCGCGGTTTTTGAAGTACCTTTCGATCAGAAAAAACTCAAGGGGGACCCAGCAAAGAACTTTTAAAGTCGCCGTATTACATGAACAACCCGCGTAAGCGCTCCCGAAACAAAATATGACGGACGCGACAAACCCGCCCCACTCGCACGCGCCGAGTTCTCTTGTGAGGATATAGACAAAAACACCGGCGAGTATGAAGTGTATCACTACAATATAATTGTACGCGGCCGTGAAAGGCAATAGAAAAAAAATCAGCATATTAAGGGGGTAAAAACCCCCTACCTGCCCCTCGGCCATCAGGGGAAAACCACAATGTGAAAAACGGAACCAGAACGGCAATGAAAAACCTTTGACCGATTCTGAATAAGCGTAACTCCACGGGAATATCTGGGAATAATAATCTCCCCCCAGAAAACCTTCCTGCAGTGATATAAGCTTCCACAGAAATACCAGTATCAGAAGAAAAAATATCGCGAAAATATATATTTTTCTTTTCATCTTATTTTATATATCCTTAATGCCGGGCCTGGCCTGTTCCTGGAGAATATCTCTTCATCCATGAGCGGCATACCGGTAGAGGCGATATAATCCCCTGTCTGCCTGTATTTACCGTCAATATACGGACTGAACTCGGCGATCAAGGCGGCCCGCTTATCCAGCTCGACAAGAAACCTTTTTTTAACGGGGCTCGACGTCTGTGAATTGACGACAACATATTCCACCATGCCCGCTTCCAGTTCTCCGGCGTCAAAAGGCAGGGATGGTATAGTATCAAGAAACTGGCCTTCCGTGTCCGGGGTCTCTGAAAGGAAAAACAACGGAAAACTTTTTTCTTTTCTACTGCCGGCGGCTCTTAACTGCAGGGAAAGTTTCCTGGATTTTAACTCACCAAGGTCCGGCTGCCTGTCCACATACGCTCTTTTTCCCAGTATCTGTGAATACGGCTGGCGCAAAGCGGGCCTGAACACCGTGCTGTCGCACGCGATACCCGCTCCTTCATCGATATTGCGCTTTATCCATTCGGCGGCGATGAAACGCGTATCCACCGACGCGAAAAGCATATCGGCTTTTATGGCTTTGACCGTCGTCGGCAATATCACAAGTAATGTGGCTAAACACAGTACCGCTCCCGGCCTGAAAAAGACCGTATGTTTTCTCAAAAATACATACATTGAATTGACGGAATACGCGCAGCCTATGGCAAGAAAAGGTACCATCGGCAGCACATATCTTGAAAAATTCTGGCTTCTGAAGACCAGGAGGATATAAAAGATCACCGGGAAGGCTGCCAATACCCTCCCCCATCTCCCCCTGGAAAAAAACATGGCCAACCCCGCGATCCCCAGGACCGTCACGGGGAGAGAGAGACCCTGTGTCAATGAGCGGGTAAGATGCAGCGTCCATCCCGTATACCAGAACGCCCTGCTCTGTTTTAAAAATGATTCGATAAAACCACGGTGATCAAGAAGCATGAACGGGTTTACCATGATAAAGCTTACCGCGGAAGCGCCAAGTCCCGCCCACAATCTGCCCGAAAACACGGACCGTTCGCGCCGCGTATTTATCGATACCTGGTGCAAATAGATAAAGACCGGGATCAGTAAAGCCGCATTATATTTTGTGCCGGTGGCAAGCCCTATGAACAGTCCGGATACGCAGTAATTTTTAAAAGACGGAGACAGGTATAATGAGTAGAAAGAGTTAAAAGCCGCTACCGTGAATAAGACCAGCAGCATATCGGTATATATATAATGCGAATTAACGACATTAAGGAACGAAAAGGACATCACCGCGGCGGATATAAGCGCTTCCCGTTCGGATAAAAATCTCCTGCTGACCACGAATACCATGATAACACACAAGATACCGGGGATGACCCCTATGAACAATCTCCCCAAGAGATAAAAGATCGTGGGATCGGAGATGAAGTCCAGGGCAAACCCCTCAGCCGAGGTGACCGCGCCGGAAAAAAAAGATACCAGGAAAAACATGCCGTACACAAAAAAAAGCATGTATGAGGTCAACGGTGGTACCGCGAAAAAATGAGGGTTAAGGTCACCGCTCCCGAACGCTATGGCGTGATTTACGATGATAGGTTCATCCTGATGATACTGGAACGGTAATCCGAACCCCAGTCCCCATAGTCTCAGGACAAGTCCCGCCGCTATTATCAGGATAAAGACCGCGGTATTTCGTTTATCTTTTGGAATATGCATGCTGAAATCAATAGGAACCCGTTATTCTTTCCCGATCTTTTTCATCGATCCTGTACACTAAAAGGCTCCCCCCTATATATGCCTCCGGCTTGACTTTGTCAAGCCACAGTATATCTCTCATATACAACTGGCTGCTATCTATGATATAAACACCTTTTCCCGGGATCTTCTCTTCCTCGGAAGTTATGGGAAATGCAGGTACTCCGTAATACGCCGGCGCGGCCCCCGGTATAAAACGGGCTCTTATCTTGAAGTCAATGATATTGTTATCATCAAGATACTTCTTGAGGCGTTTAAGGTCCATCCCCCAGGATATGTTGGAATCCCCCAGGTACTTATACCCGTTACGGTATCCACCCGCAAGTTCGTTTATGAACGATACGCAGCCCGGGAACGTGTATATCGAACTGAGGACCACTAAACCGACCAGTAAAAAAAGTATCCCGTTAAATATCTTTTTATACGATGTCCCGGAGAAAAGAGAGACGCAATACCCCGCCACGACGAACAGGAAGGGGTAGACGGCCAGGACGTGCCGTACTCCTATATTCACATTATTCACAAAACATGCCACAAGTAGATAGACCACAGGCGGCAGGGTGAAAAAGAGCGAATTTTTCAATGTTTCTTTCTTCTTGACCAGCGCGAAAAATCCCAGGATCATAAGTACTAACGAAGCAACCGGTGTCTTGAAAAACATGGCCGCCGGGAAGTAGTACCACCATCCTCCGGAAGAAAACCTGCCCAGAAGATACGCGTCGTGCCCTCCGATCGAATGCCCGCGGAACGAAGCGAACCCCTCGAAATATGATTTTGTCGGACAGTGGAAAGGGAACCCTTTAAGATCGGTATAATCCAGCATCGCGATAGTGAACCCGATGATCAGAAGAAACAGAAGTATTTTACCCGAAAAGTGTACTTTCTCCCTGGAACTGAACCTGGCGGGGATAAGATACGCCAGGACCGTCAACACAACAGCGGGCACCATGGCTTTCGTGGACCATTTCGCCGATACCGTTAACGCGAAAAGCACCGCAAGTGCCAAGTTCACTGGGCTTAACCTGATCCTCATCCCGGGGCTTTTCCCCCGGTTGAAAAATAAAAAAACCGCCGACGGGACAAGCATATAAAGAATCGGGATCATTATCAAACCGTTGTACTTGGATACCAGCGTAAAACCGAACGATAACCCGCAAAGTATGATATATCTGTCACGCAGGGTAGAAAAATACCTCCACAGGAAATAAACGGTTAGAAAGAAAAAACAGGCGACTGCGGTATCCGTGGTCACCAGCGAGGAATGGGCGATAAAGTTCGGAGACACGGCGAAAAGAGATAATGATAACACACCCGCCCAGAAACCGTTCAGACGCCTGGAATACAAGAACACGAATATCCCCAGGAGTGCCCCTATAAGTATGTTGGGTATCCTCGCATATAACAACATCCTGTCAAGATCGTTCCCCATCTCATACAAAAAACGCTGCCCTATCATAAATTCCATAGAGATATCTTTACGCCCGTGGACATTGTATATATCCATGGGAAACGACAGGTCGAGCAAGATCAACGGCAATGCCGACAACTGTTTTAACAAGGGCGGATGCTCCCGGTTGAAGCTGTAATCATTAAGAACCAGATACGCGTACCCGGCGGTTATATGGGCCCTCTCGTCATCGTTATTGGAGTTTGTGACACTGAGGGTAATGCCCGCGGAGAAAAATATCAGGACCAGGAATCCGGGTAGAAGAATACGCCAGGCCGTCTTCACGCGTGGATCCTCCTTATCATAAAAAGGTCCAGGAACATCCTTAATGAGCTATCCATCAATCTGACCGTGCTTTCCGGGGAATTGCGCCAGATAACCCCGGTCTCTTTTATTCTGCAGCCCATCTTTTTTGCCAGAAACAACATCTCCACGTCGAAACAGAAACCGTCTATACACATTTTCCGCGCAAGTTCCCTCGCCACGCTGCCTTTTACCAGCTTAAATCCGCATTGTGTGTCATTGAACCCGTTTATGACCAGTGTCCTCACCAGCTTGTTAAAAGTCTTGCCCATGATCTCCCTGTACCACGGCTGCCTTTTTGTCACGTCGGAATCGGTTATACTTCTTGAACCGATAACTATATCAAATCCACCGGCCACGTGATCCCAGAGTTTATCCATCTCTTCAATAGGGGTGGAAAGGTCCGCGTCCGTTATAAGGACATATTCCCCTTTGCTCGCGCCGATACCGTTTCTCACGGAATACCCTTTCCCCTTATTGCCGGGGTTGCTGAGAACACTCAGTTTGCCGTTCTTTGACGCATCGCTGCCCCGGGCCACTTCGGATGTCCGGTCCCCGCTTCCGTCATCGACCACAATGATCTCGTATCCCGCATTTTTCGATTCCATAAAATGCCATATCTTTTCAAGCGTGGGACCCAGCCGTTTGTCTTCATTGTACGCCGGGATGATTATGGAAAATTTCATTTTCTATCCTATCGTTTGAAAAAATCATTTACAGTATTTATAATATATCCCTTCTGCTCTTCCGTCAGTTCCGGATAAACGGGAAGAGAAACTACTTTTCGGGATGATCCCTCCGCTACGGGAAAATCTCCTTCTTTATATCCCAGTTCCCTGTAGCATGGCTGCAGATGCAGCGGGACCGGGTAATATACCCTTACCGCTATCCCCCTGGCATTCATATATTCCATGAACTCATCCCTGTCATCAAGCGATATGGTGTACTGATGATAAGTATGTGTGTTACCGTCCATGACCGCGGGGATCTTTACCCCCGTACCGCTCAGCGCCCTGTTATAGGTTTCCGCTACCCGGCGCCTGCCCTCGAGCCACCCGTCAAGCCTCCTCAGTTTGACCCTCAATATCGCAGCCTGAAGGCTGTCTAACCGGGAATTATAAGCAATTTCCTCATGTATATACTGCTCCCTGCTGCCATGGACCCTGAGTTTGTTTACCGCCTCGACAACGGCCCTGTCGGATGATATGACCATCCCGCCGTCACCGAACCCGCCAAGGTTCTTGCTGGGGAAAAAACTGTAGCACCCGGCATCCCCGAAAGATCCGGCTTTCTTTCCATTATGCGTCGCCCCTATAGCCTGCGCGCAATCCTCGATCACTTTCAAGCCGTATTTTTCCGCGATATCCGTTATTTTTTCCATATCCGCGCATTGCCCGTAAAGATGTACGGGCAGTACCGCTTTTATCCTGTCCCCGGCGCCATGGCGCGTATCTTTCATCAACTCCTCCAGCTTCCCGGTATCAATGTTATATGTATCCGGGTCGATATCCACAAAAACGGGTACCGCCCCGAGAATCGATATCGCTTCACTCGTGGCAAAAAAGCTGAATGAAGTAGTCACAACACGATCTTCCCTGCTTATTCCCACCGCACGCAGCGCAAGCAGCAGGGCATCCGTCCCGGAAGCCACACCTGAAGCGAAATGCGACCCGGAATATTCAGCAATCTCCTTTTCCAGGGCGCTTACCTCATCCGATAATATGAAATTCTGGCTTTGGACCACCTTTTCTATGGCCATATCTATGTCATCTTTTATCGTCATATACTGCGTTTTCAGGTCCAACAAAGAAATCTTCATACGATATTTCCTCTCTATCTTCTCTAAATGTTTTCTTTGAAAAAATTATAATCGTGTTCAACCATATCTTTTATAAGGTCCTCAAAAGATATCTCGTAATGCCAGTTAAGTTGATCCCTGGCCTTTGAACAATCCGCCACCAACAGGTCCACTTCGGCCGGACGGAAAAAGGTTTTATCAATATCCACATGATCCCTGTAATCCAGTCCGAGAAGCCTGAAAGCTATTTCAGCGAATTCTCTGACCGAATGTGTTTCACCCGTACCTATGACAAAATCTTCGGGTTTATCTCTCTGCAGCATGGCATGCATGGCCTTGACGTATTCTCTTGAATGCCCCCAGTCCCTCTTGGCCTCCAGGTTACCCAGGTACAATTTATCAAGGAGCCCCAGTTTGATCTGGACCGCCGCCGAAGTTATCTTTCTTGTGACAAACTCAAATCCTCTCCGCGGTGACTCATGGTTAAAAAGTATACCGCTGCACGCGTACATATCATACGCTTCACGGTAATTTCTTGTAAGGTCATACCCCGCCACTTTCGATATGCCGTAGACCGAACGGGGATGGAACCTTGTCGTCTCTTTCTGGGGGACTTCTTCCGCGTTACCGAACATCTCGCTTGACGCCGCGAAATATACCCTGCATTCCGGGCACGCGTTTTTCGCCGAAGAAAGCACGTAATGCGTTCCGTTTATATTGGCGTTGAACGTGGAAAACTCATCTTCAAATGAATAACTGACAAAACTCTGCGCGGCAAGATGATAACATTCATCTGGCCGTACTTCCGCCAGTATCTTATATATACTCGGATAACTTTCAAGTGATCCGCAATGCAGCGTAAGCCTGTCCCTGACCTTCCGTATACGCCACAACCTGTGTTTCTGGTCTTCCAGCGCTACCCGCCTGATCACCCCATGCACTTCATATCCCATATCCAGGAGCAATTCCGCCAGATAGGAACCGTCCTGTCCCGTAATCCCCGTAATCAACGCTTTTTTCTGTTTCATACTGATCTCCCGTAGGTATAGACCATTTAATCAATCCCCGTCATATACGATAATACCCTCTTCCGCCAGAAGGTCTTTTATCTTTGTCACCGCGGAGGCGGGTTCTTCATTCACATTAATATCATAATCCAGGTTCGTCGTGATGTTTCCGCCCACCCAGACCGTTTTTACGCGCTCGGTGCCTATAGCGGTACGCATGAGTTCTATATTTTCCTGCGTCAGTTCCACCGCGGTGATAATAACGATTATGCCGGCATCCAGCATTATATGAGCTACTTCGGCCAGACGCCTTAGGTGTTCCCTCACATCGTCTTTCACTCCCTTTATATCCGCGTCGACACCGTAAAGGATGTTGCCTATCCCCAGAAAATAGACCAGCCGGCCTTCTTCAAAAAGCTCTTCTTCCAGCGCCTTGGCTATTTTCTTTTTTCCTACATCCCTTTCGCCCGTTATAAAGACTACCGCTGATTGCTGCATGAATTTCTCCGCCCTTTTCTCATACGGTATCATACTCTTTTCCCATTTATAATCCCTCAACAACACCTTTTCCCTTACCCACGACTGTTCGTCTTCCAGTGCCGCGAGAGTTATACCCCCGCCGCTGATGTCATAATCGTCTACGATAACAAACCTTCCCGTGAACTGGATATTTTTTACCAGGTCAAAAGCTACGGGTTTGCTGAGGTTAATAACGCATTCCGCGACCGTGTTTTTCTCTATTGTCTCCCTTTCTATGGTATTGTCCAGGTCCGAGGAATCGAATATCCTGTCTATCTTTTCAAGCCGTGCCGAAACTCTGGCAGTACCCAGTTTAAAAATATAACTTTTATCTTTAGTCATCGGCATCCTGCCCAGCCAGAAAAGGCTGACCTTTATTTTAGAGGTGACGGAAGGCCTTCCCTCTGCTTTTTTTATCGCTATTTCTCCCCTTTTCACGTATATCTGCTCATCAAGCGTGATACCTGCAGCCTCCCCCGCGCCGGCTTCATCGAATTTTTCCACATTAAAACCTTCTATACTGCTTACCCTGCTTTTTTTCCCGGAAGGAAGGAAGATAACTTCGTCACCCGGACGGACCTTCCCCGACACGACCGTGCCGGATATTATCCTTCTTTTATCACCAAAGTTTGTAAATTTATATACATCCTGGACGGGCATCCTGAACGGTTTATCACACGGTTCGTCTTCGGGCGTAAAATCCCTGAAAGCTTCGAGCACCGTTTTGCCGCTGTACCAGGAGGTGTCCCCGCTCAACCGTGTTATGTTCACTCCTTTTATACCGCTGACCGGGATAAATGACAGGGGTTCTATATCGATCCTGGACAAAAACTGCCTGTATTCGCTTTCGATATCCCTGAAAGATTTTTCATCATACGAGACCAGGTCCATCTTATTGACAAGCACGGAGATCTGCCTTATCCCCAGTATAGATAATAAAAACCCGTGCCGCCTGGAATTCTCCCGTATCCCTTCGGATGCGTCCACAACAAGAAAAGCCGACCCTGCCCTTGAAGCGCCCGTGACCATGTTTTTTAAAAACTCTATGTGTCCGGGAGCGTCTATTATCTGATAATCCCTTTCATCGGTCCTGAAAAACACTCTGGCGGAATCGATAGTTATCCCCTGCGCCTGCTCATCCTTGAGGGCGTCTATCAAAAAAGCGTATTCGAAAGGCTTAGAGTTCCTTTCGCACATCCTCTGGACTTTCTCGAGTTTTCCTTCCGGGAGCGCCCCGGCATCGGAAAGCATCCTGCCCAGGATAGTGCTTTTGCCATGATCGACATGCCCGGCAAAAACGACATTTATCGTTTTGTCTTCTTTTCCCATGATCTTCACTCGTATAACTACACTTAATCCCCGGATCCCAAATCCTAGATCCTGACTTTACGCTTCTTTTAGTCTGGATCCTTCGACTCGGCCTCTCGGCCTTGCTCAGGATAAAATTCTCATTTATAACTTACGCTTCTTTTGTCGCGTAAGTTATATGAGAATTTTACATGTATCCTTCGCGCCGCAAGGTCTCCAGCCCGCCCCCGTCATCTTCATCCTGGGCGCGGCCGGACCTTTCGGGTATATTCGAGAACTTACCGGTCTTCAGCTCCTCTATAATATCATCAACATTCCCGGCATCCGACTCCACCGGGAAAGTGCAGGGATAACATCCCAGAGACCTGTAACGCGTACCGTCCCCTTTGTTATAATACAGAGATACTGTGGGGATACTTTCTTTTTTTATATATTCCCATACATTGAGTTCGGTCCAGTCAAGCAAAGGATGTATTCTGACATGCTCCCCGGGCCTGAACTCCGTATTATGATAATTCCAGAATTCCGGCGGCTGTGCCCCTACTTCCCACGTGCTCTCCCTGTCCCGCGGGGAAAAATACCTCTCCTTGGACCTTGACCCTTCCTCATCAGACCGTATCCCCGCGATTATACCCGTAAAAACAGTACCGCTTTTATCTTTTACATATTTTTGCGCCGTATGGTCATATATATAACGCGGGCCCTGGTTGTTCAGGGTCTTGACCAGCGCTTCGGTCTTCAGCACACGGCAACAGGCCAGCCTGCCCCTTTTACCGTCAGGGTATGTCTCCTTCCGCTCAAGCGCTTTCTCATTGATGCCGTATATCATGTTGAGATGCCATTTCCTGGTAAGGATGTCCCTGTATTCGATCATCTCGGGGATCTTATAACCGGTATCTATATGTATAAGCGGAAAAGGTACATGCCCGAAAAACGCTTTTTTTGCCAGCCACAAAAGAACAGTGCTGTCTTTCCCTATAGACCATAACATGCCGAGATCACCGAAATTGGCGTATGCTTCGCGCAGAATATATATACTCGTGTTCTCAAGTTTTTCTAAATGATCCATCTCATCCTGACCCCTGACACCTGATCCCTAAAACCCGGCTAAATCAATCTCTTTATGTATTTCTCTATTTTTTTATACGATTCCTCTGTGCTCTGTTTTTCCGTATCAACCGTTATATGAGGTGATTCAGGCGGTTCATAAGGATCGGAAACGCCGGTGAAATTCTCTATTTCACCGTCCATAGCCTTTTTGTACATACCTTTCACATCTCTTCTTATACATTCTTCCAGCGGGGTAGACACATACACCTCAACCAGGTTATCGCATATATCCCTCGCAAATTCTCTGGTTTCTCGATAGGGGGAGACAAAAGAACATATGACGATCACCCCGTTCTTTTCCAGCATGGAAGCCAGGTAGGATATACGTTTTATATGTGAGTTCCTTTCTTCTTTGCTGTAACCCGTACTGGGGAAAATGGACCTGACCACGTCACCGTCCAGCCTTTCCACTTTATAATTTTTCCTCGACAGATCGTCATAAGCCATATCCGCCAGCGTGCTTTTACCGGAACAGGGCAGCCCCGTGAACCAGAGGACAAAAGGTTTTATCTGTTTTTTTCCTATCATTATCTTATCCCAAAACCGCTCATGCAGGTAATATAACGCCATTTTGATTATCACCTCAAGGAACCCCACAGAAAAAGCTATGGCGATCTTACCTACAAAAATAAAGACCAGGGTCATGGTCGTCAAGGTCGCCCATACACGCCATGAGATCATTTTCAATAATGACCGTCTCTTGCTTTCCTCGAACATCATCGCTCCTGATAATTTGACTTGAACCAGTCTATCGTACGTTTCAATCCCTCATCTACGTCCACCAGGGGTTCCCAGCCCAGTTTTTCCCGGGCTTTCGATATGTCCGGCCGGCGGACCTTCGGGTCGTTGACCGGAAGCTCCCTGAAAACTATTTCACTTGACGAACCCGTCAATTCCCTGATCTTATGCGCCAGGTCCAGTACGCTCATCTCGGCCGGGTTGCCCAGGTTCACCGGTTCATTAAGGCCGGAACCCATAAGCTTCATTATGCCGTCCACCAGGTCTGAAATATAACAAAAACTCCTTGTCTGGGACCCGTCTCCATACACCGTCATGGGTTCGTTCTTCAGTGCCTGGTCGATAAAATTCGGCACGACCCTCCCGTCCCTGTACCTCATCCTTTCACCATATGTGTTGAATATCCTCACTATCTTTGTGTCTACGGAATGACTGCGAAAATACGCCAGCGTGATGGCTTCCGCGAACCTTTTAGCCTCATCATATACACCCCTGGGCCCGATGGGATTCACGTTCCCCCAGTAAGTCTCGGGCTGGGGATTGACCAGGGGGTCACCGTAAACTTCCGAAGTCGAAGCAAGAAAAAATTTAGCGTTGTATTTTTTCGCCACACCCAGCGCGTTATGCGTACCCAGAGAACCCACCTTGAGGGTTTTGATCGGATACATAAGATAGTCCACAGGGCTGGCCGGTGAAGCGAAATGAAGGACATAATCTACCGGGCCATTGACGGAAATATGCTGTGAAACGTCATGGTCCATAAATTCAAACCTCTTATTCTGTTCCAGATGGGCGATATTCCCCATGCTGCCGGTTATTAAATTATCGATGCATACGACATCATTACCGGATTCAAGAAGCTTTTCGGCAAGATGCGATCCGATAAATCCGGCACCTCCTGTCAGTAGTATACGCATAGATATCTCCTCGATATTGGAAGAGGACAGAAAACAGAGAACAGGAAACAGATCTTAACACCCGCACCCTGTCTTCTGTCTTCTGCCTTCTGTCTTCTGACCTCTGTCTTCTGTCTTCTGACCTCTGTCTTCTTTTAAAAAAGTGTATAAATAAACGGCCCTACTGTGGAACTTTCCGTAAAAATGATCAACAGCCCCAGCAATAAAAGAAAAATGACTATAGGGGCAAGCCACCATCTTTTTCTCACTTTCAAGAAATCCCAAAGTTCTCTTAATGCCGATAATTTCCCCATCCATCCCCTCCGTTACGCGGTCATATTAAAACTGTTTTTCAAGATCTTCGGCCAGATCCTTTGTTTCCTGTTTACTGACCCAATAACTGCGCGCGTCCCTGTCAATATGCCTGTTAAGCAGATCTTTACCGACCAACCTCCTTATCAGCCCTACAGGGGTCAAAATAAGGTAATACAACAATATGAGTATCAGCCTGGTATTAAACCACCCTATCCCATGTGCCGCTTTAGAAAATATTTTGCATGGTCCCCTCAAAACACCGGGACTGATAACAGCTACTGCTAAAGAAAACATACCAAACCCGAGAAACCATGTAAAAACATTTGTATGTCCTTTTCTAAAATGCATATACCCGATCAGGCAAAGTACTGCACCCAGGACTAAACCAAACTGTCTTAGATCTTTTTTAGTTATCTCTTTCATATTTGTCTTTCACCATTCACATCTCGCATAACATTACGTGAAGATGGCCGATGATCATCAGTCCAGTTCGAATTCATTTATTTCCTCCAGATTAAGCCTGTCCGGATCCTGTTCATTCTTATCTATTATGAACGGCCCCATTACAAGATAATCCATATTAGTCCTCATAAAACACCTGTACGCGTCTTCCGGAGTGCATACGATGGGTTCTCCTCTCACATTGAACGAAGTGTTTATCACCAGTGGGCACCCGTATAGTTCATCGAATTTTTTTATCATATCATAATAGACCGGATTATCTTCCCTCTTCACTGTCTGCACCCTGGCGGAATAATCCACATGCGTTATAGCGGGAACTACGGACCTTTTGGCCTTAAGCTTATCAAGTCCTTTGATACCCGGGCCGTTATCCTGCGCTATACGTTTACTCTCACTCACCGGGGAGACCAGAAGCATGTACGGGCTTTCACCGGCAAGACCGAAATATTCCCCGGCTTTTTCAAGAAGCACACTGGGAGCGAACGGCCTGAAGGATTCCCGGAATTTGATCTTCAGATTTATTGTTGACTGCATCTCTTGTGACCGGGGATCACCCAGTATACTTCTTGACCCCAGCGCGCGCGGGCCAAACTCCATCCTGCCCTGGAACCACCCTACGACTTTCTGTTCAGCCAGAAGCCTGGCGGTCTCTCCGGCGACATCGTCCCTCGAGACCTTTCTATACGGGATACCGTTATCCACAAGAAAACTCTCTATCCGGTCATCACTGAACGACGGCCCTAAAAGGCTCGCTTTCTGAAAATCCCTGTCTCCTGCCGTCTCTCTCGGGTTTTCCAGGTATTCGTACCAGGCCGCCAAAGCCGCGCCCAGGGCTCCGCCCGCGTCGGAAGAAGCGGGTTGTATCCACACATTCTCGAACGGCCCTTCCCTCACGATCTTCCCGTTCGCCACGCAATTAAGCGCCACACCCCCGGCCATACACAGATTCTTCATCCCGGTCCTTTTAAAGACATGCCTGGCCATCCTTTCCATGACCTCTTCCGTGATCTCCTGTACTGATCTCGCCAGGTCCATATGTTTCCGGGTCAAAACACCCTCGGGCTTCCTGGGAGGTCCCCCAAAAAGATCATGGAACCTTTTGTTTGTCATAGTAAGACCCGTGCAATAATTAAAGTATTCAAGTTCAAGCCTGAAAGAGCCGTCCTCTTTTATATCTATAAGCTTCTCGCGTATAAGGTCAGCATATACCGGCTCGCCGTACGGGGCAAGCCCCATGAGCTTATATTCCCCGGAATTGACCTTGAACCCGCAGTAATACGTGAACGCGGAATATAACAAGCCCAATGAATGCGGGAACTTGATCTCCTCCTCGATAACAACGCGGTTGCCCCTTCCCACACCTGAACTCGCGGTATCCCATTCCCCGACCCCGTCAACGGTCAGGATGGCCGCTTCAGCAAAAGGAGACGGGAAAAAAGCGCTGGCGGCATGTGAATGATGGTGTTCGGGGAAAAGGATCTTTCCATTGTAATCAAGTGTTTTCGCAATATAGTCCTTTAAAAACAGTTTCTGCCTCACCCACGGGGGCATAGCCGCGAGAAAGGACCGTACACCCAGAGGAGCGTACGCGAGATATGTCTCCAGAAGTCTTTCGAATTTCAGGAAGGGTTTATCATAAAAAGCTATTATATCCACATCGTCGATTTCGATGCCCGCTTCATCAAGACAATAGCTGATAGCGTTCCCCGGGAAAGAAGGGTCATGTTTTTTCCTGGTAAACCTTTCTTCCTGGGCAGCCGCTACTATCTCCCCATCGCGTATCAAAGCCGCGGCCGCGTCATGGTAAAACGCGGCTATCCCCAATATGTATGTCTTTTTCTCACCCATAAAATTTTAATTTCTCTATATTATACTTCCTGCTTAGAACCCGTCAGAGTCACTAAAAAGCTATGCAGCTAAGAAGCTAGGAAGCTGATTTACCCACAAACCATTCAACGGTCTTCTCAAGGCCCTCGTACAATTCAACCGATGGCTCAACTTTTAACATGCTCCTGAGGCGGTTTATATCCGCATAAGTCCTTAAAACATCTCCCGGGCGTTTTGGACCGTAAATATATTCGATATTTTTCCCCATGATCTTCTGTAGATGATCCGCGATCTTGAGCACGGAGTGGTCTTTACCGCAAGCCACGTTGAATACCTGCCCCGAAACTCCCCCGGCTTCACAGGCAGCCAGGTTCGCGTTTACAACATTGTCTATGTAAGTAAAATCCCTGGATTGTTTACCGTCACCGTCTATTATGCAGGCTTCATCTTTTGCCAGCCGGGAAATAAAAGCGGGAATAACGGCAGAGTATTTGGACTCGGGGTTTTGCCTGGGGCCGAATACGTTGAAATATCTTAATGAAACGGTCTCTAACCCCAGCGTGGCACTGAACATCCGGCAATAATATTCCCCGGCAAGCTTACTTACAGCGTACGGTGAGATCGGATTTGGCGTTATTGTCTCTTTCTGCGGGAATATCTCGCAATCACCATACGCGGAACTGCTGGAAGCATATACAAGCCGTTTCACGCCCAGTTCCCTGGATAACATCAGAAGGTTCAGCGTACCGCAAACGTTTACGTCATTCGTCGAAACCGGTTCTTCCACACTCTTGGCTACACTTCTCAAAGCGGCTTGATGTATGACATAATCTACATCTTTCAGGGCTTTTCTCGTGTCATCCCCGTTCCTTATGTCACCTTTATGAAAATCTACTCTATCGAGAAACGGCTTTATGTTTTCTTCCCGTCCCGTAGAAAGATTATCGAGCACTCTGACATCCTTCCCGCGGCGCAACAGCTCCTCGACTATATTGGAACCTATGAACCCCGCACCCCCCGTTACCAGATATTTCACCATTTGATCTCCTGTTTTTAGACAAGTTAAAGTTTTATTATATTATCGCTTTTTATGTTATTTGCCTCGAAGACATTTCTTGTATCATATATCTTTCTGGAATTCCGCGCTATGAACCTGTAATTATAATCACTATGGTCCGTTACTACCATGACAAGATCCTGTTTTTTAAGTAGATCCCCGGTTATCTTCCGCGATCGGGCCTTTATGTCACATATGTTAAGATAAGGTATGAACGGGTCGTTATACGAAACGCGGCACCTGTTCGCGCCAAGTTGTTCGATTATCTCAAGGGCCGGTGATTCTCGCAGGTCATTTACATCTTTTTTATATGTCACACCCAGCACGAATATCCGGGCCCCGTCCATATCCTTGCCCTGGGCTCCCAGAATATCCCTGACTCTTTCAACGATCGTTCCCGGGACGCTGCGGTTCACCTTTGCCGCTATATCTATCATCTTTGTCTTGAACCCTACCTTTTTGGCCTTCCAGGACAGATAGATAGGATCAGCCGGTATACAATGTCCACCGATCCCGGGCCCCGGATAAAAAGGCATAAAACCGAAAGGTTTGGTCCTGGCGGCCTCGATGACTTCCCACACATCTATCCCCAGTTTGTGGCACAACCCGGCGAACTCGTTAATAAGGCCTATATTCACTATACGAAACGTGTTCTCAAGCAGTTTTGTTACCTCCGCGACTTCCGGCCTGGATACACCGATGACTTTTTTTATGATCTTTGAATATAATAATTTACCCAGTTCCGTCCCGTGCTCCGTGAATCCCCCGATCACTTTCGGTATATTTGTCAACCCGTACTCGGGATTACCGGGATCTATCCTTTCCGGGGAAAATGCCAGAAAGAAATCGTCATCAAGCCTTAATCCGCTTTTCTCGAGTTCCGGCAGGATCACTTCCCGGGTTGTCCCCGGATACGTGGTGCTTTCAAGGATTATGATCTGCCCCTTATGTAAAAACCTGGATAAAGTCTTGCTGGCGGATACCACATAAGAAATATCCGGTTCCTTGACTTTCCTCAAAGGCGTGGGCACACACACTATCACCGCATCGCTCTCCCCGAGTATAGATTCATCAGTCGTAACGGAAAACCTCCCGCTCCTAATGGCACCCGCTATATCCCCGGAAGGAATATCGTTAATATAAGATATCCCTTTGCCGAGGTTTTCAATACGTTTTTTGTCCGTATCGAGCCCGTTCACATGAAACCCTTTCGCGCAAAACTCAAGCGCTATGGGTAACCCCACGTACCCCAGTCCCATCACGGTTATAAGCGCTTTTTTAGAGTTTATCCCGCGTTTCAGTCCATTATATGTGTTCATAGGAAAAATACTCCTTCAATGCTTCCTGCCAGGGACGCATATGATGTTTTATCCTTTTGTTGAAATTCTCATTGCTTAAAACCGAAAATAACGGCCGCCTGGCGGCCCTCGTCAGCTCCCCTGATGAAATAGGTTCCACTATTGAAGCGTCCAGGCCGTTGATACTTACTATTTCTTTCGCGAATTCATACCATGAACACTGCCCTGAATTCGTGATATGATAGGTCTGCCCGTCATGGAGATCACCCTGATCTATGATCTTCCCGAGAGATAAAGCAAGGTCCCTGGTATATGTGGGCGAGCCGGTCTGGTCATCTACGATACGAAGTCTTTCACCGGAAAGGGCTTTACCTCGTATTGTCTCCGCAAAGTTCCTGCCGTGCCTGCCGAAAAGCCAGCTTGTCCTCACTACAGTATAGCTCGCCATGTTTTCTTTGATCCATTCTTCGGATCTTAGTTTGGTCTTACCGTAAACGTTTAATGGAAACGCGGGATCGTTTTCCAGATAAGGTTGCGCGCTATTCCCGTCAAAAATGAAATCGGTGCTGATAAATATAAGATGAGCGTTTACATCAAGAGCGGCTTTTCCGGTATTCACCGTCCCGTTAAAATTAACCCTTTCGGCCCGGCCCGGGTCCTCTTCACATCCATCTACATCTGTCCAGGCCGCGCAATGTATGACGACTTCGGGAGCCTCTTCCCGGAACACAGCCGATAAAGGACCCCGGTCCGTAATATCAATGCCGTGGAAATCAAGTCCGCCCGCACTTGACGCTTTTTTACCCGGAATATCCAGGCCTGTGATCTTATGATATCCGCGAAGGCATTCGCATACATCGTACCCCAGCATACCCCCGGACCCTGTAACAAATATTTTCATCACAAAAATCTTTTTATAATATCGTCAACCCGCCAGTACCCCGGGCTGCCCTGTCCCCCGTATGGTGCAAGCCCGCATCACCACTCGATGATCTCGGCTTTTTCCTTGACCGATCTCCACCATTCCGTGTTATCCCTGTACCAGTCTATCGTATCGCTCAGTTTCCTGTCCAGATCGCCGGATGGAGACCAGCCCAGCCCGGAGACCTTTGAAGAATCCAGCGCGTAACGCCTGTCATGGCCCGGACGGTCATTTACATATTGTATGCGGTCTTCACCCAGGCCCATAAGGCGCAGTATTTTAAAAGTGAGTTCGATATTGCTTACCTGATACCCTCCGCCTATGTTATAGACCTCCCCGGGCATCCCTTTTCTCATGATCAGGTCGATCGCCTCGCAATTATCCTCCACGAATAACCAGTCCCTCACGTTCTTTCCATCACCGTAAAGCGGGACTTTTTTCCCGTCCATAAGGTTTGTGATGAATAAAGGGATAATTTTTTCAGGATATTGATACGGACCGTAATTATTAGAACTCCTTGTCACGATCACGGGCAGCCCGTAAGTGGTATAATAGGACAAAGCCAGAAGATCTCCCGAAGCCTTGGAAGCGGAATAAGGGCTCCTCGGACGCAATGGGTCTTTTTCGGAAGAAAACCCCGTGTCCACGCTGCCGTACACTTCATCCGTCCCCACCTGGATAAACCTTGATATACCGGCTTTTCTGGCGGCTTCAAGCAGTATCTTTACGCCGTAAATATTAGTCATAAAAAAATCGTCAGGGTATTTTATGGACCTGTCAACATGACTCTCAGCGGCGAAATTCACCACGATATCGGCATCTTTTACCATATCCAGCATGGATCCACCGTCGCAGATGTCCCCTTTTATAAAACTATACCTTTTATCCCCGGATATATCCTCGAGATTGTCGGGATTCCCGCAATATGTCAGTTTATCCACATTGATTATATGCACATCATCATGTTCCGCCATGATGTGCCTGATAAAGTTCGACCCTATGAACCCGCATCCGCCTGTAACCAGTATTCTCATCAACACCCCGTTATGTCTGTTGCCTCTTTGTTAAGGCCTTATTCCTCCCGGCCCGGTTCTTTTTCCGCCACAAGTTTTGTGGCTTTTAAAAGAGATTCAAACGTGCCGGCATCCGTCCACCATCCCTCGAGTTTTGAAAAAGTCAGCTCATCGCGTTTTATATACATGTTGTTCACATCGGTTATTTCAAGCTCACCCCGTTCCGACGGAGTGAGTGAACTTATAAAATCAAAGACCTTGCTGTCATACATATATATGCCCGTAACTATAAAATTGGTTTTAGGGTCTTTGGGTTTTTCCGTTATTTTTACGATTTTGTCCCCTCTGAATTCCACAACACCGAACCTTTCCGGAGAATCCACTTCTTTGATAAGGACTTTCGCGCCCGCTTTCTGATCGGCAAAATCCTCGACTTCCTTTCTTATGCTTTTCTCTATTATATTATCACCGAGTACGACCACGATCTTTTCATCTTCGGAAAAATACTGCGCCAGGCTCAGCGCTTCCGCTATGCCGCCTTCTTTCTCCTGGTACGCGTAATTGATCCCTTTAAGCCCGAATTCCTGGCCATTCCCCAATAAGCGTAAAAAATCCCCGGCATTGTTGCCGCCGGTGACTATCATGATATCCCTGATGCCAGCCTCGACCAGCGTCATTATGGGAAAATATATCATAGGCTTATTGTAAACGGGCAACAGGTGTTTGTTGGTTATTTTTGTAAGCGGATACAGCCGCGTACCCAGTCCTCCTGCCAGAACTACACCTTTCATCTTTTCTCCTCTTTTTTTGCCGCGGTGCGGATTCGATCCGCGCCCGCGTTGTAGATCTTCCGTAAGTACGCTGCCCGCCGGTCTGCTAAAGACTACGGGGTGCGCCAATCGAAAGGAATGTCGTTCTCATAGGCATCCACCCTGTATTCGTCCGGCTCAGCGTGATTATACGGTTCCGTAACGGTATTTATGACCACTGCTTCTTCCGGGCTTATGCATTTAAAACCGTGATACACTTCGGGCGGTATCTGTACCAGTACCGGATCATCCAGGGATATGATATATTCCTCAACGGCGCCGAACGTACTCGAGGCTTTACGTGAGTCATAAAGCCCCAGGCGCATGGTACCTCTTATACATGTAAAATTATCGGTCTGGATCTTATGATAATGCCAGGCTTTGACCACTCCGGGGAAAGCAGTCGTCATATAAACCTGGCCGAAAGTCCGGAACATCTCATCATCCGACCGGAGTATTTCCATCAATCTCCCTCTTTCATCCGGTATGACTTTCAACTTCTTCACATTGACGCCTTCTATCATCTGTTTTCCTTTCGTTTTTCTCGGGCCGGCCCGCGCCTCATCCCTGTTCACTGTCGGCTACGCGGGAGCACCCGCGAAAACCGTTCCTATGACACGATCCTTCCCATGCCTGTATAATTGAACCCGAGCTTTTTCATCTTAGCGGGGTCATAAACATTTCTGCAATCAACCATATTAGGAAGACGGACGATCTCTTTTACCCTGTTCCAGTCTATTTCTTTGAACTCGTTCCATTCAGTCATCAAGACTATACAATCACTGTCCTCCGCGGCCTCATAAACATTGTCGCAATAAACTATTTTATCTCCCAGCAATTCCTCGGTCTTGCCGGCAGCGGCGGGGTCGAAAGCCTTTATCCTCGCCCCCTCCTTCAAGAGCCTGTTTATAATATCTATAGACGGGGCAGACCTTATATCATCGGTATTCGGCTTGAAAGATAACCCCCACACACATACTGTCTTGTCCGGGAGGTTCCACAGCATATCGGTTATCTTTTTCATCACAACGTCCTTCTGTATCTCGTTTATCCTCTCCACTTCCTTCAAGAGCCCGAAGGGATAACCCAGTTTTTCCGAGATATGAATAAAAGCTTTCACGTCCTTAGGAAAGCAGGAACCGCCGAACCCGGCGCCTGCTTTTAAAAAATGCATGTTGATACGCGAATCCAGACCTATACCCTCAGCGACGGCGTTTATATCCGCCCCTGTCTTCTCGCATATATTGCTTAAAGCGTTGATGAAAGATATCTTTGTCGCCAGGAAAGAATTTGAAGCGTGTTTTATTATCTCGGCACCTTTAATATTCGTGACTACGATCCTGGACCCTAACGGTTCGTAAAGTTCTTTCAATAACTTTTCGGCCCTTTCGGACTCCACCCCTATTACAACCCTGTCCGGGCTCATGAAATCTTCTATCGCCGATCCCTCTCTCAAAAATTCGGGGTTAGATGCCACATCAAAATCCACATTACCTTTCTTGAAATTGTTGACCGTGGTCCTTACCCATTCCCCGGTCTCTACGGGAACCGTGCTTTTTTCCACTATTAACTTATATGACTCCAGGCTTTCGGCTATCATACGGGAAACATTTTCGATCGCTGTAAGGTCCGCGCTGCCATCTTCCCTGGACGGGGTCCCTACGCAGATAAATATTATATCCGCCGCTTTCACGGCTTCATCGACATCAACAGTAAACCTTAACCGGCCTTTATCGCCGTTTCTTTTTATAAGCTCTTCTAATCCCGGCTCATAGATAGGTATTCCGCCTGAATTCAATATATCGATCTTTTTAGGATCGTTGTCGGCGCAAATAACAGTATTACCTAATTCAGCAAAACACGTACCCGTTACCAGCCCTACATAACCGGTACCCATGACAGCTATCTTCACACATCGCTCCTTTATTTAATAATAATAATAATACCTCTAAGTATGGAATTATAGCACAGGAATGTATTAGACGCAACGCACAGTTATTGTGTTTATAGAAAAAATGGGGTTGTTAGGGTATGACAATCTTAGTTTATTGAGATTATCCGGGATCTGTTTCTATGTTTATCCTATCTCCGCATCGATGCCCCGGCGGGTTGTTTGGTATAATTCCTGTCCAAGCCTAACTGCAAATCCGGAAAAGCTTTTATCCTGAACGCTATCCACAATGTAAAGTCATCCTTAAAAAGATCTTCTCCATCTACATCATAAGTGACTTCGACCTCCCAGCAATGCAGGTCTCTGACTATGGTAAACTGCTGTTCTTCTATCTTGCCTTCATGAAAATCGAATCTTTCATACAACCCGAATCTCCATTTGGGATTAAGTACATAACTGAGGTCCAGGACAAGCTGGTTCCTCGGATCATCGGGTTTTTTCTCGTAACGATACCCCGCGTTTAAATTAAAACGTTCGTTGGGAAATAACGATAACTCCACGCTCCCGGTGCTTATGGACTGGTTCTTGGGAAGGACCTCCATCTCAGAATCTATATATATCCAGTCATAGGGTTTCATCTCAAGGTCAAAAGATATTTTTTCAAACTTTCCTTCCTTTTCAAATTTGAACTCATCTTTTTCCATCCTGAACGAATAATCCGTACTTACTATAAACCTCACGAGGTCGACTGTACCAAGCCCTTCCCCGTAATGCCTTTTGGTCTGCAGCTTGTTCTCTAGAGATAAAGTGACCGTATTCTCCTTTTCCAGCGCGTCCAGGTCGTCCATCTGAAAAAGGCTGTCCTTATCGACCGTGGGCTGATGCAGATGATTGTATTCCGCCCGGGGAACTATGATATGCCGCAACGCGTTTATATCCAATCCCATAAAGTCCGTTTCGACATCGAATATACGATGAAAACGGGAAAAGACTCCCACCCCTCCGCCGAAAGCCGTCCTCGCTATAAAATCATCTCCCCATTTGTTCTTACTGTATACGGTCTCTCTTATGCTGCCGAACGGCGTGATGTTCAAAAACCCGAGTTTCCCGGCATAGGACAGTTTATGAAAAGTGTCGAACCTCTGTGTTTCCTGTGACGGCTCCGAATCGTCAGCGAACTCCTTTTCGAACGAAGTTCCCGACATAACGGATGAATAATAAAAGGGCGTATGCCACAATCTTTGATCCGGTATGTCCAGCTTCACTTCCGGACGTTTTTGTGTCACGGTATAAAAATCATTAAACCTCTGGTTATACTCCAGGGTTACCATGTAATTAGTCTGGGCGGACACTATGGAAAAATAATTCGCCGGCACCTGGTTGTTTTCTTCGTATTCGTTATAAAAATAATCTTTTGACACATATTTATCACTAACTTTGTTAAATTCCAGCATGCCCACGGTAGTCGGGTTAAAATCCATTCTATGCATCCACTGGAACCTCTGCCTTAATTCCGGGTCCGTGCCCTCGTCTTCCCTGAACGCCGAACGGTCATAAGTCCCTTTATCGTTCTGGTGCGCGAAATAGGCCCTGAACAGACCTTCGCCAAGCCCGTCCAGTCCGAAATCACTGAGATAGTAATAAAGATTAGCACCTTCGGCAAACCCCTTCTTAGTCCTGTAATCCAGAAGGACATCGACTTTCGAATTGCCTTTGATATGGAATCGCCAGGCGGATAGGACAAAATAACCCCAGTCACTGCTGTTACCGAAAATAAACTGGACTTTTGACTTGGTCTGTATTATCGGATGGTAATAATAAGGGAACCACAGTACCGGCACTTTGCCTATGTAAAAAACCGCGTTCTTGGCTATGATCTTTTCATCCGGGAAAATGCGTATTTCTTCCGCCGCGATCCTGTAATGCGGTTCATCCAGGTCACAGGTGGTAAAAAATCCTTTCTTGAGCAAATACTCGTTTTCCTGGACTCTTTTTGTCTCCTCGGAATAACCGAACCACGGGAATGCCTTGACTTCAGCCGTGATTATCTCTCCTTTTTTATTAAGAAGGTCGTATACTATATAATCTCCCGTCAGGACACCGTCAGGATGTTCTATCCTGACATTCCCCTTGCAGGCCGCTTTCTGCGCTTGTGTATCGACTTCTATACTGTCACAAAAAAGTTTTACGTCGCCATAGGTTATCTTTACGTTCCCCTCCGCGGTTATCCTTTTACCTTCCTCGAAGAACTCCACCTTATCTCCGTCTACTATTACCGGCTCTCCGGGTTTGACTTTCACTAGTTTTTTGTCGTCTATCTGGGCAGATGAGATCGGCGCGTCAATACAGATACAGCAGAATAATGATAATAACAGCAGTAAAATCGTGGATCTTTTCAAGAATCTCCTTTCAGGTTTTTCATATGTAATTCTTTGTACAATTATACTCGATTCTCCGCATTAATACTAAGCCAATTTTTCATTATGTCGTTACGACCCTGTTGCGTCCCTGGCGTTTTGCCCTGTAAAGCGACCTGTCCGCCATCTCTATAAGCGAATCCACATCTTTGGCATCTTCCGGAAAAGTCGCTATTCCTACGCTGATGGTCGTGCTTATGCTTTCATCAAACGCTTTTATATTGTCACATTCGACGGCCTTTCTCAACCGTTCGGCCACACTTAACGCCAGGTCTTTTGTGGTTTCGGGCAGGACTACACAGAACTCTTCCCCGCCATACCGGGCTATCATGTCGACTTCACGCACCGATACGCTGAGCCTGTCAGCCACCTCCTTGAGCACCGCGTCTCCCACCAGGTGCCCGTAAGTATCATTGCATTTTTTAAAATTGTCGATATCTATCATTCCCACGGCAAATGTAAGGCCGAGCCGTTTCGCCCTGTCCACTTCTTCCTCCAGCCTTTCCATAAGATAACGCCTTAAATATACGCCGGTCAACCCGTCGATAATAGAAAGTTCTTCGACCTGTTCATAAAGCTCCACCTTCCCCAGCTCCAGGGCTATCTGGGGCACGACAAGGCTGAACCTGTCATAACCCAGCTTGTTGGCGCCCTCTATGGCCATTATGGCTGACAGGTCCTTCACATATAATGGGAAAGCGAGAAACGTTTCCGCTGCTACCCCTATTTTTTTAAACACTCCCTCATCCGAACCCTTTTCTATGAAAAAAGGGTTATACCCTTTAGCACCCATGTATTTTACCAGTTCCGGGTAATTTATCCCGCCGCCTTCCGCCCGGCGCGATCCGGATAACCCGTTTTTCCTCTTAGATACGCCCTGCGAAAACTCACCGTTGTTGAATACCAGAAGATGTGCCGCTTCGAATTTAAAATTATCCTCAAGAAAGTTAAATACCGCGTCGAGTAACTCATCGAACTTCAAAACCGATCCCAGCTGTTTCGTTATCTCATACAACCTCGATATGCGCGTCAGTTCTCTCTCTACTATGCGCCCTTTTCTCTCCACTTCCTCGAGCTCCCGGACTATGCCGTTATACCTGGTCCCCTCATTTTTTACGATCGACCGGTTATACCCGAAAAACTCATCTTTCAGGCGCATGGTCATGAAACTCATCCCCCCGGAAACGATCAAAAGTACCGAAAGTGATATCATGTCTATGTGGTCCAGGACCCCTATACCCATGTAATACAGGAAAAAGACCAGGTTACCGGCCATAAGAAAGATCATCACGCGCAAAGACAGAATATACGGTGCCACAAGATAAAGCAGCGGTATCATGAAAAGCACCAGGTATTCATCTACCCTGGGAAATCCCGTGCATATCAGACTCCCCACCATCAGGGCCAGGTTAACAGCGTAAAATGTCATGTGTTTTAATCTGAGCATATCCTGTTCTTGCCTTTGGCTTTTGCCTGATACAGCCGCCTGTCGGATTCCCATACCAGGTCATCTTTAAGTTTCGCGTCATCCGGGAACATGGCTATCCCTATCGAGACAGTTATGTTCTTTCTTTCCCTGCGGATAGTTATGTGGCTGTTCTGGATGTCTTTCCTGATCTCCTCTCCCAGGTTTAACGCGTCCTCCCTGCCGCAATCAAGGGCTATAAAAGCGAATTCTTCTCCGCCGTATCTGCACACTATATCTCCCGCCGAAGCCTTACTGCTTAATATCCCGCTCACGTTTTTAAGCACGATATCACCCGCTATGTGTCCGTATTTATCGTTGAATTTTTTAAAATCATCGATATCCAGCATAAATAACGCCATGGAACTTCCGCGCCGCAGGCCTCTTTTAATCTCTTCTTCCAGCCGTTCCATAAAATACCTGTGTACAAAAAGACCCGTCAGGCTGTCTCTTATGGCGAGCTCTTCGGTTTTACGGTATAAAGACGCGTTCTCCAGCGCTACTGAAGTCAACTCACCGATAATGTCCAGTATCCGAAGATCATGCTGTCCGAAAGCGTCCTCCCTGACGGAATCCACTCTTAGAATACCGAGTAGATTGCTCTCACTGATAAGAGGCTTACTGATGATGGAAACGGCATCATCTTTCCTCTCCTTTTCACCCAGCGAAAACCGGTAATCTTCGTTCACATCCCTTACACGCAGGGTCTGCATGTTTTTCCTGACCCATCTTTCAAATATCCCGCCCTTTTTCAGGGAAGTCGCCTGCCGCCCTTCATCCTTCACGGAGGCCGCCAGCGAAAGTTCGGACCGCTTCTGGTCGACAAGATAAAATAAGACCCTTATATCCCCTTTGTATTTATCAAAAGTTTTTTCAGCCACGATCTTGACCACTTCATCCACGGTAAGAGAGATACTCAGTTCATCGGAAATACTTTTCAGCTTGACCAGGCTGTTGATCTTGTCTTCCATAGCCGATATTTCCGCCTGGCGGTTGTCGAAATGTTCATGGATAAGATTAGTATCCTCCTGGACTTTTTCCATCGCGACGGTATATTCCTGGTTCGATTTATTTATCTCTCGGTATACATAATGCCCGATAAAACTGCTTATAAAAAAAGCAAGTATAAGTATGCTGTAATAATACGGATCCAGGTCGGTAAGCGGTTCATATATGAATATCATGGATAAAAGCAGGCATGTAAGCCCTCCAAAGACCCCCAGGGATACCCAGAAAAGCATGACAATAACCGCGATCATGATCAGTATGCTTATGATCAAAAGTTCCAGATGCTGGACATAGCTTTCCATCAAGGGGATGATCTTGATAAGAATGAATAACAGCCCCGCGAAGACCAGGGCGGAAACAGGTACGAGAAGATTCCTTTTGAGAAAAGGAGACATCGATTATCCAGGTTATACTATGGTTTTTTCCGTTGTTTTGTCAAAAAAATGGATTTTACTCATATCTAAAACTATATCCATATCCTGGTTGATCTCGGGATTGGCATCTCCAGAAAACCGAGCGACAAGAACATGCTTCCCCGTGTTGAAGTGTATGTACACTTCCGACCCCAGGTGTTCCACCATCTCGCAGGTCATGGTCACTATGTTTTCGGGAGGCGTCTCGGAAACAAACAGTTTATCATAGACGTCCTCGCTCCTGACCCCCAGTATCACCCGTTCATCGATATAGTCTTCGATCTTTTTATATACAGTCTCGACGATCTTGACTTTGAAATTACCCTCGTCAAAATACAGCTTATTATCTTTTTTTATTATCCTCCCTTCAAGAAAGTTCATCGGAGGAGCCCCTATAAAACTCGCCACAAACTTATTTACGGGTTTATTATACACGTTTGTCGGGGTATCGATCTGCTGCACCAGGCCGTCTTTCATCACGACTATCCTGTCTCCCAGGGTCATGGCTTCCGTCTGGTCATGCGTCACATAGATCATTGTGGACTGGAGCCTTATATGAAGCCTATGCAGTTCGGTACGCATGAGAACCCTCAATTTAGCATCCAGGTTGCTCAGAGGTTCATCAAATAAAAACACCATGGGTTTCCGGACTATGGCCCTGCCGACCGCCACCCGCTGTCTCTGCCCGCCCGATAATTCCCTGGGCTTCCGGTCCAGCAGATGTTCCAGGCCAAGTATGGACGCGGCTTCTTTGACCCTGGAGACTATCTCAACTTTCGGATACCTTTTAAGTTTCAACCCGAAAGCCATGTTTTCATAGACCGTCATATGCGGATACAGCGCGTAATTTTGAAAAACCATGGCAATATCACGGTCTTTGGGAGGGATATTATTGACTTTGCGGTCCCCGATATATATCTCGCCTTCCGAGATGGTTTCCAGACCGGCTATTAACCTTAAAGTAGTGGATTTACCGCACCCGGACGGACCTACCAGTACGACAAACTCCCTGTTTTCCGCGCCGAAACTTATATCATTGACAGCATAAACATCGCCGGGGAATATTTTTTTCACGTTACGTAAACTTACCTGGGCCATATTATTACCTTGATTTTTTCAAAAAACAACCATGTCCGACGGTTGGATTTTGTTCCCTTTATATACTATACCACAGTATAAATGTCAATAATAATATGATTTACATAATAATATCGTATAGGCAAGGATTATTTTTTTTCTTCGGGTTGAAGATACTCGATAAGTTTAAATAAAGTGTTTTTCATGTCGGTTCTTTTGACGATCATATCTATAAGGCCATGCTCTACCAGGAACTCAGAACTCTGGAATCCTTCCGGCAGTTCCTGTTTTATGGTCTGCTGTATGACCCGCGGGCCTGTAAACCCTATTAAAGCCTTGGGTTCCGCCATTATTATATCACCCAGCGACGCGAAACTGGCCATGATACCCGCCATTGTCGGATTAGTCAAAACAGATATAAAAACACCGCCGTTTTTATTGAACTTGTCCAGTGCCGCGCTGGTCTTAGCCATCTGCATCAAAGACAACATCCCTTCGTACATCCGTGCTCCGCCGCCGGATCCCGATATTATGATCAACGGTATATCCTCAGAAGCGGCGTATTCTATCAGCCTGGTGATCTTTTCTCCGACCACGGAACCCATGGACCCCATGATAAACCGGCAATCCGTGACTCCCAGCGCTACCCGCCTTCTGTTTATCCGGCCTTCTCCTGTAACCGCGGCCTCTTTAAGGCCTGTCATCTTCTGGTCTTTCCTGATCTTAGACGGATAATCCCTCGGCCCCTTAAAATTCAGGGGGTCTTTACTTAACATGTTCTTGTCGAACTCTTTAAAAGAACCTTCGTCAAGCGTTATCTCGATCCTGCTATAAGCGCCTATCCTGAAATGATAACCGCATTTAGTGCATACTTCCAGGTTTTCCTTGAGTTTTTTATTATATAAAAGTTCCCCGCACTCCGGGCATTTAGTCCATAACCCCCCGGGCATATCTTTTTTGCGCGAGTTCCTGAAAATCTTAGGTTTTTTAGAAAAAAACGCCATTATGCATCCCCGTCATCAATCTAAACTGTTAATTACAAGACCGGTCAACAATTTCGGGTAAAAATACGTGGATTTTTGCGGCATCATATCGTTGTTCTCAGCCACGGACCTCAACTGGTCTATTTTGGTCGGATTCAGAAAAAACGCGCCCGCGTATTCACCTGACCTGACCATGGTTTCCGCCTCCCCGGGTCTCACAACATAACGTATATTGCCTTCATCACATTTAATGTCCAGTATATTATCAAATATACCATAATGCAATATGCTTACATCCAGTTTTTTCCAATCTCTCGATTTGTCTTCACGCACCAGTTTGTCTATATTCTTTTCGTCGCGGAGATCCAGTAACATGTATTTTTCGCCGTCGAAAAACCCGAAAGCATGCCTGTCATGCGCATCGGCAAGGTTTTTCATCATCTCATCAAGCCCGTCAAACATGTGTATATCAAAAAAATCCCTGATCCCGGACTCCAAATCCCTTTTACTCACATCGGGCATATGCCTGATCACCCGGTGTGTTGCCAGGACGGTAAGGTTGTCCTTTGAATCCATATCAGAAAAATACACCATGACATACCCCGCGTTCTCGCCTATTCCCTGCCTTCCCTTCATGATGTCCTTGAACTTTCTGGCGACTTCGTAGCGATGATGTCCGTCGGCAATGAATATCTTCCTGTCATCCATCGCCGCCACTATTTCGCCGATCATGAGCCTGTCTGAAAGCTTCCAGAGCTGATGTTTTACCCCCGAGATCTCTACAGTTGTTAAAGGCGCGGGACCTGTCGCGGATTCCAGGATACCGGTTATCTTCCGGTCTATATCGGAATATAACGCGAATATCGGGCTGAGGTTCGCTCTGACCTGTTTCAAAAGGCACAACCTGTCTTCTTTAGGGCTGGCATGCGTATGTTCATGGGGTAAGACCCCTTTCTTTCCGGATTCCTCTATTTTCATAAGGCCTATAAAACCTATTCTACGCATGGGTTTTCCATCGACTTCATATTCCTGCTTGTACACATAGAAGGAATCCTCGTCGTCTTTTTTCATAACTTCATTATTTATCCATTCATAGAAAAGGTCCCGGGCGCGTGTATACCTGTTGTTGCTGTCCGTATCATCTCCGGCTGTCTTTCCCAGTATCAATTTGACTATGTTATAAGGACTTTGCCCGTATAATTTGTCCTGCATCTCAGGCGTAATTACATCATAAGGAGGGGCGCATACTGAAGCGAGATCATCTTTGACCAACCGGGGATTATATCTTATACCTTTAAAAGGTCTTAATTCTGCCATATTATTACCTTACTCCACAAAATACCGAAAAAAACTCCGGCAGCATCAGCATGCACATCTCCCATACTGGGGTTTCTGCCGGGAACATACAACTGTATCAGTTCCATCAAAATACCATATCCCAGACCAAATATCAACGTAAATAAGACGACCCTTTTGAGCCCGGAATACCGCAAAGACTTGCTTAATCCATAGAACAGCAAAAACGCCAGGACGAGGTATTCAAACATATGGAGGATCTTGTCAAAATACCCTATTGTGAGGGACGGCAGCCCCTTATACGGTAATATGGAAAAAAATAAGACCACCCCCGCCCAGAACAACGCGGGAAACATATTTATAAAAGTTCCCTTTTTAAGCATTTGCCTCACAAGCGGGACAGGTGCCGGATCCGCCGCACGGGGACCTTTCCCCTTCTCCGCAGGCCTCCGTCTTCCCGTTCTTATAATCGGTCTGGTAAAACCCTTTGCCTTTAAATATGATACCTGCGCCGCTTGATATCATCCTGCGCACGCCGGAACCGCAACTGGGACACTTTTGTAAAGGTTTGTCGGTAATATTTTGAAACTGTTCGAAAACGTGCCCGCAGGCATCGCATTTATACTCGTATGTAGGCATTCAATACCCCCTTACTGATCAAACACTTTTTTGATCTTATCCACGATCTTCCTCGTGTTTTTTTTATCACGTTTCCTGGTGCTTAGTGTATCGGCAAATTCCCGCAACAGCGTTTTCTGCCGCAAATCCAGGCTTTTTGGCACCGTGACCTGGACTTTGACATAATGGTCGCCTTTACCCCGGCCATCCAGCGTATTTATCCCGGCCCCCTTTATCCTGAAAACATGACCGCTCTGTGTGCCGGGAGGTATGTCCAGTTTCGTGGTCCCTCTTACGGTCTCTGCGTCTATTTCATCTCCGAAAACCAGCTGGGTATAATCCAGATACATGAGGCAATATACATCATAGCCGTCTCTGTTAAACAGCTTATGATCAGTAACGTCTATCTTAACGTACAGATCTCCCTTCGGCCCGCCGTAAAGACCGGCTTCACCTTCTCCGGAAAGACGGATCCGCGTACCTGTATTGACCCCGGCAGGTATTTTGACCTTTATCTTTCTCGTCACTTCCTTGCGCCCGGAACCTCCGCATGCCGGACATGGATCTTTGATGATCTCTCCCGTGCCGTTACAGTCCGAACATGTCCGCGATATGCTGAAAAAACCCCCGGATTGCCTGATCTGCCCGGAACCTCCGCATGTCGAACAGGCCGTAAATCCCGTGCCGGGTTTGGCCCCGGAACCTTCACACCCCGGGCATGTCTCGTATCTCCGTACCCTTATCTCTTTCTCGACTCCATTAGCGGCTTCAAGGAATTCCAGCTTCACCGAATATTGCAGATCCCTGCCTCTTCTGCCCCTCTCCCCGGCAGAACCTGTTCCAAACCCGAAAATATCCCCGAAGACATCCCCGAAACCTCCTGAAAATACTTCTCGAAAGAGGTCAAAAGGATCATGGAAACCGGCACCCGCACCGGCACCGTACTGAAAAGCTGACTCCCCGTACTGATCGTACTGGCGCCTTTTCTCGGGATCGCTCAATATCTCATACGCATGAGATATTTCTTTGAACTTTTCCTCGGCATCCTTATTGCCCGGGTTTTTATCAGGATGGAATTTCACCGCGAGCTTTCTGTAAGCGCTTTTCAACTCATCCTGGCTGGAGTTTTTCCCTACACCCAATATCTCGTAATAGTCTTTTGCCATTCGTAGCCTTCAGCCGTCAGCTTTTTATTTCTTGTCCTTATTATCCTCTCCGTCTACTTTAAAATCAGCGTCAACCACGTCTTCTTTCTGGTCACCGGAAGTGTTCGCGCCGTCTGACCGGGCATCTCCGCCCCCGGCACCCGAGGCCTGGTCTCCACCTTGCTGCTGAGCCTGCGCCTGTTTATACATCTCTTCTGATAACTTATAACTGGCCTGCTGGAGTTCTTCCTGCGCTTTTTTCATCTCTTCGACATCTTCTGAATCCAGCTTTTTCCTGGCGTTTTCCAGCGCTTCATCTATTTTTTTCTTATCTTCTTCCGATATTTTATCACCGTAGTCTTTCTTGGCTTTTTCAGTGGAATAGATAAAACTGTCAAGCTGGTTTCTGGTCTCCACCAGCTCCTTTTTCTTCTTATCCTCTTCCTCATGCAGCTTGGCCTCTTTTTCCATCTTGTCGATCTCTTCTTTCGACAACCCGCTTGATGATTCTATTCTTATGGATTGTTCCTTGCCGGTAGCCTTGTCTTTAGCCGAGACATGGACTATTCCGTTGGCGTCAATATCAAAAGCGACTTCTACCTGAGGTATGCCCCTGGGAGCCGGGGGTATACCCACAAGATCGAATTTTCCCAGGGTCCTGTTATCCGCGGCCATCTGCCGTTCTCCCTGAAGCACGTGTATGGATACCGCGGTCTGGCCATCTGCCGCCGTGGAGAATATCTGGCTTTTTTTAGTCGGGATCGTGGTGTTCCTCTCGATAAGCCTGGTCATCACCCCTCCCAATGTTTCGATACCCAGCGATAACGGTGTCACATCCAGAAGAACTACATCGGACAGGCCTTCTTCACCGCTTAAGACCCCTCCCTGTATAGCCGCGCCTATCGCGACCACTTCGTCAGGGTTTACTCCCTTATGAGGATCTTTCCCGAAAATGGATCTTACGGCTTCCTGCACCCTGGGCATCCTCGTCTGGCCGCCGACCAGGATGATCTCATCGATATCACCGGCGGAATAACCCGAGTCTTTCAATGCCTTCTGACAGGGCGCCTTGGTCCTTTCCACAAGATCATCCACCAGCTGCTCAAGTTTTGACCTGGTCAAAGTCATTGTGAGATGTTTCGGGCCCGAAGCATCAGCGGTCACAAATGGCAGGTTTATTTCCGTCTGCTGGTTGGAAGACAGCTCACATTTGGCTTTTTCGGCCGCTTCCTTAAGCCTTTGCAGCGCCATCTTGTCGTTTCTCAGGTCTATCCCGTTTTCTTTTTTAAACTCGTCCGCTATCCAGTCGATGATCTTCTGGTCAAAATTGTCCCCCCCCAGATGGGTGTCACCGTTGGTAGCTTTTACCTCAAAGACACCTTCACCCACATCAAGGATGGAGATATCGAATGTCCCGCCGCCCAGGTCAAAAACAGCGATCTTCTCGTTCTTTTTCCTGTCAAGACCATATGCCAGACTGGCTGCCGTGGGTTCATTTATTATACGCAGGACGTTCAGTCCCGCTATCTGCCCGGCATCTTTTGTCGCCTGGCGCTGAGAATCATTAAAATAAGCGGGTACCGTGATGACCGCGTCGGTGACTTTTTCCCCTATATAATCTTCCGCTGTCTGTTTCATCTTCTGCAATATCATCGCGGATATTTCGGGCGGCGTATATTTTTTACCGTGAGCCACTACGGTAACATTCCCGCCGGAGTCTTCATCCACCTTATACGGTACCAGTTTTTCCTCCTCCTTGACCTCGGCATGCTTCCTGCCCATAAACCTTTTAATACTGAAAACCGTATTATCCGGATTTGTAACAGCCTGTCTTTTAGCAGGCTGGCCCACAAGCCTCTCATTGTTTTTGGTGAAAGCGACCACACTGGGCGTGGTCCTCGTGCCTTCGGCGTTTTGAAGGACCTTGGGCTCCTTGCCTTCCATTATCGCGACACAAGAATTCGTTGTACCCAGATCTATTCCTATGATTTTTCCCATTTCTAACCTCCCGCTTTTTACGCTGTAAAGTGTAGCCCTACCGACTTAAAACCGGTTACTCCTCTCATCCCGGTATCCACCAAAGGGCGGAATCCCGCACCGAACGTTTTTGCGCCCGGTAGCACCTCCACCCCCTAACTGAAATAAGGGGCGTTCTGGTGCGGGGTGTAGCCCTACCGACTTAAAACCGGTTACTCCTCTCATCCCGGACCCCGTCATCTTCGTCCTCAGGGCCGGTAATCTTTTCATCAGGGTTCTTCCCCTGCGTGTCTTCGACCTCTTCCGCCGCGTTCTTAGCCACTTTTACCTGAGCGGGCCTCAATAACCGGTCATTAAGCAGATATCCCGCGCGTATCTCTTCGAGTATTGACCCGTCGGGATGGTCCTGCGTCTCTTCAGCCAGTACTGCCTCGTGCAGGTTAGGGTCGAATTGACGGCCGGAAGTCTCTATCCTTTTAACTCCGTTCTCATCGAGTATTTTGTGAAACTCTTTCTGGACAAGCTTTATCCCTTCCATCACGGCCCCTTTGTCCTCCGCTTTATCCATGGCCGAAAGCGCCATATCAAAATTATCCACTATGGAGAAAAGCCGGGATATAATGTTTTCGTTGGCGAACTTTATATGATTATGCTTGTCTTTTTCCATGCGTTTACGTGTATTCTCATATTCCGCGTGGACCTGGAGCCATTTACCGTAATACTCGTCTCTCTCGGAGGCTTTTTTTCTCAGTTCTTCCAGGTATTTGCTGTCGACCTTTTCTGTCTTGTGACCCGCTGTCTCGCTTTTTTTTCTGATCATTTTAATCGCTCCCTGGATACCGGACACCTCGGGCGCATCACCCGCGTAGTTCCTCAAGTTTCAAATCTATTACATCGGAAAGATAGCGCAATGTGCGCAACACATGATAATAATTCATCCTTGTAGGCCCTATGATGCCCATACGGCCTACAGTGCTTCCGCATAACGAATATCCCGCGGTCACGATACTGCATTTTCTGAACATCTCCGCCTTGTTCTCCTCACCGATATATACCCGCAGGTCTTTGTTCGGCAATTCACCTTTCATCAGTTTTATGATCTCATCCCTGTTTGAAAAAATGCTCAAGATCCTCCTGGTTATATCGGGATCCATAAATTCCGGCTGGTCCGCGAAATTGTCCATACCGTCAAGATAAGCTTCTTCCTCTATATCCTTTTCGATTATCCTGTCAATGATATCCAGCGCTGTCCCGGACATACCGGCCGGGATGTTTTTACTTTTCAAGAACGAGTCGTCATGAAGCCTGCCCGATATCTCCTCGATCCTGTGGTTCGCAAAATTGCGGTTTATAAAATTCGAAAGCTGTTTCAAATTTATGTTATCGATATCCCTGTCGATCCTGATGATGTAATTCTTTACCACGTTCGTGATCGTCACAAGGACCGCCAGGGCGGTCTCCGCCTTGACTTTGATCACCTCCAGATGCTTAAGATACAGGTCCCCGACACTGGGCCACAATATAATACTCGCGCAATGAAGTTCACTGCTCAGGATATGCGAAGTCATCCTGATTATTTCTCTTATACTCTTCATCCGGGCCACATATTGCCTGGCCAGGGCCTCCAGCTCCCTCTTTTCGCTCAATAACACATTGTTGATGTAATCTACATAACACCTGTATCCCCGGTCGGTGGGGACCCGGCCCGCGGAGGTATGCGGTTGTTCTATCAGCCCCGCCTCCTCTAGATCCGACATTATATTACGTACGGTCGCGCTTGATATGGCATTTCCCATACTCATCGCGACAGACTTTGAACTGACTGGTACGGCCTTTGACACATACAACTTTATTATATGCGTCAATATCTGTTTTTCCCTGTCTTCTTTCCTGGACCTGTCTATCATCTTCAGCCCCATCCCTGTTTGATCTATGATATCAAGCGATATAATTTAGCACTCACTTGCTCTGAGTGCTAAATTATATCATTCTTTCAATATTTGTCAAGATAATATTGGACTGCAAGAAAGGTACGATGATCAGGAGCGCAGCAGCTCTTCTATCTTCTTTAATAAATCTTTACTATTAAATGGTTTCTGAAAAATAAAAGTATTTGAAGTCCTTTTAAGGATCTCAAGGTTTTCTTCATTCAACACGGTAACAACAATAATCGGGACCTGGTTGTTCTTGACCTTTTCATCTTCCCTGATCTTCAGGAAAAGATATTCACCCGACAATGGCTGCATGATAATATCCATGATCACCAGGTCAAAATCCGTGTCGTTCAACCTGTCAATAGCTTCCTGCACGTCATATGTCATCACCAGTTCATATTCACCTTTTTTTCGGGAAAAAAGATCTCTGTAAAGATCGTGCATATGCTGATCATCATCAAGAATTAATAATCTTTTCACCTTATCCGCCTTTCCCCTGTTTTTTTAGTGCACCGTTTTTTTGTAAACGGTCCGCGGGTAATCTGACTATGACTTCCGTCCCTTTATCCTTACCTTTAGAATTTATCTTGATCCTGCCTTTGTACAATCTGATTATTTCCCTGCATATCGTCAATCCCAGCCCTGTCCCCTGTATCGCCGTGTGCTGCTGATAAAACCTGTCGAACACTTTTCCTATGTTTTCCGAAGAAATGCCGACACCGCTATCGACAATGGTCATCTCCAGCCACTTACCCTTTACACGGCCCGATATGGTTATCGTCCCGTTCTGGGTAAATTTCACGGAATTATCGATCATGTTATAAAAAAGCGTCCTGAAAGTCCTTTTAGAGCCCAAGAACATCTCAGCCTCCCTGTCGATACTGATATCGATTTTGATTTTCTTGGCTTCGATATTGTAATCCAGTTCCTCTACGATCTCTCCGACAACATCTTTTAATGAAAAGACCTCTTCTTCCTCGATCTTTTTTCTTGACCCTATCTTGAAAAGATTGAGTATATTATCGATGTTCTGCAAAAGCCTCTGGAGGTTTTTTTCGGCTATACACTGGGCCTTCTTTATCCTGTCGAAATCCTCCTCCTCTATCGCTCTTTGTGACATGTCCACGGCCATCGCGGTAACAGCCACAGGTGTTTTCAACTCGTGGGAAAGGTCCCTTATAAGGTTATCTTTAAGCCTTTCCACCTTTTTCCGTTCTGAAACATCCCTGCAGATGGTGCATATATGCACCACTTTGCCTCTGTCGTCGAGGACCGGGTATTTTAAAATGTCCATATATTTATCCTCGCCTTCCAAATGGATCTTTATCTGGGCCGCGCTGCTGCATTTTTTTGAGATCATGTTCTCTTCACTTTTACTCAGGCCTTCCGTAAGTTCCCCGGGCAATATCCTGTGTTCAAGCCCCCGTATAAGCTCGACTGCCGCCCTGTTGAGCAGGATATACTTGCCTTTTTTGTCCTTCATGAATACCGCGTCAGGGCTGTATTCGATGAGGGCCCTTAATTTTGTCTCAGAATTCTTTAACTCCGTTTCAGCTTTCTCGAGTTTGCACAGAAGCTCATATTTTTCCAAAGCGGTTTCTATGGTCGCGGGGATGAATTTCAGGTACCCGGACTCTTTGGTTATATAATCATACGCCCCGGCTTTCATAGCTTCAACGGCCACTTTGGCGTTCCCCAGCCCCGTCAGCATAATAATGACCATGTTCATCTTTTTTCTTTTCAGCCTTTTTATCAGAGACAAGCCATCCATCCCCGGCAGGTCAAAATCGATAAGCATGACATCATATTTTTTCTGTTTTAAGGCTTTGAGGGCATCATCCGCGGAAGAGACCGCGTCAATTGAGGATATTATGTCCATATCCTCGACGACCGATCTTTCGAGCAGCACATGATCGGGATTATCTTCTACTATCAACACGGTATATCGCGGGTTTTTCATCTATGACCTGTCTTGTTGTGATTATGCTGTAACCCCTCCCGGGTAACATATATCATAAACTTATGTATCTGTACTAGTCAAGTATGTTTATGCGGGTTATGTATATCACCATCAGGAGACCTATCGCATGTCTGAAACCCTAAGCTCTAAACCCTAAACTCTAAACAAATCCAAAAAACAAAACCCAAAAATACAAAACTCTATAGCTAAAACGACAAATTCAAAGAAATTCTCCTATTCCTGTTTTTACCTTGTATTTGTTTTTATTTTATATTTATTTAGAGTTTAGAATTATAGGATTTAGAGTTTTAAAAAGCAAAAAACTGGCCTTAACCATCACGTAATTTCTTGAATATAGAATATTTATTCTTCCTGGGTATGCGGGCCTTCACATGTATACCTTTATCTGTATATTCTTCCTGTTTAATAAGCCCCTTTTCCTTGATAGTCCTTAATAACGAAAAATACTTATGAGGCAGGGTTATTTCCATATCTTCCATATCTCCCTGTATGAACTGTATCATCCTGTCAGTAAGCTCGATCAGCCCTTCTTTTCGCAGCGCGGATACGGTTACAGGATCCCTGAACTTTCTTTTTATCCTGTCCAATTCGTTTTCGTCGGGTATCCTGTCCGTCTTGTTAAGGACCGTAAGGACCGGTTTATCTCCGGCATCCAGTTCTTTCAGCACATCATATACCGAGTCTCTCTGTTTTTCCATCCTGTGATCGCTCGCGTCGATGACATTCAGAAGTATATCGGCTTCCGTCACGCCCTCCAGTGTGGCTTTAAAACTTTCTATAAGATGATGCGGGAGATCGTGCAGAAAACCCACGGTATCCGATAAAAGCACTATCTGTTTGTTTGGAAGTACCAGTTTCCTGACCGTGGGGTCCAGTGTACTGAAAAGCTGGTTTCTTGCCGCTACCTGTGCTCCGGTCAGGGCGTTGAACAAGGTGGATTTACCCGAATTAGTATATCCGACAAAGGCTATATTAAGCATCGAATACCTGCTCCTCTGGCTTCTTCTCAATACCCTCTGCCCGGTTATATCCTTTAATATCCTTTGAAGTTTGGATATCCTTTCCCTTACGCGCCTTCTGTCTACCTCGAGCTGCTGTTCCCCCGGGCCCCTTGTACCTATACCGCCCCCGAGCCTGGAGAGGTGCACCCACATACGGCTCAACCTGGGTAAAAGATACTGAAGCTGCGCCAACTCGACCTGCACTTTTCCCTCATTGGACCTGGCCCGTTTGGAAAAAATATCCAGTATAAGCTGTGTCCTGTCGATTATCTTGGCATTTATACCTTCTTCAAGGTTTTTCTGCTGCGAAGGAGACAGATCATCGCTGAAGATGACCACATCGGCTCCGGTTTCCGCAACGGCCATTGCTATATCTTCCGCTTTCCCTTTGCCTATGAATAAAGCCGGGGATATCACCTTCCGGCGGCACAAGACTTCACCCGCTATCTCTACACCGGCTGATTCCGAGAGGTTCCGTAATTCAACGGCGCGGTCCTTCAGGTCCCAGGATTCTTTCCCCTGTTCCTCCACCGTGACCAGTATAGCCTTCTCCGGCTTCTTTTCTGTTACGTAATATTTTGTGTTCAGCATGTTATTTATCAATAATTTAAAGCTTCTCAGCTTCCTAGCTTATCAGCTTCCCAGGTTTTTAAAATCTCTCTAAAAAGCTACGCAGCTAAGAAGCTAACTGGCTGTTTGTTTCCGCGACTATCTCCTCCGCTATCTCTGTTACATTACGGTCCGCGTTTATCCACCTGATGCGTTCATCCGCCCTGAACCAGGTCAATTGCCTTTTCGCGTATCTCCTTGTATTCATCTTAAGAAGGTCTCTCGCCTCATCGATATCCATGCCGCCATCGAGGAACATCGAGATCTCGGCTATGCCAAGGGCCTTTGAAGCGGTCCGGCTGAGGTCCCTTGTCCTGAGGCGCCTCACCTCTTCCACCAGGCCTTCTTCAAACATGGTATCCACGGTATTGTCTATGTTTTCATATAACTTTTCCCGGGGTAACCGCAGCCCGAAAAAAACGCAATTGTATCCCGAATCTATACCCTCAGACTCACTCTTTTTATCAAAGATGGTCCGTCCCGTAAGTTCATATACTTCCAGCGCGCGTATAATACGCCTCGTATCGTTCGGGTGAAGCTTAGCGGCAGTCGCTGGGTCGATATTTTCCAGTTTATTATATAAATGCGGGTTCCCCTTCTCCCGTGCTTCTTCCTCGAGTTTTTCCCTGAGCTTGCGGTCGGCAGGCGGCGCGGCAAACAACCCGTCCACCAGGGCCTTTACATAAAGACCGGTCCCTCCCGTTATAAGAGGCGTCTTATCCCTGGATTTTATGGTCTTAATAGCGTTTTTAGCGTCTTTTATGAACTCCGCGGCGTTATATTCCTTCTCCACGGGCACCTGTCTTAATAAATAATGGGCGATCCCCTTCATGTCCTTCCTGCCCGGCGCCCTGTTTAATATGTCCATGCCCTTATACACCTGCATGGAATCGCATGAAACGATCTCACACCCCAGACGTATGGCGACTTCGATCGAGACAAGGGTTTTACCGGATGAGGTAGGGCCTACAATAAAGATCAATAATGGTTTAGTGCATTGAATAATATTCATCGTCTTCCCATCGCGAGGGATTATTTATTATGTATTCACGAATTCGATCAAGATCAGATTCACCACGAATGACATGTTCATAAAAATTGCGTTGCCAAAGACGGGAATTAAATGTCGGCCAATTTTTGGATTTAACACCATCACAATATTGTTTTGTTGTCATTGTTTTAAACCGATGAACAACACCGAACAAACATTTACGATCGCCTGCACACACCGTCACATAATACGCGCCTTCTTGCGAATACTCATAACTTCCCAATCTGATTGATCTACGGTTTCCTGGCATGTGATCCTTCGCTTTGACATTGCCAAAATACCGGTTGACCCATAATACGTTCCTCCTTATAGAAACAGGGTTTTTTCGTCATCCACCACTATTTCCCCTTTCAGCGTATAAGGGCTCGAGTCTTTTATGCGTACATTGACGATCTTACCTGCAAGGCCATCTCCTCCCGGGAAGACACATGAAGTATTGTTCCTTGTCCTCCCCACAAGCTCTTTATCAGACATGCGGCTCGGCCCTTCCACCAGGACTTCCCGGATGCTTCCGACCATACTTTTGTTTATGGAAAGCGATATTTCCTTCTGCAGTTCCAGCAATTCGTTGTTACGTTTTTTCTTCTCATCTTCGGACACATCATCGACAAGAAAGGATGACACCGCCGGCGGCCTGGGTGAATATTTGAAAACAAAAGCTGAATTGTATTTTATATCTTCCATGACCTTATAAGTCTCTTCATAATCGGGCTGCCTTTCCGACGGAAAACCTACGATTATATCGGTGCTTATCGCCACACCCGGCACCAGTGACCTCAGAAGGTCTATCCTGGACCGGTATTCTTCCACGGTGTATTTCCTGTTCATAAGATCCAGTATTTTATCCGATCCCGACTGTACAGGCAGGTGTATATGCTCGCACACTTTATCCAGGTCCCGCATCGCTCTGAAAAGGCTTTTGCCGGCATCTTTGGGGTGGCTCGTAGTGAACCGTATTCTTTCTATACCGTTGATATCATTTGCCGCTTCCAGAAGATCGGTAAAATTGATCTTCTGGGTCTGTCCCTTTCCGTATGAATTCACGTTCTGGCCCAGAAGAGTGATCTCTTTGAACCCCCTGTCCCTCAGCATCTTTATTTCTTTTACTATATCCTTCTTAGGCCTTGAGACTTCCCGGCCCCTCACATGCGGCACTATACAATAAGAACAGTAATTATCGCACCCGTACATAACGTTCACAAACGCTGAAAAAGTGCCTGTCCTGTATTCCGGGCTGACCCCTTTTTTGGGGCGACGGATATTGTCGACAGCCAGCACCTTTTCATCATTGAACACCCTGTCGATCAGTTCGGGAAGGTTATAGATATTACTGGGTCCGATGACTATATCCACCTGCGGGAACTCTTTCATCAGCAGCTCCCCGTGCCGCTGCGCCATACAGCCCAGGACACCGATCTTCAGTTCGGGCCTTTTCTTTTTGCGCATGGCGAGCCTCTGGAGGTTCCCCACCACCCTGTCTTCGGCATGCTGCCTTACACTGCAGGTATTATAAAGTATCACATCCGCTTCCGAGTCTTCAGACACTATTTCGATGCCTTTATCCATCAACATCCCGGCTATCAGCTCGGAATCACGTTCATTCATCTGACACCCGAAAGTTTTGAGAAATACTCGTTTACTCATAATGGGGTCCTCCGATCTCAAAACTTTTGCCTGCCCTGAGCAAAGCCGAAGGGGATGATCCTGCCTGCCCCGAGCTCTGTCGAGGGAAGCAAGCGCCGACACCAAGCAAAGCTTGGTGGAGAAGCGAGGCGAAGAAACACCCGTGGGTTTTGATATGAACCTCTTTCATGTTTTGACTCATCATAATCTCCTGTAAAACATTTTTACTTTTCCGCGACGACAAGCATTTCAAAATCTTCTGTTGTCAGCTTATCGTTTCTCGAATATGCTCCAAGTTTTGCGCCAAAGATGTCGATCTTTTTGAACCCGAGCGTCTTTAAAATCCATGTAATCTCACTGGGCACATAATAACGCTCGTTGCATTTAAGTTCTTTTTTATTCCCTGAGTCGTCCTCAAAAACAGCAGTGTTATGATCACGGAAGGTCATCAGGTCAAAAGAGCAGTCCTTACACTGGGACTGGCCTTCTTTTTGCTGTGACTCATAGAATTCCTTGACCGAATGAAACAGCGGGAACAATCCGTTTAATGTGGTGAAAATAAGCTTGCCGTTATCTTTTAACGCCTTAGTAGCGTTCTTGAGTATCTCAAAATTCATCTCATCCGTTTCCATAAGGGAGAACCCGCCCTCACAAAGCATGATGGCCATATCAAACTCACCGTCAAACGGCAGATTGCGCGCGTCCTGTGTCTGGAATTCAATCGTAAGCCCTGCCTCTCCGGCCTTTTCTTTTGCCCTTTTAATCTGATCTTCGGAGAGATCGACGCCGGCCACGTTGTATCCCCTTTTTGTCAGTTCGATCACGTGACGGCCGGTACCGCAACCGATATCCAATATCTTCAGGGATTTATTCTGATTTATTTCCTTTTCGATAAAATCGCATTCACCCACAGTGCCCTGAACAAAACATTCTTTATCGTATTTGTGGGCGTAATTTTCAAATAATTCTTCATACCATTGTTTCATATTATTTGTTCCCTTTTTTATTATCCGTAATATTCGTCCTTCTCCCAATTTGCGGGGTTGTTTATAATGTATTCACGGATACGTTTAAGATCGAATTTATCGCGGATGACGTGTTCGTAAAATCCTCTTTGCCAAACCGCTTTCCGTGGTGTATTGCGCAATTGATTTATTTGTTTCGTTGTTGTCGATTTAAATAATTTAATAATTGTCGGTATTGAATTTGATATTGATCGACCAAATTTTTCAAAACGATCATGTAGGGGCACATTGCAATGTGCCCCTACGATAATAATTATTCCATGAATATGATTCGGCATAACAATAAATTCGTCCAAATCGATATTTTTGCGCATTTCTGTCGTTTTTATCCATTCATTTTGAACAATTGTTCCGCATTCATTTAATACCACTTCCCCATTATGAACATCACCGAATAAACATTTGCGGTCGCCCGCACACACCGTCACGTAATATGCGCCTTGCTGGGTATAATTATAATTCTTTAATCGTATTGATTTTCTGTTTCTGGACATACAGACTATAAAGGCCTACCGTTTTAGACCTATTTTGCAGCTTTTTTCGTAGTGCTCCATGGCCTGTTTCTCGTGTTCAACATATCTTTGACCCCGCCGCAGCATATCATCAAAATCTACCTGATGCCCGTCAAACTCGGGCCCGTCCACGCACGCGAACCGGGACTTTCCCCCGGAGATCACACGGCAGCCCCCGCACATGCCTGTTCCGTCTATCATTATCGAATTTAATGAGACCAGCGTCCTGATCTTCCGGGGCCGGGTCATCTCTGATACTTTTTTCATCATGATCACCGGACCTATGGCAAAAACCAGGTCGGGATCGCCCTTGTCCATAAGACTGCGCAGGACATCTGTGACAAAACCCTTTTCACCGTATGTCCCGTCATCCGTAGTGACATAGACTTTATCACAGACTTCGCGCATTTCTTTTTCACAGATGACAAGATCCTTACTACGCGCGCCTATTATAACCGTGACATCATTGCCGTCTTCTTTCATCTTTTTCGCTACCGGGTACGCCTCGGCGGTACCGACCCCGCCGCCTATACATATGACCCTGCCGATATCCCCGGTCCGGGTCGCGTGCCCCAGCGGGCCCACTATATCTATCACCGAATCCCCGGCATCCAAAGCTACCAGTTTTCTCGTACTTACACCCACGGCCTGGCATACCACCTTTATCGTCCCCTTTTCCGAGTCCCAATCGAACAATGTCAGGGGAAACCTTTCGCCTTTTTCATCGATCCGTAATATTATGAACTGGCCCGGTGAGGCGGCTTTAGCCAGGTCCCCGGCTTCGAATTCCAGGAGATATATCTCAGTCGCGATCCTTTCCTTCTTTATTATTTTAAACATAAAAATCACCTTTAAAATTATTATACAATAATAAAGCGCCGGCTAACAATACTTTTAATCCTCATATAATCACGCAATGTGCCGGGCCTCCGGCATGCCCGAAGCATCCCGCGCGCCCGGGCATTCTTTAAAATCCACCATGGCCAGTCCCAGGACCATCCATATGCTGAACTCGTTCACGACTGACTCGGTTATACCGTGTGTCAGCCAGCTGACCATCGAACAGATAATGATAATATAATATTTCTTTTCAATAAGTGATATGCCGGAACGAAGCAGAAAGACCAGTCTTCTGAAAATGAAAACTACAAACAGGATCAAAAAAGTCAAACCGGTCAGCCCCGAGGACAACAATGTCTTAAAGTAAAGGCTATGGACCCCCAGAGGCGGCAGGTCAAAATTGATACCCTTTCCCAGAAATACTATGCCGGGCAAATAATCCGTCAGGACTTTCCGCCAGGCTACCGTTCTGTTAAAGGAAAGAAAAAAGAACAATCTTTTTATGAACATATTGTCCCCATAGCCGACCAGCGGATCATACTTGGAAGAGTACGGTTTCATTTCGGAATAGCTCCACGAGAAAAGGCTTTTGAATATGGAAACGGTTTCCGGGGTCAATATCATGAAAATAACAAAAATACAAAGGGCCAGGACTGATACTTTATATATATTTTTCAATATTTTTCTCTCGTTTTCCCCTATTTGCCGTGATAAAAGCACGAAATAAAATAAAGCCCCTACGGCTATGCCCACCCAGCATCCCCGGGATCTATCCAGTAAAATGAACCATATACACACGGTAAAGAGCCAGAAACTCGCGCACCGGAAGATATCGTTTTGCTTGATAAGCTGGAGGATCAGGAGAAACATCAGCATAAAAAAAGTGAAAGAAAGCCCCAGGCCGTAAAGGTTCTGCATGACAATGTCCGGTGACTCCAGGCTATGCATGACATTTGATGAATAGATCAATGCGCCTACGCTGAAAGCCCAGAACGCTGTTATACATTCCTCCATGTTCCTGATAAAGACCGGTATCATGAAAAAAATTGATAAATTCACCAAAAGCACCAGATATGTGTTTTTCCCGGGGGCCTCATAAAAAAAATGAGGTAGTATAGCAAAAACAAAATACAGCAAAAACCCGGAATATATGCACCTGTTCCTGTTTATCAGGGCAGAGATAAGGCCGCGGCGTTCTTTTGATCCGGGAAAAGCAAAGATAAAAAGAAATACTATCGCGGGGTATATCGGTTTAAAAGCGAAGTTTATCCCGAAAAAAGAGACATCGAATATCAGGATCGAGGGTTTTTCATAGAAAGGCATACAAAAGAAAAACAACAATATAACCGCTCTTTTAAAAATATCTTTTTTGCTTATACCCAGAACCGCGGTTTCCGCCACTTGAACCACCTTTTTACCGAAAACATAAAACCTGTACCCTGCCCCTATCAGGCCTGCAGCCCGTTTTTCCCGTCTAAAACTACCAGGGCCAGCCCGAGTACCATCCATATACTCGATTCTATCAGCGCCATCGCCGCTGCGCCGTGTACCAGCCAGTTAACCGTTGAACAGGCTATGGCCAGATAAAAACATTTTATCACAGAGTCCCGGGTATCCCTCATTTTCCCCGCTAAAGCTCTGAAGATAAAAATTATGAACATTACAAAAGTCAAAAAACCGGTCATCCCGGCGCTCGTGATGATCTTCAGGTAAACACTGTGAATACCGTTATAAACGTCAAAATTTACGCCTCTGCCCGCAAAGAGCAACCCGGGAAAATATTCGGTAAAAACGATCCGCCACGGTACGGTCCTGTCGCTCCGCATGAAAAATAAAAACCTGCGCAAAACAGTTGAATGTATCTTTTTCACTTCAGGGTCTATAGGATGGTCGCCCGGATGAAACGTCGAAGTAAGGTCCTTCCCGGCCCACTTATAAAGGCTCCTGAACTCGTATTTAGCGAAATTACTCGTGGAGACAGCTGCCGTAAAATACACGGCCACACACAGAACTACCATTAGAAGGCGCCTGGATATGGTATTGCCATATCTAAAAAAATCATACAGAGCGTATATTGCAAGCAAACTGAAACCGGAAAATATCCCGACCCACGCGCTCCTGGACCTGTCCAGGACCAGCAGCATTATATTGACCGCCGTAAAAAGAATAAAGGTCCTTGCCAGTATTTTTCTATTGCGGCAAATCCCGTAAACTACCATAAAGATACACATGAAAAAGGAGAACGACAGCCCCAGCCCATAGCGTCCTTCGTGCAGGGTCCTGAGCCCCTTCATCGTCACCAGCATGGCCGAAGAGTAGATCATCGTCCCCAGGACAAAACTGACCAGAGCGGTCACGATATCCGATTCTTCCCTGATAAGTAGCGGTATTAAAAAAACCAGTAAACTGTTGAAAACGATTATAATGAAAGTCCTTTTCCCAGAAATGTTATTCCCCAGAAATTCGGGAACCATAAGGAACATGAGCAACAATAACAGCATGAACAGCTGACTTTTATTCGGGCTTAAAACATCCTTAATCCTCCCGGCAAAACCCGCATCAAGCAAAAGTACCGCGAATGCCGCCGCTGCCGCCAGATAAACGGGTTTAAAGACAAAACTGATCCCGAACAGGTCCAGGTCAAAAAAAAGAACACAGGGTTTTTCATAAAAAGGTATAAGAAAAAACAGCATGGGAAGAAGTATCTTCTCAAGTGATCGTGTATAATAAGCCCTGTTGCGGGCAGTGGAGGAAACGTAGACATTCATAACGATTATAAGTCTCTGATCCTGTATTTACTGTTCCCGTTGGGATTATAACTGGGCACCATGCTCATGATCTTCTTTATGATGTTTTTCTCATCCATAAGATGGGCGTACTTTTCAAGCACTCTGATATCCCTGCGCAACTGCATAGGGTTAAAATTATTTGGTTGTGTGACGTATATTTTATCGTACTTTGTGGCCCGGTCATGTTCTATATCCAGGAAAGTCTCCTCATGCATCTTCTCCCCGGGACGCAACCCTATGAATTTTATCTCTATATCCACATCCGGTTCCAGCCCGGACAGGGTAATAAGGTTCCTGGCCAGGTCTATTATCTTTATCTGCTCCCCCATGTCCAGGACGAATATTTCCCCACCGGCGCCTATAGCTCCCGCCTGGATAACAAGCTGGGCGGCTTCACTTGCGGTCATGAAATACCTTTTAACCTCGGGATGAGTAACCGTCACGGGACCGTACTCCTCGATCTGTTTCTTAAATATAGGGACCACGCTGCCGCTGGAACCGATCACGTTACCGAAACGCACAGCCATGAACTTGGTCCTGGCCCGGCTGGCTTTTGCCTGAAGCATCATCTCGGCGATGCGTTTGGACGCGCCCATAATACTGGTCGGGTTCACGGCTTTATCCGTTGATATCATCACGAAATTTTCCACTTTATAATGTTCCGCGGCATACATAAGGTTCCTTGTGCCGACAATATTGTTTTTGACCGCGGCGATAGGATTGTCCTCCATAAGCGGTACATGTTTGTGCGCCGCCGAATGGAAGACTATATCGGGTTTTGACAGGGAGAAAACGTTCTTTAAAAGCCCTATATCCTTGATATCCCCGATGACCGTCTGCAGTTTTATGTAAGGGAACTTTTCTTTCAGTTCAAGCTCAAGAAAATACAGGTCGTTTTCATTGTAATCGAAAAGTATTATTTTCGACGGATCGAATTTCAGTATCTGTTTGCACAGCTCAGATCCTATCGTACCTGCCGCCCCCGAGACAAGGACCACTTTATCGTTTATGAAAGATGAGACGTCCTCGGAACTTATGTTGACGGTCTCCCTGCCCAGAAGGTCTTCCGGCTGCACGTCTCTCAGCTGTCTTATGGCGATCTCACCGGTTATTATTTCATGCATCCCCGGCACCGTCTTTATCTTTACGTCGGTTTTTTCACACTTCGACACTATGTTCCTTATGACGCTTCCGCTTGCCGACGGTATAGCGATGATTATTTCCTCGCAATTGTACTGTTCCACGACATTCTTGATATTGTCCGTGATCCCCAGGACCTTTACGCCGTGGATCCTCGAATGGAGTTTGGTATCATTGTCATCTATAAACCCGATCGGGTTATAGACCCTCCTGGGTGAATTGATCATTTCTCTCGCCACGATCTCACCGGTCGCTCCCGCTCCGACTATAAGCACCCTTTTAAGGTTTTCATGTTTACCCTTTTTAAACTTTATAGAAACCCTCGGCAGGAACCTGGACGTAATAGCCAGGAAAAGGCAAAGCAGCCAGTCTATCATGAGCAGGGAACGGCCCATTGTTATGGGCTGCGTGAAGAAGGCTATCGTGACAAGCACCAGGCTCCCTATGGTAACGGATTTGATGATATTCAGGACTTCACTTATACTCGCGTATCTGAATGACCACTGGTACATCCCGAAAGCGGCATAAAGCAGGACTCTTGTCACACTCGCCCATGCCATGAAATAAACACATTTACTTACAAGATCGGGGGTCAATTGCCAGTCGAACCTGATCGCAAATGCCAGGATCAGCGACAGGTTTATAAGGACCAGGTCTATCGCGAGCATTATGATCTTTCTGAATTTAGCTAATATTATTCTTCCCATCCTGTTTATCCCCTGAGTATACGGCCGGTTTTTCATATGCCCCCGGCAGGCCCGGCTGTTCCCTTAAGACCCACTCCATTTTTTCCGCGATCTTCCCCGCTGATAATCCGTATTTGTCCAGCAAAAACTCGTTTTTACCCACGTAACGGTTGAACTCATCGGGAATACCGATGCGCCTGAAAATACCGCCGTAGCTTTCCTCCGCCAGGACCTCGGAAACGGCGGAACCGAGCCCGCCCACTATACTGTGTTCCTCCACCGTGAAGACGGACCTGAAACTACCGGCACATGAGACTATCAGATCATGGTCAACGGGTTTAATGGTATGCATGCTGAAAAGTGTAACACCGATCTTTTTCTTCAGCAATAAACGCGCGGCCTGTAAAGCTTTATACAGCATATTGCCGGTAGCGAAAATACATATGTCACGGCCTGCATCGATCACGTTTATGGCTTTGCCTATCTGAAAATCCGGCACGGTCCCATGGACAGCCGGTTCACCCGTCCTCCCCAGCCTCACATACATGGGACCCCGGTATTTAAAAGATTCCTCTATACACAGTTCCGCTTCCAGGGGATCACCGGGCGATATGACTTTCATGTTGGGAAGGCTCCGCATGACCGCTATATCCTCTATGGAATGATGTGTGACACCTTCCAGCCCGTATGCCAGTCCGCCGCCGCCGCCTATAAGTTTCACATCCAGGTCATGGCAGCAGATATCCAGCCTTATCTGCTCAAAACAACGCATCGTCAGGAAGGGTACCATGGAATAACAATAGACTTTCTTCCCCGAAAGGGCCAACCCCGCGGCAAGCCCGATCATGTTCGGTTCCGCCACACCCGTGTTTAAAAACCTGCCCGGGTGTTTTTTCCTGAAATCGTCGAATAACCTGAACCCCAGGTCCGCGGAAAGAAGATAAATATCGGGGTCTACCCGGCACAATTCTTCCAGTTTACTGACAAAAGACAGTCTCATTGCCGCAATATCTCCTTGAGCGCCCTGGACAGTTCTTCTTTGTCCGGGAATTTATAATGCCACAGAAGTTTGTCCTCAAAAAAGGACACCCCTTTACCTTTCACAGTATGGGCTATGATAACGCTGGGCTTTTCCGTTTCAAACGGGACGTGCCCTAACGCGTCTATGATCTCTCCATAATCATGCCCGTCTATTTCCCTGGCGGACCAGCCGAATGATTCCCATTTCTTTTTGATGGGCTCAAGGTCATTTATATCCTCTACCCTTCCCATCGCCTGGATCTTATTATAATCTATTACAGCCGTGAGTTTCGCAAGGCCATGATGCCCCGCGAACATGGCGGCTTCCCACACAAATCCCGACTGCACCTCCCCGTCACTCATCAAAACAAAAACCCTGCCCGGGGAATTATCGTACATCGATGATAACGCCATACCGGCCCCTACGGACAGGCCGTGGCCCAGGGAACCGGTAGTTAATTCTATCCCCTTTGTCAAATCATAAGCGGGATGCTCCTCCAGGGTACCCCCGTCCCTGCCGAACCCTTCAAGTATTTTTTCGTCCAGGAAACCTCTATGCGCCAGGACAGAATATAAAGCGGGGCACGCGTGCCCTTTGCTGAGTATAAACCTGTCCCTGTGAGGATCGAAAGGATTACCGGGATCTACCCTGAGTATTTCGAAATACAGGGCTATAAGTATTTCGACAACAGAAAAAGACGACCCGATATGCGGAGCCCCCGCGCCGTGCACCATGTGCAATATATCTTTTCGCACCTGTCGTGATAATTCCCTGTATTCTTTCATGAAACTGTCATTCTTTGACCGCGAATCCTATATACGGATCGAAATCCAACCGCTGGACTTTCAGGGCGCCTATGCCCAGGCTGTCCAGGAGCGCGGACGTCTCTCCCGGCCACATGGGGTTGTCCAGTTCGTCAAAAGCTATAATCCCGCCCCTGGGGATCCGCGGATAAAAATACTCTATCGCCGTTTTCGTAGGTTCGTAAAGATCGAAATCCAGGAACAGCAGGCTGATCACCAGATGCGGATTATCATCGATAAAGGCCGGTATCGTATCCCCGGCTTTCCCCTTAACAAGTTCGATCTTGTTCATATGGTTCAAAAGCCGGTTCTTATCGAAATTCCTCGCCAGTTCAGTAAGTTCATCATACGAATCAGAACATAACTCTCCCGCTGCGGCCCGCCTCATCCTGCTTTTGTCCTTGGCGGATACACCGGGAAACCCTTCAAAAGTATCAAACCCATAGATCTTGCGGGTAAAATTCACGGGTTCCAGTATTTCGCTTATGAGCGCCCAGGCCATAAGCGTAAAGCCGCGGTATACCCCGCATTCCACAACGGAACCTTTTATACCTGTTATTTTTTTGAATATCTCATAGCACGCCATGAATTTTGTCGCGTTCTGGCGCCGGATATATTTGGTAAAGTTCTGCAGTTTTATTTCCGTGGGGTCAGCGGAAGCATCGAATATCCTCGCGTATTCTCTTGACGCCTCTGTTTCGTCATTTGTCCTGAAAGCCCCTTCAGCTTTTATATCTTCCGGTTTCATATCAAAATCCGTTATTGTCTTATTATCCTTAAAAAAGTCTCCGCGATGATCTTGAAATCAGTTTTTATAGAAGTCTTTTTGATATATTCTTTCCCAAAACGCATTTTTTTAGGATGTATCTTATCCATATAATCCCCATCGGGGTCCTTGCTTCCTCTCAGGAACTCTTCCTGTCTGCAGAATTTCAGGGAAGCGTAATCGGTCAGTCCGGGCCTGACACTGAGCATCAGCTTTTTTTCATCTTCCGTATATTTTTCTACGACCCATTCCACCTGGGGCCTGGGGCCTACCAGGCTCATCTCCCCTTTTAACACGTTCACCAGCTGGGGCAGTTCATCCAGCTTATATTTACGCAGGATCCTGCCTGGCCCCGTCATCCTGGGATCGTCCGGGACCGCGGCCGTACTGCCCAGTTTGTCCGCACCCGGAACCATAGTCCTGAACTTGATGACACCGAATCTCCTGCCGTTCAGGCCTACCCGCCGTGCCAGGTAAAAAACAGACCCTCCGTCCCCGCATTTTATAAGAACCATGCATATGATAAAAACCGGGGAAAGTATTATTAATCCTGTTAAGGATAAAATAATATCCAAAGTCCTTTTAAGCATAATATTGGATTATATAATTAAATAGAAGATTTTGACAGGAAAACTTTTACCTTGCCCGGCAATACGGGTAGTATCACCGGGCGACCGGCATCGACTCTATGTATCTGATGTATTCCTCGTAAATCTTGTCGGCATCGAAAATATTGTCAAAAGTCCCGGCCGCGTTTCGCGCGTATTGGACCCTTGTTTCATTGTCCCGGAAAAGCTTTTCGATCTTAGCGGCGAGATCCCCGGGGTCCCCGGGGTTGAAATGTGACCCGAACCCGTATTTCTCCATAAGCTGCCGGAGGTCGCCGTCGAATGAACTCAGGACCGGGATCCCGTATGCCAGGTAGAGAAACGCTTTATTAGGGAACAGGTCTATATTCTTATTCGACGGACATATACCTATCTGCGTATGCCTGAGCAGATGGTCTATACCCGGCTCATCCAGCCAGCCGGTGAAATGCACATTGGCAAGCCCGGCGGCGCTGCCCTTGACTTTATCATAAAACTGCCCTTCCCCCGCGAGGAAAAAATGTATGCCTCCGGGTAATAACCGGGCAGCCTCCACCATAACGGAAGGGTTATGCGTATGGCTGAAGGTCCCGACAAATGAGACCACGAATTTTTCCCTTAACGCGGTTTCCATCGGTATGTCATGTGAAAGATCCCGTTTGCCGGGAATATCCTTTCTGCTGTAACCGAGATAAAAGACCCTGTCATAAGATGTCTTATCCCTTCCCGCGTGATCAAGCCCCCATTTTAAAAAAGTTCCCGTAACGGCCAATATCCCGTCAGCGCGGTTTAAAGTCTTCTTTATTAACTTGAAATCCCTGAAAAGCAATGCCTTCACCAGGCCTTTACACACGGAGGGCACGTATTCCAGAAAAAGATCCGGCCAGGTATCCCGTATGTCGACAATAAACGGCACATTATTCCGCTTAGCGAACACCGAGGCCTGGAAAGCTATGTTATAATCCGGGATCGACGCGATTATCATGTCCGGTTTTCTCTCCAGTGAGGCCATCTGCCCGAATTTACGAGCTATTATCCTGAGGTCTACATATCGCGCGAAAGAGATATTTTTCCTGTAACCTGTACCTTTCAGTGTTATCACACGGAAGTTCTCGCTTATTTTCCTTATCTCGCGGTCACCCGACACCCACTCTTTCCGCAGGTGGTCGAACGCGCTTGTCCACCAGGTCACTTCGTGCCCCGCGGCGGACAGCTTTTCCGCCAGGGTAACGGTCCTTAATTTTCTGAATTTCCGGTCACCGGGCAATGATTCGCCTATTTTGATCAGCCATATGTTCATACTATTCGCTTGAACCCTTATTATGCCTGCTGGGAGCAGGCACCTGCCGTCTTTAAACTTTGTTTATGGGTTTTTCCAATATAAAGACCGCCTGCCATGCCTGCCACCTGATAAAAGGTATTTTCAGTAAAACGCTGTCGATGACATCTAATACGCTTAATAACGGCATAAAGACGGCTGTCCCGCGCAGCGGCACCGCCATGACGGATGCCAGGTGGAAAAACGCCAGGACTCTGACTTTGTGAAAATATTTTTCCGCGCAAAAGATATCTCTTTTGCGCAGTATGTGCTCAGCTTCCCATCCGGTACGTAAATGGGGTGTTTTTTTTCTGTACAGACGTATCAGGGGATTATGCCCGAGCGCTTCAACGCCTATATACATACCTCCGGGTGAAAGGATCCTTGCTATCTCTGAATATGCTTTTTCCAGATCAAGATGATGCAGGACCCCGTTCCCGTATATTATATCAAAACTGGAATCTTCAAAATCCGTCTTTTCAGCGTCCATGACCATGAACTTCACTCTGCCGCTTACACCTTTTTCGGAAGCTGATTTTTCAGCGCTATCGATGGATACCTCCGATATATCTATCCCCGTTATTTCGGCGGCGCCTGTCTCCGTCACCCTTAAAGTCGAAACTCCGTTACCGCAGCAATAATCAAGCACCCTTTTCCCCCGGCAGGTTTTACCAAGCAAATGATCCACGAATCTTACGCTTTTTTCATTTATGGAATACCATTTCCTGTTCGCATGATAATATTCTTTGTCAGCGTCGCCGAGATCTTCGCCCCTGATCTTATTGTAGAACTCTTTTTCGCCGTGTTTTCTTAGATCCATCAAAGCCTCTTTTGTTCTTAATACACATTACGCGATGCCCGGGATCTCACCCGGATCATCCCCTACATCCCGGTACTTACCGCGTAAAAATACGGATAACCATATTTTACCGGCTGTCTTGATCAAATAAGCCAGTATACTGTTAAATGTACGCGAAGAATTTTCTTCCCACTTTTCCGCGTAAGACCTGAACAGCTCCCTGCCCGTGATATTATAAAGCGCTTTCAGCTGCTGGATATGCAGTTCATGGTAGAACCGGCTGGATATACCGGTGAATATGTTCCTTTTAATACAATATCTTGACCAGAATCCTGTGTCGCATCTTATCACAAGCTGTTCGGTCGAAAACAGATATTTATCATAATACCTTTCCACTTCCGCGGTATCAGGATCACCGGTCTCCCGGAGCAGGGCCAAAAGATCGATCAGTCCGAAAAACGCGAAAATATGCCCGTTAAGGACGTGGACCGGATCCGTAGTGTGTTCTTCCAGTATATCTACGCCTTCATACCCGGAAACCACACCGCCGTTATTTATGACGTATTTGAAAGTATTGAAGAAGGACTTTGCCAGGTCCAGCGCTCCCGCCGGACGGTCCATCCTGTATGCCCTCACCAGCAAGGACACGGCCTGTCCGTGCGCCATGGCGGAAGATGCTCTGCCTCCATGGAAATTCGTATATATCGATGCCAGGTCTTCTCCTCCGGGACTGGATATCTCGTGTTTTCTGAATATCCATTCGACGACATCAGTAAATGCCCGTTTAGCGCGACTATCCCGGGACTTCATGTGCCGCGCCCACATCCCGAGACCGTATTGCAATATAGTAACCGGAAAGTATACTTTATCGGACCTCGAGGTATAATGCTGAGTGGAAAGGTCAAGAAGGGGTATACCTTTTTCGTCAAAAGGCCCGGGAAAATCGGCCTTGGGCGAAAGGTCCAGAAAATAGTCTCCTTCCACATCCATATCCGAAACTTTCAACGGCATATGCCAGTAATCATATTCATAGTCTTTATCGAAGTAGGACCGGGTAAAATCCAGAAACATCCTGATCTTTTTAAGGCCCTTTGACATTTAGCGTCCCTTTTTCTCCATGATCCTTTGTAAAAGCCTGCCGGATATATTATCAATGTTGAAATGCTCCGCCACTCTCTCGTACCCCCTGCGTGAGATCCCGGCGTACAGGTCCGCGTCACCGGACAGTTTAATCACGGCGTCCGCCAGGGCGGCCGGATCTTTTTCGGGCACCATAAGGCCCGCGCCTCCATTTAAGAGTTCCGGTATAGCTCCTGTATCCGTAGCGACTACCGGAACACCGTAGGCCATGGCTTCCATCAAAGAGACGGGGATACCTTCGCATTCACCGGACTCTGTGGTAACGGAAGGAAGCACCACTACATCGATTTCGTTTTTATCATATTTACCCAAAAGCATCCCGTTGTCTATTCTTCCCGGCATCTCTATAAGACCTGACAGGTCCTCATGCCTGATCTTTTTTTTCAAGACTTTTTCGAACGGGCCGGACCCGTAGAAAAATATTTTAAAATATCTGCCCTCAGAACGCGCCATGATCTTACACGCGTCTACAAGAAATACGTGTCCTTTCAGTTTTATCAGATTAGCCGGGACGGCGATATTTATCGCCCCGGCCGGTGCAGAACGGCCGGCGGATCTCGAGATATCCTGTCCCTCTTTATCAGCCCCGGGGACAACCGCACCCATATGTATTACTTCGACTTTGTGCCCGTACCGTTCTCCTGTTATCTTCAAAAGATCATTTTTGCCTTTTTCCGAGATACACCGGACAAACCTGGAAGAAACGACTTTTTCTTTCAACAGGTTATTCTGCCATATATCACCCCTGTGGACCGTGATACTTATCGGGATATCCGAAAGTTTTGATATTAAGTATCCCATAGTAGCCGTAGTGGCCCCCCAATGGACATGTATATGGCTTATATTTTTTTTGCGGATTATTTTATAAAGAAACACGGATTTCGGCATAACTATCAGGTTTTTTACCAGAATGGCCGGCCTTCTTGAACGAAATGCGACCTTTTTCAGCAGAAACCTGAATTTCCGGTTGGTGAATAATTCCCGGATAAATATACCGATCATCCTGAGGTCCAGAAGCGGATATGTCAATGTACAGTCTAATAACGTACGGCCTTCCTGATGAAAGACCCTGCCGTTTCCTTTTGTCCTGGGAGCTATAAGCATAGAAGCGCCGGCTTTTCGTAAAGCGACCATCTCTTTCATAATAAATGATTCCTGTTCTCCGAAAGGGGCCGCAACCGTTATATATAAAATATTTTCCATAAATACTATCAGCCGTCAGCTATCAGCTTTCATCAATTTTTTAAACCTGTTATAGTTGATAAAAACATTAAGCTTGTGTCTTACCCTGTAAAAGAGAAGCCTGGGATATATCAAAAAGGACAGGCAATCCACGATCTTCCCTAAAACCCTGTTTATATCACGGATCCTGCTGCTTTTGCCGTAAATATTTACAAAAAGATCGTTAAAAGCCCGGGAAAAACGCGGTTCCGGGTATTCCCTGTTTTCACTGTCCGTCCCGAAGTACTTATTCTCAAGGACCGTTATAAACTTCTCGTATATGACCATTTCAAAATATATATGCCGGGGGCGATCCGAGAACGTAAGCGATCCATAGTCCTTTCCGCACTCTACCAACGGTTTATCCAGATTACCAAGTTTCCCGGCAAAGAACAATCTGGTCCATAATTCCAGATCCTGACATTTGGGAAATCCTTCATTATAAAAATAGCCGGCTTTAAAAAGCACCGAGGAATGGATAAAAGGATTGATGCCTTTGATCAATGCCTGCCTTATGCAGGCATCTTCCACTGGAAAAACAGTGCAGCCTTCCCTGCTGTCAGGGCCATCATTATATGCTCCTTGTGTCCCCAGCAAAATAAGGCCGCTATCGTTTTCCATCACTCTTACCTGCTCTTCCAGTTTGCCGGGCATCCATCTGTCTCCCGCGTCTATCCTGGCCGTATATTTACCGGCGGACGCTCTGATCCCTTTGTTCAAAGATGCGGTCAATCCACTGTTCATGCGGTTTTCCATTACCGTGATCCTCCGGTCTTCAGAAGATAAGGCCTTCAACAGTCCGGGAGTCGCATCGCTGGATCCATCATCGACTATTATCAGTTCAAGATCACTGTATTTCTGGCCCAACACCGACCTGACGGATCCTTCCACTACTGCGGCACCGTTATATACGGACATTATCACCGATATTGACGGTTTTTTGATATTTCCCATTAAAGGTCCTCTATCCGTTGATTAATCCCGCGGTTTACGGACGCCGGTCCGTTTTCTACTTATAACATCCCCTGCATTTTTCCGGGATCATATGTTTTCTTATAGATCTCCTGAGCCCTGAATATTTTCCGTTGTTCCAGATGTCCCTGGCCGTATCCACTTTTAGATCCCCCAGGGTCCAGGTTTCCGGTATTCCTATCGTACAACACGGCACGACTTTGCCTTCTGTCGATATATAAAGCGATGCCCAGGGCCACATGCAGGGATTCGCCGCGGAATACATGGCGGTTTCAGAATTCCCGGTCGAAAATTTTATCCCGTATTGGTCCGCTAGTTTTTTCGCTTCGGACATAATATCTTCAAATCCTTTCATATCATCGACGCATACACTTTTAAAGGAAAAATTTCCATCCGATTTTGAACCCGACCATTCTTTCAGCCGGCCCTTAACATGTACCTTATCAACACCCATATCAGCGCATATTCTGATCAGTGAAGGTACTTCCACCAGGACCTTTGGCCCGCTTACAAGACAAACAACGTTGATCCTCGTTTTGTAATTATTTTGCTTTTTCAGATCGCACACTTTCCTTATATTACCGAACACCCTGTCATAATCCGCGCCCCGACGGACAGATTCATAGGTCTCTTTTGTGGCTCCGTCTATACTGAACGTCAAATCTGAAAGTCCGGATCTCAACAGTTCATCTCCGAGATCTCCGGCAAGGACTGTCCCATTAGTCAAAACATGTGTACCGATTTTGCGGGAAGCCGCATACTGTATCATCCTGGGCAGATCCTTATTGAGCAACGGTTCGCCCATTCCCTGTAATTTTATCTTTTTCAGTGAAGGAAATTGATCGACAACCGCTTTGAAAAACTCGAATTTCATCGCAGTCGTATCTTTTGCGCGCTGCCATCCGGGTACGGGACAGAATGCGCACCGGAGATTGCACGCAGCGATCGGCTCTATGTCTATAGTACGTATTCTTTTTAAAGAGACCCTGTCTTTAAGCGTCATACCGACGACCCGTTTCCTGGCCCTTTTTATCCAATTTATTATCCTGTCTTTCATGATCGTCCCCGTTTTTGATTATATTATACCGTCTCTTCTGTCCCACTTCGCTTTATATAGCTGAAGATCCTTCAAACGCATGATATAAAACGGATTGCTGAAGCAAATATTACTTATCCGCCTATGGTCCTTTACCGCAAAAGTATAAACAATATGGCCGTTATGATCCTGGTCTATGGATTTTCCCTTTCTCGTCAACCATAACCCTTTGACCGGTTCAAAACATGAATTTATCAGGTCATATCTGACAAAAATATTCCATGTGGAGATAAACAGCCCTTCACCGTCATTTGTAAAAGCCAGATGATGCCCCCCTGTATCCGGCAACCTTATCGTATCGCGCTTTTTAAGATCAGGCAATCCGTCTCCCGGATTTTTAATGTCAAATATATGTAAATGATCACGCCCCAATACATATATAACCTTGTTCTTCTTCGCCACACAATGGCAATCATCGATCCCGGTCTCTCTTGTACTGCCGTCCCTTATATCAATACTGACCATGGCATTGCTCCTGGAACATGCCAACACGAAAACATGGCGCGAGAGCGGGATGACAGAGTGCCCGTATTTTATTCCGTTTTTGTATAATACCGCCCCTCTGACCGTATCCAGCACATAAAAAGCTTTCAAACTCACAACGGCCATCTTCCCGGATCCGAGCGGGAAAATGTCTGTGACAAGTTCATCGTCAAGGTCCCTCATAAAGCTTTCCTTGACAACAGGTCCTCCGGGATCAATCTCCAGGTTTAATACCCCGGGATAACCGCACACCCATAACCTTTTTCCCTCATAAACATCCGGGAACTTTTTCCGTAAAGGGATTATCCTTTCGTTGAAAAAAAACAGTTTCTTCGGGTTCTTCATTTTTTTAAAACAACTTTCAGCCACTTTTTTATTTTTGCGCTGTAAAAATCCGATTTTGAAGGCCGCCTGGCCTTTTTCCCCGTCAGATATGATTCCAGCACATCGTTATCATATTTAGCGAAAAGCTCATAAAACGGGGCGCCTTTTAAAGCACTTTGGGCAAAATCGAAAATATACAGCGCATTGTTTTTGTCGACTATGAACTGGCTCTGTTTGATATTGCCGTGCGCCATCCCCATTTTATGCAGGTCGTTTATGATCGTGATCATCTGGTCTCTGATATCCCTGGCCCTGTCCGACCCGGAGCCGAAGAAGGAACAGATATCATCGAAACCGCTGTTCTTCACGACATTTCTCAGAATATCCCCCTCGATATAGCTGAGTATTATATAATCCGGCCCGGAGTCTATTAACCGCGGGATATTGCGCATCCCTTTCTCGTGGAGTATGTTGTAAATATTCTTCTCATTTTTCAGATCATCATGAAAGACATATTTTTTCTTCACGCACATCTGATCTCCGCATATAAACATGGATACTTCGCTCCTTGAACCGTTCCATATGATTTTCGCCCGGTTCATCGCGCCACCTCACATTTATATATTATCCTTCGCTTGCCGCCCGAACGCGCGTTATCGATCTCCCCTACCATCTCGATAGATGAAAAATAATCCGCGGAACAGTATTTTTCGGCAAAATAATGTGGATCTATATTCTCATATGCCGGATATTTGTCCCCGCTCCCGGGATAACCTCTGAACCTGTAGGTCAACTCTATAAAAACTGTTTCCCTGGTCAAACCTATTATGGTTTTAAGAGCGTTCTCAAATATAGATAATTCTTCTGCATAGCCGGGGTCCGCAAGTACCCGCCACTGGTCTTCCGATCCGGTCATCTTATGCAGGACGGCGAAAGCATAAGATATATCGAATTTCCCTTTCCCGAAATATCCCATCGCGCCGTTCAGGTCTACGGTATGAAACTTGACGCCGCTTTTTTTTATATCGGCGAGCACCTTAGCGGTATTGATAAAACCCGGATCGATATCTATTCCATGGACTTCCCCGGCCCCGGCTTTTTCGGACAAAAAACAGAATGCGCCCACATTGCATCCTATATCCAGGACCGTCTTCCCTTTCACGGTGTTTTCGATCCCGGATACTTCGAATTTTTTCCCGGTATCCCTCCCGGGGGTCTCGATCCCGAAAGGAAGGTCGACCTTCTGATACCAGGTTATCGGGACAAGCCTGATAAACCTTTCTATTTCCGTTTTTGTCCGCGGGATAGCGCTATAATCGAACTTTTTAAAACGCCGGATAAATCTTTCCCAGATAGACCTTTTCACCGTACCGCCCTCCTGGCAATTTCGGCCATTATACCTTTTTCTTTCAACAAAATATTGTTCAGCGAGAAATTGTCCCTTATACGGCTTACCGCATTCTCCCGCATATCCGCGTTACTGCCGTCAATTGCCCTGGCTATAGCATCCGCGATCCCGTCGTAATGTACACTGTCCGACAAAAAACCGTTTTCACCGTCAACGATAATATCGTTAATACCGGGAACATCTGTTCCTATACATATAAGACCGCACGCCATGGCCTCTAACAGGGTCTTGGGATTGCCTTCATACAAAGACGGTATCACAAAATAACGGTACCGGTTAAGGACCTCCGGAAGAGAGTCATTGGGTACAACATCCACAAAGTTCACATCCGCTTTAAACTTTTCGGCTTCCGACAATAGTTCGGACTTTTCCTCACCGTCACCGTATATATCCAGGGTCATATCAAGACGCGCTGCCGCTCTGATAAGGGCCTTCAGGTTCTTCTGTAACGTAAGCCTGCCGATATAAACCAGCCTGCCATCAAATTTAGAAGACCGTACCGGTCGGAAAACCGATGTATCAATATAATTTGGGACGGTTTTTATTTTTTCATCCTCGACACAGTATTCTTTTACGACATATTCCCTGTCCCTGTCCGATGCCACCTCACAAATATCGGCAGATTTAAAAGCCGCTTTTTCATAACATGCATATATCATATTTTTCAGTGCCGGGGATTTTTGAGCTTTTCTGAACATGCTTAATAAAAATCCGCAACGCAGGATAAAGGGTTTTCTAAATAAATATTTTGATATCAACGCCGCCCAGCTTCCGTCTATCTGGTTGCATTTCAACAGGCCGCTTCCACGTAAAACCCCGCCGTGTATAAACGGTATCAGCAGTGAATACACAATATCTCCTATCTTCCCCTTAAACAGACCCGGCTTCTGCAGGACAGTAACAGCCTCGGATAATCTTCCGTCCGATTTTAGATTCTCAGAGAGCGGGCGGTCAGCCGCACCGTAAGTGATCCAATACACTTTATCCAGGGTTTTGTCCCTGATCAGGCTTTCATACACGGCCTTTTCCCGCATGAACAGGCCGGACCTGACCCATTTCTCCAGAGATATACCTCGTGTAAAAAATAAAGTCAATATCATAATATTTATTAATTTATTATCTCACTGAATCCCGATACCCCTACACCGGTAATACGAGCTATTAGAGAAACGGCCCATATAAACAACATCGTCGCGTGTATATCAGCTCCGGAAAACCCGTTTGCGACCTTCATACCGTAATAAAACCTGGGGTTGCGTCCTTTTTTCATCGAAAACCCGCCCGTATTCTCAAAAAAATGTTCTTTGCAAAAATCCAGTCCGGTTTCACAAAAACGCTCCACATCCGGGGTCCTGTATTCAGGATCGCATATTTCCAGGCAGTTCCTGATAACATATAAGGCATTGAAAACATCACATCCGTTGACATAATAATCATCCCCGCAATCCAGTATGAAATCCATGATCTTCTCCGGGTATCTGATCCTTTTTTCTCCGATAATATTAAAAGCCGATATTATCTTCATCGCGCCGTTTATTTTCTGGCGCGGTGATACCTCCCCCCTATACCAGAGGCCGTCTTCCTTTTTGTTAATATCATCTATGTACCGCAGACAATTCTCGATAACTTCCGCGTCCGGCCCGCTTTCCTGTCCGAAATGATCTATGTTTGTTTTTGCAAAAAACATGATATGCCCCAGCTGACTCGCCGAACCCCAGATATCATCCCAGTTTAAACCGTCGATAAATCTGTTGATCGATACGCGATCCCGGCGAAGCCCTGTAAACGGCCGGTCAGGCGCCTCATCCAGCAGCATGAGAGCGACAACCGCTTGCCGGGTCTCGGCCCTGAGTGTAGCATTCCCCCAAAAATTGATGTAATCGTTGTTTTTGACAGCGGAAAGTTTTTCCCTGACAAACATCTTTTTCCGAAGAAGGGGATCCCCGAAAAATCCGTTTTCCTGCTGGAACCCTTTTATGAAATCGACGATCTCTTTTTTCTGTCCCCCATCAAGGTCTTTTAAGCTGTCCAGTATCGCAAGGGTCTTTACCGCGTATACCGTATTGCCCAATCCCCACCTTATACTGCCGTCATACAGATCATTGCCCCGAGTAAAAGAATAAAAACCGGAGCCTTTGTACAGACTGTTCAAAAAAGATATCGTTGATCCCCTGATACTCTCGAAATTATGCATCATACATGTCCATGTATACCTGTAAAAAGCTCTAAATATTTTTTTCCTGAATGCTCTATTGAAAACCTGGCCCTGTCGCGGAATATGTTCTCCCTGAACTCGCGATATCTGTTCTTTATCTCCCTGATGCCGGCATGAAGATCTTTTTCGTTCAAGTCTACGCCGTATCCGCGCGAAATCTCACTGTTACTCCCGCTGTCTGTGTATAGAACGGGAAGACCGGAAGATAATGCCTCCAGAAGCGTATTTGAACAGGCTTCTTTTTCGGCCGGAAAAAGAAACACGTGAGACCCTCTAAAAACCCGCGCTATCTCGCCCTGGGACAAAATACCCAGATTTTTGACGTTATTAACAGGCACATCACAGGGCCAGCGTCCTATGAAACTCACTTCGACATCATCTATTTTCGATATGCGGGAAACTAACGCGTGTCCCTTCGCGGCGTTTTCTGACCAGGAACATGCCGCGATCTTTAATCCGCCGTTTTCCCATTTACGGTTTTTTTCAGCATCAAAGATACTGCCGTCCACGCCATTATATATGATCGAATGATGGTCGCCCTTGTAACCGAACTCTGTGAACACCTTCAATGAGTAATCGCTTTGAAAAACAATATGATCGGCAAGGTCCATACACTTTAGTTGTATTTCGTCCATTTTACTGTCTATCCCGGCATACACCTTCCTTAAGCCGTCTAAACGGTAAACAATCTTAAGATCGGTTTTTTTTCTTCTGCCCGCCAACCCGCTAAAAAACCCGATATGACCTTTTTCCTTAAGTTTTCTTATACGACCGTAATCTATCATTTTACCGGGAGCACGATAAGCACCGTTCAACACAAGAACATCAAAATCTGACCTCAGGTTAAATGTTATATCCACACCCCGGTATTTCAGATATTTAATAAGGTTTAAAATAAATGAGTTGGATCCTCCCCAAGGCTTTTCAACGGGTTTATAGTAAATACAAACTTTCATTAGAATAGATCCTTGAACATTTGTGCATATTTCACTGAAATGACTTCCTTGGAATAATGCTCCTTCACATATTCCTTACCGGCAGCACCCAGCCTGTTCCTTTCATCAGAGTTCAATATCAGGCTTTCAAGAGCTTTATACCATTCATCACGGTCATTGCATAATACCGCCGGGGATCCTTCATATGAAGGCACGGGGCTTGCAACTACGGGTATCCCCAGCGACATAGGATATCCGATCCGGGTAAATGAATGACCCAGGTTATATCTTCTGGACATATCTCTGGGAGATATTTTAATATCACCCGCAATGAGCTGCTCCGGCAATGATCTGTGTCTATATTTTATAAATCTGTGCGGGATTATATCTATGCCGGAATCCCTGTCA